>Ga0070713_100000788_pt1 | contig 20250 bp, 20 predicted proteins | sample LARL82metaG_FD_65465 | JGI IMG/M metagenome (GOLD analysis project Ga0070713, IMG submission 65465) | Corn, switchgrass and miscanthus rhizosphere microbial communities from Kellogg Biological Station, Michigan, USA - LAR L8-2 metaG | ecosystem: Host-associated > Plants > Roots > Rhizosphere ...
GTCGAATTCGACGAGGGCAATGCTGCCCTGCTTACCGGAGGTATCGACACCGAGAACAAGCATGAGGAAATCAGGATATCAGCGGGCAGGCTCGTAATCGTGCTGAGTCATCCCGAACGTCCGCGCTTTTACCAGCGGGCGGAGAGCCGGCCCTGAGCTTGTGATGGCGAAGCCGAGCGCGTCGAATGGATGGCTTTAGAGTTTCGTTACTGCTCAGGACTGGACCAACTCCACCAGTACGCCGCCCGCACTTTGCGGATGAATAAAGATGTACCGATGCCCGCCCGCACCGGTTTTGATCTCGTCAGAGACGAGGCGCACGCCATCGGACTTCAGCTTTTCGACAACGGCTCGCAGGTCCGGAACACGCAAACAGATGTGATGCAATCCTCCACCACGTTTTGCAACGAAGTTCGCGATAGGCGAATCGTCACTGGTGGGTTCGAGTAGTTCGATCCGCGTGTTGTCGACGGGCACCATCACCACGCGGACCTTCTCGTCCGGCACAACTTCCTCGTCAGCGATCGTCAAGCCGAGTTTCTCGTAAATCGCCTTTGCCGACGCCAGCGACTTCACCGCAATGCCGATATGGTCGAGAGAGAAGCTCATAGTCTCGTGTGGCGCGGGCGCCCTCGCCCGCGAAAACAGCACATTAAAGCACCAACTGAAGGAGCAATTCAGAGCGTTTAGGCTCTCCGGACTTACGCGGGCGAGGGCGCCCGCGCCACACCATCACACCCACACCATCACACCTTCCCGACAATCTCCTCGATCACAGAATACGGATCGCGCTTGTGCTCTGCAATGTCAGCCGCCAAACGCGACAGATCTCCGGCCGACAACTGCGCCCGCGCCTTTTCCAGCAGGGTATCCCGCAGCATCTCCACCAACCTGGTCTCCCAATTTTCCGCCCGGCGCTTCCGCAGCAGATCTTTGCTGACCAGAAACTCCTGGTATTTCGTGATCGATTGCGCCAATTCCTGCACACCAGCCGCAGTCGTCGCAACCGTCTTTACCACCGGAGGTACCCAACCATCCTGTCGGGCCGCCAGCGACTGCAACGCCCGAATTTCCTTTTCCACGCGCTCGCTGCCTTCATGATCACTCTTGTTGATCACGAAGATGTCGGCGATCTCCATGATGCCGGCCTTGATGGTTTGCACATCGTCGCCCATACCGGGGACGAGAATGACTACCGTGATATCGGCCACGCGGACAATATCCACCTCATCTTGTCCCACACCGACTGTTTCGATCATGACAACGTCGCGCCCGGAGGCATCGAGCACGAGGGAAGCGTCGGCCGTCGCGCGCGCCAATCCCCCCAGCGACCCGCGCGTTGCCATGCTGCGAATGTAGATCCCGGGATCGGAGAAATGGTCCTGCATGCGAATCCGATCGCCGAGAATGGCGCCGCCGGTGTAGGGGCTGGTGGGATCGACCGCGATGATCCCGATCTTCTGATCTTCTTTCCGATACAGCTTCGCCAGTTGATCGACCAGAGTGCTCTTGCCTGCTCCCGGCGATCCGGTCAATCCGATCGTTAGTGCGCGCCCCGTGTACGGGAATAACTCCTTCAGGAGTTCAATCCATCCCGGCGCGTGATTTTCGACAGCGGAGATGGCACGCGCCAAGGCGCGGGGATCGCCGGAGCGGAGGAGATCGATGGAATCTTTGGCTCTGTTTTTCAAGCGATCAAGTGTAAAACATGGATTCAGTTAGCGCGCAGCTCAGATACCAGGGCTCACGAACGTTACGAGTTCGGGCTGGTACAGCCACGGAAAATTCGCGCAGGGACGAAAAACTTACTGGTGAGACTTGCGAGACCTAAGTTCAGGCGCCCGGTTTGAAAATGGATCTGTCTTGCTTACCACAGGCGAGAAAATCTTCTTAGGACTCACGTACACAAGGTTTACGAGATCGGTGTGCGCCTGATCGGCCGACAAGACCTCCAACTCCGCAATGTCGATCTTGCCAGAGGGCCCGATTTGGATACGGCGCGCCGCGCGAACAAAAATCTCACTTTGAGCGCGAGTTTCAACCACCGCAGGAATGCCATTTCCAGCCACGAGTACGTGCGAGCCAGGGCTGGCATTGATCACAAAAAACCTTCCCGGCTGTAACTCAGCAACGGGGGCATCATCGAACGAGATCTTGAGCCGGGAGTGTTGAAGCCCCTCCCAGGGTAGATAGACAACGATCATTGCTGCGTCTTCTGCTGCGAGCAGAGGACACAGAACCAATGCGATAGTCACCACGACAGAGGTAATCGGCAGCGGTTTCATAGGATTTCAAAAAGGTATCGTTGTCGAGGCCCAGTGAGCAATGTAGCCCGACTGCTAAATCTTGCAACCTAAATCCGTGTGAGCTGCGGCAGAGAGTCAAAATGGGCGTCGCGGTCGCATAGCATCAGCGAGTGTTGAAGGACGAGGGCGGCGATCCACATGTCGTTGGTCGGAATCGGCGTGCCCTGTTTTCGCAGTTGCCGGAACACCGTGGCGTAATGATGCGTGGTCTGTTCGTCCGCATAGAGTACGGCAACACCGGGTTTCAGCAGGAAACGGCGCAGGACCGCTTCATTGCGGGGGCCTTGCGTCCCCGCGGCAAACCCAGCGCGCAGTTCGCCCACAATGATGAACGGTAGCCAAACCTCGTCGGCGTGTTCGATCACGTCGACAACGGTTCGATCGCCGCGGCAAAGGTCGGTATAGCGATTCGTATCGAGGGCAACTCTCACCGTCACCGCCAAAGATCGTCTTCAATTGTGTCCTGTGCAGCCAAGGCCCGATCGAACTCAGGGTCTCTTCGCCAGCTTCCCGCGATGTCATTGAGATCACGTTGGCGGGCGGGGCTCTCGGTAAACCCAGCGCCGCGAGCCAGGGCTTCAACGGCTACCTCATTCAGGCTTTTGCCCTGCCGACGGGCCGACTGACGAAGGGATGCGTCCAAGCCTTGCGGGACATTCCGAATGGTATACTGCATGCACTCATTGTATGCAGTGCAGGCACAACATGCAAGCTCATTCTGCTCTCCCTGAAAGAAGCCGCATCTTCGCACACTACTGCTCTGCTGTAAGGAGTTTGTCTGAGGCTGGCAGCTAATCCCTGAGCAGTTGCCGCGCAATCACCAACCGCTGGATTTCGCTTGTCCCTTCGCCGATGGTGCACAGCTTGACGTCGCGATAGAACTTCTCGGCGGGGTAGTCCTTAATGAACCCATAGCCGCCGTGGATCTGCACGCCTTCGTTGGCGCACTTGACGGCAACTTCGCTGGCAAACAGCTTCGCCATCGAGGATTCGAGAGTCGTCTTCATCCCAGCATCTTTCATACTGGCGGAGCGCATGGTGAGTAAGCGGGCCGCGTCGATCTCCGTTGCCATATCAGCGAGTTTCCACTGGATCGCCTGGAAATCGCTGATGGCGCGTCCAAATTGCTTGCGTTGCTTCGAGTAATTCAGAGCAGCTTCGTAGGCACCCTGCGCCATGCCGAGTGACAGGGCTGCAATGGAAATGCGGCCACCGTCGAGCACGCGCATGGCATCGACGAAGCCCTGGCCTTCGGTACCCAGCAGGTTCTCGGCAGGAATAGCACAATCTTCAAAGATCAATTCTGCCGTATCGGAAGCCCGCAGCCCCAGCTTGTCTTCTTTCTTGCCCGGACGAAAACCTTTGGTGTCTTTGTCCACCAGAAACGCGGAGAGGCCATGGGTGTGGGCAGCGCGATCCGTCACCGCGATTACGACTAGAACGTCGGCGTAATGGCCGTTCGTACAAAACGTCTTCGTGCCATTCAGGACCCAGTTATTCCCTTTGCGGACTGCGTTCATGCGGGCGCTACCGGCATCGGAACCGGAAGAAGGCTCCGTCAATCCCCAAGCACCGATGAATTCTCCTGTCGCTAGCTTCGAAATGTATTTCTTTTTCTGAGCTTCGTTACCCGCTAGAAAAATATGGTTGGAGCACAGAGAGGTGTGCGCAGCAACAATAATGCCGACTGAGCCGTCCACGCGAGAGAGTTCCTCAATCGCCGTGACGTATTCGACGTAGCCCATGCCTGCGCCGCCGAGTTCGTGCGGAAAGATCACGCCCATCAGGCCGAGCTTGCCCAGTTCTTTGAGCGTAGCCAGTGGGAATTCGGCGGCTTCGTCCCATTTACGTACGTTGGGCGCGATCTCGCTCTCCGCAAACTCGCGAACGCTTTTCTTCAGCTGCAGCTGCTCGTCGTTGAGCTGGAAATCCACGACGCCTCCTCAATACCACGAAGGACACGAAGATTCACGAAGGTTTCTGGGCTGCCTTCGTGAGACTTCGTGTCCTCTGTGGCTCCCTCCGGGGTCAATATGATTACAACACAAGCATCGCGCTGCAAGAAGAGGGCGTACCGACCGGTTGGGCGGAAGAAGTTACTGCTTTCCGAAGATCCGCTTCATCATCCACACCGGCGCGACCAGAACATGGATGGGATTCGAGAGAAAGGCGGGCTTATTCCCCTCGATCACGTGGCCTAGAGTCGCAAGGCCGAGAGCAGCAGGAATCAGCAGCAGCCCGATCATCCAGTGGAACCAGACGACAACAATCGACGAGAACCCAACAGGAATCGCTATCATGTGCAGCGCCCGATTAACAGGGTGCGTGTGTGCGTTGTCGTAGTGATTAAAGAGGCCCAAGGATCCCCTCGGTGTTGGTCGCAGGATTATAACGCAGGCGAGCTTTGGAGTATTGACAGCAACGCTAAGCTGGAAGCGTGAAGAAATTGATTTTCATCACGGCCTGCGGGGCCGCGGGAGTTCTGTTACTTGCGCTTGCAGCCGAACAGTTCAACATCCTGCACGGGGGCTCTACCGCCCAGGCCACCGGCATACGGGCGGTGATTCTTCGAGATAGCTTCATCATAGTGACAGCGATCGCTGCCGGCGTGTGGTGGTGGCTGGACGATGACTAGCGGTTGATAGTCGCTGCAAGAAACCGCTCGAACACCTCGTTCGACAATAACCGCCCTCGATTACTCAAGCGCAAAACGGTGTTTTGCTGCTCGATCAGGCCAGACTGGACGAGTTCAGCAATGACAGCCCTCTGCGCACTGAACAACTCGGGGAAGTCCTGCTCCAATGCCTGGAGTTCCACGCCTCTATTCAGGCGCAGTCCCAGAAATAGATTTTCCTCGAGAGCCATTTGTCGCTCAACCTGAACTGTGGATGCCGGATCGCAGGCCAGGTACTTCTCTAACGAATCTGGGTTCGCTAAGCGCACCGCCTCCCGAACTCGCACCGGCAACATGGAGTGTGCATCCACGCCGAAACCGAGATACGGCTGGCGTGTCCAATATTTCAGGTTATGCTTGGACTCGAAGCCCGATCGCGCGAAATTCGAGATCTCATACTGCATGATTCCAGCAACACTCAGGCGATGACAGGCAACCTCGTAGAAATCCGCGGTCAAATCCTCGTCCGGCACAAAGTGCGCGTGATACTTTTGTCCACCCGCGATCAACTCGCGTCCAAGACGAGAGTCTTCATCCACCTCCAGCATGTAAACACTCGCATGCGGAACTTCCGTAGAGATCAACTGGTCGAGCGAGTGCGCCCAACTTTCGCGCGTCTGATGCGGAAGTCCGGCGATCAAATCGACATTAATGTTGGTGATTCCTGCAGCCCGGAGGCGAGTGATGTCGTCGAGAACGGTTTCGGTCTTATGTAATCGCCCGACAGAGGCCGCTTCTTCATCTGTGAACGACTGCACACCCAGGCTGACGCGATTCACGCCACAGCGCACCAGCACATCCAGCATTTGGCTGGAAAGCGTGCCGGGCGCGCATTCCACGGTGATCTCGGTATCCTTGTCCACCGTGAAAATTTGCCGAATGGTGACAAAGACGCGTTCCAGCTGTGTTATTTCCAGAAGAGTAGGCGTGCCGCCGCCGAAGTAGATGGAATCGACAGTCCGATCGAGGACAGCGCCCATTTGTTCTGCATTTCGGGTAGAATGCTCGATCTCGGTGCAAAGCCGTGTGACGTACTTATCGAATACCGCCCGAGAGAAAACGTCCGAGGCGAAGTTGCAGTAGGTGCACTTCGTCCGGCAGAACGGCACGGCAATATACAATCCGAGCGGCATCTGTATGATTATCGGCTGTCGGCTGAGAACTGTCAGCTTTGAGCAGTGAGCAATGAGCGGTGAGCCTTTCCTGAACCGCACGATTACTCACCGCTCGCCGCTCACGGCTCGCTGCTCCTATGCTTCCACGCGTCGTCATCACCGGAATGGGTGTCGTCAGCCCGAATGGACTCGGCAAGGAGGCCTTCTGCCGCGCCGTGCTCGCCGGAAACTCCGGCGTGAAACGCATCTCGCGCTGGGACCCATCTCATCTTGGCGTGCAAATCGCCGGCGAGATCCCCGAATTCGACGAACTCGCCTGGGTCGACGCACGCGAACGCAAGCATGTCTCGCGAGTGGTGCCTCTGTGTGTGGCAGCAACCACCGAGGCGGTAAAAGACTCAGGACTCGACTGCGCCGGCATGTCCATGGAGGAGAAGCGGCAGATCGGAATTGTGCTTGGCACCGGCGGCGGGGCGCAGGAGTTTTCTGAGTCACAATACAAGCTGTGGCACAGCGGGAAAGAAAAGCAGTGCAGCATCTTCTGCATTCCCAGCGGGACCATGGGAACGATTCCCAGCGAGATCAGCATGCGCTTCGGTTTCCGGGGGTATAGCCATGTAGTGACGGCGGGGTGCACCTCTTCGACGGATGCTCTTGGATACGCGTATCAGCACATTCAAGCCGGTGTGCAGCCCATGTTCGTGGCCGGTGGAGTCGATTCGCCGATCACGGAAGGAATTGTAAAAGGCTACAGTCTGCTTCGCGCGCTCACGCAATCATGGAACGAGCAACCGGAGCGGGCTTCGCGCCCGTTTTCCGCCGATCGCGACGGCTTTGTGCTCGCGGAAGGTTCGTGGATGTTCGTGCTCGAGGAATACGAACACGCAAAGGCACGCGGCGCGCGCATCTACGCCGAGATAAAAGGCTACGGCGCAACGTGCGAGGCATTCCATCGCGTGCGCATGAGCGACTCGCCGGAAGAACCGGCACGGGCGATCACGCTTGCCTTGGACGAAGCTGGCATCGAAGGGCACGACATCCAATACGCCAGCCTGCATGGCACCTCCACCGAGATGAACGACCGCGTAGAAACCAAGGCGCTGAAACTGGCTTTCGGCGACCACGCGTATAAGATTCCGATGTCCGGTTTGAAATCGCAGATCGGCCACGCGCAAGGGGCATGTGGCGCCGCGAGCGTCGCTTCAACCCTGATCGCGATGGAGCATGGCAGAATCCCGCCCACGATCAATCTCGACAAACCTGATCCCGAATGCGATCTCGATTATGTTCCCGACGTGGGCCGCACGGCGCAAATCGAGCACGCACTGTGCAATTGCGTCGGATTCGGCTCAAAGAACTCTGCTCTGGTACTGAAGAAGATCGCCTGACCTCCAGCACCCAGCGTTCATACTGCCGCTACAATCAACTTGCAGATCATCCCACGAATATGCGGCATAGGGTTCTTGATGTCTGTACGCGCATTATCTTGACTGCTTTCACCGTGCTTCTGTGCGCTTCCGACATCATCTACGCTGAAACCAAGCCGGCATCCTATCTTCTGCGCCTGGCACACGAAAACCTCGAGGGCAATTCCTGCGTCCTCTTGCAAGAGAACGGGACTTTTCACTACGAGAGCGGCGACCGCTACTCCACGCGAGTGTATGAAGGCCAAGTGCCGGCTTCACAACTGAATGACCTGAGTGAAGTTCTGCAAAAGCTCTCGATGATTTCACAGAAGCAGATCGAAGAACCGCTGATTCACGGGCCCTATGACCTTGTTGACGTCGGCTTCACCAAGGACGGGGCATCGCGGGAACTGCTGTTCCGCACCGCCGAAGGTCAAGTGCCCTACAAGAAGTCCCTGCAACCGCTCCTGCAATGGATGGACCGGCTGCACAAACTTCCTCATCGTCAAGTCTCGGAAGACGCCGGGAAGCAGAATTGCCTTCCGCGACGCCGTTTGCGACTTATTCCACGTGAGGAGTTTGTGGAACAACCACCGGCACCGACGCCGAAACCGAGCTTTGGAAGTCGCCAACCGACGCTCGCACCCAAACCGGCTGCGATTCCGGCGAAGGTGACGCCAATTCTGCAACTCGGTATGCTCACGCGTAATTCGTCCGGTGCTCGTCAGAGTTGCACGCTAGTCGCAAGTGATGGACAGTTTCGTTTCGAAGCCCGCGCCCAGAGCACGGGGAGCAAGACCGTCAAAACCCAGTTCGCCAAGGGGCGCCTCGCAGACGAAGACCTGCAAACATTGCATTCGATTCTGGATGCGCCCGCACTCGCGAAACTGCGACATCACGAACCTGCTGGAGGGATGGCGCTCAATATCATGGGCCAGGTGATTGAACTCTATATTGCCAGGGGAGGGGGAGTGCAGGAACTCATTTTGACTGACAGCACTCACCGCAACACGTTCTTCTTCGCCGGCGATGGCGACGTGAGCAAAGCTGATGCGCTATTGAAATTTGTGCATCAGCATTTCGAAACCAGGGCCTCACCCGGCGCTAGCTCCGATCGCAATGGATGCACGGATTTGCAGTGAGCAGGGCGAGAACGTTGCGGGAAACCACAAAACCCGAGTGCCTGAAGTCAGCCCGCTACGCGGGCGGCATTTAAATAGCCCAGCGCATAAGCGCTGGGTACATGACACAAACAAATCGAGTCCCGCAGGGACGGCACGTGTTCCTAAATGCACACTGGAGACAACCATGTCCCGAACACACGGGTTTCCTCTTATACGATTCGCGCGACCAGGTCGTAGTCGTGGGTCTCGGTGATCTCGGTGCGGTAGAACTCGCCCGGCTTGGGCGTGAGTCCTTCAGGGACGTCCGCGATGTAAAGTTTGCCGTCGATCTCGGGAGCATGCATTTCGCTCCGGCCTTCGAGCAGCAGATCGCTTTCCTCGGATGCGCCTTCAAGCAGCACATCAAATTGCTTTCCGCGCAGCGCCTTCTTCTTGCGCTTGCTGATTCCCTTTTGGATTTGCATCAGGTGCTTGCGCCGGCGCTCAATTTCCTTCAGCGACAATTTGGCATCCAGTTCATGCGCTTTTGCGCCTTCCTGGTCGGAATAAGCGAAGGTTCCCATCCAGTCGAACTCCGATGTTCGGACGAATTCGCAGAGCTCTTCGAATTCTCTTTCTGTTTCTCCGGGATACCCAACGATGAACGACGTCCGCAACGTGACATTCGGTATCGTGCGGCGCGCCTTCTCAATCGTGCGCAGGAAAATATCCGCGCTGCCGCCGCGCTTCATGCGCTTCAATGTCGCAGCCGAAGCATGCTGCAGAGGAACGTCAATGTACGAGCAAATCTTCTCGTGGGCAGCAATGGTTTCCAGAAGTTTGTTGGTGATCTTGTTCGGATACGCGTACAGGAAGCGCACCCATCGCAACTCTTCGATTGCGGCAAGCTTTCCCAGCAGCAACGCCAGTCCATCTTTTAGGCCGAAGTCTTCGCCATAGCAGGTGGTGTCCTGGCCTATGAGCGTGATCTCTTTCACTCCGGATCGCGCCAGCCGCTCCGCCTCGGCGACGACCGATTCAAACCGTCTTGATCGGAACTTCCCACGCAATTGCGGAATAATGCAGAAGCCGCACGGATGATCGCAGCCCTCGGCAATCTTGATGTAGGCAGTGGATCGAGCCGTCGCCAACACGCGAGGCGTGCTCTCGTCGTAAAGATAATTCGGCAGATCGGATATGGCGCCGTCCCAGGATTCACGGGAAAATCGGCCCGCAGCTTCACGGGCGTCGCCTTCGGGACGGGAGGTCAGAATCTTGAACGGCGAATCGCCGGATGGGGGCTGCACGAGGCCCGTCGCGCCCAGGATATTCTCCAACTCGCCGGTCCCGACAACTGCATCGACATCAGGAATATTCTTCTGGATCTCATCACGGAAGCGCTCGACCAGGCACCCGGCAACGACCAACTTCTTTGCCCGGCCTTCCTTCAGTCGCGCCATCTCCAGGATCGTGTTCACCGATTCCTGTTGGGCGCTTTCGATGAAAGAACAGGTGTTTACCACAATGACATCAGCGTCTTCCGCCTTGGGCACCAGTTCCGCGCCCCCCTGCGCCAACATGCCCATCATGACCTCGCTATCCACGAGGTTTTTGGGGCAGCCAAGGCTCACGAAACCCACCTTGGGACGGGCAGAAATCGGCTGTTCCGGGGCGGCTACAAGGGAAAATTTCGGGGGCATGCGCTCTGTCTATCTTAGCATTTGGGCCGAAGGGCTCTCACTTTTCAGCTCTCAGCTCTTAGGCTCTTAGCCACCACAGCTCAATTTCAGCTAAAAGCTAAGAGCTAAAGGCTAAAAGCTCTTCACACCATTACTTCCGTCACCTTCGCAACGTGTTGCGTCGGCGCTACAGTTTACCCATGGCTAGCGGAACCGCAACCAAGAAGAAGTTCCTCTGCATGCAGTGTGAAATGACCGAGGAGAAGTGTGCTTGCGAGAAGTATTGCTGCACCTGTCAGAGCCAGATCGACATCAGGCTCTGCGAAGACGGCCTGTATTATTGCCCGCCGTGCCGTGAAGCTTGCGACTACCGCACGTCTGATTAGTTGTCGTTCGGAGGTTGATTCGTGAAAACGTGGCTGCTTCTGGCCGTGGCGTTCTGTAGTTCCATCCTCGCGCCGCACTGTCTGGCTCAAACTGAAGCTGTTTATCAGGCTCAATGCGCCAGCTGCCATGGGGTTGATGGCACTCCCACTGACTCAGGCAAAAACCTTGGCGCCGCAGACCTCAAGTCCGCGTTTGTGCAGGACCTGACGAACGAGGAACTCTTCAACAGCATCGCGCGTGCCGACAACCATACCGTCTACGCCCACGCTTTTTTACGGCGCGGAATGACGAGCCAGCAGATTTACGAATTGGTGAAATATTTGCGGCAGATGGCCGGGGAAAGTAAACGAAAGGTCCCCGCCAAACGGAAATAGCTCAGATCACCACGGTCTCCCGATACTCACCGAAAACCTTACGCATCGCATCTGAAATTTCCCCAACCGTGGCGTAGGCCTCGACCGCATCCAGTATCTTCGGCATGAGGTTCTCTCCGGAGCGCGCGGCCTGCTGAACGGCGTCGAGCGCCTCTGAGCAACGATTCGCATCACGCTTCGCGCGCACCCCACGCACTCGTTCCACCTGCTTGCGTTCGAGGGTTTCGTCAATTCGCTGGATGGGTACAGGCGTTTCCTGTTCCTGCTCGAACCGATTCACGCCCACTACGGTTGCTTCCTTCTTGTCGACCGACTGCTGATACTCGTATGCGGCGTTTTGGATCTCCTGTTGCACGAACCCGCGCTCGATAGCCTTCAGCATGCCGCCTAATGCGGCGACCTTCTCGAGGTATGCATTGGCCCGAGTCTCGATTTGATCCGTCAAAGATTCGATGTAATACGAACCGGCCAGCGGATCGATGGTCTGGGGTGCGCCCGATTCGTAGGCGATGATCTGCTGCGTGCGGAGCGCGGTGCGCGCTGCCTGCTCCGTGGGGAGGGATAACGCCTCGTCGAAGGAGTTGGTGTGCAATGACTGGGTTCCACCCAATACCGCTGCCATGGCCTGGATCGCAGTACGCACAATGTTGTTCTCCGGTTGCTGGGCGGTAAGCGTCGAACCTGCTGTCTGCGTATGAAATCGCAGCATCCAAGAGCGAGGATTCCTGGCCTTGAACTGCTCGCGCATGATACGCGCCCACATGCGCCGGGCGGCACGAAACTTCGCGACTTCTTCCAGGAAATTATTGTGCGCGTTGAAGAAAAACGATAGACGTGGCGCGAAATGATCGATATCCAACCCAGCATCGATCGCTGCCTGCACGTAAGCGCTGCCATTCGCCAACGTGAACGCGACTTCCTGAACTGCAGTCGCACCTGCTTCGCGCATGTGATAACCCGAAATAGAGATTGTGTTCCACTCGGGCAGATTCGCATTCGCCCATGCGAACAGGTCGGTCACGATTCGCATCGCGGTGGGGATCGGATAAATGTAGGTTCCGCGCGCGATGTACTCCTTGAGAATGTCGTTCTGCACCGTCCCGGAGAGCTTGGGAATATCTGCGCCTTTTCTGCGCGCCACCGCGACATACAATGCCAGCAGGATGGAAGCGGTCGCGTTGATCGTCATGGACGTCGAAATCTTGGTCAGGTCGATGCCGTCGAACAGGCGTTCCATGTCCTCGATGGAGTCAATGGCGACGCCAACCTTGCCGACTTCTCCCATGGCCAAAAGATGGTCGGAATCCAATCCGATTTGTGTTGGTAGATCGAACGCCACCGACAGCCCGGTAGTGCCATTGCTGAGCAAGTACTTGTATCGCTTGTTGGACTCCTCGGCATCGCCCATGCCTGCGTACTGACGCATGGTCCAAAGGCGGCCGCGATACATGGTGGGCTGGACGCCTCGCGTGAACGGGTACTCTCCCGGATAGCCGAGTTTCTGCTCTCCATCCCACCCACCCAGATCGGCAGGTGTGTAGAGCTGGCGGACTGGAATGTGGGAAGAAGTTTCCGGATCGGCGGGCGCTGCATCCGGCTTGGCGTGATTTGCCATTGGCTTATCGACGGCTGCGGGCTTTGGCTCTCCAGAAGGAACTCAAACCGAACCATCCAAACACCAACGTAAACCCTGCCGCTAAAGCCAGATGGCTCGAAGTGCCCTTGCCTGTGTGAAAAGAATTGTACTCGCGATAGGTGGCAAAACCACCCGCGGCGGCAAACACCAGGAAAGCAAACCCGGTGATCTCCAGCCAGAGCTGGTGGGCGATGTCGGTAAAGTGCTTCAGGGTGGCGCGCGCGCCGCTCATTACCGCGCCGAAGATCCGGCTGTCTTTTACGTGCTCGCCAGCTATGCGGGCGGCTATGCCCAGTTTGCGGCCCGTGGAAACGTTTGCCATTCTTCTCGATTTTAGCAAGTTGCCGCGCTAGAATAGTCCCTGAGGCGGGTTGTGCTGCAGCCGCATCTAACGATTTAGACGATGTGGCCGGGGGAATTCGTGGATCAGCAATTGAAGCAATTGATGAAAGAGCTGGGCGAGGCTATTAACGAGTCTCTGGCAGACTCGGACCAGATTGCCGAAGTTGTGACCCGAATCAAAGAAGGCGGCTACGACATCTTCCTCGTGCTCGAAGCCACCATCGGTGTAAGCCGCCCGGGCGAAAAGAACCCCGACAAGACTTCCCTTGTTACGACTCTGACCAGCAACCCTGAACTCAAGGTCAGCGAGCAGGACCTGAAGTTCCTCAAGTCATTGCGCATCAAGATCGAAGACGACGCCGCGTAGGTATGGAGCCGCCGCAAGCTGGCTCTCTTCCCAACTGTCCGTTTGCCCTACTCTCTTACCAAGGGCAACAGCATCTTGTTCCGCAGGAATCCAACATCGGACATATGCCGGATCCGATGACCGAATCTAAACTCAGCCCCGAACAGCAAGTCGCAAGCTTGTGGAGCCTTGGCGGGCTCGGCATTAAGGAACTCGGACGCCGCGTTTATCAGGGCATGTTCGACGATTTTCTGTTGGATCGCGCCGCGGCTCTCGCGTTCAACTTCATTCTGGCTCTCTTCCCGCTGCTTTTATTCCTGCTGGCGGTGTTCGGAATTTTTGCTTCGCACAGCAGCAGCATGCAGCAGAATCTGTTCACGTATCTCTCGCAAGTTCTGCCTCCTGCGGCCGCGCAGGTCATCAATCACACTCTCGCGGAGGTTACAAAGAACGCAGGCGGCGCAAAACTCACGATCGGGATCCTTCTGACACTCTGGTTCGCCTCCGGCGGCATGAGTTCGATGATCTCGGGTCTGGACGGTGTTTATGAGGTCAAAGAGAATCGCCCGTTTTATAAAGTCCGACTCATCGCTCTAGGGCTCACGATCGCAATTTCGATTCTAATTTTTCTGGCGCTGCTGGGAGTCTTGGTCGGCAGTTGGGCCTCCCATTCCATTGGAGCCCACTACGGGCTTGGCGAGGCATCGATCATCGCCTGGAGGGCGGTGCAGATCGTGGTCGCGCTCGCGCTCGTCGTGCTCTCGTTTTCGCTTATTTATTACTACGGCCCGGACCTGGAAGAGCAGCACTGGTACTGGATCACGCCGGGCGCGATGATCGGCGTACTTATCTGGGTCGCGGCTTCGTTTGCCTTCCGTGCCTACTTGCACTTCTTTAACAGCTACAGCAAGACATACGGATCGCTGGGCGCGGCCATGATCCTGCTGATGTGGCTCTACATCACCGGGTTTTCATTCCTGATCGGCGGGGAAATCAACGCTCAGATCGAACACGCAGCGGCAGTCCGTGGCCATCCGGAAGCCAAGGCCCCGGGCGAGAAGAAAGCCGCCTGAACTCGAACTACTTGCCAATTCCTGCGGTGAAGTTCGTCATGAGAGTGATCGACTGACTTACTTCCTGTGAGATGCGGTCGAGCAGAATCTTCTTCCCATCGGGCGAGACATCGTAAAAAACCTGCGGTGCCGACCAATTTTTTACCAGGGTTTGTCCCGTGCCGAATTGCAGTGCACCGTTCACCTCTTTTACCGGTACAGCCGAAAGGGTGTAGGTCGGGTCCATGTAATACAGTTCTTTTCCGTCCTTGCTCCACTGTGGCCGAGTGCCGCCGTTGGAAGAGACCTGCCATTTGCCTTGTCCGCCCGCAAAAGCGGCCACGTAGGACTCCACGTTTCCCGACTCATCAGAGGCGTAGGCGATCCATTTTCCGTCTGGAGACAGGCTTCCGCTTGCCCCCAGGCTGAATGCCGCATGCGCAACGGTCATGAACGGCTTGCGTTCCCCTTGGAGAGCCAGCGCCCAAAGCTGCCAGGTGCCGCCGGACGTTCCCCGCGAGTAAATGATGTATTTGCCATCGCGAGACCAGTCATTGGTGATCAGTTGCTGATCATCGCTCAACAGCAGCTCTTCTTCTCCACTTCCGTCCGAACGTTTGCGATAGATTTCGGAATGCCCGTTCCGGCCAGAGATATACGCGATCCATTTGCCGTCAGGCGACCAGATTGGGTACGAGTTTTGCACTGGGCCGAATGTGAGCCGGGTACGTACTCCGCGTGCGAGATCGAGCGTCCAGATGTCAGACTGTGCGTTATCAATCTCCAGCGCGATGCGGTCGCCTTGCGGAGAGACTCGTGCATCCTGCAAATTGGGCAGCTTTTCTGCAATCGAGGTAATTTGGCTTGAGCCGCGACTGGCCCACACCAATTGCCAATCGGCGCTTCCTCCACTGCCGAACACCAGCAAGCCATCGTCCGTAGCCGAAGCGTCCATGTGCCACGTGCTGACATCATTGGCAATGCCTCTGGCCACCACCTGGGCCGTACCGGTCAGGTTTCCGCGCCCCGGATCAAAGGGCTGCGCCATCAACTGATCGTCGCGCGCAAACAGAATGTACCCGGCTGCATAGATCGCATTGGTCTGGCAGTGAAATAGCGGGCGATTCTCCTTGCCGTCCACCGATGCGTAATAGATCTCGTCATTCGCAATCTTTGCGGGGTCATGATGAATCGCCAGGTACAGGAAATGCTTACCATCGGGCAGAATGAACGGCCAGCGATGGGAAGTGTGTTGAGCGTGATCCACTGTGGTCAGGTTCGACACGGTTCCGCCGCTTGCATTGATGCGATATAGCGGCGTCTGCGTATTGGAGGAAAAGATGATCAGCCCGCCGGGCGTCCATGCGCCACCTCGCCCGAAAGGTGCCTCTGCAATGACCTGCGAGGAACTGCTGCCAATCTCAATGGTCCTGAGTTTCGACGCCGCGAAAAAGCCAAGCGAATGACTGTCAGGCGACCAAAAGGGAAAGATGGCTCCATCCGTGTCAGGGAGAGGACGCGCCTCCGAAGAATTCATTGGCCGAACCCAAAGCGTGCTTTTTCCTTCGTTGTCACTGGCAGAAAAAGCAACCATGGGACCGTCCGGCGAAAGCACTGGCGGGCCGCCGTAGTCGCCCATCAGGTTTATGGTGTGCTTTTCGGGGGCATTGATTGAGGTCCGGATCACACGCGGTTGTACCCGGTGTAGAAACAGGAATGTCCCCGCGCCTGCGATTGTCAGCAGTAGTAACGCGACCGCAATCCAGAGGATCCGTTCTCTCCGCGTATTTCCAGCGACGGCTACTGCCTTGGCCGAAACTGGCGCGGGTTTCTCCGCAGCAATCCACTGCAATTGCAGCCTGACATCGTGCGCCGATTGAAATCGATCTTCCGGGTTCTTCTGCAAGCAGGTCGTCAGGATGTATTCGAAGGGCCGCGGCGCTTGCGGATTGAGCGTAGTGATTGGCTCTGGATCTTTTTCCAGGATGGCCGACGCCAACGAAATCTGACTCTTGCCCTCGAATGGCCGCTTGCCCGAGGCCATCTCGTACAGTACCGCGCCCAGCGCGAAGATATCGGACCGGGCATCCGCCTCTCTGCCCTCGATCTGCTCGGGCGACATGTATTGGATGGTTCCGACTATGGTGCCCGCGGTTGTCAGCGGACTCAGAGGGCTGGGCCCGCTCATCGTCGCCACCGCCGTGAACGAAGGAGGAGCGGCAGCTGCGGACGCCATGCTCCCCGCGAGCGGTTTTGCCAAGCCGAAATCCATCAACTTGGCTCCGCTCTTAGTCAGCATGATGTTTCCGGGCTTTAAGTCGCGATGAATGATTCCCTGCCGGTGTGCGACTTCCAACGCTTCCGCAATTGCCGCGCCCACCTTATACACGTCGGCCAGAGGCATGGCGCCACGCCGCAAGCGGTCCGCCAAGGTCTCGCCCTCAAGGAACTCCATCACCAGAAAATCGGTGCCGCTCTGCGAACCTATGTCGTACAGTTGGCAAATATGGGGATGATTCAGCGAGGAGATCGCTTTGGCTTCACGCTCCAGCCGCTGTTTCAGTTCCGGTGAAGAAGAAAGATGCGCAGCCAGGATCTTGACCGCGACTGTGCGGTCGAGCCGGGTGTCCTTTGCGCGGTACACTTCGCCCATGCCGCCATTGCCGAGCGGAGACTGGATTTCGTAAGGACCGAGCTTGGTACCCGAGGTGAGCGCCACTGGTGCGCCATTATACGTCCAAGTGATGTTCTCAAAGCAGCTTCTGCCGCTGTGCTACTTCGATTCGTTCATGATCGCGTTGACAGCATTCCCTGCCACGACCCAGCTTGCCGACCCGGCCACGACGGCTTCGTCCTCAAACCAGAGGAATCCGAAGTCGTCGATGCACTCCGGAAAATCCGGCTTGATGATGATGTATCCCGGAATCACTGCACCCGGGATGTAAGAGTTGTCGGCGCGATTGTTGCTGTACGTTTTCGTCTTCGAGACAGTACCGACCCCAGCTACATACGAAGTGCTTGATACCGGGTGTGTGCCGAGAATGTAATTGACGGCGCGAAGCGTGTATTCGGGGCCCACAAGATCTGGAAAGGTCTTGTGCAGGAAATACATTCGGACTGCCATGTCCACCACCTCGCCTGAGCCGCCCCAAGTGCGTAGGCTCGGAGGCACGCCGAACGGAGTGGCGTCCAATCTTTTATCCAACCCTGCCATGTATGTCTTCACGGCTTCGCGCATTTGGTCTTTCGCGCTTGCGTCGAGATAAGGCAGTGCTCGGACGGCTGTCCAACCACGGAAGTCCATCTGCTGCGGGGTAATCACCTGGGGAAACAATTCTTTCAGACGAGACTTGTATGGCTCGGCGCCATGCGTCGCGATCGTTAGTTCCAGGGCCGCAGCCCAGTCCATTCCAACCCCAAATCCGCCACGGCCGAATGCGGGCGCAGCCGGAGCAGGTTGCGCGCCAGGCGTGGCGGAGTTCGCCGGAGCGCCCGAACTGCCTCGTGCGTTACGACTACCTTGGGCGCCATTGACCACACCTTGGGAAGCGGCCAGCACACCACCTGGGGGTGCCCCTTCGGTCCCTTGTCCCCGAAAGGCTATGTCGGTGGGATATTTTTTTGGATCAGCCTTCGTGTCGTTCCATGCTTTGATCGCGGTATCGAGGCAATCTTTAGCTAGTGCGTCGTCCCAGCCTTTCAGCGTATCCGCCGCTGCGGCCAGCGCTGCAATAGCATTCCACTGGAAAAACGGGTTGTTGCTCGTGAAGATCCAGCGATCATCGGGCCTGCCCGAGTAGTCGCCCTTTACTTCGTTGGGGCCGAGCTTCGGATCGTAAATGCGGCCGTCCGTTTTCGAGGCGCCATCGCCCACTTGCGTGTACTGCCGCAAATCCGGCTCGTGAGTGCCGCGGATGGCGTGGCCGATATTGTGAAACTGCGCCAGGATGAGCAGCGCGCCATGCTTTACCTGCTGCACCGTATCCGGCACGCCATCGGGACGATGCATCTCAACCGAGCGCGCGGCTTCATCCACTGTAAGCTCGTCGTACTTCAGATTGAATTCGCGGTAAGCCAGAGCGAGGCTCTGAATCACGCTCAGCTGAGCAGGCTCCTCTAGGTCGAAGTCGCCGGCATCGTACCAGCCGCCCACGTTCATGCCAGGGATGTGATCTCCGCCTTTGTACTTTCCGTCCGTTGCCGTGGCTTGGTTCCAGCCGTCGAATTGCTCGCCAACTACGGGCGCCATACGACCGTCATCGAGATGCGAAGCACCGTGCCACATGCGGTAGCCTTCGCGAACAGAAACGTGGTCCATCTGCTCCGCAAGGTGATGATCCAGACTGTCTTGCCAGATATTCGCGTAAGGATTTTGGGCAATGGGGAACGGCGCCGTACGCTGGTCGGCATATTCAATTACATAGAGGCCGGGATCCTTCACGGGGGTGAAGTCGAATTTTGAATAAACGTAGCGCAGCCAGGGTGTTGAGGGCGTGATCGGGCCTTCGAATACCTGCTTGTAAGATCCGTCTTCCATCAACCGCAAGACTTTGGCGATCTTCGGGCCGTTGTAGTTGGGGTCGAGTTCGAGCACCGCAACTTTTGAGAAGTTGGGCGCGTAACCTACCTGACTGTGCGCGATCATGGGCGGCCGCGTCCAGTTTGGAATGACGTCAGGCCTGATGTGCCAGACGATTGCGCCGGTCGTCTTCCCTGCCGGAATCAGCGAACGCAACACGAACCAGCCGTTCTGGGCGCGGTCACGTCCGTCAAACAGCATCAGGTCGCCCGTGTCCGATACGACATTCACTCGGGCGAGCGCATGGTCCACTCCCAAGGTGATGCTCTTTCCCTCGGCGAACGGCAGCGGCTGAGTGTATCCCTTGGCCTTGTCCCAATCCTCCAGGTAGTACGCCTTCTTCGGCTCATCAGCCAGGGGCAAAACCTTGGTCATCGGATCGTTCGGCGTGCGCGGAAAGATGCCAGCCGTGGTTCCGTCAACCAGGTAAGCCTTGCCCATATAGATCGACGGCAGGAACTCCAGGTTGAAGCCTGCGCGCCCCACAAGTTTCTGCGGCAGCGGCTTGTCCAAGTTGATGCTGACCTCCACCCCGCCAGGCTCCGCCGCCACTTGCAGTGTGTAGCTCAGGTCGAACGTGGGGAAAGCGAGGTCGGCGGTGAGCCGGCTTTTCGCCTTATCGGCGTGGCGGTCTTTGAGGGTTGCCACCAAATCCCACTGCTCCGGCGTTGGCATCAGGCGCACGTCGCCGTTGGTGGCGATGCGCTCACCGTGGAGAATCATCTCCATGGCGGTGTTCTTCTGGTCCACAAAAACCGGATGGTACGTGCTGTCGTACAGGAAAACGCTGAAACCTCGAGTATCGAGATAATCCTTGTCGGTCACGTTCATCTCAAAATCGTCCGCCGACAGCAATGAGGCAAAAATTAGGACCAGGAAGACACAAACTCCGATGCGCGTGAACATATATTGGACTTTAGGTACTGCTCCTTTGTCCAACATGATATGCCATGCACACAGCCCAAGCGCGATACACAGGGCGAGATGTGGGACTAGATCCTCTCGAGCCGGCGCGCCTTCAGTGCAAGTGGTTCCATGATGCTGAACGGGACTAACGGGGGCCTCAGCCCAGGCTTCCGGAAATGATGGAAGGATCACGGAAGCACAACTGCCGTGCTATGATTCGCTTGTCGCTAACCGAGCGGGAGTAGTTCAGCGGTAGAACGCCAGCTTCCCAATTTTTTCCTACCAAGTATTTCAACAACTTAACAGGTCTTGGGGTTGCCGCTAAGTACCTGAAAATACGTAAAA
>Ga0070713_100000789_pt1 | contig 20239 bp, 16 predicted proteins | sample LARL82metaG_FD_65465 | JGI IMG/M metagenome (GOLD analysis project Ga0070713, IMG submission 65465) | Corn, switchgrass and miscanthus rhizosphere microbial communities from Kellogg Biological Station, Michigan, USA - LAR L8-2 metaG | ecosystem: Host-associated > Plants > Roots > Rhizosphere ...
CTACGGTCGCAGCAAACGCGGCACGGGTCCTTTCGATTTCAAGAAGAACTGGGGCTTCGAGCCGATCCCGCTGGCCTACGAATACCGGCTGCTCAGGCGCTCCGACATGCCGCAAACCAATCCACTCAATCCGAAGTACCGGGCGTTCATCGCACTGTGGCGGCGTCTGCCGCAGTCTGCCGCTAACGCTCTGGGTCCGCACATCGTGCGCAACCTGGGCTGATTGTACGCAATGGAGCCTCTCTTACTGCTTTTGCACCGCATTCCGATGCCGGAGGCCCGAGGCGACGAGGTGCGTTCGTACCATTTGCTCCTGTATCTTGCTTCGCGCTATCGCGTCCATCTGGGCGTGTTTGTCGACGATGATGCCGACCTCGAGCGTCTGCCGCACATGAAGCAGTATTTGGCCTCCGTGAGGCTGGTGACGATGCGGCGGTCGATGGCACGCATACGCGGCCTCGGAGCGCTTCTGAGCGGCCAGTCCATGACACTGCGCTATTATTACGACGACGATCTCGCGTGTTGGGTCCAGAAGATCGTGGGCGAACAGCAAATCCGCAAAGTCGTTGTCTTCACTTCGGCGATGGCTCAGTACGTTTTTGCCCATCGCGATCTTCGTGTCGTGGTCGACTTCGTTGAGCTCGACTCGGCGAAATGGCAGCAGAATGCACAGTCCCGCTCATGGCCGTTATCGGCAATCTATCGCCGCGAGGCAGCGCGTCTTTTCGCGTTCGAACGTGCCGTCGGCCGGTCCGCGGATGCAAGCGTGTTCGTGACGCCAACGGATGCCTCGCTGTTTCGGTCGCTCGCGCCCGAGTGCATGTTTCGCATTCATCATGCGCAAAATGGCGTCGACAGCGATTATTTTTCGCCACTGCAGGAACTGACCTATCCCTACGCTCCAGGCGAAGAGGCCGTCATCTTCACCGGAGCGATGGATGACTCAATCAATGTCGAGGCGGTTTGCTGGTTCGTGAAAGAAGTGCTCCCCACGATCGTGGCCGAGCGGCCCAGCACGCGCTTCCACATCGTCGGTTCACGGCCCACGCCTGTCGTCGTGGGGCTCGCGCGTGAATCGCAGGTTGTCGTCACCGGCCACGTGGCCGATGTGCGGCCCTACCTCAAGCACGCGCGGCTCGTTGTCGCACCCCAGAGGATGGCGCATGGCGTCCAGGACAACGTTCTGGAGGCGATGGCGATGGGACGCCCAGTCGTTGTTTCCGCCGCGGTCGCCCAGCAGCTGTCGGCCATTCCGTCGCTTGACTTCGAAGTGGGCAGCAGTGCAGACGAGTTCGCGAGCAAGGCACTTGACCTGATGGGTACCGAGCGCGGCAGGATCCTCGGTACGGCCGCGCGCCAGCGCATACTTTCCGATTACCATTGGATGACCAATCTCGCTCCATTCGATGAACTTCTGGGCGCGGCTGATGTGTTGCGCGCGGGACTGCAATGAAGGTCGAGTCGGAAGTCGTCGCCACGATGCTGCAGCCCGGCCGTGCTGCACTCGTCGCGGGCGCGGCACGGACAGCGTCAGAGACCGCGGCAGAAACAACGGCACAGAGCACGTCCGGGAAGCGCCCGTTGGTCGGCGTGCCGCTGGCCGTGTCGTTGATCGCTGTCTGCGTGCTCGTGTTGTTTTGGAAGACGACGTGGTCGATGATCGCGATCTGGATGCGATCGGAAACCTTCGTCCACGGTTTCGTGGTCTTGCCGATATTTTTCTACCTGCTCTGGCGCGAGCGGCACTCCCTCGGAGCTATCGAAACGCGGCCCTGCCTTGGCGCACTGTTTGGCGTCGCTGCTGCCGGTGCGATGTGGCTGCTCGGTGAGCTCGTTGGGGCAGCCAGCGTCGCACAGTTCGCCATGGTCGCGATGATTCCTCTTACGGTCTGGGTGGTGCTGGGCACGCGAGTTGCCAGGACACTGGCTATTCCGCTCGCATTTCTGTTTTTTGCAGTGCCGCTTGGCGAGTTTCTGCTGCCAACGCTCATCAACTGGACGGCCGATTTTACGGTCGCCGCGCTTCGCGCGAGTGGCGTTCCAGTGTATCGCGAGGGGAACTTCTTCACGATTCCCACAGGCAGCTGGTCTGTCGTCGAGGCTTGCAGTGGCCTGCGCTATCTCATCGCCTCGTTCATGGTGGGTTGCCTGTACGCTTATCTGTCTTATCGATCGATGAAGCGGCGCGTAGCCTTCATTGCCGCGTCGATCATCGTGCCCATCGTCGCCAACTGGATGCGTGCCTACATGATCGTGATGCTTGGCCATTTGAGCGGCAACAAGATCGCCACGGGCGTCGACCACCTGATCTACGGTTGGCTTTTCTTTGGACTGGTGATGATGCTGCTGTTCTGGCTCGGCGGACGGTGGCGCGAGGATCTGGACCCTATGCCGACAGCGACACGGGTTGGGACGAGTCCAGTTGTACGGCCAGTGGCGAGCGACCGCTCGAATCGGAAGGTCTGGGTGGCCGCGCTTGGCGCAGTGATTTTGGCGGCGATGTGGCAGCCGCTCCTGGCCAAGCTCGATGGATCGGGGAACACCTCACCCGTTCGATTCCCTGTCATTAGCGGTGCGAACGGCTGGGTTGTCGTGCCAGACAGCATTTCCGATTGGAAACCGGATCTTTCTGGTGCGCGTACGGAGTATCGGGCGACGTTCGACAAGGATGGCGAGCGCGTCGGCGTGCACATCGCCTTCTTCCGCGGGCAGACGCTAGATTCGAAAGCGATTACGTCGACCAACGAACTCGTAAGCTCTAGAAATAAGACGTGGAGACTGGCGAATGCAAGCGCCGCTCATGTAAAGACTGGCGCCGGCCCCCCGCTGGACATACGCACTGCAGTGGTGGCCGCCGATCGTTCGCGGCTCGCGCTTTGGCAGTGGTTCTGGATCGATGGTTGGCACACCTCGAATGATTATCTGGCAAAGCTGTATCAAGTATTCTCCGTAGTCCAGCAGCATGGAGATTCGGTGGCTTGGGTCATCATCTACACGCCGACCGAGACCGACGAGCCACACGCGCGCGCAGCGTTGCAAAGGTTCAGCACCGACATGATCGGTGCGATCGACGCCGCCTTGAAGGACGCGGCAGCGCAATGAACACGCATGCTCTGTCCGGCATCTCGCATGACCCGCGTCCACTGCTTGCGCACGTGGTGTTTCGCTTCGATATCGGAGGCCTTGAGAACGGCGTCGTCAACCTGATCAATCGACTTCCTGCGGAATCGTATCGCCACGCAATCATCTCGCTTACCGACATCACGGATTTTCGGGCGCGCATCCTGCGCGACGATGTTCAGTATTTTGCGTTGGGAAAAAGGCCAGGCCATGGCTTCCGGCTTTATCCGCGCTTGTTCCGCCTGTTTCGCAGTCTCGCGCCCGACGTCGTCCACACCCGTAATCTGGCGGCGCTCGAAGCGAGTCTACCCGCATGGCTCGCCGGCGTACCGGTGCGGATACACGGCGAACATGGCCGCGACGTCGGGGATCTCGACGGTTCCAACCGCACCTACCGACGAATTCGTCGCGCGTACCGGCCCTTCGTGAATCAGTATGTCGCAGTCTCGAAGGATCTCGAGCAATACCTGTGTCGGGATATCGGAGTCGACTCGCGGCGCATTGCGTGGATCTGCAACGGCGTGGATACCATTCGGTTTGCGCCCGCAGCCGGCACTCGACGACTGGTTGAAGGTTGTCCTTTCAACCCCACCGATCACTGGCTGGTCGGCACGGTTGGGCGCATGCAACTCGTCAAGGATCAGGTTACGCTCGCCCGCGCTTTCGTGCATGCCGTCCATCTCGATCCCGTTGCTGCGCGGAGGATGCGCCTCATCCTGATCGGCGACGGACCGCTTCGGGCAGAGGCCGCGCGCGTGCTCGAGGCTGGTGGGCTCAGCGCCTTGGCATGGCTGCCAGGGGAGCGCTCGGATGTTGCGGACCTGATGCGCAGCCTGGATTGCTTCGTGCTGCCGTCACTCGCCGAGGGGATCTCGAATACCATTCTGGAAGCGATGGCCACCGGCCTGCCGGTGCTTGCGACCCACGTCGGCGGCAACGGCGAGCTGATCGACGATGGGATCACCGGCCGGTTGCTGCCTGCGGCCGACGGCGAAGCAATGGCCGCTGCGATCCTCGCCTATTTCAATGACTCGGTGATGGCGCATCGACATGGCGCGGCGGCAAGACGATCTGCCCTCGAGCGCTTCAGCCTCGACCGGATGGTTCGCGACTACGCAGCGCTGTATAACAGGCTATTGTCACGCCGCAATGTCATCCCGGCTCGCGCTCGCGCCAGCGGCTAGCCGAGAGGAGTTCTCCACGCCATGTGTGGCATCACGGGAATATTCGATACCAGAGAGCGCGCAGAAGTCGACCGCGACCTTCTGGCTCGCATGAACGAGGCGCAGCATCACCGCGGCCCGGATGCTGCCGGTTACCACGTCGAACCCGGAGTCGGACTTGGCCATCGACGGCTGTCGATCATCGATATCGCCTCGGGGCAGCAGCCTCTTTACAACGAGGACGGAAGCGTCGTGGTCGTGTACAACGGGGAGATCTACAATTATCAGGAGCTGATTCCCGAGCTGACCGCGCTGGGCCACCGCTTTCGCACCAGGAGCGATACGGAAGTCATCGTCCATGGCTGGGAGGCGTGGGGCGCTTCCTGCGTCAACAGGTTCAGGGGCATGTTCGCCTTTGCTCTCTGGGACCGCAACCAGCAAACGCTGTTTCTCGCCCGCGACAGGCTTGGGGTCAAGCCACTGCACTATGCACTGCTGCCGGATGGCAAACTCATATTCGGGTCCGAGCTCAAATCGCTGCTCGTACACCCAGGTCTCGCGCGCGACATCGATCCGTGCGCCGTCGAGGAATATTTCGCTTTGGGCTACGTCGCCGATCCGCGGACCATATTTTCGGGCGCATACAAACTGCCGCCGGCGCATACGCTGACCATCAGGCGCGACCGACCCTTTCCCAAGACGGTGCAATACTGGGACCCGCGGTTTACGTTGGACCGTGAAATATCGGTCGAGGACGCTACGAAGGAACTCGCGGCTCGGCTGGACGAATCCGTTCGCCTTCGCTTGATCTCCGAGGTGCCGCTGGGAGCGTTTCTTTCCGGTGGGGTCGATTCGAGTGCCGTCGTCGCGTCGATGGCACGCGTGTCGAGTGACACCGTGAACACGTGTTCGATCGGCTTCGCAGACCCGTCCTACGATGAATCGCGCTATGCGCAGATGGTCGCAGACCGGTACAAGACCCGACACTTCGTCGATCGCGTCGAGAGCGACGACTTCGACCTGATCGATGCCCTCGCGCGACTCTACGACGAGCCCTACGCCGACAGCTCTGCGATCCCGACCTACCGCGTCTGTCAGCTTGCGCGTCGTCATGTTACCGTTGCGTTGTCCGGCGATGGAGGAGACGAAAGCTTCGCAGGTTATCGCCGCTACCGTCTGCACATGGCTGAAGAGCGATTGCGCGCCCGCTTGCCGCTGGGCTTTCGCGCGCCGCTGTTCGGCGCGCTCGGACGTGCCTACCCGAAAGCCGACTGGGCGCCGCGCGTCCTGCGCGCCAAATCGACATTCGAGGCCCTCGCGCGTGACTCGGTGCACGCGTATTTCCACGGGGTGTCGATCCTGCGCGAAGGCATGCGCGCTCGTCTTTTCACCGATCGATTCCGCAGTCAACTCGGTGGCTACTCGGCAATCGAGGTCTTTCGGCGGCACGCGTCGATGGCAGACACGTCCGATCCGCTGGCACTGATTCAGTACCTCGATCTGAAGACCTATCTGGTTGGCGACATCAACACCAAGGTGGACCGTGCCAGCATGGCGCACTCGCTGGAAGTGCGCGAGCCCCTCATGGACCATCAGTTGGTCGAATGGCTGGGCAGCTTGCCGTCCTCGCTGAAATTGCATGGCCGCGAGGGTAAATGGTTGCTCAAGAAGGCGATGGAGTCGAGACTGCCCAACGACGTTCTTTACAGGCCAAAGATGGGTTTTGCCGTGCCGCTCGCCGAATGGTTCCGTGGTCCCTTGCGCACCCGGGTGCGCGACGCGTTGCTCGGCGAGCGTCTGGCCACGGCCGGCATCTTCGACCAACGCTATCTGCGGCTATTGGTCGACGACCATCAGCGCGCAGTGCGCGACTATAGCGCCCCACTTTGGACGTTGCTGATGTTCGACGCTTTCCTGCGCAACGTCGTGGATGGATCCGCCAACGCAACGATGCAGCAGGCGGCATAAGGCGGTGGTTCGCATTCTTCACGTCCTCGATCATTCATTGCCGCTGCACAGCGGCTACGCGTTTCGCACGATGGCAATCCTGCGCGAGCAGCGCAAACTCGGATGGGAAACGCTGCAGCTGACGACGCCTCGCCACGGTGGCGTCGAGGCCGATGCCGAGGTCGTCGACGGTTGGCGTTTTCACCGCACGCCTGCAAAGGGCGGATGGCGTTCGTCGGTGCACGGCGGTGCTTACCTGGACGAGATGGCCGCGACCACCGCTCGCCTGCGATCGCTGGTCGAGTCTTTCAGGCCCGATGTCATCCATGCGCACTCGCCGGTGCTGAATGCACTGCCGGCGCTTCGCGTGGGCAGGCAAAGCCATATCCCGGTTGTGTATGAACTGCGCGCACTATGGGAGGATGCCGCGGTCGATCACGGTACGACCACCGAAGGCAGCGTGCGCTACCGGTTGTCGAGGTCACTCGAGACCTACGTCCTGCGACGAGCGGCCCACGTCACGACAATCTGCGAAGGGCTGCGCCAGGAAGTGCTCGCACGAGGCATTCCGGGCCGATTGGTTACGGTTATTCCAAACGCAGTCGACGTCGAGGCGTTTACGCACGGCGCGGCGTCCGACTCCCTCAGGGCGCAACTTGGCTTGCACGGCGCAACGGTCGTCGGTTTTGTCGGCTCCTTCTATGGCTACGAGGGACTCGACCTGCTGATCGACGCTGTCGCGATTCTACGACCACGTCACCCCTCCTTGCACGTGCTCCTGGTCGGTGGCGGTCCACAGGAGGAAGCTTTGAAGGGCCAAGTGGCGGCGCGCGGCCTCGGAGACTACGTTACATTCGTCGGTCGGGTGCCGCATTCGGAGGTTCAGCGTTACTACGACTTGATCGACGTGCTCGCTTATCCGCGACGTCGAATGCGCCTTACAGAGATCGTCACGCCGCTCAAGCCGCTGGAAGCGATGGCCCAGGGTCGCATGTTCGTCGCCTCGGATGTTGGTGGACATCGTGAACTCGTGCGCGACGGGGAAACTGGTTTTCTCTTTCCTGCGGACGACAGCGGAGCGCTCGCCACGGCGATCGAGCGCGTGCTGGCAGGCGCCGATCGGTGGCCACAAATCCGCAAGCAGGCGCGACACTACGTCGAGACCGAACGAACATGGGCAAGGAGCGTTGCGGGATACGCGCACGTGTATTCCAGCGTGCGGCTGCACGCCCCGCATCGTATGCACGAGGAGGTGGCGTGAGGCTGGTGACCTTCTCCACGCTTTACCCGAGTAGCGTTCGTCCTGCGCACGGCGTGTTCGTAGAGACTCGGCTGCGTTATCTGCTGGCGTCAGGGATGGTGCAAAGCCGTGTCGTTTGCCCGGTGCCGTGGTTTCCGTTCAAGCAGGAGCGATTTGGAGACTGGTCGCGGTACGCTGCCACGCCTTCCCATGAAAAGCGCAACGGCATCGAGATCGTTTATCCGCGCTATGCAATACCGCCGAAAGTTGGCATGACGATTGCTCCGCTGACGCTGGCGCTAGGTGCGCTGCCTGCGTTCGGAAGACTGATACGCGATGGATACGACTTCGACATCATCGACGCTCATTACTTCTACCCGGACGGCATCGCTGCAGTGATACTTGCGCGCCATTTTGGGAAAGCCGTCGTCATCACGGGTCGCGGCACCGACCTCAACTACATTCCCCGCTATGCCTTGCCGCGCCGCATGATTCGCTGGGCTGCCCGGCGCGCGCACGGCTTGATCACGGTGTCCCGCGGCCTGGAGAAATGCCTGGTCGAATTAGGCATTCCGGGCAAGGATGTCGTGGTATTACGCAACGGCGTCGATCTCGGCCGGTTCAAGCCGCCCCTCGAGCGCGAGCAAGGGCGTGCGGAGATGGGCCTGGTCAGAAAAACCCTCATCTCCGTCGGCCACCTCGTCGAACGCAAGGGCCATCATCTTGTAATCGAGTCACTACGACAATTACCTGGGTTCGACCTCTTGATCGTGGGGAGCGGGCCCGAAGAAGCGCGCCTTCGGCAGCAGGTCGACCACCTCGAGCTGAACGATCGCGTAAGATTGCTGGGCTCCGTTCGGCAAGAGGACCTGCCTCGGCTTTACGGGCTGGCCGACGCATTGGTACTCGCATCGAGTCGGGAAGGCTGGGCCAACGTCCTGCTCGAGTCGATGGCTTGCGGTACACCCGTTGTCGCCTCGAACGCGCTCGGCAACGAGGAGGTTGTCCTGGCGCCGGAGGCCGGTTGCTTGACCACGGCACGCACAGCGGAAGCAATGGCCGAAGGAGTCAGGAAATTATTTTCGAGTTATCCAGACCGCCAGGCCACACGGCGGTACGCCGAGCGATTCAGCTGGGATGAAACAACGCGCGGGCAGCTGCGATTGTTCAGCAAGATTCTTGATGATCGTCAGTCTGCAAGTACCGGCGCTGCGCACAGCACGTTCCGGACATGATCTGTTCCCACCCCGTCTCTTTGTTCAAAGAATAACGACATGTGTGGCATCTACGGTGTTCTCGAGCTGAGCGGCGCCCCGGCGGATCCGAAGCTGCTTACGTCCATGGCGAACAGAACGGTGCATCGCGGCCCGGACGACGAGGGCCGTCATGTCGATGGACCGGTCGCGATCGGCATGCGCCGGCTGTCGATCATCGATCTAGCTGGTGGACACCAGCCGCTTTGCAATGAAGACCAGACGCTCTGGCTCGTCGCGAATGGCGAGATATACAATTACCTGGAGTTGCGCGATGAACTGATCGCAGCAGGCCATCGCTTCCGAACTGAGTCGGACTGCGAAACGCTTTTGCATCTATATGAGATGCACGGAAACGCGTTCCTGGATCGTGTCAACGGCATGTTCGCATTTGCCCTGTGGGACGGTCCGCGGCGACGCCTTCTTCTCGGCCGCGATCGCCTCGGTATAAAGCCGTTGTACGTGCGTCATGAACCGGGGGGCAGGCTCCTGTTCGCGAGCGAGGCAAAAGCGTTGCTCGCGGCACAGGAGGCGAGGCCCGAGGTGGCCCCCGTCGCGTTGCGTGCCTACCTCGAGCTGGGCTATGTCCCCGCGCCGTACTCGATGTTTCGCGGTATACGCAAACTCGAGCCCGCCACACTCATGATCGCGGAGCGCGGACAAACGCACGAGCAGCGCTATTGGCGAATTCCGAATGATGTGGATGACAATCGGACCGAAGCGCAATGGGTCGACGCGGTGCGTGCGCGGCTGGATGAGTCCGTGCGCATGCAAATGGTGAGCGACGTTCCCATTGGCGCCTTTCTGTCCGGGGGCGTTGACTCCAGCGCGGTCGTAGGCCTCATGTCACGACACAGCGACCGCCCGGTGAAGACCTATGCCATCGGGTTCGAGGGCGGCGTCGCCGAGTCGTATTACGATGAACTGCCGTTTGCACGTCAGGTCGCAACGCGTTTCGGCACCGACCATCACGAGATCATCGTGCGTCCCGACGTAATCGCGCTCCTTCCCAAACTTTTGTGGTACATGGACGAGCCAGTGGCCGACACGGCATTCGTCACCACGTACCTGGTCTCCGAGTTCGCGCGGCGGGACGTCACCGTCATCCTGTCGGGCGTGGGTGGCGATGAGTTATTCGGTGGCTATCGCCGCTATCTCGGTGGACACTACGCTGCTTACCTCGCGCGCGTTCCTGCCATTGTTCGCCGTGCCGCGATGGCATTCGGAAGCAGGCTCCCCGCCGATCGGCACTCCCGCCTGCTGAACGCGATGCGGCTCGCGCGGGGTTTCCTGGAGAGCTCGGAGCTTCCATTCCAGGCGCGATACAGCTCCTACATGGCAGTGTTCGGCGATCATGAGATCGATGCGCTGATGCTCTCGCCATCCACAGATCGCTTCGACGCAATGGCAAATGCGTTCGCAAGCGCGACGGGGCGCGACGAACTCAATAGAATGCTGGTCGTCGACTCCGCGACTCAATTGCCTGATGACTTGCTGATGCTCACGGACCGCATGAGCATGGCCGTATCGCTGGAGTGTCGCGTGCCGCTGCTCGATCACGAGCTGGTCGAGCTCACCGCGCGCGTTCCGGCGCGCATAAAGGTCCGCGATGGCAGGCTCAAGCACCTGATGAAGGAATCGCTCTCCGACTTGTTGCCACGCGACATCCTCGAGCGCAAGAAGCGCGGGTTCGGTGCGCCGATGGGTGCGTGGCTCAAGCGCGACCTGAAGCCGCTACTCCAGGACGTACTGTCGCGCGCATCGGTCGAGCGTCGCGGTCTTTTCCGCTACGAACCGATTGCCGCAATGATCGCCGATCACGAGGCAAACCGCATCGACGGCACGGATCGGTTGCTGGCGCTGCTCAATCTGGAAATCTGGGCCCGGACCTACCTCGACGGCCGTGAGGCCGGCGAAGTGGCAGACGAACTGCGCGCGGCGGCATGAAGATCCTCTACCTCTGTCATCGATTTCCGTTTCCGCCAAGACGAGGCGGAAAGATCAGGCCGTTCAACATGATTCGCCATTTCGCGCGCGACCACGAGGTGACGGTCGGCTCGATCGTCCGCTCCGAAGTCGAGGCAAAAGAGGGCGCAGGACTGGCTGACTACTGCGCGAGCTACAAGATTGCGCGCGTGCGGAATCCGGTCCAGGTGGGGCGCATGGTGGCCCGCCTGCCCACGCCGGTGCCATCCTCGTTCGGTTACTTCCATTCGCCGGAACTGGCGAGCTGGGTGAGGGAGCGCCTCGCACGCGAGCGATTCGACTTGATCTTCGTACACTGCTCGTCGGTGGCACCTTATGTCGCCGCAGTGCGCAGCGTTCCGAAGATCCTCGACTTCGGCGATATGGATTCGCAAAAGTGGCTCGAATATGCACGCTACAAGCGGTTCCCGCTGTCGCTCGGATACGCCATCGAAGGCCGCAAGCTGGTAAGAAAAGAGCGGCGGCTGGCGCGAAAGTTCGACTTGTGCACGGCGACGACCCGCGGCGAGTGGGAAACGTTGGAGTCGTATCGCACCGGCGTACCTAGCGACTGGTTCCCCAACGGCGTGGATAGCGGATATTTCGCGCCGACTGAGGAGCCTTACGACCCCAACACAATCGCGTTCGTCGGTCGCATGGACTACTACCCGAACCAGGAGAGCATGTTCGACTTCTGCCAGCGGACGCTGCCGCGGCTACAGTCGACGAGGCCGTCACTCAAGCTCTTGATCGTCGGCGCCGATCCGACCCCGGCCGTGCTGCGCCTCGCCGATCTACCCGGTGTCACGGTGACGGGTTCCGTGCCTGATGTTCGTCCCTATTTGCGGCGCTCCGCATTGATGATCGCGCCGCTCAACATTGCACGCGGCACGCAGAACAAAATCCTCGAAGCGATGGCGATGGGCGTGCCGGTGGTCACCAGTCGCATCGCCGCTGCCGGCGTGGATGCCACAGACGGCCAGCATTTTCTTGCCGCATCGACGCCGGAGGAGTACGTGGACGCGATCATGCGAGTGATCGACGATCCGCAATTGCGGCAGCGGCTGTCCATTGCCGGGCGTGAACGGATGCTGACGCATCACGACTGGGCCCGATCGATGTCGCGGCTCGACAAGATCGTCGAGCGCTGCCTTTCGCGGCATGGCTCGCCCGCGCATGCGCAGCTATTGGCGACATCGACACCTGCGGGCAACTGACTTGAGAATCAGTATCTTTGGCCTTGGTTACGTCGGCGCGGTGTCGCTGGCATGTCTCGCCCGCGACGGACACGACGTTATCGGTGTCGACGTCGATCAGGCCAAGCTGGACTTGATCGCCGGGGGGAGGACGCCCGTCGTGGAAGAGGGCATGGTCGAGCTCATGCGAACCGTCGTCGAAAGTGGTCGCGTCCGCGTCAGCCGTGACACGCGGGAAGCGGTGATGGCCTCGGATCTTTCGCTCATCTGTGTGGGCACGCCGTCGGCGCCGAATGGCAGCCAGAACCAGAGCGCGATGCTGCGCCTGGCCGAGAATCTCGGTGCGGTGTTGAAAGACAAGATGACACCGCACATCATCGTCCTTCGGTCGACGCTGGTGCCGGGCACAGTCGACGATGTTATCCGGCCACTCATCGAAGAGCATTCAGGTAAAGGCGATGGAGTCGATTTCCATATCTGCTTTCAGCCGGAATTCCTGCGCGAGGGCACGTCGGTCAAGGATTACGACAAGCCACCCTATACCATCGTCGGCGCCCGTCATGAGGCGCCCGTGGCGAAGCTGCGCGAGCTGTTCGGACATCTTCCCTGCGAGTTCTACGTGACGTCGATCCGTGCGGCCGAGACGGTCAAGTACACCTGCAACAACTTCCATGCACTCAAGATCACCTTCGCAAACGAGACGGCGCGACTGTGCGAGGCCATGGACGTCGACCCATTCGAAGTGATGGATCTGGTCTGCAAGGATCGGCAGCTCAATATCTCTCCCGCTTATCTCAAGCCTGGCTTCGCGTTTGGTGGTTCATGCCTGCCAAAAGACCTGCGCGCGACGCTGCATTTCGCCAAGACGCGAGACATCGACCTTCCGATGCACGGAGCCATTCTCGCCTCCAATCGCAGCCACGTTGAGCACGCGATTGCTAAAGTACTCGCGACCGGCAAGCGGCGCATCGGCATCATCGGCCTGTCGTTCAAGACCGGGACGGACGACTTGCGCGAAAGTCCGATGGTGGCGCTCGCCGAGCACCTGATCGGCAAGGGTCTGTCGCTGCTGGTCTACGATCCGGAGGTCCATCTCTCCCGGCTGCTCGGCGCCAACAAGCGCTTCATCGAGGAACACGTGCCGCACCTTGGCAACCTGATCCGCGCGGACATCAACGCCGTGGTAGCCGAATCGGAGGTCCTGATCGTGGGCCTCGCCGATCGCAAGACCTTCACGGTATTGCGTAGCATCGTGCGCGACGACCAGACGGTGATCGACCTTGCGCACATCGAGGATGCCGCTGAATGGCCTTGCGCCGTTCAGGGCCTGTGCTGGTAGCCGCCATGTGCGTATCAGAATGATGTGGCGGTACGCATTCAAGTTCGCATCGCCGGGTGGTACCCGAGGGCGGCTTTCGATCCTGATCTTTCATCGTGTGCTTGCGGAGACCGATCCGCTATTCCCCGGCGAGCCCAACGCGGCGCAGTTCGACAAGCTCTGCGCACATCTGCGCGCGCGCTTCGAGGTCCTGCCGCTGTCGGAAGCAGTTACCCGATTGCAGCAGGGAAGCTTACCCGCGGGCGCACTGGCGATCACCTTCGACGATGGCTACGCGGACAACCTCTCCATCGCGGCACCCATTTTGCGTAAGCACCATCTTCCGGCGACGCTGTTCATTGCGACGGGGTACCTGGACGGCGGTTGCATGTGGAACGACAAGTTAATCGAGGCGTTTCGCTCGACGCGAAACTCGGAGATCGACCTCAGGGACCTGGGCTTGGAGACATACAGCGTTGAATCCATCGCCGCTCGCCGTGCCGGAATCGACCGCGTGATCGATGCAACCAAGTACCTGTCCCTGGCTGAGCGCGACGCACGCGCGGACCATGTCCTGCGGGCTGCCGGGGCGACCGCTCCGAAGAAGCTGATGCTCGACTCAACGTCGGTCAATACGCTCGCGAGTTTGGGCGTCGATGTCGGTGTGCACACCGTAAACCACCCGATCCTGGCGAGAACGTCGAGCGATCAGGCTTGGGAGGAGATTGTCGAGTCGAAACGGCGACTCGAGGAGTTGACTGGCAAGTCGATGCGCCTGTTTGCATATCCGAATGGAAAACCAGGCCAAGATTATTCGAGAGAGCACGTATCCATGGTGCAGCAGGCGGGGTTCGACGCGGCGGTGAGCACGGCCTGGGGCCCCGCGACCCGGCAGAGCGACATATTTCAGTTGCCGCGGTTTACGCCATGGGCGCGCGAGCCGTTTAAGTTCGATTTGCTGATGATGCGCAACCTGCGCATGACTGCCGAGCAACATGCCGCCTAGCGGTCTCGCAATCGTCTATAGACACCTTGCGCATAGGCGCCGAGCATAGTCAGCTCCGGTAGCCAGCCTCTCGTTGATGCCGTATCCGCAGGATGCGGATCAGGTCGAATGCCGCATCGAAGCGATAGAGCGCAAGGTACCCGGTTGCCCGCTCGGAGATTACAAGTTCCCGGACGTGATTGTCGATGCGCCGCCCGATGAGCGGATGGGCTTCCAGGATGCCAATCGCGCTTCTGATGTTCGCGAGCGTCTGGATCGCAGTCTCGTGTGAGCTTTCCAGCAAGAACTCGATAGTGCGTTCAAAGTCGGCGAGTGCCTCGTCCGAGTAGATTATTTGCGCCATTGGACGGGTTTGGGTCGAGCCGCCTTGTGACCTGCGACCTTCGCGTCAAGATACGCGTGCACATCCGCTGCTGCATACCCCGTACGACGTTCCTGCATGCGTTCATCGGCTTGTCGCGCCGCGACGAGAAACTGCTCGAATCGCTCACTCGCCTGAACTTGCTCCTCGAGCAACCGCAACATGAATGCGTGGGGACTCTCGCCCGCCTGCTTGGCGAGACGGGTTATGCGGGCTTTCAAGGTTTTCGGTAGCTTGAGGCTGGTGGCAGCGAGAGACATGGACGGGCTCCTCGAGTAGTCATATAGTAATACCTCAAGTCGATTGTGGCAAGAGGTTGACGATGTGTTTCTTCTCCGCTCGCCTGACTGCGTCATTGCGAGATAACGCCGCTTGCCCCACTTGGTACGACGACGCAACCCGATGCCTGGAGCGAACTGCGGGAGGGTTGGTTGTAGGTTGTTGTAGCCTACGCACACCTTGGCCTCAAAGCGAACTTGGGCAAGCATGGTCCGTCCTCAGGCCGGCTTTAGCGCGACTGGCAGATCTCTGCTTTTGTCGACCAGCTTTACAGTCGACCACGAGGCACTTCGATAACGGCTTGATTGAAGATCAGTTGCTCCCTTAGCCTGATTTTTGCCTCTTAACTTACGGCCGTGCAGCCATTTTTGTTTTTGACCCGTATGGATGGGAAGCGGCGTTGGGGATCGAACCCGATATTTCAGAAAAAGGGGCCGATTCTTAGATAAGAGGGTAGTCGCTTTGGAGGCATTGTCGGCTACAACTAGTGGCGGTCGGGCGGGTATTTTGCCGGTTTGAATGTATGCCGCTGGCAGCACAGACACTTGTCTTGGTGTCTCAATATCGACCTTTGGTATTTTCTTAGGGAGCTGATGATGAAAGCGAAATACACATTATTTCTCAGGTTGATCGGAAGTCTTTTTGCACTTGCGCTACTCGCGGCGCCGTCGCTAGGCGTCGCGCTGACGGTTACTCAGGTGTCGGTGGTCGTCGGAGGCGCGGTTTATTGCGACACCGGCCTTGTACAGCCCGTCGCATGCGCCAACCCGATATGGAACCTCGGTAGCGGCGTGGTGCTCGGCGCCAATCAGACGCTGATCCTGACGCAGACCGGAGTAATCGCCACCCCCCCCAGACCGTCCGACCACGGAGGGGAGAATTTCGACACAAGCGACCGCGGGGGGACCGCCGATGGGTCGCTGCTTGCCTGCAGCACGCCAGGAGGCACGCCTTGTGACACGCAGATATTCATCAACGGCTTGCAGGTGTCCTCTGACTCTCACCTTAATAGTGATATCAACTCCAATCCATTGCCCGCATTCAACAACGAACCCACTTCGAACACTTCGACCCAAGCAGCTACCCTCTTCCAGGAGGCGACGCCTTGGTCTTTGGCGCCGAATTTCACGGGCCTCGGCTTTGCGCTAGAGCTTGGGTACGCCGACAACATACACGGCGGCGCTGTATGCAACGGGGAGGGGGGAAGCTGCTTCCCACAACTGGTCTGGGACATCACGAACGAGAACCCCGGGACCCCGGGCAACGGCGCCGCTACCTATTTCCTGGGCGGAGGTCTTGTTGGCCCGATCGGGAACTGTATTACTCAGGGGTACGGCATTGGTACTGTGCATCCGAACACGGATGGCGCCACTCCTCCTAATGTCGTCGGTTGCTATGACGGCGGCGCGCTGAGGATCACCGCTCCTCCTGCGGCGAATATTACGACCGTGACGCAGGGCGGTTGGGGAGCGCCGCCCCACGGCAACAACCCGGGCGCGGTACTGAAGGCGTACTTCACGAGCCATCCGGGTTATGCGCCGAAGATCGGTGACATCACCAATGCCTGTGGCGGTTTTGTTGACACGTTCAACACCGCGAATGCCATCGAGGTTTTCCTGCCGGCAGGTGGGAAACCCGGGGTGCTCAGCGCCAGCGCAACCAACCCGACCAGCACTTCGGCCGGCGTTTTCGCAGGGCAGGTCCTGGCACTGACGCTGAACACGCAAGTGCTGCCGAGCGGAGGCTCGCTACTCAACTTCGTGATCACCGCTGGCCCGGCAACAGGTAAGACGGTCGCCGTGCTTCTGGCCGATGCCGACAAGGCACTCGGTGGCTGCGGGCTGCCGTCGTACGTGACGTCGATCTCGGAACTCAGCGACGCCGTAGATTCCATCAACAATCTGTTCGACTGAAGATAGACGTTCGGCTTTGATCCCGGCCCCAGGCTTCCGTCGGTTGTGACGGGAGCCCGGTGCCGAGTCATTGCTGAGTTCGGCAATTCCGAACCAAGCGACTGCACACCCGCACCGCACCTCAAGGTCGTCAAGAGCGTTGCACACAACGTGAAGCTGGATGACGTGTTTGCCGGGCAACGGTGGACTCGTTTGGCAGATGCGACCGAGTCCTCAGCGTACGCGCAGCATCAGTCCGTTCTCAGTCGCCAACGATCGCATAGGAAATACGTGGCTCGAAGGGAAACCTTTGGATTCTAAGGCTGGGGAGCTTCAAGGTCTCCATCACGGCGGTAGTTTCACCCGGAAAAGCCTCCTCGTTGAGCTCGTCAAAGACGATGACACCGCCCTTGGGGACTCGATCGCGAAAACATTCAATCGCCAGCTTGGTGGGCGAATAGATGTCGAAATCGAGATAGAGGCAGCTAATAACCAAATGTGGATGCTCCTTCAGATACTTGTGAGCGGTTTCGGCAAAATCGCCCCTGACGATATCCACTTTGGGGAAATGATTGAGAAAACGATTTTGATCAAAGAGCTCCACTGCCCTCAGCAAATCCTCATACGCAGAGCGCACCGCGAATCCGCCCTTCTTCAGGTGCCCAGACTTGCGATCGGGAAGCCCCTGTAGGTCCTGCTCGGAGACATCCGGAAAACCACTAAAGGTATCGAAACCGATTATTCGCCTCTGAAAATTATAAGGTTCCAGTATCACGCTAAGATTGGCGAACGACATCAGTCCGATGCCGTATTGGACCCCGCATTCGACGATCGAGCCCTGTATGTTCTGCACGAGCTTGAAGATTTCGTAACGCGCCAGAAAGCGAGCTAGGTTTTGTCTTGGAACATATTTCGGGAAGCTCTCGAGCTTTTCGGTAAAGGAGCCCGCGCTCTCCTTGAAAAAACTCTCCAGAGCCTGACGATACGAATAGTCCCCGGCCGCTTGCGTCCGCGGATCGTGCATATTCGGGGAGGTATCGTTTGGCTTTGTCATGATTTGATCGTCGTTGCGTTATGCGACGATTGGATCGATGGGCGCGAAGTCATTCGCACGTATGAAGTCCCTCACCGTGCTTCCCACCGCTAAGGAATCGACGTTGCGGGCGCCGCGCCGACTTCGTAGATCGTCAATGTGGACGGTTCTGAAATCCAAGCTGAAGCGCGTCAGTTGCGACGTGTTGGGAGCCGTCGCGTGAAGTTGACCGGCGGAGAAGAGGAGTGTGGCGGCAGCGTCGCACACTATTCTTGTCTCCGCTGCCTGATCTATCCCCTCTTCGGGGAGCGGGTGGTTGCGCGTGTCAGCCTTGATGTTATCAACTGCCTGTTTCCTTCCCACGTTGCACCACTCGTCATAGTCGAAATCCCTTGACGAATTCTTTACCGGGTAATGGAAGTACCTAGGATACAAAGCCATGGCTTGCTCGGGTTCAAGGGCATACACGGGCATCCACCAGTTCAACTGACAATCAGGCCCAGCATACCAGGTGTCTCGATGCGGCTTGTATGCGTAGCCCACGCCGGCTGACAGATAACCCCCGTGTGTCACAACACGCAAACGCGGCACATCGAAGTATGTTCTGTCCTTATCGCAGCCAAATTGTGCCAGAAGGTCGCGAACAAGCGTCTTCGTACGCTCGTGATTGGTAAACCTCGTCTTCAGCGGCCCTATCGTCGCCACGAAGTCTTCCACTTTCATGTGGGACTGCGCGTTTTGCGGGTCAAGGTTCGGGAAACTTTCTCCAATGGTCTGCCGTGCAAAGTCCACCAATTCCTTGCTCGCGGCGTTAGCGCGAAAAAGAAAGAGATCCCCTTCGAATACACGAGATCGCCGTCGTTGATCATCCATTGTCGAATCAACAAAAAACGCTGTCATAGCTCAATCTCCCTGGCTTAACACTCGCTTCGTGCGCACGTGATGGCGGTTACCGTCGCCGGAATCGCCAAATGACGTATCGATCTAGGAGGCGTTGGATCGCTCGCCCGACTGCATACGTATCAAGGAACTCCTGAAGCCTTCGCAAATATACGGGCATACAGTATTTCGAGAAGACCGCCCCGAACGCTTGAGTACCGAGCTTTAGTCTCGAAGCGACGCCAAGCTGTCGATAGACGTATGAGCGCCACACGATATCTTTGAACACCATCTGAGCAATTCGGTCATGAACCAGCATTGCGTTCTTGGCAGCGCCCCCTCTATGGCCCAATTCAAACGCCAGTGTCTGAATATTTTTTGACGCTCCGTTCATAGAACGATGTATACAGGCGTCTTCTATAACTTCTACCTTGCCAAGATAGGCGACCGCTGCGACAAAGAACCAATCCGCCGCGAGCTCATGACGTAGGGATATTTTAGTAGCCCTCTCGCGACGCATCAATCCGTAGAACGTGCCGTTGTAACCTACTTGACGATAGTACGATACGACTCTCGCACTTGGAGCAGAATCCAATAGGCTGCTTTCTGCTTCCACGACTTGGGGGCGACCATTCTCGTAGTACTTAGGACGCCCGCAGGCGAGCTCATAGTCGGGGTTCTCGAGTAGGACGCGGGCGCAGCTCGATATGTAAGAGCGGTCAAGCCAGTCATCGTCGGCAAGCCACATGAAGAGTTCGCCTCGCGCGTGCGTTAACACCGACAAGAAATTGGCGGTCGATCCGCAATTGATCTCTTGGCGGATATACCTCACGCGATCGTCGCTACGAGTGAAGTCCGCGCAAACCGACGCCGTTGAATCAGTTGACGCATTGTCGCTAATGATGATCTCCAGGTTCTGATAGTCCTGTGAGATCACCGATTCGACGGCGCGACCCAGGAGCGCGACGCGGTTGTAAGTTGGAATACCAACAGAAACGAGCGGCGCACTGATGTTCATTGCCGCCCAGCCTGCGCTCGCCAATTGTGGTTGAGAAACATAACCCGTTCCACGTGGCCCGCCACGACTAGCTACTATGAACAGCCGCCGCGGTGCGCTTGAGCCATGCACCGGGCCAATGCGTAATATTTTCCGTCAAGCGACTTTCGTTAAAAGGCCACGGCGGTTGTTCAAGAAGAAAGTCTGCATGCTTGGTTGCAAACTCCCGCGCCGCGGCGGTCGGGTGGTCCCATGTCCAATCGGTTTTCCCACGCGGAACGTCGTAGAGATCCTTCATACTCCCATCGGTCGCTACGATGTATGAGCCTTCGGTTACGAACCCATGATAAAGCTCGAGTTCTTTCAGAACGTGCTCCTTCGTATGATTCGAGTCCAGGATCACGAGCACCGATTCGCCTCTACGTATCAGCGACCTAACCTCATCCACGACGGCCGGCGAAATGGAGCTGCCCTCGATCAAGGTGATGAACGAAGACAACTCGTGCTTTTCGATCGCCTCGCGGTTACGCGGCCGGATCTCGATATCGATACCGACGACGCGCCCGGTTTCCATAGCCTTGCATAAGGTC
>Ga0070713_100000791_pt1 | contig 20222 bp, 19 predicted proteins | sample LARL82metaG_FD_65465 | JGI IMG/M metagenome (GOLD analysis project Ga0070713, IMG submission 65465) | Corn, switchgrass and miscanthus rhizosphere microbial communities from Kellogg Biological Station, Michigan, USA - LAR L8-2 metaG | ecosystem: Host-associated > Plants > Roots > Rhizosphere ...
AGCACCGGAGCCGGATTTGGAGTGGCCGGAGTAAATAGCGGCGTCGGAGCGCACGACTGGATTAGCGCGCGGGTCTTTGGGCTGGTTCAAGGGTACGACCAGACGTTTTCGTCTGTTGCTCCAAACCGCAGCACCGAGAAGCTCACAGATATCCAGCACGTTCCTTCTCAGCAACTGGGCACCGCGGCGCAGTGGAACCACACGATGTGGCATCAGACTCTGATCGCGGGCGTCGACGCGCAAGAAGTCATGGGGGCGAGCGACGAGCGGCTTTTCTCGTCGACTACCGGCAATCACTTCGCTAACAACATTGCTGGCGGCAGGCAAGGCTCAACGGGAATTTTTGGGCAAGATGTCTTCCAGGCAGGGGACTGGACCATCATCGGCGGGCTGAGATGGGACCGCTGGACCAACACCAACGGCAGCAACGTCCGCATTTCTCTACCCTTGGGAGCCGTGACAGGCACGCCTTACGCGGACCGCGATGCCAACGCTTTCAGCCCGAAATTGTCGGCGCTTCGGAAAATCAATTCGACTGTATCGGTCTCGATTTCGGGGTACCGATCCTTCCGGGCACCAACCCTAAACGAACTGTATCGCAGCTTCCGCCAGGGGAGCACGCTTACTAATGCGAATGCCTTCCTCGGTCCCGAGCGTGCCAGCGGCGCCGAAGCCGGAGCACGCGAGACGGCCGCGTCGGGACGGATGGAACTGCGCGAAACCGTGTTCTGGGCCGATGTGGTGGATCCAGTCAGTAACGTAACAATCTCCGTCACGCCGACCTTAACCACCCGGCAGCGGCAGAACCTCGGACGGTCAAGATCCATCGGCACCGAGTTCGACGGCAGTTACCGCCTTCGCGGCTATCTCCAGCTTTCTGGCGGATACCAGTATGCACATGCAGTGGTCGTAGACTCAACGCCTTCCCTTATTGGGCTCAATATTCCCGAAGTACCGCGCCATCAGGCGTCAGTTGAACTGCGTTACTGGAAGCCCTCCAAGCTGATGGCCAGCGTGCAAGGACGTTATTCCAGTGCGCAGTTCGACGACGACCGCAACACCCTGCGTCTTGGCGGGTTCTATGTGATGGAGTTGTATGCCGGGCGGGAGTTGGGTCATGGGGTAACGGGTTACTTCGCCGCGGAAAATCTTCTGAATCGGCGATATGTAGTTACGCTCACGGGAAGTAATCCCAATCCATTGCAGAACTGGGGGCCGCCGATCCTGGCAAGAATCGGTGTGAAGTTCAATTTCCCCGTGACGCGATAACACCAAACGGCTACGAAATAAAGCCAGAGCTGAGTACGAAGGCGAACAGACCATAGATTTTGCCTCGGCTAGGGTATACACTCTCCGACACGTATTTCGCGTTGTTCGTGGGGCACGATGCCAAACCGCAAGCGTCTGCTGTTTGTTGATGACGAGCCGAACATCCGACTGACGCTGCCACCCGTTCTTGAAGACCACGGATTCGTAGTTACCACCGCCGAAAGCGTGGATGATGCGATCGCGCGAATCGACACGGCCCGTTTCGATGTTCTGCTGTCCGACCTGAACATCGGCCAGGAGGGCGACGGGTTTCAGGTGGTCAGCGCGATGAAGAAGCGCCATCCGCGATGCGTGACCATTATTTTGACTGGCTATCCGGCGTTTGAGAGTGCAGTGCTTGCGATTCGCCATCAGGTAGATGATTACGTAGTGAAACCCGCCGACATAGATGTTCTGATCAAGACAATTAATCAGACGCTGACCAAGCAATCTTCCGGCGACGGGCGCCTGACTGCCGCTGATTAGGCAATCAGCGCTCCGGCCTCTTCAAGCCCAGAGCTGTGTCTGCAAGGTCCAGGTAGTGCTCCAACCGAGACGGTTCTTTTGACCGGTCATCGAGCGGAATGAGGCGGGGGCCTTCGTCCCTTGCCGCGGGTTCGGTGGGTGGAATCGGCTTCAACTTGGACGAAGCACTCTGCACGGGTTTGCGCCGAAATGCCATTAAGATTTCCGCTCCATGTCCTGATGGAATGTGACTGAAGCGCTGGCTTTCGTCGCGCCTGCCGTGAATGCCAGCCCTCGGTCTTGTTCAGCGGCTGGAGCACCGACCAAGGCGCGCTTGCGGTTCTCGATCTCGCGCAGCTGACGGATGATATCGGCTTCCTCGACGGCGTACTCTTCCTCGCTGACTTCGCCAGTCTCCAGCTTGAGCTGCAGCTCAAGCAGACGCTCCTTCACCGGAGCATCATCGGTGAACTGTTCTTCGGCTATCTTCTGCAGCGTGCGCAGAATAAAGCCGAAGCCGGAGAACGGCATCATCAGGAGGTCGTCGACGAAAAGCATAAAATCAGCAGCCAGTTTTCAGTTGTCAGTTCTCAGTTCTTATGCAGACGCCTGCACATGAACTGAGAACCAGCAACTGACAACTGGCAACTTCTCTATCCCGCTGCTACCCTTTCCAATTTCAAGCGTATGTTCACGAAGTTGTACGGGGGCCACGGCCCGGTATATTTGAATTTCAGGCGCTGGCCGTACTTCCGCGCAATTTTGTTGACGGCACTGTCGAACTCGCCTTCGCGATCACGTTCAACCAGGAAAGCGGCGTTCATGATCATCTTATCGCCGATTGGCTGGTTATCGCGCGAAGCCACGCACACACTGCGTAGCGCCTCGTAGATCTCGCGCACATAGGTGATCGAACGCTCCGCCAGCGCCTTATCGATCATGCGGCCCAGCTGCATTCTCGCGAGATACGTAGACTGGAGGTGCTTCCGAATAATTTCCTGGTGGAATTGGCGGATTTCTTCGTCGTCGCGCTTGATGTCTTCGATGATCTGGTCGCGGTCCCAATTGACCTTCAGTCCGAACTCAAGCTTGCCGGCCATCTGGTGAAGAACGTCTTTCAACGACGGATAAATACTCTTGAGCACCTCGCGGATGTCGTCATCCGTGCGGAAGACGGTGCCGAAACTCATGGGAATGATGGTGTGGTTCTTCATCACCGTCTCGATCACATGCTCGTGCGCGAGCGCATTCTCGCGCGTGGGATCGAAGATGTAGACCGAGGTGTTGCTCACGACTGCTGCGATGTCCTGATAATTGACCGTGTAAACCAGTTCGCCGCTGCCGCCGATGCCGCTCTTACCGAAAGTGACCGGCTCCTTCGCCTGCACAATGCCATACACATAGCGGCCGCCTTCCCCCGGAGTGGCTTGCTGCAGCGTAGCCGACTGCTCCATACGAACGTGCACATCCTCTTTCGTCTTCGCCGCTTTGCGCGGTCTGGTTGCTGCCTTGGTGGCCATAGGTTTTGCCTTTTTTGCTTTCTTCAACTCACGAGCTCCTCATCAAGCATGCGACACCGGAAAAACCAGTTTGAATATTGTTCCCTTACCGACACTGCTTCTTACCAGAATCTTACCGCTGTGTCCTTCTACGATGCCCTTCACAATCCATAACCCGAGCCCGGTGCCTTTCTCTCCCTTGGTGCTGACAAATGGTTCGAACATGGTGTTGCGAATTTCCTTCGGGATTCCGCTGCCGGTGTCCGTTACCAGTATCGTGATGTGCCCAGAAGGCCCGCGCGGCGATTTGCGATACCGTGTGCGAATGGTCAACGTCCCGCCATTCGCCATTGCGTCTTGCGCGTTGACAACAAGGTTCGACAGCAGCTGCCGGAACTGATCAGCGGAGCCCTTCATGGGAGCCAATTCCCCGAGTTGCTTTGCGACCTCAACGCCGGTCTTTGAAAGCGGCCGGGCAAATAACGTCAGGGTATCTTCGATGATGCTGTTCAGGTCGAAGGTGCCGAGGTGGCCCGCGTTGCGGTAGAGCCCGAGCATCTGGCGAACAATCCGCGTAACGCGATCGGTCTCGTTCTTCAGCGCTTCATAGATGGGCTGGGAGGCGGGATCGAGACGATTACGCAGCAAATAGATTGCGTTCTTGATTGCCTCCATCGGGTTGTTAATCTCGTGCGCGATGGTACCGGCGAGTTTGCCGGTAGCAGCGAACTTCTCCATCTCCAGCATGCGCCGCTCCATCTGTAACTGCTCGAGTCGCTTCCAGGTGGAGAAGTCGCGCAACACGGTTACGGTGTAGGCCACCTGGCCGCGGGCGTCGTAAATCTTGCCGGAGCGAGCGGCGTACTCGACTTCCGTTTTCGTCGACGGGTTGTAGAGATGCAATGCCTTGTTCTGGCGATCAAGGAACGAGAAAGTAAAGGCTGTGAGATAAGCGTCGAGTTTAGCTTCGTTTTTGACCACCTGCGGATCGCGCGATGCGGTGTCGCCTGAGCCGAAGAGTTCCTTCGCCAGGGGGTCGAACAGCACGATCTTGGCGGCGTTATCGGCGACAACAATGGGATCCCCGACGTTCTCGACCACCAGGTTAAGGCGATCGCGATCCTGGCGAACCACTTCTTCTGCGGCACGGAGTTTCTCGAGATTGGCGCGCACTTCCTGGTCGGCGCGGCGGAGATCGGTAACATCGCGCATGACCGTGACCATGCCGGTGCGGCTTTCGCTGACGTAGGTCGGAGCACAGACAGCCTCAAACAGGACTTCTTCGCCTTCCATGACGTCGACCAGCGTGAGGTCGCGGGAGCTATCGGAGGCGCTCACCACCATCGATGACAGCGCCGCTGAAAAGAGCAGGTTGTTGAACTCCACAGCGCGTCGACCGCCTTCGCTGATCCCTTCTGGTACGCGGAAAAACCGCTCGGCGGCACGGTTCTGGATGATGACCCGATGCTGGTTATCGGTGAGGATGACCGGGTCCGCCATGCTTTCCATGACCGTGGTCATGCGGGAGATAGTCATCTCCATGTCGCGCATGCGATTGTAGTAATGCTCAACCTTGAACAGCCGTGAGAGGTGCCGGTTGGCGCGATCGACGAGGTTGCGGAATTGCCTCAGCTGCGTCTGGTTCGGCGAACGACCCAACTGTCCCACAACCATGCTGATGTAGGAACGCATGCCACAAGCTGAGCAAACTTGCTGCTGGATCTGCAGCTTGCGCTTGGGGTCGGCATTCTGCACGGCCAGGCAATCATTGCGGCGTTCCCGCTCGGCTTCCCAGCAGCGGCTGGGGCTGCGGTAGATCATGGGATGCGCGTAAATCGACCCAGTCTTTGGCTTTCCGTCGGGTAGCAGGACAGGCTGCAGGTTCACGAGCGCGGAGACCAGCGGATCTTCGCTCGCCCAAAGCGAGGTCTCGAAACTCTTCAGAGCCTCGGAATCGAAATTGAGGGAAGCGGCAGTCTTGATCTCGCCGCTGTCGAAATCCACTTCGAGCACAGCGGCGCGCGGGAAGCCCAGGAAGACAATTTCCTCCAGGAGGATCGGGAAAATCTCTTCCGGGCGTTCGGCCGCAATCAGGCGCAGGGCCGCCGATTCATTCGACGACCGCTGGTCTATAAAGCGCTCGCGTCTGGGTTTCAATACAGGGCTCGCCATACCACGACAATCCTTCTAACAGGAAACGGCGCCTATCCCCTGCGCGGTGCTGCCCGGCGTACGGCCGGCGCACGCGCAACCCTACGCGTTGTCTCTACTTCGACCTCCGGCAACTCCTCTCCCGCCAACTGCGGGCGGGAAACCAGGCCAGTCAAGCCCACTGCGTCTGCGTACTTGAGGTACGTGTCGATGGACGCCACCACCACGCGGGCTTCGACCGTGATCAGGTCAATTCCAACGAGTGAAATGCGGACCCACGCATCAATCACAATACCCTTGTCGAGTACTCGATCGAGAACGTCAATAAGGCTCGAACCGCCCGAAACTCGTTCGACCGCCATGTGAAAATCTCCTCCTGTTTTTCAACCCTTTATCGGGGCCGCCGCACGCGAGTTGCTTTAGCGCCGGGTACACGCCGGGGGCTGGGGGGAGCCTTTTCCGCCAAAGCGGGAACAACGGGAGCCTGCATCGTTAAGTGTGGATCATATTTCCACCAATTCAATCCAATCTGCTCAGCTTTATCGACCGAACAGACGAGCAACCGGATCCGAATGGTCAACAGTTCCACATTGGCCAGCGATACGCGGACATCGCCCGCGATCACCAGACCTTTATCCAGAACCCTATCTAGAATATCGACTAGGTTTGTTGTTCCAGAGACTGTAGGAACTCGCTCCATCGGCTGTCTTTCTGCTGCATGATTGAACGTGAGTTTTCCCGTTCTGCGCGCCTGATGCTAATTGCTGCGCGCGCTTCATGTCAACGTAAAAGCCGGACAATCGCGGAAATGAGCCCTTGCAGACTTCGCCATGTTTGAGATTCAGAGCTGCACAATGGCGTTGCATGGCGCTTTACTTTTCTAACAAATTTCCCAACGGACCCAGGTCCAGGTTGAGGTCGGCGGGTTTTAGGCCGAAATGATCGGCCAACTCATGGATCTTTGACTCGAGCTTCATCAGGGCTTCACCCATCTCTTCGACCTGCTGGTCGCTTAAAGAGCCCCCCTGCATCCGGCGAATGGCTTGGCGTTCAAGAAGCTGCCGGATCATTTCGATTAGACCCAGAACCAGCTTGGCTAGTCCTTGCTCAATGTTCTCTGGCGAACAATCGATGCGTGAACCGGGAGAGGTTAGCTCGTTTCCGTTGTCGCCCTCGCTGTGCTGGCCGCTCAGGGTTTCGAGATGTGAATGTTCTTGCATTCAGCGTTGCTTCAATTCGAGAAACTCCGTCACCGGCCAGGGACCAGAGACGCGGACGCTGCAGTTCGGCGGAACCGAAATCTTCTTGAGTCTCTCACGAAACCCGCCTAACGATGACCGATTCACAAGCGCGAACAGCTTGAGATGGTTCGATGACGGACGATCACTCCAGGACTGCGCGGTTTCCTTGGCGACTTCCTGAATCTGTTTTGCGACTGCATGCAGCTCGTCAGCTTGCTTCTGCCGGGTTCGAAGGTATTCTGCGCCGGAGGTATGTGACGCGGCAAAGTGCGGTTCCAACGAGGCGATTGAAATATCCATCTGCACCGAATTTTCAAATTTCTTCAGTTGGGCTGAATACTCGGCCGCATTCTGCCGCAGATGGATTACAAGTTCGTCCTCGCCATCCATCAACGTCGGGAACCGAAACGGGACAATCGCATGCGCAGCAAAAGCGCGTTGCAGCACGTTGTGAAATTCCCGCGCTGATTGCTTGAGGGATGCGCCGGTCCAATTCTCGGCGGAGGTGTTCTGGGAAAACAGCGCATCCAGGCCGGCTTCTCTGCGGCGGAGCACCGGAAGGCCTGCCACGCCCGGGCCAACGTCGGCCGAAGCCGATTCCGTGGTGATGCAGTACAGAAGAATCGACATTGTCAGGGCGCTTTGTCCGGAAGACCTGAAGTCGCGGCTATATGGCGCATTGCGGTTTCGATCGACGTGAGGATCACATCCAGGCCGACATAGACGAGATCGACGCCCGCTAGCGAAATCACCAGATTGCCGCGCACGATCACTCCCTGGTTCAAAACGTGGTCGAGGATATCGACCAGCGAGATTTGGTCGTCGTCGTTGGTGTCCGTGAAAACCAATGTTCCAGGAGCGCTCATTGAAGGTCCGAATCCTGTGACACAAAAGAATAGGGCGGCCAAGGCCCGGTACATTCGATGCGGCGGGTCTCAGACCATTGGCGAGAAAATTTTTTGAGCACCGACTCAAGTTGCTGGCGATTGGCCCGTTTCACTAACAACGACGTTTGAAAGAGCAACCCGCGCTGCCCGCTGCTGATGCGGCCCGCCGGTGCACTCTCCTCGGCGATGTCACCCAAGGCATCTTCTAATTCGCTCAACTCTTCTGCCGGCATTTGCGCCGATTTCTTCTTTGGAAGCAGCGCGGCCTTGGCCAACAAATATTCCTTTCCGCTGCTGAGGTTGGGAACGACGGTTGTGGTTGGCGCGCTCTCAAAAATCTTGATGCCCCACTCATCGGCATCTTTCACGCGCTTGAAGTCTGCCGAGATCTGCTTCAAGTGTTTTTGAATGTGGGCGGCGAGGGATTGCCCATCGCGGAAGATCGTGCCGAACCTTGCCGGGAGAATATCCGCGTGCTGCGAGATGGCCTGGATTGCCCGTTGATGGGCTACGCTCGCCGAGGCCAGCCAGTCCAGGTTTTCCATGTTCTTGGTCAGGGACACCTCGAAATCCTCAGCAGAAACGCGGCTGATCCAGCAGGTAACTCCCTCGGCTGCGACGGATTCGACGCGGCTCTGCAAATCGATTCCAACCTGGGTGATCGGCTTCTCAGGTCGGGACTGAGTCACGCCGTACAGGTACAACACGCGCCGGTCTGCGGATTTCAGGCTAGTTGCCATAGCTTTCTTGTGATCTCGCGCAAGCCGCGCTTGCCGGCGGGGCCAGATTCGAATCCCGGGATCGCATAGATAGTGCTAACTCCGAGTCTGTTCTTCAATCCAGAAAGCACTCGCATCTGCCACGCGGCGGTCTCGCGACACCGGGCACACGACTTGGAGCCTATCTTTCTGCCGGAACTTGGGCGATGCACGCGGTTCACGAACACGGCTTCCGGTTGAATTCCCAGCTCATGCAATTGCTGCAGCAAGCGCTCAGTCTCGCGGTCAGGCAAAGGTTCCGGCAGCATCACCGCATACACCGCTACCTCGGAGCTCTTGAGTGAATGCGAGAATTCGCGCGCCTTCACTTCCAACTCGGCGATTTTCACTGCCGCCTCGCGGGCCAGCGCCAGTTTACGGTGCGATGCGAGGCTTTTCAACAGCAGGCGCGCCCAGATCAGAATCCTGTCGGGAGTCCGCAAAAGCTCCAGAGCGTGACCTGTGGGCGCCATATCCACGATCACTTTTCGCGTGCCCGGCTGCGATATTTCGATGATGCGAAAAATTGCCAGCACCTCGTCCAGGCCTGGCGGAACGATCTCCAGCAGTTCGGAAAACAGACGCCGCTCGTACGAAAGATCAACCTGAAGTCCTGAGCGGCGGGCGGAAGTTGCAGCATCGATCTCGGAACGCATCTCCGCCACCCAGCTTTTGTACAGCGCTAGTGAATCGAGTTCCGATGCGCGGAATCCTTGATCGCCAAGAACCAGGTGCGGTTCCTCCGAAACCTCAGATTGGAAAACGTCATCGAGCGACGGCGCGGGATCGACGGAGCAGACTTCGACTTCGTCGTTCGATGTCTCTCGTGAGTGAAAGCCGAGCGCGGCCGAGACGGTGGTCTTCCCGACGCCTCCTTTGCCCAGAACGAACGTGAGCGGGGCGGAGAGAGTCGGCCATTCGGTCAGCTTCATCTCAGGGACTCGGGGGTTTGGTAAAGGCTTGGGCGCTTGCCAATTGAGTCCCTTCGGCCCAAAAATCGCATCTCCGAAATTCTTGAGCTGTCGCACGCCCAGGATTGGGACTCCAGGGTCTTCGGCGAAGTAAAGATCGGCTTGGTATTCCTTCTTCAGTCTTCGCTGAGCTGATTTCGCGGCCTGAGCTTTGCCCCTGCAGGATTGACAACGTATTCGTCCTCGAATAATGCGATTGAGAACGACACCGGTAAGCTGCAAAGGCGAGTCTAGCTGCCGCATCTCGCGGATGCAGCGAACGGACTCATTCAGCGCGAACTCTTCAGCCGTGGTTACCAGGAACAGCTGCGCCGACGCAAAAGCGTTTCTGATTTGTTGCAACTTCTCTCGCCATTCGGCGATGAAACCAGCACCCTCTGGTCGCGCGCTTCCGCCAAAATGCTGCGCCAAAACCTGATCGCGCTCAGCCGCGAGTTCCAGAAAGTTAAGCAATTTTGCAAACTGCTCCGGCAATCCAAAAAGTCTCAGCGTGTGCCCGAAAGGCGCTGTGTCGATCACGATGCTCGAGTACTTGCCGGAGTCGATCGCATCCTGAATTGCCAGCAGCGCCCCCATCTCTGACATCCCGGGCAAAGCCGTGTCCAGCAACGCGGAGATCTCGTCCGCAGTGAACAGGGATCCCCGCTCGACGGCCGCAATGAGTTCTTCTCGGTGCCCGTGAAGGAATGAGCGGAAGAGACTTTCTGAGTCAATCTCCCAACCGGCCAAGTTGCGCCGTGCTCCCATGGAAATCGGCTTGGGCGTACTTCCAATTCGCCACTCGAAAAGATCCGACAAGGAATGCGCGGGGTCGGTCGAAACCAGAAGCACTCGTTGGCGCGGGTGTCGCGCCGCAAGCCGCACCGCGTATGCAGAGGATACCGTCGTCTTTCCGACGCCACCTTTTCCCACAAAGAATGCGAGTTCGGGCACAGGAGGGATTGTAAGCTGCGCGCGCTTATGCGCGAGACATGCGGGACCTTAGCAGTTCATCCAGACGGGCCAGCAGGTATTGCGGATCCTCCTCGCCCTTGCGAATCCAGATGTCAGCGATGCCGAGGCTTTCGTCGAGCAGTTCGCCATAAGCGGAAAGGATGATGATAGGCACCGACGGGTTCAGTTTGCGGAGTTCACGGGCCACCTGCATGCCGTTCATATCCGCCATCCAGTAGTCGAGAACCACTGCACTGACCGGCCCCGACTTGAAGGCCTGGATTCCCAGCGCGCCAGATTTTGCGGTGAGTACTTTGTAACCTGCTGATTCCAATACTGTTTGCCGCAGCTGTAGGGCAGTCTGCTCGTCATCGATACAGAGGACAGTGGCGGTTTCTTTTTCCATTACGGCAGCGAGCACGGGGCGTTTCCACGGCGCGAAACCCAGTTCTACCCAGATTCTTACAGACGGTTTGTCCGTTTCAATACAGTGGTTCCTGTATTCGCGGCGTCCCGAGCCGGCTTTAGCTTGCCCGGCTGGAAACGCGCCCTGTGGATTCCCGCACTACAATCTCCGGCTGAACGGCAACTTCCTGCTGGGCTTCGCCTTGATCTTCAATTCTCGCGATCAAGACTTCCACCGCGATCTGGCCCATACGCTGCAGAGGCTGACGCACCGTGGTCAAGCTGGGATGGTTGAAGGCCGCTGCGGGAACGTCATCAAAACCCAGAACCGAAACATCCTCCGGGACTTTCAATCCTGCTTCCTGGAAGGCACGAATTGCACCGATCGCCGAAATGTCGTTGTAGGCAATCAGCGCGGTGAATGGCTTCTTGCGATCCAGCAGTTGTTTGCCGAAGGGATAGCCCAAGTTCGGTGTCGCATCCATGGAGTCGAGCGTCACCACGAGTTCCGGATCGATCTTCAACCCGAGTTCGCGGGCAACTTCATTCAGGGCGGCCCAACGCGACTCGGCGTCGGCGCTTTGTTCAAATCCCTTGAAGACAGCAATTTTCGTGTGACCCAGCTCCTTCAGGTGTTTCAGCGCGAGTTCAGCGGCATGGCGATGATCGAGAACAATGTTGGTGACGCCCTCTTCTTCCCTGTGGCCTGGAATGGCTACGACCGGCACCGGCATCGAGTGCGGCATGTTGTAATCCACGGTGATGATGCCCTCTGCACCGCGCTGAAGCAGCAGGCGCGAGTAGCGCTCGAACAGTTCGCGATCGTGGTGATGAACTCCAGTAAGGAAAAAATAAGACTTCTGACGTACGCCGCTTTCGATGCCTGCAATTACGCCTGCCCCGTATGGTTCACCAATTGCCTCCGCAATTACGCCGATGGTGTGGGTACGACGTTTGCGCAACGAGCGAGCAAAAAAGTTTGGTCTGTAGTCGAGTTGTCGAGCGGCAGCAAGAATGCGTTGCCGCGTTTGCTGGGGGATGTGCTTGGCGGAAGGAGCGTCGTTCAGAACGGATGACACCGTGCCCGCAGAAAGGCCGACATGGGCTGCAACGGCTTTGAGCGTGACTGCCTTATCTGTCGTACCGCTCTTCTTGTCCTTGGTCGTCAATCTTCCCCGCAATCTCGTGCATCGAGGACGAACGGTCAGCCTGGCGAACTCGGCATTATACCCAAATTTCCCCCGGAGTAAACGATTTACCGTTTGGGCCTGCAAACCGGGCGCCCGCGCGCAACCGGTTCAGTGACCATACCCTTCGCTGCTGGCCGAGACCTTGCCGCGGAACATCCTGTAAATGATGGTGAAGTAGAGCAGCGCCAGCAACATTCCAATGGCCCACCAGATCAACCCGACATGCAGCGCGTGCGGGCCTGAAAGCGCTTTCGCGATGGTGATGTCCATCGCAGGATCGTTGCTCGACGGCAACAAACGTGGATACAGTCCCGCCGCGGCCCCGACCAGCATGATTGCCAGATAGAGGCACGACGAGCCAAATGCCTTACGATCGTCGCCCTTTCGGGAGAACACGAGCATTCCGATCACGGAGGCGAGCACCAGGACAGGAATGACAAACGCGATTGGAAAGGCACGATAGTTGTCCAGAGTATCTCGGCGAACCATGATCGACGCCGGAAGGCTGGCCGCGGTCAACAGCATCAGGGCAATCCAACCTTGCTGCGCGATCTTGCGCGCGCGCTCCTGAAGGTCACCTCCCGTTTTCACCGCGAGATACAGCGCGCCATGAACGGCCAACGCGACAAATGCAATCAGTCCGCCCAGCACTGTGTACCAGTCGAGAATTCCAGGATTCGTCCCGGGTAGCCAGTTGGTCCAAAACGGCAGAAAGAAGTATCCATCGGGGCCGAGAGGAACACCACGAAGAACGTTGGCCAGGGCGGCTCCGAAGAAGATGGCCAGCAGCGCGCTTGAGAAGCAGAACATTCCGTCGAAGAAAGTTCGCCAAACCGCGATATGAATCTGCGAACGCAACTCGATGCTGGCGCCGCGGATGATCAGCAGCCACAGAACAACCATCAGCGCCAGATAAAACCCGCTAAAGGCAGATGCATAGAGTAGCGGGAAAGCAAAATACAGCGTGCCTCCGCCGGCGAGCAGCCAGACTTCATTGCCGTCCCACACCGGACCAATCGATCGGATCGAGATACTTCGTTCTGCCTCAGTTTTGGCGATAAACGGATGCAGGATTCCGACGCCAAGGTCAAAGCCATCCAGCAGCACGTACAACACGATCATGATTGCCACCAGCCAGAACCAGATGAATCCCATTCGAACACCTCACGCTTTCGCCAAAGCGGATTCTTTTGGAGCCTGCCCACCCGCGGGAATCTCCGGGCCCTCCGAGATGATCCGGTACACCAGCACGATAAACAGGATGCTCAGCACCGAATACATCCCCATGAAACCCAACAACGTGAACAGGCTGTTCCCGGCCGAAACGTACTTCGAGTAGCCCTGCTCGGTTCGCATCAAACCATAAACCACCCACGGCTGACGGCCGATCTCCGCGGTCATCCATCCTGCGGTGTTCGCAATATAGGGCAAGGGGAAACTCAACATCAGCGGCCAGAGAGCCCAACGCGTGCTGAACAGCTTGCCGCGCCACAGCAGGAAAGCGCTCACCACCATCAGCAGCACGAAGTACGTCCCCAGTCCCGCCATGATGTGATACGCGTAGTAAAGCAGAGGCAAAGGTTCTGGCCAGTTCTCGCGCGGGATCTTGTCGAGCCCTTGCACCTCGGCGCCCAAGGTTCCGTAAATGAGAAAGCTCAGAACACCGTTCGCCGCCACGGGATTGTCAATAGTTTGTTTCTCTTCATTAGGCTGACCAATCAGGACTAGAGGCGCCCCCTTCTCAGTGCGGAAGAGGCCTTCCATGCCCGCCACCGCTGCCGGTTGATGCTTCGCCATGTAGCGGCCTTGCAAATCGCCAGTGGGGAAAACTTGCGCAATGCACGAGATGCATCCCGCAATCACACCGACGCGCAAGAAGACTTTTGCATACTCGACCGATTTGTTCTCAAGCAGGTAAAGAGCTCCGACCGCGCACACCACCAACGATCCGGTGATCACCGCGCCCGACATGTTGTGCGCATATTCCAGCCACGCCCAGGGGTTCATGAAGAACTGCCAGAAGCTGGTCAGCTCGTAGGTTCCATCTGGCAAAACCCGATAGGCGACCGGATGCTGCATCCAGGCGTTGGTGACGATGATGAAGAAACCGGAGATCCACGATCCGAGCCATACCATCACGGCTGAACCCCAATGGCCGAGCGGCGATAAACGTTTCTCGCCAAACAGAAACAGGCCTAAGAATGCAGATTCCAGGAAAAACGCGAACACTCCTTCCATGGCCAGAGGCTGACCGATCACGCCGCCGGTCACGCGCGAGAATTGCGACCAGTTGGTACCGAACTGGAATTCCATGGGAATCCCGGTTACGACGCCAACGAGGAAGTTGATCGCAAAAACTTTAGCCCAGAAACGTGCCGCGTTGTTGTAGCGCTGATTGCCGGTTTTCAGCGCGACTGTCTTCATCGCCACCATGAGCAATGCGAGCCCCATGGTCAACTGCGGGAAAAGATAATGAAAGGTGATGGTGAATCCGAAATGGATGCGGTGCAGGAGGAGTGCGTCCATAGCTTAATTAATCCTAGAGTTTCGCCTGTGAACTTCCGTGACCTACATCACAGATGCTTCGTGAAAAGCACAGATGCAGGAAAAGGTACACGCATTTGGAAGGGGACCGCACAGCTCCCCAGCTCAGCGGTCCCCCCAGGCGGATGACGGTATCGCTATGATTGCGGTGTACCCGTTCCGCCAATGTCAAATAGCTTCTAGCTTCTAGCCTCCAGCACTTAACAATCAGAAAAGAGTGGAGGCTAGAAATGGGTGCCGAGCGCCTAAATTTCCAGCCGCGCGTGAAGCGAACTAAAGCTGTCGGCCATCTTCACGTTGAAACCAAGGCGCTTGCAGATTGCTGACATGGCCACATTGTCCGGCATCATGTCAGCCGAGACTGCGCACACTCCTTCTTCTTTTGCTACGCGCATCACGCGACGCAGTAGCTCTTCACCCAATCCGCGGTTCTGATACGCATCGGTCACGAGAACGGCGACGTCGGCTTCGTCGGTGCCGTAGATGCGGTTCATGCGACCCACGCCAATGATTTCCGGGCCCTCAGTTCCGTTCACTTCAGCTACAAGAGCGAGCTCGCGGTCGTAGTCGCCGAAGCAGATGCGCACCAGGCGCTCATGTGCAATGCGGGTCTTCAGGCTGAGCGTGCCAAAATAACGCAGGTACACGCTGCGATCTGAGAGCATCTCGTGGAACTTCACCATCAGCGGCTCGTCTTCCGGCCGAATCGGACGGAACGTGACCGGGCTGCCATCTTTCATCGACCAGTCCCAAACGTACTGCGCGGGATATGGTCGAATTGCGGGCTTCGGGAGTTGGCCCTCGGTTACGTCCAGCTTGTGCAGCACGACTCGGGCATCGAGCGCCAGCAACCGTTCCGAAGACGCGAGGAGCGGGTTGATGTCAACCTCCGCGATCCACGGTTGCTCGATAACCAACTGGCTGAAACGGACGAGCAACTTCTCGAGCTCTTCGATGTTCACGGCCTTTCTGCCGCGAACACCTTTCAGGGCCTTGAAGATTTTGGTCTGCTCCATCATGCGCTCAGCCAACGTGGTGTTAAGCGGGGGGAGAGCGAGCGCCCGATCTTTGTAGACTTCGACCAACTGGCCACCGGAACCAAACAGGATCACCGGCCCAAACTGTGGGTCAACGCTGCTGCCCAGAATGATTTCGTACCCGTCCATCTTCGCCATCGGCTGCACGGTGACACCGTTGAAGTGCTCAGCGCCGGCTTTCTGCGAGACGGCGTTCTTGATTTCTTGATACGCGCTGCGCACCGCCAGTACGTCTTTCAAATTCAGCTTCACACCGCCGACATCGGTCTTATGCGTGATCGTTTCGGAGAAGAGCTTCAGAACAACCGGAAATCCAATCGCCTGTGCCTCGGTGATGGCTTCTTCTTCCGTGTGCGCGATCCGGGTGTCGACCGTGGGAATGCCGTAGGTCGCCAGCAACCGCTTCGATTCGTACTCGTTCAGCAGCGTCTGCCCACGCTGGCGCGTCGCTGCAATGATGGCTGTCGCTTTATCGCGAGAAATCGTCTCCTCACCATTGACCGCGAGACTCGGCGTTTCGTACAGTCCGCGAAGGTTGTAGCTATAACGCCACATGTTGCTGAACACGCGGGCAGCGGTATCAGGGAACGAGAACAGCGGGATTCCGGCCGCGTTTAAGACCGGCTTTGCAGACTCGATGCTCTCGCCACCCATGAGGCTGGCAAGAATGGGCTTATCCCCTCGCGCATACGGCGTAAGTCTGGCCGCAACTTCAGCCGGATTGGTCATTCCCTGTGGCGACATCACCAGCATCAGGCCGTCGCTGTTTGGATCCCTGGACACGATTTCGAGCGCCTTGGTGTAGCGCTCGGGTTCAGCGTCGCCAAGAATGTCGACGGGATTGCCGTGGCTCCAGTGCGCAGGAAGAATCTCGTTCAACTGGTTCATTGTGCCTTCGGTGAGCGGCGCAAGTTCACCACCCAGCGCCACCAGAGCGTCTGTTGCGAGCACCGCTGGGCCGCCGGCATTGGTCACGATCGTGAGCCGCGGACCTTTCGGACGTACCTGCTTGCTGAGCACGTCCGCCATGTAGAACAGGTCGGAGATGTTCAGCACGCGCAACACGCCGCAACGGCGAAAGGCCGCGTCGAGAACTTCGTCGCTGCCGGTCAATGCGCCAGTGTGCGATGCCGCTGCCTTGGACGCGGCCTCCGAGCGGCCTGCCTTGATCACGATGATGGGCTTGGTCAGCGCTACTTCGCGCGCGGCGGAGAGGAATGACCTCGCGTCGCCCACCGATTCCATGTAAATCAGAATGCTGTGCGTGTTGGGATCGTCGCCGTAGTGGCTGATCAAATCACCCCAACCGACATCAAGCATTGAGCCGGTGGAAACGATGCCACTGAACCCGACTTCTTGTGGGATGGCCCAGTCGAGAATCGCGGTGAGCAGCGCACCGCTTTGGCTCAGGAACGCAACGTTGCCGCCCTTGGGAGTCTTCTTGGCGAAGGTCGCGTCCAGCCCGATGAGCGGGTTCATGATGCCGAGACAGTTTGGGCCAATCACCCGCGTCGATCCGCGGCGCAGTTCCGCCTTGATTCTCTCCTCGAGTTGCGTACCTTCTTGGCCCCGCTCGCGAAACCCAGCGGAAATGACCACCACTGATCTGACCCCGAAATCGACGCACTCCGCGATGATGTCGGGAACGGTGGTCGCGGGAGTGACCACAATCGCGAGGTCGACCGGATCCGGCATCTGGCTGATGCTTGGGTACGACGGCGCGCCAAGCACCTCCTTGCGCTTGGGATTTACCGCATAAACCTTGTCCTGGTAGGGACCTTTCAGCAGGTTCAACAGGACAGTGCGGCCAACGCTGCCGCTTTTGTCCGTGGCGCCGACCACGGCAACGCTATGGGGAGCAAAGAAGGAATCGAGGGCCCGTCCGGCACGGCGGGCCGATTTACCAGGTTTCACAGGACTGAGCGTAGCAGGTGCCACGATGTACTCCTACGTTGTATCGATGTAAGGCCCATTCTCTACAGGGAAGGGGATGTGCTCTACCCACGTCGTCACCGTTGAATGTGATTGAAATCACAATTTGCGACTGTCAGCTATTTGCGGCCAAGGGGAAGTCGGAAGCGTCAGCCAGGTCGCCTTCTATTTCGCGGATGCGCTGCCGCAGCCAACGGCTCAGGACTTCTTCGGTTTCCGCCGTCGATCCATAGCGATAAAGAGAGTCGATGGTGATCCCCTCGGGCGTCAACTGAACGAAACGACAGGGCACCTGCTCATCCCGCAGATCAGGAGGGACAAATTGCATGAGCCAGCAGTCGGCGCAGAGGTGAGGGCGGGAGCGGTCGGAGTAGTTCGGGCAACTCGGAGATTCCTCAAACACGTACGGCGGCCGCCACGGCGAACGCTCGGAAAGGCGGTAACCGCCGCTTTCCACAAACTGCAGCTCCGCCTTCAGAAGCTGGAGCAAACCTTGGCGACTTGCTTTGGAGTCACTCCGCTTCCTGAATTCCAACGCCATAAGGGTTCTCCCGGAGAACGCAGACACGGATCCCGAGTCTAGATTTCCACTGAAAGCGAGTGTTAACAATGGCAGCAGTCACCTCGTGGGGTGATAGCAGTCACAGGACTTTGCCCCAGATCTCGTAACCACGGCCCATTGAAAGATACTTCAGCCGCATGGCGGCAAACGTGATTTTAATCACGTTTCCCGGTACCTCTCGGCACAGATAACTACCCCAGTGCTTCGCTAGCATCGCGCTCATGCCGTGTTCCCTCGTGGGCGATCAACACTGCGCGCTTAGTTGCGGAGGCCAGGCTGCGCTCAATGCGGCGGCGATCTCTACGGGCGACTCTCCCTCCCCCAAACTTCAACCTGTCGAGCAAAGCCCAACCGTGGTGGTCTGGGAAGCGACCCAGGCGTGCGATATGAAGTGTGTGCAGTGCAGAGTCAACTCAAGGCCGCATCGGCATCCGCTTGAGCTTTCGACAGCTGAGGCCTTCCACCTAATCGACGAGGTGGCGAGGATGAAGGTGCAATTGTTCGCGCTTACGGGCGGCGATCCTTTGAAGAGGGCAGATCTTCTTCCCATCGTGCAGTACGCTACGCGAAACGGCCTGCCAAGCTCGGTTACCGCCAGCACGACACCTTTACTCGTCCGACAGACCGTCGTCGACCTTAAACAGAGTGGGCTGGGCAGAATGGCCATTGGGCTGGATGGCTCAAGACCCCAGCTGCATGACAGTTTCCGCGGTGCTCAAGGGTCCTATAAGCGCACGCTGGATGCAATCGCTTGGTGCCAGGAAGCGAATCTCCCTGTCCAGATCAACACCACGCTCACAAAGCGCAATTTTGATGACCTGGATGAACTGATCGAACTGCTGGTCGAAAAAAACATTTCGTTCTGGAATATTTTCTTTTTGGTGCCAACCGCCAGGATCCAGGTTGGCGAATTGCTGACTGCCGACCAGCACGAGGCGGCTTTCGCGAAGTTGCACCAGGCTTCCAAACGGGTGAACTTCGATATCAGGACCACTGAGGGACAGCATTACCTGCGCTTTGTCGCCCAGCAGACGACGAAGCGGGCGGCAATGCCGGCAAAGGCTGCGGGCAAGGAACTCTGCGATTCAAAAGGATTGGTGTTTGTAAGTCACACTGGCGAAGTCTACCCAAGCGGTTTTCTGCCACTCCCGGCGGGAAACATCTTGTGGGAACCACTGGCGGAAATCTACCAATACTCGCCGGTGTTCCGCTCGCTGCGGGACAGTTCGCAGCTAAAGGGCAAATGCGGCCGCTGCGACTTCAAAGATGTGTGCGGAGGATCTCGCGCACGGGCCTACGCCATGACCAACGATCCCCTCGCCGAAGAACCTCGCTGCGCGTACGCACCCGCATAGGCTGGCTCTTCTATTTCCCGATCCGGTGCGCGGCCACCAGGGCCTGTCCTAGGCTTAATCCGCCATCACCGGCGGGTACTTCGTTTTGCGTGAAGACCTCGAAGTTCGCCGCCGTGAGTGCGGCAGCAAGATTCGCGGTCAGGTAAAGATTGTTGAATGTACCACCGGTCAGGCAAACGCGGTTCAGTGAGGTACGATCGCGCAGAGTGCGCGCTATTTCCACGAAAATGTTGATCATGCCGTGGTGGAATCTGCCGCTGAGCTCCGCGACAGGTCTGCCCTTCAAGACGTCTTCAATCAGCTCAGCGAACATACGGCCGGAGTTAATGACAGTTGCGCCATTCCTCTGGAGTGTTTCGAAGCGATATGCGGTTTCGTTTACGTCGCTCCCAATCGCCATCTCCAACTCAATCGCGGCCTGGGCTTCGTAGCTGACTTGATTGCGAATGCCCGCAATGGCGGCGACCGCATCGAAGAGACGTCCGCAACTGGAGGTCATTGGCGAATTGATTCGACGATCCCTCATGCGTAGAACCAGGTCGAGTTTGGCGTCGCTGATTTCACGCAGGAATGGGAGCTTCAGCTTCTTGAAGTCGTGTCCGAAATGATGCGCAAGATAGCTCACTGCCATACGCCAGGGTTCATGAATGGCAGCAGCGCCGCCAGGTAAAGGAACGTATTCGAAGTGAGCCGCTCGTTCGAAATCTCTGTAGCCGGCTATGAGGACCTCTCCTCCCCAGATGTTGCCGTCAGTGCCGTAGCCGGTGCCGTCGAGCGCAAAGCCAATGACCTTGCCGTCGAGATGATTCTCCGCCATGCAGCTGGCGATATGGGCATGATGGTGCTGCACCCCGACTAGCGGCAGATCGGCTCGCTTGAGCGCCCATCTAGTTGAGAAGTAATCAGGATGGAGATCATAGGCGATGAGTTCCGGCTTGATCTCGAGAACTTTTTGCAGGTGGGCAATGGCTTCTTCGAAGAAGT
>Ga0070713_100000794_pt1 | contig 20154 bp, 13 predicted proteins | sample LARL82metaG_FD_65465 | JGI IMG/M metagenome (GOLD analysis project Ga0070713, IMG submission 65465) | Corn, switchgrass and miscanthus rhizosphere microbial communities from Kellogg Biological Station, Michigan, USA - LAR L8-2 metaG | ecosystem: Host-associated > Plants > Roots > Rhizosphere ...
CGGAGTCATTTCCTGCGCCGCGCCCGCCTCGCTCGAGAAGCTCCGAACGAGCTTCCCAGCCTCGTCGAGGACATCGAGGGTCACGGCGCCCCCGGGCACCTGGCCGAGGTAGTAATCGATCGCCGCGCCTGGTGGTGGATATTGCGGCGCCGCTGGACCGCGACCTCGGCCAAACCCGCCACCGCCCTGATAGCGCATGCGATACGCATCACGTGGCTTGAAGAGCGTCGCCGGTGCCGCCGCCACCTGTGCCGTCACCTGATGCAGCGGCGTCAGGTCATCGATGATCCAGAACGACCGTCCCTGCGTTGCCACGAGCAGATCCTTCCGGAAGACCTTGATGTCGTTGATTGGAACGACCGGCAGGTTCAGCTGGAATGGCTGCCAGTGGGCGCCGTCGTCGAAGGAGATGTACATCCCGAACTCCGTGCCCGCGTAGAGCAGCCCGGGCCGATCGGGATCCTCGCGCACGACCCGGGTCGGATCGTCATTCGGAATGCCGTTGCTCCCGGTCGTTAGGCGCTTCCAGCTCCTGCCAAAATCGTCGGTCTTGTAGATGTACGGCTGGAAGTCGCCGAGCAGATACCGATATACGGCGTAGTAAGCCGAACCAGCGCGGTGCGGCGACGGGTCGATCATCGCGACGCGTCCACCGGGAGGCAGGTCCCTGGGCGTGACGTTCGTCCATGTCACGCCATTATCGCGTGTCACAAAGAACGGTCCATCGTTCGAGCCGGTCCAGATCACCCCTCGTTGCACCGGCGACTCGCGAATCGAGTAGAGTGTCGGGTAGACCTCCTCGCCCGTCATGTCACGCGTGATCGGTTCGCCGGAGATCGCGTTCCGCAACCTGGGATCGTTTGCCGTGAGGTCTGGTGAGATCTTTTCCCACGTCACTCCTTCGTCACGCGTACGATGCACGAACTGCGATCCGTAGTAGATGATTCGCGGATCCCACGGCGAGATCTCCATCGGTGACACACGCTGGAATCGATAGATGAGATCTTGTGGAACGTTGCCATACAGCGACTGCGCGCCCACCCAGTATTGCTTCTCCTGGCCCGTTTTGAGGCTCATGCGGCTGAATTGGCCCTTGCACGATCCATAGACCGTATCGGGATTCGTTGGATGCGGCATGATCGGCCCCGTCTCGCAGCCGGGACCGGTGCGCCACTCCTCCGCCTGGCCGGAGTTGAGCGGCAGCGACGGGGCGATCACCGTGGTATTGTCCTGCTGCGCCCCGTACAGCCGATAGGGAAATTCGTTATCGGTATAAACTTGGTAAATCTCCGCCGTTGGCTGATTGTACTGCGTGGACCAGGTACGGCCGCCGTTGACCGAGACGTTCGCGCCGCCATCGTTCGCCTGAATCATGATGTTGCCGTTGCGCGGGCTGATCCACATGTCGTGGTTGTCGCCGTGCGGCACGGCAAACGATCGGAACGTTTTGCCGCCATCCGTGGACTTGAAAAACCCCTCGGCCCCTCCGTACACCACGTCGGCGTTCGTGGGATCAGCCGCCAGCGTCGTGTAGTAGAAGGGACGGGTGATGAGCGCGGGCATGCTGTTCACGAGCGTCCAGCTTTCGCCCGCGTCGTCGGAGCGATAGAGCCCTCCTCCCGGCTTCGCCTCGTATAGCAGATAGAGCCGATTCGGATTCGCCGCCGTGACGGCGATATTGCCCTTCCCGACCAAGTCGTTAGGCAGCCCGCTCGTGAGCTTCGTCCAGTGATCGCCGCCGTCGATGCTCTTGTACACACCGCCTTCGTGCGCGCCGCTGATGATCGTCCACGGCTTGCGTTGGCCGCGCCACATCACGGCGAAGAGGACGTTCGGGTTGCCCGGCTGCATCTCGACGTCCGACGCACCGGTGCTGTCGGAGATGAAGAGGATCCTCTCCCAATTCCGTCCGCCGTCGCGCGTTCTATAGATCCCGCGCTCCGGTGAGCTCTGAAAGGGATCGCCCGTCGCTGAGATATAGACGATATCGGGATTCGTCGGGTGTACACGCACGGCACCGATCTGCCCGACATTCGGCAGGCCGACGAACGACCAGTTCTCGCCACCATCGATCGAGCGATAGACGCCGCGCCCGATCGACACGTTGCTACGGATGTCATCCGAGCCCGTACCGACGTACACCACCGAAGGATCCGACGACGCGACTTCGATGGCGCCGATCGATCCAACGGGGATCTTGCCGTCGGAGACCGGAAACCACGTCTGTCCCGCGTCAGTGGTCTTCCAGACGCCGCCAGAGGCGACACCCATGTAGAAGGTTGCTGGCTCACTCGCCACGCCCGTCACGGCGGTGACACGGCCGCCGCGATTCGGACCGACCATGCGATAGCGGAGTCCCTTGAAGAGCGCCGGGTCGACCGCCGAAAGCATCGACTGCGGCGCGGCCCGCGCCGTGGCCTGCGCCAATGCCAGGGACGGCAGAGCAAGAGCGACGAATGCGAGTGCCGGGATCAGCGCGGCACGTACGGAAGGGCGGCAACGCGTCATCAGTAGTTCTCGATGAAGAAAGACTTTTGTACTCGGGACAATCGAATCGCTGATCGCGAGCGAGGGAAGCCCCCGTCATCCTGAGCGAAGCGAAGGATGGCTGGCGCTACTTCCCGGAAGTCGCGGATCGACGCCCGCCGCGCGCATCGATCTCCGCCAGCAACTCCTTCACTGCCGCATCGAGCTGGGAATCGCGTCCAGAATAGCTCTCGCCTAACGGGCGATCGACGCGGATGTCCACGGCGCGCGGCACCAGCTCGAGCGCCTTGGTCTCCAGCGACGCATTCATCATGAACGGCAGGCGCACCGAGGTCCCATCCACCATCGTGCCCGCGCCGGTGTAGACATCCCATCCCGCCGTCGGCTCGCCGACCACCTTGCCGAGCTTCATCGTCCGATAGCCTTCCGTGAAGTTCTCGCCATCCGACAGCGTCGCCTGATTCGTGACGAGAATCGTCGGCGCCTCGAGCGCGCGCTGGCCAAGTACGGGTCTGCCAGGTACCGCTGGAACGCCGCGGCGAATCATCTGGACATACGGCTGTCGGCTCAGGACATCGAGCGCGTAGCCGTTCACGAACCCGCCGTTGTTGAAGCGAATGTCGAGGACGACACCTTCTTTTGCGTGCTCCTCGGACCCGAGATCGAGATTCATCTGCGCGATCGCGTTCCCGCCCATGTCGTTCATGTGCACGTAGCCGAGGCGGCCGTTGCTCACGCGGTCGACGTACGCGCGGCGTTCGGCGACCCACGCACGGTAGAGCAGGCCTTTCTCGGTGTTGCCATTCGTCGCGCGCAGTCCGACCTGTCTCCTGTCACGCCCCGACGCATCGGCGGCGACCATCAGCTCGACCCGATGATCGAATTTGAAACTCAAAGCCGAGTCGAGATTGAAGCCTGGGCCGACCCGAGCGCCATCCACCGAGAGGACGTAGTCACCGACGTGAATGCGGTCGCTCAAAGCCGCCGGGGAAAGCGGGATGATTTCCGTCACCTTCAGCTCGCCACGCTGCTCGTAGGCGGCCCGCTCGAAGTGCAGGCCGAGTCGGCCCGTTCCGGGTAGACCGGTGCCGCCGCCCGGCCCCGAGATGCCCATGTGCGACGCGTTCATTTCGCCGATCATGAGATTCAGGAGACGGCGCATTTCGTCAGGCGTGCGGGCACCGGCGATGATCGGCGCGTACGTCTCGCGGACGGCGTTCCAGTTCGCGCCGTGAAAGTTCGGATCGTAAAAGTTGTCGTTCAGGTATTCCCACGCCTGGTTGAACACTTCCATCTTCTCGCGCGAGAAGTCGACGTCCATCTCGGCGTGCACCGCAACCTGACGCGGCTGACGCGACTCGACCGGCATGTTGACGACGCGACCCTGCTCGAGGAACCACACCGACTTCGAGTCCGGCGCCCACTGCACCGACGACTTGAAGCCTGCCGTCGTGGTGAGCTGCCGCGCAACCGCGGGTTCGGTCGCCAGCTCGTCGAGCGGGTACGTGAACAGCTGCTGCTGGCCGCCAGCGCTCGCGACGAGCAACAGTTGCCGCCCGTCGGGGCTGATGATCTCGCTCGTGACATCAACGCCCACTGGAAGGACCGCCAGGCGCTCGCGAATGCCGTCGGCGACGACTCGCGTTGCCAGAGGCCTCCGTGACTCTCGGGCGGGTGTCGTTAGGCCCGAGTCGCTTCGTGGCGCCAGCTGCGGCGCTGGTACCGGGGTGGTTCGGCCCGGCGTCGTATCCCGGAACATTGCCGCCAGCAGGTCCTCGCGGAGCCGCGGCGTATGCGGGATGAGATCTATGCGCGCGGCAATCCCCGGCTCGGTTCGCATTCCCGAATCGAGAATGAGGTACGTGCCATCGCCACTCCAGGAGAGCGTGTTCGCGCGGGTATTGGAGAGCCAGCTCACCTGCGTGGCCGCGCCTCCCGCCGCTGGTACGACGTACGCGTTCACCATCAGCTTGGTGCTGGCTCCGAGGTAGCCGATGTACCGCCCGTCCGGCGACCAGGCGATCGGCCGCTCGGAGAGGAATGGGGGCCGCCCGAAGACCGACGTCGCCAGCTGCTGCTCGTTATGCGTCGCGACGTCGACGACACGCAGCTCGCGTGCGTCGCGCAGGAAGGCAATGCGTGACCCGTCGGGTGACCACCGTGGGTTGACGTCGCTCCTGTCGCCGCGGGTGAGCTGCGTCTCGAGGCCGCTCGTCAGATCGTGCACATAGATGTGCCACGCGCCATCCCGGTTGGACGCGTACGCGACGCGACGGCTGTCCGGGGCCCAGGCGAGCTCGGATTCGGCTGCCGGCGTACGCGTGACGCGCATGGCATCGCCGCCGCTGTCCGCCCGCGCGACGAACACTTCACCGCGTGCGATGAATGCCAGCTTCTTGCCGTCCGGGCTCAGCGCGATCTGCTGCAATCCGTTCGTGATGACGAGATGTTGATCGGCGTTGCTGGCGGCAGCCCCCCGCAGGGTGATCGCAACGGGTTGCGCCTGGTTCGTCGCGATATCGTAGCGCCACACCCCGAAGTCGCGCTCGAAGACGATCTCGTGGCCGCCCGCATCGATCGACGGGAAGAGCACGCGGCCGTCGGTGAACGTCGTGAGACGTCTGGCCTGGCCATGGAGCGGCTTCGTCCAGAGATTCTGCGCCCCGCTCTGATCGGACACGTAATAAATCGCATTCCCGTCGGCGCTCCACATCGGCCACTGTTGCTTCGCGTCGAGTGTGAGCAATTGCTCATACGTCGGCGCACGGGATCCATCTCCTTTCACCAGCCAGATCTCGCTCTCGTCCAGATGACTGTGCCCCTTGCGCCACCACTGACTCTGGCCCATGCCGCGCGCGACCACGGCCGTCTCGGAACCGTCGGGCGAAGGCGCCGACATGAATTCGGCTGCGTAACGATCCGCCGAAACGGGCATCGGCGTCCCACCGTTGGCGCGCACCCGATAAACATCGGTGTTGCCGCCGACGTCGTGCGCCGAGCTCGAGAAGTAGATCCAGTTGCCGTCGTGCGACCAGCCGTCGAGCTGCTCGTTTCCGTCGTCGAAGGTGAGCTGCCTCACTTCGCCGGTCGCGAAAGTAAGAATCCAGATATCCATCGAGCCGGCGCGATTCGACATGAACGCTAGCCGACTCCCGTCTGGGGAATAGATCGGCCGCGATTCTGTGGCGGGATGCGACACGAGCAGGTGCGCCGTACCGCCAGCTCCCGGGACGGCCCAGATGTCGCCGCCCGAAACAAAGGCGATCTCCGAGCGATCCGGGGAGATGGACGGCTCGGCGAACGATGGCTTCGACTGGCGCACCACAGGCCGGTTCTGAGCATGGAGCGTGGCGAGAGGCAGGATGAACAAAAACAGAGTGGAGCGTCGCATCGGGACACCCTTGGAGTTCGGAATTGGAGGCGCGGCTAAAGCTCCGCCCCGGTTCTGGTCTGTCAAGCGAGCGCCGGCACACACCGTGCGCTCAGAGCGGTGTTTCCGAGGAACCTTCACAACGCGAGAAGCTTGATATGCGCATCCGACTTTCCACCGCCGCCCTGGCCGCGGCAACATTCATCGGCGCCGGCTGCGGTCATGGCAAGAGCGCGAATGACACCGTAGCGACGCGAGACAGCGCCGCGGCTGCGACGGCCAATGGCAGCGTCGTTCCGGCGAGCGACACGACGCACGGCGCCATCAGCGCGACGACGCAGGCGATCGGCCCGGGGATTCAGGTGACGACAACCGATGAGCACAATGTGAATCGTGCGTTCGATCTCAAGCTCACGAACGATGACTGGGCGCGCTTCCTCAAGGCGGCCGACAGCGTCGCCGCTCTGCGCGCCCGTGATCCACAGGTTCGCGCGCACCTGGATTCGACGATTGTCGGCGCCCGCACCGACGACGCGGGTCAGAAGTGGCTCGAGTCCGACCCCAAGGTGTCTGCCGCGATCACGAGCGCCAATCTCACGGTGAAGGATTACTACCGACTCGGCATCGTGACGGCTGAAGCAGTGCGCTTCATGAGCAACCCCAAGGCCGCCCCACCGACACCGGCGGGCCGCTCCAACGCGGAATTCGTCAAGAACCACCAGGCCGATCTCGAGCACCTTCAGGCGATTTCGAAGGGTGGTACTCCGTCGGTGAGATAGACGCGCTGAGCGTTGGGCGTTGGGCGTGGCGAATTCGGGAGGCGGGCGCGCGTGCGCGCCCGCTTTCGTTTTCGTACCTTCCGCTCCCACCCGCCCCAATCGACGATGCGATTTCGAGCCGCACTTTCTCTTCTCCTGTTCCCGATCCCCGCCGTTCTTGCACAGAGGACTCAGGGTACCGCGAGAGATCCGGGGAGCTCACTTCCTTCCGCCGCCGCCGTTCTCGGGTTCGAACCCGGCGCCGACCGCCATCTCCCGAGCTGGAAGCAAATCACCGCTTATTTCGCCTCGCTCGACAAGGCCAGCCCGCGCGTCAGCGTCAAGACGTTAGGCAAGACGACGCTCGGGCGGCCCTTCATCGTCGCCTTCATCAGCGACTCGGCCACACTCGCGAATCTCGAGCACTACCGACAGATCCAGCGCAAGCTCATGGATCCGCGCCAGCGGGCAGCTGGCGAGCGAGAGAAGCTGCTCGACGAAGGCAAGAATGTCATCCTCATCACCTCGAGCATTCACTCGACGGAAGTCGGCGGCTTCACGACGCCGCTCGTCATTGCTGACCGCCTCGCCCGTGGCGATTCGCCGGAGGCACGGTCCGTTCTGGCCAACACCATCATCATGCTCGTCCCGTCGCAGAACCCCGACGGTGTCGATATCGTCGGCGACTGGTACCGGTCGACGTTGGGCACGAAGGCGGAGGGCAGCTCGCCGCCGGAGCTGTACCACCACTACACCGGCCACGACAACAACCGTGACTGGTACGCCTTCACCCAGGTCGAAACGCAATACACCGTGGACTCGCTGTATACGCCGTGGGACCCCGAGATCGTCAACGACGTCCATCAACAGGGCGCCAACGCGGGGAGGATCTTCATTCCGCCTTACATGGACCCGGTCGAGCCAAATATTGATCCGATCCTCACGGCCGGAACGAACTCGTTAGGAATGGCGATGAGCTGGCGGATGATTTCAGATGGATTCACCGGCGTCGCGACGAACGCATCGTATGATGAATGGTCGCCGGCGCGCCAGTACTCGTTGTACCATCGTGGTGTGCGCATTCTCACGGAGACGGCGAGCGCGCGTCTCGCCACGCCGTTGACGCTGGACTTCGAACAGCTGGGTCCGGGCCGCGGTTACGACGCCCGTGATGCGACCTGGAACTATCCCGCACTCTGGACCGGCGGCACCTGGCACTACGGCGACATCGTGAGGTACCAGACCGAAGCGACATGGGCCATGCTCGCCCAGGCCGCCCGCGATCGCCGCGCCTGGCTCGAGAGCTACGTCGCGTTAGGCGAGCGCGCGCTTGCGGATCAGTCGACGACTCCATCCTGGGGACGCGAGGCGTGGCCGGCGGCGTTCGTGATTCCCAAGGCGCAGACGGACGATGCAGCACTCCGCCGGCTCGTCGCAACGCTCCAGCGCGGCCAGGTCGAGGTGCGCGAGGCGACCTCACCAGTCCCGGTCTCAGGGGCGACCTATCCAGCCGGCAGCTACGTCGTGCTCACGCGGCAGCCGTTCGGCGGATTCGCGAAGGCACTCCTCGAGCGACAGAAGTACCCCGATCTGCGCGAGTATCCGAATGGGCCGCCGAAGCGGCCGTACGACGTCACCGCGCATACGCTGCCATTGCTGTTCGGCGTAGACGTGGCGGAAGTACATGGTGCGGCGCCGGCGACGGGCGCTCCGGTTGCCCGCGTCGACGAGCCCGCACTCGCCGTGCCTGGCCTAACGGGCAGCCGGCGCCGCATCGGCCTTTACCGAAGCTACAACGCGTCGATGGACGAGGGTTGGACGCGCTACGCGTTCGACACGTATCACGTTCCGTACACCTCGATCGTTGACCACGACGTTCGCGCGGGCAAGCTCTCCGACCGCTTTGACGTGATTGTCATCCCTGACCAATCGCCTAACGCGATCGCCCACGGCCTTGGCGGAAGCTACCCCGATTCTCTCCGTGGTGGGCTGGGCGAGGAAGGCGCCCGCGCGCTCACCGAGTTCGTCGAGCACGGGGGCACGCTGGTGACATTCAATAACGCGTCCGACTACGCGATCGAGACGTTGAAGCTGCCGGTGAGGAACGTGCTAACCGGCGTGCGCAATACTGATTTCTACGCGCCCGGCTCACTCCTCTCGGTTCAGGTTCGCCGCAACAGTCCTCTTGCGCAAAGCTTCGTCGCACACACACCGGCGATCTGGTTCGAGGAGAGCCCTGCATTCGACGTCACCGACAGCACGCAGGCGACGGCCGTCGCGACGTATCCGTCCACGGGCGATCCCCTGCTGTCGGGCTGGCTGTTAGGCGGCTCCAGGCTCAACGGCAAAGCCGCGCTGGTCGATGTGAAGCACGGATCGGGACATGTGGTGTTGTTCGGCTTCAGGCCGCAGTACCGCGGCCAGAGCGTGGCGACTTATCCGCTGATGTGGGAAGCGTTGAAATGGTAGAGGGTTGCGGGTAGAGGGCGATGGAATGCGGAGGGCCGACGGTGAAAACCGTCGGCCCGTTCCGTATCAGACCGCAACGCGCTACCCACAACCCTCTACGGCCGTATTCCTCCCTGGCCTCGCGCAATCAGATCAAGCGAGTCATAAACCGTCTTCTTCACTAGCGTTCGCGGACGGATTTGCGGCCCGAGCTCGAGCAAGGCATCGGTCGCAGCAGTGTAGCGCGGCCACGGCGGCCACTTGCCGCCACCTGCGCCATTCGGATCGCCGCGGCTGGCGAACTCCACCCAGTAGTCGCTCATTGCTTCCGCGAGCGTCGAATCGTAAGGCGTCGTTCCAGCACTAGGCAGAATCGGGTGCGGTCGGCCGAAGACGAACGTGATCTCGGCGCTGTGATACGCGCCGCGCTTCTGGTTCACGCTGTCGTCGCCGACGCGCGAGAACATGTACAGGTACGTCGGGATGTTGTGCGACGAAACCAATCGCGCGAAGGTGCGCGTCGGGGCGCCCATCCACTCGTCGCCTTCGTCGCGATTGCTGCCGACGATCACCGGAACGAGGTTCGCTGAACCACGCAGCAGCGCCGAGTCGACGGGAAGGGGAAGCACCCAGCCATCGACCACTGGCCAGAAGCGAGGCCCGCCCGTCTGACCGAGCTTTGCCGTCGCCGCCAGCACGGTGTCCGCACTCACCCCGCGCAGGCGTTTCAGCGCCTGGGCACCCGCACCCGACACGCCTAACGACTCGGCGAACTGAATGCCGACTTTCTGCGCTGCGTCTGATCGAGCGATACCGATGCCAATCCCGGTGCCGCTCTCGAGGATCGCACGCTGAAAAAGTCCCTTCGCGAGGGGAGACGCGATCAGCGAACCGACGCTCATGCCCCCCGCCGACTCACCGAAAATCGTCACACGCGCCGGGTCGCCGCCGAAGCGCTCGATGTTGCGTTGCACCCACTTGAGCGCCGCGATCTGATCGAGCAGGCCGTAATTGCCCGATGCATTTCGCGGCGACTCGGCGGTGAGTGCCGGGTGCGTGAGGAAACCGAACGGCCCCAGTCGATAATTGAGAGTGACGACGACTGCCCCCTTCTGGGCGAGCCGAGCGCCGTTGTGTCGCTCCTCGCCACCGAATCCGGCGAAGAAGCCTCCCCCGTGAATCCAGACCATTACTGGCCGCGCGGCGGCGCTGCTGCCTAACGAAGTCGTCCAGACGTTCAGATAGAGGCAGTCTTCGGAAACGCCGGCAGAGTAGGGGTCGATGTCGGAGTACGGCTGGCTCTGCATGCAGTTGTGGCCAAGCTGCTGTGCCGCGCGCACCCCGCGCCAGTGCGCCGGCGGCTGCGTCGGGCGCCACCGGAGAGAACCGACGGGCGGTGCCGCGTAGGGAATTCCCTTGAACACGAGCGTTCCCGTCGTCGAGTCGACCGTCCCTTCGAGTGCACCACTGTCGATGGTGACATGAGGCGGTGCGGCACGCCGCGCCGGAATGGTCGCCACGAAGAGGGCGGCGAACGCCGCAACTCGCGCTAACGCTGAGATCATCGCGGATCCAGTTGGCAAGTGGTGAATGAATGGCGAAAGGGCGATCCCATATTTCCGCCGGTGAGGAGACCGAAGTGGCGAAACTATCGGCTTCCGGCACGCCCCAGCAAGTGACGCCACATTCGGGGGACCGCCAGTTGCGTGAGAAGCGGCGAGACCCAAGGAGAAATCATGAAACGGCTCGTCCTCTCGCTCATCATTGGAGTCAGTCTCACCGCCTGCACGGGCGGCGACATGGGGAACACGCGCGGCGGCGGCGCCGCGCCAGGTCAGTCGGGCGGTCGGGATACCGGTACCGGAAGCGCCGGCACAACCGGCGCGCCCAGCGGCGGTGCACCGACAGCCGGCGCGCCAGCGGCGGGCGCGGCAGCGTCGAGCAACGCTGGTGGTGCGAATCCGGCGGCCGATACTACCAAACGAGCGGGAACGAAAGCGAAGAAACGACCCTGAGCTAGTCGGCGTTGGCCCGCTGCAAAATATCCTCGAGCTCGTCGAGATCGGGGGGCATGAGAAGTGTTTCGAGATTGTGCGCGATGACGACCGACCGTACATGGTCAAGCGCTTCGGCGGTCCCGAATATGACGACGCATACCCCGCGCATCCCCGCGCGTCCCAGAAACTCGCTGCGAGCGACGGCCGCGTGTTCGCTGTTCAGGAGGCAGATTCGCGGCTTCACCCGCCGCACCGAGTCATCGGCTGACTCCGGTGGTCGCGCGAAGTGAACGCGATATCCGAGCGTCTCGACGAGGCCGCCTAACAATGCCGCGACGACGACGTCTTCCGAGAGAATGAGAACGGGCTGGTCGCTGGGCGCAGGGCGGTCGGTGCGATTGGCGGACATCAGGCTCATTCGGGGGGTAGCCCGGTGATTTCCGCAAACGACACACCAATGAGCTTGACGGAGCCAAAAACTCGCGTGAGATTCACCGCGCCCTCTCCCAGCGTTGCCGTCGCGCGCATCGCCACTGTGCGTCACTACTCCCGATGATGGCTTTCGAGCGCACGCCATCCGCACGACTCGAGCCTGACACCCTGGACGCGTTGCGCTCCGTCATGCAGCGCGCGATGCGAAATGGCGGTCATGAGCAGGAGCTCCAGTCGGTGCTCGCGCGCGCGGCGACGGAAGCCCGCGACAAGGACATTCACGCCGAGCAGCTGCTCGTGATCATGAAGGAGCTCTGGTTCTCGCTGCCTGATCTGCGGAGCGCCGACGACAGCGAACGCCAGACAAAGCTTCTGCAAGAGCTCATCACGCGCTGCATCACGCAGTATTACGCGCCCTAATCTTCCTCTTCTACCGATCGACGCGGTCCTCGACGAGCTGCGGAGGGCGCTCCGCTCGTCGTGTGGCGCCGTTCTGCAAGCGGCGCCCGGTGCGGGCAAGACGACGCGCGTCCCGCTCGCCCTCCTCGACGAGGCCTGGCTCGGCCAATCGCGGATCGTCATGCTCGAGCCTCGCCGGCTGGCGGCGCGGGCGGCCGCGCGATGGATGTCTCACTCGTTAGGTGAGGAAGTCGGCGGAACGATCGGCTATCGCGTTCGCCTCGATACACGCGTCGGTGTCAGGACGCGCGTCGAGGTCGTTACCGAAGGCGTCCTCACACGCATGCTGCAAGACGACCCGACCCTCGACGGCATCGGTCTGCTGATCTTCGACGAGTTCCACGAGAGGAGTGTGCACGCCGATCTTGGCCTCGCTCTCGCGCTGCACGCGCAGCAGCTCGTGCGCTCGGACCTGCGCATCCTCGTCATGTCGGCGACGCTCGACATCGCACCGGTAGCGCGTCTGCTTGCCGACGCGACCGTCATCGTCAGTGAAGGCCGCGAGTTTCCCGTCGACACTCGCTACGACGAAACGCGCGTCGATCGACGCGACAATCAGTGGATCGAGTCGCGCCTCGTATCGACGATCGAGCGCGCGCTGCGCGACGATGATGGCGGCATCCTCGTTTTTCTTCCAGGAGGCGGGGAAATCCGACGCGTCGAGGACGCGCTCGCGCGCCGGATGAGCGACCCGGGCGTGCTCGTCGCGCCGCTCCACGGCAATCTGTCCGCGGACGCCCAGGATCGGGCCGTCATGGACGCACCGGCGGGAATGCGCAAAATCGTCCTCGCGACGTCGATCGCCGAGACGAGCCTAACGATCCGCGACGTCCGCGTCGTCGTGGATAGCGGATTGGCGCGCGTGCCACGCTTCTCGCCCCGGACTGGGATGACCCGGCTCGAGACGGTACGTGTCAGCGCCGCGGCCGCGGAGCAGAGACGCGGCCGCGCCGGCCGCGTAGCGCCCGGCGTCTGCTATCGCTTGTGGTCGGAGCTCGAGCAGCGGCAGCTCCTCCCTCGACCAAAGCCCGAGATCCTCGAGGCTGATCTCGCACCGCTCGCGCTGGAGCTCGCCGCCGCGGGCATCGCTGATCCACTCGAGCTGCGCTGGCTCGACCCGCCGCCGCCCGCCGCGCTCGGCCAGGCGCGCGAACTGCTGCTCGAGCTCGACGCGATCGATGAGCACACGCGAATCACTCGACATGGGGTGGCGATGTCGCGGCTCGCGCTCCACCCGCGCCTCGCGCACATGCTGCTGCGGGCGACTTCACGCGGTGCCGGCGTTACCGCCTGCCGTTTGGCCGCGCTGCTCGGCGAGCGCGACGTATTGCGTGGCGACGGTCCGCGACTCGAGATCGATGTTCGCGGCCGCCTCGACGCGATCGCGCGCGCCAGCGGCGATCCTCGTGCCGATCAGTCGGCGGTGCGGCGGGTGAGAGCCGAAGCCGAGCAGCTGGCGCGCCAGCTCCGGATCGAGTCAGGAGACGCCCCGGACGATGCTGGCTTGCTCATCGCCTTCGCCTATCCCGACCGAATTGCCCAGCGACGCGGCAGCGGGCGTGGTCGGTTCGTCATGCGCAACGGCCGCGGCGCAGCGTTCGATGAGGCTGATCCGTTAGGTGGCGAGGAGTTTCTCGCCATTGCCGCGGTTGACGATCGCCAACCCGAGAGTCACGTCTTCCTCGCCGCACCGCTTACGCAGGACGCAATCGAGGGCTATTTCGCCGAGCAGATCGCTGAGGACCGCATTGTCGAGTGGGACGAGCGGACGCAGAGCGTCGTTGCCCGACGGCGTCGACGACTCGGTGCGCTCGTTTTGCACGACGAGCCCTTGCGCGACGTCGACCCTGGGGAAGCCGCCAGCGTCCTCGCAGCGGCGCTCACCGCGGGCGGCGTGGACGGTCTCCCATGGAGCGAGAACGCGCGCCGCCTCCGACAGCGATTAGCATTTCTGCATCACGTCGATCGGAGCTGGCCCGATGTGAGTGATGCGGCGCTGACGCACTCGATCGGCTCCTGGTTGGCCCCGCGTCTGCTTGGCTTGCGCCGTCGCGAGGAGGTCGCTCGCCTCGATCTCGGCGCTGCGTTGCTGGAGTCGCTCGATTGGAGTCAACGCGCCGCCCTCGACGAGCTCGCGCCGACGCACCTCACCGTGCCGAGCGGCTCGCACATTCCGATCGATTACAGCAATCCGGCGGCGCCGGTGCTTGCGGTTCGTCTCCAGGAGATGTTCGGCGCCGCTGACACGCCGCGGGTCGGCCGTGGCCGCGTGCCGCTCACACTGCACCTGCTGTCCCCCGCGCAGCGCCCCTTGCAGGTCACGCGCGACCTCGCCGGCTTCTGGCGAACGAGCTACCTCGACGTGAAGAAGGAAATGCGGGGCCGATATCCGAAGCACCACTGGCCGGACGATCCGCTCTCGGCGACTCCGACGGCACGGGCGAAAAAGGGTAGAGGGTAGATGGCCTACCAGAGCGGCATCGAGTAGCTCAATCCGAGCGTCGCCCACGTGGCCTGCGTCGTGCCCGCGAACCGCCGGCTGAAACCCACATCGGCGATAACCTGCGGCGTGAGCTGCTTTCGCATGCCGATCTCCGCGGTCCAGTCATTCAACGGATACAGGCCATCGAACCGATCCACCACCATGTCCGCTACGATGAGCGTCGACACCAGCGGGAAGGTGTGGTCGAAGCCTAACGCGGCAGTCCAATGTGGCCCTGTGCCACGCTGCGTGCCTGTCGCGGTCGAAGAAAATGTCGTGACGGCGCTCGGCGCGCAGGTGAGCGACAATCCGCCAGCGTTCTCGGGCGAGACGCTGCAGGGTACGTCCGGCGGAAGGCAGGGTGGCTGGCCTGGATCTCCACACTGGTTAGGCGTCGCTACAGGACCGGGCGGCGGCAGGCGGATACTCCAGGTCCCGCCGCCCACGTTGACCTCGATGCGCCCAAAGGGGAGGGTCTTGGTCAACAGTCCTTTGATCGAATACGATGTCGTGGGTGCGGAGAGCGATCCAACCGGAAGCACGACCTCACCAGTCACGGCGAGCGCCGGCCAGCGGGTCTCGACATTGAACGCGTGCAACGCACTCACCGCGGCACTCGCAACACCAACGGTGGCGACCGAACCGGGTGATTGCGATCGAACCAGCGGCACGCGTACCTCGACCTCCGTCAGCGGCAGCACGCCGTAGGAGAGCTTCGGCTCGATGCGTTGTCGTGCCGTGCCATCGCTGACCCACTCGCCTCGCAGGGGAAGAAACTGCGCCTCGAGCTCACCGCGTGGCGTGGGCAACGCGTCCTCGATCCGAGTCGGACGGCCGGAGTCGAGGTTATAGTAGCCCGTCTGCCCGCCCGCCGCGTGCGCGGCGAGCACCACTGAAAGAAAGCTCAACTCGACAAAACGTCTCGTTCGGATCATGGTCGTCGTGGCCGCACCTGCGCAACACGTTCCGCCCGGAAGGGAAGAACAAAAAGGAAAGCTCCGCGGCGACGGGTCGTCGCGCGGAGCCTTCAGTTAATGCTGGATTTTAAAACTTACTGAACGGTGAGCTGCGCGTGCATGCCCAGCGCCTGGTGCGGCGTGCAGAAGAACTTGTACGTCCCCTTCGGCACTCCCGCGAACGAGACGGTGTACGACTCACCGGGGTTGTTGAACAACGGACTCGTGAGCGGGGACATCGGGTTCGGCATGTTCGCGCTCAACTGGTTCTGCGCGCCCGCCGGAATGCTGTCGGCATAGAACGACACGTTGTGCGGCGGTCCGGACACGACCGTAAACTTCACCGCATCGCCTTGTTTGATCGTGAGGTTGGCCGGATCGTACTTATAGCCGGACGCGTCACCGATCATCTTCACTTCCCATGTCTTACCGGTCGGCGCCATTGCTGTGCCCGTGCCCGCGGCCGGAGCGCCAGCAGTCGCGCTCGCTCCTGCAGCCGGCTGGCTTGCCGGCGGCGCGGCAGCCGCACCGGTCGAATCCGCCTTCTTCTCACCGCCTCCGCATGCTGCCAAGAATGCCACACCCACGATCACCCCACGCCCCAGATTTCGCATTTCACTTGCCTCCTGACGTTAATTCCTCGCGTCGATCGATCTATCGCGCGCCTCGCGAGGTGCATGGCGCGCGCCAGCCCGCGTGAAAATTAGCCGTGGCCGGGGCCTCACGGGCGTACCGGGCGACGCCGCCCAATCGCGGCATCGCGTATCCGTCTGATGCGCTTCATGTACACAGCCACGATGCCCAAGGTAGCCAACGTCCATACGCCAACGAAGCCCGTCTGGATCTGATTCGAGCGCTGGGCTATGGCGGCCAGGTGGTAAATCCCGATCGCCACGGCATCCAGTGCCACCACCAGTAGCACCATCGTCAGCAGAACCTTCCGACTTTCGGGAGACCCGAATGCCATTCTCCGTTCCTCGTTCTCAGGCCGCGAGCAGCTCGGCGATCTCGGCGCGCCTGCCTAACGCGAGACGCGCCGCGCCGCGGCCGCAGATGGCGCCAAGGACGTTCCCCGTACCGGAATAGGCACCCGTCGCGATCACGCCCGGCTGCGTCTCGGCAAGAAGGGGTAACCCATCGGCCGAGTAGGACACCGTAGCCGCCCAGCGGTGGGTAATTGCCGCGCGGACATGCAGCCGCTCTCGCAGGAATGCCTCGAGCAGCTGCTGTACGCTCTCCGAGGGCGCCGACTCTTCCGTCCACTCCGCGTCGCCGCCGACATCGCGGAAGCCACCGAGCACCAGACGGCCGTCCTCCAGCTGCTGCCAGTAATCGTATCCCCACCGCGAGTACACCGGGCGCGGAACCCGAATTTCCGTGGTCGGCGCAGTCGCGAGCATTTGTAGCCGCACACCCCGCACGCGCGACGCGATCTCCGGCACGAGGCGCGTCAGCTTCCCGTCGACGGCGACGATCACATGATTGCAGCGAACAATGGCGCCCTCCGTGATCACCTCGCCCGCGCGGACCTCGACCACCGGCGTCTGCTCGAACAGCCGGGCGCCCAAGTCTGACACTCGGCATGCGAGTGCCCGACACCGCCGCAGGGGATCGAATGCGCAATCCGTCGGCACCAGAAGACCACGACCTTCGGGACCCGTGTAGGACTCACCAGGAAATCCGTCGGCGCACAACGCGTCGAGATGACGCTCGCAGTCGGAGATCTCGTCGTCTGACGCGGCAATGCGCAGTGATCCTGTACGGCGAACGGCTTCGGGTGTTTCGGCAGCCATGACCTCGATCTGCTCGATGGTCATCTCGTAGAGCCGGCGCGCACGCTGGTGGCCAAAGTTGACGATGGCGTCATGATAGAAGTCTGCTGTGCCCGCGAGCAGGAATCCGCCGTTGCGGCCCGCGGCACCCGACGCCACGGTGCCGGCGTCTACACCGACGATACGTGACGGAGCGACATCGTTCGCGAGGAGCTCGCCGATGCACGCGAGTCCCGATCCGCCGAGTCCTACGACGCAAACCTGCGCGTCAATGGAACTCGTCAGGCGCGGAAAGCTCGGCCCGCGTCCACCGCGGTCGGCCCACACCGGCAAGTTGTGACGTGCGTCATTCGGCATGAGCGAAATATGACGAAGCAGCGCGACGGTGAAACCCCGGCGCATTGGGGTTCGTAACCGAAGTGGCAAAGGGTGGAGGGCAGAGGCCCGCTACCGCCTGCCCATAACCATTCCCCGCCTATGTCCATCGTTCGTGATATCCGGTTCGGCAGTCGCTCGCTGCGAAAGCACTTCGGGTTGACGATCGTTGCCGTCTTTGCGCTCACGTTGGGCATTGGCCTGACGACGACGATGTTCAGCATCGTGTATAGCGCGATGATGCGCGGCCTGCCATATCAGGACGCCGACCGCATTGTGTCCGTTTTCGAGCAGAATCTCGCGCGGAACTTCCGGCGCATGGATCTCTCGATCCACGACTACACGGACATCCGCGCGCAGCAGCGCAGCTTCTCCGATGTCGGCGCCTTCTACTCCGGTACCGTCAACGTGAGCGGCACCGAGAAGGCCGAACGATACATGGGAAGCTGGGTGACGGCGTCGATCTTCGACATTGCCGGTGTGAAGCCGATGATCGGACGCGCGATCCGACCCGGTGAGGATGCTCCAGGCGGCGAGCGCGTGGCCGTGCTGAGTTACAAGATGTGGCAGAACCGATTCGGTGGTGATGCCGGAATCATCGGGAAATCGCTGCGCGCCAATGGCGTGCCGTATACGATCATCGGCGTGATGCCGGATCATTATGGATTTCCCGACGATGGTGCCCTCTGGCTTCCGTTACAGCTCGATCCGCTCCCGGTGAAGCGCGGCGAGGGACAGCATCTCAACCTGCTCGCGAAGCTCAAGGCGGATGTGTCGCTCGACGCAGCGAACGCCGACATCAACACCATCGCGCGTCATCTCGCCACGGACCACAAGGAGCAGAACGAGGGCGTCAGCGCGACGGTCATGCACTTCATCGACGGCCAACTCGGTCCGGAGCCGAAACAGCTCCTCTACACCATGCTCGGCGCCGTCTTCTTCGTGCTGCTGATCGCGTGCGCGAATGTCGCCAACCTTCTGCTCGACCGCGCGGCGCACCGCACCAAGGAAGTGGGCATTCGCACCGCGCTCGGCGCGTCGCGTGGCGCCGTCGTCAGGCAATTCCTCGCCGAGGCACTGGTCCTCGCTGCGTTCGGCACCGCATGCGGCGTCGCCGCGGCGTACATTGGTGTGCGGCTCTTCAATCGCGCGATCGTCGATACCCAGCCGCCGTTCTGGCTCGACATCCGGCTGCATCCGCCAGTGCTGCTCTTCGCCATTGGCACCGCGTTACTCGCCACCTTCGCGTCGGGGCTGCTGCCGGCATTCCAGGCATCGCGTGCCGACATCAACGACATTCTCAAGGACGACTCGCGAGGCTCCTCGAGCTTTCGGATCGGACGATTGAGCCGCGCGCTCGTCGTCTTCGAGATCGCCCTCTCCTGCGGCTTGCTCGTCGCCGCCGGCTTGATGATCAAGAGTGTTGCGAATATACGAAACATCGACCCGGGGTTCAGGACGCAGAACATCTTCACGGCGCGCGTGGGCTTTCCCGACACCTATACCGATACCACCGCGCAGCGGCAGTTCTATGAGCAGCTCGGGACGCGCCTGACGACCATCCCCGGGGTGGAGGATGCGGGCCTCACCTCGCAGCTCCCGGGCATCGGCATTGGTCAGGAGACTTTCGGAATCGAGGGCCGGAGCTACGCGAAGGACGCTGACTATCCGCGCGCCGGCAACTACAGCGTCTCGGCGGGCTACTTCTCGACATTCGGGATCAGAACCATCGACGGACGCACGTTTACTACTGCCGATCGTGGCGGGGCACTGCCCGTCGCGGTCGTGAACCAGGCGTTCGTAGCGACGCACTTCGCGGGTGTGGACCCAGTAGGCCGTCGCGTGCGATTCGGCGCGTCGCGCAGCACCGCGCCCTGGCTCACGATCGTCGGCGTCGTTCCCAACACCTTCGGCGGCGATCCGGAGCACATGCGGCCGCCACTGATCTATCGGCCGCTCGCGCAGAATCATTCGAACTTCGTGAGCATGGTCGTGCGGACGAGCGGCGCGCCGATGACGATCACGCCACAGGTGCGCGATCTCGTCAGCACCCTCAATCGGGACATCCCGCTCTACTGGGTGTACTCGATGACGGAAGCGATGGCGCGGCCGCTCTGGTTCATCCGCGTCTTCGGCACGATGTTCATGATCTTCGGCGCAATCGCGCTCTTCCTCGCCGCCGTCGGTCTGTATGCCGTGATGGCATTCTCCGTCGGCCGTCGGACGCGCGAAGTCGGAATCCGCATGGCGTTAGGCGCGAAGGCGAGTGACGTCATCGGCATGGTGGTGCGTCAGGGCGTGTGGCAGCTCGGCGTCGGCATGCTCGCTGGCTTGACGCTCGCGTTAGGTGTGGCGCAGCTCATGAAGGTCGTCCTGTTCGACGTCGAGCCCCGTGATCCGATGATCTTCGGCGGCGTCGTCGCGGTGCTGACCGTCGCGGGCGTACTCGCCTGTCTCATCCCGGCACGGAGGGCGACGAGGGTCGATCCGTTGTTGGCGTTGAGGTCGGACTAACACGCGTGGCGCGTGGCGCGTGGCGCGTGGCGCGTGGCGCGTGGCGCGTGGCGCGTGGCGCGTGGCGCGTGGCGCGTGGCGCGTGGCGCGTGGCGCGTGGCGCG
>Ga0070713_100000795_pt1 | contig 20153 bp, 16 predicted proteins | sample LARL82metaG_FD_65465 | JGI IMG/M metagenome (GOLD analysis project Ga0070713, IMG submission 65465) | Corn, switchgrass and miscanthus rhizosphere microbial communities from Kellogg Biological Station, Michigan, USA - LAR L8-2 metaG | ecosystem: Host-associated > Plants > Roots > Rhizosphere ...
GATTCAAAGATCGCGTCATTCAAAATTATCTACCCAGCTGACCGTGGTCATGACCTGGCCCGATCGCTCCCGCAGACCCTGCGGGCCCGCACTCGCGAGCCGGTTTTGAATGACGCTAGGGCGATTCAAAGATCGCGTCATTCAAAATTATCTACCCAGCTGACCGTGGTCATGACCTGGCCCGATCGCTCCCGCAGACCCTGCGGGCCCGCACTCGCGACCGGTTTTGACTGACGCTAGAGCTTCTCCAGGGGGGCGTAGCGCAGCACGAGGTGCTTGACGCCGTACTCCCCGCCAAAGTCGATCTTCGCCTCGGCGCGGTCGTCGACGCCTTCCACCGTCATGACCGTGCCCAGCCCGAACTTGTCGTGCGTGACCCGGTCGCCGGGCGAGAGCGCGGGCACCGGCCGGTTGCCGGGCGAGCTAACCCCGGGCCGCTGGGCCACGCGCTGTGAGACCGGCGGCACGGCCGCGGTCTCATCCCGCCGCCATTCGATGAGCCCCCCCGGTATCTCGCCGAGGAACCGCGAGGCCTTGTGAAACTCCGGCCGGCCCCACCAGCTCCGTGACACCGAGCGGGTCAGGTACAGCCGCCGCTCGGCCCGGGTGATCCCGACGTAAGCGAGCCGGCGCTCCTCCTCAAGCTCCTTCTCGTCGGACACCGAGCGCTGGTGCGGGAACACGTTCTCCTCCAGGCCGGTGAGGAACACGACCGGGAACTCCAGGCCCTTGGCGGTGTGCAGGGTCATCAGCGTGACCAGCCCGCCGTGATCCTCGCCCTCGGGGATCTCGTCAGCGTCGGCCACCAGGGAGACCTGCTCGAGGAACTCCTCCAGCGTGCCCTCCGGGTTCGCCACGTCGAACTCCCTGGCCACGGACACGAGCTCTTCGATGTTCTCGGCCCGGCTCTCGTCCTGCAGGTCGTCGGATGCCCTCAGCTCCGCGGCGTACCCGGTCCGGTCGAGCACGGCCTCGGCCAGCGCGGCGATCGGGCCGGCCGCCGCCAGCTCGCGAAACCCGGCGATCAGCGCGTTGAACTCGGCGATCGCCCTGGCCGAGCGGCTGGCCAGGTCGGGCACCTCCGCGACCCGCTCGATCGCGGCCGGCAGCGAGATCCGCAGCCGCTGCGCGTGCCGTTCGACGCTTTCCAGCGCCCGGTCGCCGATCCCCCGCTTGGGCACGTTCAGGATCCGCCGCAGCGACAGCTCGTCCCCCGGGTTCGCGACCAGCTTCAGGTAGCCGAGCAGATCGCGCACCTCGCGCCGCTCGTAGAACCGGACGCCGCCTACCACCCGGTAGGGCAGCCCGACCCGGATGAAGATCTCCTCGAACACCCGGGACTGGGCGTTGGTCCGGTAGAAGACCGCCACCTGACCGGGCGAGGCATCGCCCTCCTGGTCGAGCCGGTCCACCTCGTCGGCCACGAACGCGGCCTCGTCGTGCTCGGTGTCGGCGACGTACCCGACCAGCGGCGGCCCGTCGCCCTGGTCGGACCAGAGGTTCTTGGGCTGGCGGCTGGGATTGCGCGCCACGACGGCGTTGGCGGCGGCCAGGATGTTCTGCGTGGAGCGGTAGTTCTGCTCGAGCAGGATCACGCGGGCGTCGGGGAAGTCCCGCTCGAACTCGGTGATGTTGCGGATCGTGGCGCCGCGGAAGGCATAGATGGACTGGTCGGCGTCACCCACCACGCAGAGCTCGGCCGGCGGCAGCCCGTCCGGGTCTTCCTCCCCGGACATGTCCGGGTCCGAGCCGCCGACCAGCTCCCTGACCAGGATGTACTGGGCGTGGTTGGTGTCCTGGTATTCGTCCACGAGCACGTGCCGGAACCTGCGCCGGTACTCCTCGGCGACCTCGGGGAAGACCTGCAGCAGGCTGACCGTCGTCATGATCAGGTCATCGAAGTCCATCGCCCCGGACGCGGTCAGCCTGCGCTGGTACTCCGAGTACGCCTCGGCCAGCGCCTTGCCCCGGTAGCCGTCAGCGGCGGACGCGAAGCTCTCGTAGTCGACGAGCTCGTTCTTGAGCTTGGACACCTGGGCCAGCAACGCCTTGGGCGGGTGATACTTGGGGTCAAGATCCAGCTCGCGGCAGACCAGCGTCATGAGCCGCTGCGAGTCGGCCTGGTCGTAGATGGAGAACGCGGCCGGGAAGCCGAGCCGCTTCGCCTCCCGGCGCAGGATCCGCACGCAGGCCGAGTGGAACGTCATCACCCACATGGCCCGCGCCCGGGGTCCGGTCAGCGCGGCCACCCGGGACGCCATCTCGCCCGCCGCCTTGTTCGTGAACGTGATCGCGATGATCTCCGACGGCGCGACGTGCCGCTCGGCGAGCAGGTAGGCGATCCGGTGCGTGAGCACGCGCGTCTTGCCCGAGCCCGCGCCCGCCACGATCAGCAGCGGGCCGCCCTCGTGCATCACCGCCGCGCGCTGCTGCGGGTTCAGTCCTTCGAGTAGGGCATCCGTCGCCGTGACCGTCACGTGCCCAAGCGTAAGCGCTGGCACCGACGCCTGGGAGGAAACAGGATCCGGCTACGCGTCGGGATCGGGCACGAGGGTCTGGGTCGACCTGGTGAGCGTCTGCTTCTTGAAGAAGGCCGGGTTCCTGAACCGGCAGTAGAAGAAGGCGGCCACGCCGACGAGCGCGGATATGACGAAGATCACGAACGCGCCGCCGACCTGCCAGTGGATCCAGGGCACCGTCCACATCGTGTAGTCGTTCGCGGTGGCCACGTCGTAGTCCAGCCACACGCTCCAGCCGCCGAGGAACCACAGCATCAACCCGCCGGCCGCCGGCAGAATGCCCTGCATCCACAGGTTGCGCGCGCTGCTGGTCAGGTTCTTGCGGTAGTACCAGGCGCAGGCGAAGCCGGTCAGGCCGTAGTAGAAGGCGATGTACAGGCCGATCGCGATCACCGCGTCACCGATCACCCCGATGCCGTTGGAGGAGTAGTTCATGAGCACGTAGACGATGATCGAGATGCCGCCCATGGCGATGGTGGAGACCGTCGGGGTCAGGTAGCGCGGGTGGATCTTCGCAAATGAGGAGGGGATCGCCTTGTACACCGCCATCGACAGCGTGGTCCGCGCGGTGGGCAGGATCGTGGTCTGGGTGGATGCGGCGGCCGAGGACAGCACCATCAGCAGCAGCAGGTGGCTGAGGAATGAGCCGAAGCCCGATGTGCCGAACACCGCGCTGCCCTGGATCGACAGCACGTCCCCGGCGTTGTTGACATTGCCCAGGCCGTTGCCGGTGGTCCCGATGCCGGCGAACGACTGCATCGAGAAGATCACCAGCGTGTAGGTGACCAGCAGGATGAACGTGGACAGGATCGCGGCCCGGCCCGGGGTCTTGTTCTTGTCCTTCGTCTCCTCGTTGACCGACACCGCCGTGTCCCAGCCCCAGTAGATGAACACCATGAGGATGATGCCGCTGGCGAAGGCGCTGAAGCTGGAGATGTGGAACGGGTTGAGCCAGGACCCGGCCGGGGTGAGGTGACCGGGCGGGGCGGTCCCGTTCCCCACCTTGACCAGCGCGGTGATCGACAGCACGAGCAGCATCACCAGCTCGATGCCGAGCAGCACCTTCTGGAAGTTGGCCGAGACCTCGATGCCGCGGTAGCAGATGTAGGTCATCACGACGATCCACACCACACCGACCAGCAGCACCCAGCCGCTGCCCGCGTTGCTCCCGATGCCTTTGGCGTTGAACAGCAGGAACCCGTACTGCCCGGCCACCTGGGCCAGGCTCGCCATCACCAGCACGTCGGCGGCCACGATGCCCCAGCCGCCGGCCCAGCCGGTCCTCGGGCCGAACGCGCGCGTGGCCCAGGTAAAGGTGGTGCCGCAATCAGGATCGGCCTTGTTCAGCTCGCTGTAGCCGATGGAGGTCAGCAACATCGGCACGAACGCGAGGATGGCCACGATGGGCGACTGCAGCGCGACCGCCCCCACCACGAACACCAGCGTCGCGGCGATGCTGTACGCCGGCGCGACCGAGGCGGTCGCGATGATCGTGGTGGAGACCAGCCCGAGGGCGCCCGACTTCAGACCCTTGTCGACCGGCTGCTCGACCGGCTCGACGACATGTTCCGTGGTGGCCATGTCCTCACCTTTCCGGGATAAGCCCTCCCCGTGCCACGGTTCTAGCACCGATTATGGCATCGTACAAAGGATTCCGCAGTAACAACTCGATGTCAACGCTGGATTTCGTGTCAAAGCGCGTTAGTATCCACGACATGCGCATCCTACTCGTCGGCGCGGGCGGCGTGGGCAGCGCGCTCGCCAGGATCGCCGCCCGCCGCCCGTTCGCCCATCTCATCATCGCCGATTACGACCTGGCCAGGGCGCAACGCGCCGCGACGGCCTCCGGCAGCTACTCAGCCGTCCAGTTGGACGCGCGGGACGAGCAGGCCGTCGCGGCCGTCGCGGCCGAGCACTCCTGCGACGTGCTGATGAACGCCACCGACCCGAGGTTCGTGATGCCGCTTTTCCGCGCGGCGCTGCGCGCGGGTCTGCACTACATGGACATGGCGATGTCGCTGTCGCAGCCTGACCCCGGCGAGCCGTACCGCCGGACCGGCGTCAAGCTCGGCGACGAGCAGTTCGCCGCGGCCGGGGAGTGGGCGGACAGCGGGAAGCTGGCGCTGGTCGGCATGGGGGTCGAACCCGGGCTGTCCGACGTATTCGCGCGGCATGCCGCGGACACGCTGTTCCGGGAGATCGATGAGGTCGGAGTGCGAGACGGCGCGAATCTCGTGGTGGACGGCTACGACTTCGCGCCCACCTTCTCGATCTGGACCACGATCGAGGAGTGCCTCAACCCGCCGGTGATCTGGGAGCGGGACCGGGGCTGGTACACCACCGAGCCGTTCAGCGAACCGGAGGTCTTCACCTTCCCGGCCGGGATCGGCCCCGTCGAGTGCGTCAACGTCGAGCACGAAGAGGTGCTGCTCGTGCCGCGCTGGGTGGACGCCAGGCGGGTGACGTTCAAGTACGGCCTCGGCAGCGAGTTCATCGGGGTGCTGCAGACCCTGCACAAGCTCGGGCTCGACTCCACCGCCCCCGTGCAGGCGGGTGACGTGCGGGTCTCGCCGCGGGATGTGGTCGCTGCCTGCCTGCCCGACCCGGCCACGCTGGGGGACGCGATGCACGGGCTCACCTGCGCCGGCACCTGGGTGACGGGCACGGGGACCGACGGCGCGCCGCGTGAGGTGTACCTGTACCACGTGGTGGACAACGCCTGGTCCATGGCCGAGTACGGATCCCAGGCCGTGGTCTGGCAGACCGCGGTGAACCCGGTCGTGGCCCTGGAACTCATCGACTCGGGCGCATGGTCGGGCCGCGGCGTGCTCGGGCCGGAGGCGCTGCCCCCCGGCCCGTTCCTCGATCTGCTGACCGACTACGGCTCACCGTGGGCGTGCGAGGAAAGGACGCCGACGGCCCGGTAAATGCCGACGGCCCGGTAAGTCCTGTATGACTCCCGAACGGAGGAGTCATGGCCCAGGACCTGCATAACGTCATCGTGATCGCGGGCATCCGCCGTTGACGATGGAGAAGTTCGGTGAGGCTTGGAGCCCAGCCTTCTGGTAAGCCGTGGCGTGGTCGTTCCTCCGCGTGAAGTCTGGCCGGGTTAGCGCGGCCGGGTGGCGCGGATCCAAACCTGGGCGCCCATCTGGACCGCTTCCCAGGGGCTGCCCAGCGGCGGGGTGTAGGACAGGTCGAGGTCGCTGACCGCGTCGACGGTCATGCGGTGGAAGATCGCCGTGGCGGCGATGTCCACACGCTTGGCGATCTCCGCGTTCTTGTGCCCGAACAGCTGCAGGCCCAGCAGCTGGCCGGTAGCGCGGTCGCCGGTAACGCGCATCGTGATCTTGTGGCTGCCGGGGTAATAGGCCTTGTGATCATCGGCCTCAGAGCCGACCGTGACCGGGTCGAACCCGGCGGCGCGGGCTTCGTGGAGGCGTAGCCCGGTGCGCGCGACGGCCTGGTCGAAGATCTTCACGACCTGGGTGCCCAGGCTGCCCGCGAACTCGCGGCGGCCGCCGACCGCGTTCTCGCCCGCGACCCGGCCCTGCTTGTGGGCGGTGGTGCCGAGCGGCAGGTAGGTCTCTCCGAGCAGCCGGTGGTGGGTGATCACGCAGTCCCCGGCGGCGAACACGCCGGGCAGGCCGGTGCGCATGCCGCGGTCCACCATGATCGCGTGCCGGGGGCCGAGGGTGGCTCCGGCGCTGGCGGCCAGGCTCGTGTCGGGCCGGACGCCGCTGACGACCAGGACCAGGTCGGCGGTGCGGGTGACCGGTTCGCCCCGGGCGGTGACCGCCTCGACCCGCAACCGCCCGGGACTACCGTGGTTGCGACCGATGACCCGGCCGGTGGTGCCGGTCAGTACCTCTACGCCGTGGGCGGCCAGTTCGTGGTGGACCAGGGCGCCCAACTCGGCGTCCACGGTGGCCAGCACCTCGGGCAGCTGCTCCATCTGGGTGACCTGCAGCCCGCGAGTGGCCAGCGCGTCGGCCATCTCCAGGCCCACGTACCCGGCGCCCACGATCACCGCCCGGGCCGGTGCCGTCTCGGTGAGGGTGCGCATTACCGCGAACGTGTCGCCCATCGTGTGCAGCAGGTGCACCCCGTCGGCCGGACCGAGGGCGTCGAGGCCGCGGATCGGCGGCCGGACCGGGACCGCTCCGGTCCCGATGACCAGCTGATCGTAGCCGATCAGGTCCTCGCCGCCGTCGGCAGCGGTGACCAGCAGCTTGCGGGCCGCGACGTCGATCCGTCGCGCGGTGGTGTCCAGCCGGAGCCGCATCCCGGCCGCCTCCAGGTCGGCTCGCGTGCGGTGGGCTAGGTTCTGCCAGCGATCCACCTCACCGGACAGGTAGTAGGGGATGCCGCAGATGGAGAAGTTCGGGTAGGCGTCGGCGACCACCACGGTGACCTCGGCGGCCGGGTCGACCTCGCGGGCCCGCAGCGCCGCGCTGATCCCGGCGTCACTGCCCCCGATCGCGACCAGGTGCATGACGGACTCCTTCCCGCTGGGCCTCACCGAGGCTGGCTGTGTCCCGGCGGCCGCGCCGGGGCGGATGCGCCGTCGGAGGCGGCACGGGCGGCTCCGGACGGCTCTGGTGCTGAGGAATGACAATGTCGGCGGCCTCGGCGGGGGTGACGTCGGGGTACAGCGCCTTGATGACCAGCACGGCCAGGGCCCCGCCGATGATCTGGGCGCCGATGAAGCTCGGCACCGACGAGGGGGCGATGCCAGCGAAGGTGTCGGAGAACATCCGGCCGATGCTGATGGCCGGGTTGGCGAAGCTGGCCGAGGAGGTGAAGAAATACGCCGCGCCGATGTAGGCCCCGACCGCCGCCGCGGCAGTCCGGCTGCGCCCGGTCCGGGCCAGCGCGAAGATCACCAAGATCAGGCCGAGCGTGGCCACGATCTCGGACAGGAAGTGTCCGGGCGAGGCCCGGTGCTTGGTGGAGATGCTGACCGCCGACAGGGCGAACATCAGGTTCGCCAGTATGGCGCCGCCGATGCACCCGGCCACCTGCGCGGGCAGGTAGGCCGCGGCGTCCCGCCAGGACAGCCCGCCGAAGAACGCGTCGGCGAACGACACCACCGGGTTGAAGTGGCCGCCGGACACCGGCCCGAACATCAAGATGATCGCGAACAGCCCGGCCGCGGTCGCCGCCGCGTTCTCCAGCAGCTCCAGCCCGGTGTCACCGGGGGACAGGTTCTGTGCGGCGATGCCCGAGCCGATCACCAGGGCGGCCAGGAACGCGCTGCCCAGCAGCTCGGCCAGCAGCCGTCGCCACAAGGCCACCTCGTTCATTGGTGCATTCCGTTACCCTGCCAGCTGTCGCCGCCCGATGCGGGGGCACCAGGGACGGCCTGCTCCCCCCGCCGGCCGTACCAGACCTTTATCGACCGTTATCGATTCAGATGCCATCTTGGCAGCCTGGATCGATAACCGTCAAGATAGAAGCATGCCAATGCAGCCAGGCAGAGACGAGCTTCCGATCGGATCAGTCGGCCCGGCGGCCGACTTGGAGGCGTGCGCTATACCGCTGGTCCGCGAGCCGGTCAACGAGGCCGAGGCGCCCGGGCTGGCGCAGGTGTTCAAGGCCCTGGGCGACCCTGTCCGGCTTCGCCTGGTGTCTCTGATCGGCGCCCATGAGGGCGGTGAGGTGTGCGTGTGCGAGCTGACCGAGGCGTTCCGCCTGAGCCAGCCCACCATCAGCCACCACCTGAAGATCCTGCGGGAAGCCGGGATCATCGGCAGCCAGCGCCGCGGCACCTGGGTGTATTACCGGCTGGAACCCGCCGCGCTGGAGCGCATGGGTGCGCTGCTGTCAGCGCCGCCGCGACCGCTTACGGTTCGCTGACCAGAGTCCATCCCGGGGGGAGAAGCTGGCAGGCCGTCGCAGACCGCGCCTCGACACAGTACTCGGAGCTGGACTGGGCAGTGCGCTGTTACAGGCCGATGGCGGCTGGGGCGTTGCGCACGTGCGCGGCCAGCGGGGGGATCACGTGCGCTGCGTCGCGGTGCACTCCGCGCAGCGTGTTGGAGGAGAACGACCGCTGGAACTCTAGCCCGAGGTAGACGAGGCCGGGATGGGTGGCCGAGATGCCACTGGAGTGCAGCGGCATGCCACGGTCGAGGGCGCCCAGCGGGCTGAGGTAGTCCAGGTGGGGACGGTAGCCGGTAGCGAAGAGCACGGTGTCGACTTGCTCGCGGGTTCCATCCGGCCAGACGACGCCATCGGTGTCGAACGCGGTGAACATCGGGCGGCGGTCGAACTGGCCGGTTTCCAGGGCGTGCTGGTACTTGCCGGTGTCATCGACGGTGCGGCCGCCGAAGTAGCGGCGTAGCCATTCCGGCGGGAGCAGGTCAAAGCCGGTGGTCTTGAGCCAGAGGTGGACGTCCTGGCCGCCGCGGCACTGCGGCACGAAGATGACCGGGTGGCGGGTGGCCAGCGACACCGTCGCGACCTGGGCTAGCTCGTACCCAACCTGGACCGCGGAGTTGCCCGCGCCAACGACGACAATGCGCTCGCCCGCGTGCTCGTGCGGATTGCGGTAGCTGGCCACGTGCAGCACCCGCCCGGTGAAACGGTCCTGGCCAGGCAAGACCGGGGTGTGGGGGTGGCCGAACGAGCCGGTCGCGGCCACGACGCCTCGGGTGCGCACCGTTTCCCCTGCGCCGGTACGGACCAGGAACCCGTCCTGCCCGTGAGCCTCGACCGCGGTCACCGGCGTGTTGGTGCGGATGTCTGCGTCCAGGCCGGCGGCGTAGCGGCGCAGGTAGCTGACGACCTCGTCGCGGTGCGGGTAGTGATCAGGATGGCCGGGGAAGGCCAGTCCCGGCATGCTGCTGTATGCGACCGGGGAGAAGAGAGTCAGGCTGTCGTAATAGTGCGGCCACGACCCGACCGGCTCCGGCCCTGCCTCCAGTAGTACCGGGCTGATACCGCGCGCCAGCAGGGCGCGGGCGGCGGTCAGGCCGGACTGCCCCGCGCCGATGACGGCGACTTCGACGTCCGATGTCATGGTCTTGCTCCTTCCGCATATCTGCCGGGTGCGGCCGCCCGGCGCGCCCGCTAGCAGCAGGCCGCGTCGTGGGAAACAGCGAGTTCCCCCGGCTGGCCGGTGCCGCCGCAGCAGGCGGTCCCGTGACCTTCGGCGTAGAAGGTCGGGCTATCGGCCAGGACCGTGTAGATCTCCCAGGCCTCGCCATCGGGCGCGCCCTGGACCCAGAACTTGTCCTGCCTGGCGTAGCAGCACGTGGTCTCTCCTTCATCAGATGAGGCCAGCCCGGTCTGGGTCAGGCGGCTCTGCTCGGCTTCGACGGCATCGGTGTTGGGGACCTCGACGCCCAAGTGGTTGATGCTGCCGCCCTGGCCCGGATTTCCAGCAGGACAAGCTTGAGCGGGGGGTCGGCTATGGCGAAGTTGGCGTAGCCGGGCTGCCGCTTGGCCGGGTCGACGCCGAACAGCCTGCTGTAGAAGGCGACGGCCTCATCGATGCTGTTGACGTTGAGGGCGAGCTGGAGACGGCGTGACATGAGTACCTCCTGAGACTTCGATGACTGTCTATATCTGGGCTGTGCGGTCGAGCTTGCCATAGACATCGATCTCTGTCAATATAGATACATGTCTAAGTCTCTGACCGTGCTAGGACCGGCCGACACGGCGGCCTGCTGCCCGCCGCTGTCCCGCGAACCGCTGTCAGCCGAGCAGGCCGGGCGGGTCGCGCCGCTGCTGAAGGCGCTGGCCGAGCCGGTGCGGCTGCGGCTGATGTCGCTGATCGCCTCGCATCCGGGCGGCGAGGCCTGCGTCTGCGACCTCAATGAAGCGTTCGACCTGTCCCAGCCGACGATCAGCCATCACCTAAAGGTGCTGCACGAAGCCAGCCTGCTGGACCGGGAGAAGCGCGGCGTGTGGGTGTACTACCGGGCCCGCACGGCGGCGCTGGCCAGCCTCGGCGCGCTGATCGGCGAGCCAGGACAACTGCCTCACGCATAAACCGACCGCGCCAGGTACGCACGGCGGCTTCGTCGACGCCTGACTGAGCACGCCGGGAATCAAGCACGCGAGGAGCTGGAGTAGTCGCCCGGCGTCCCGCGGCGCGCCCGATTTGCCGGGTATCGCGACGTATCGCACTCCCCGTACCAGTTTACCGTCATTAACATCCGTTAACGTCCGATCAAACTCCAGGATAATAGAGAAACTAAGTTACCTTTGGGTAAGTGCTCAGAGTAGTCGATCTATAACGCATTAGGATCGTGCTTGGCCGGACAACTCAGACGGAGATCAACAATCTCCGTAATGCCCTCTGACCTGGGAAACATCGTTCTCCGAATCCGTTTGTTAAACAAAACTTCAGATGTTCGCCCATCATTGTTCCCTTGTCGCCGACCCAGACTGGCAGTGAAGCTGGGCTAGGTCGGCCGAGGGCTGACCGGTGCGGGGAGCGGCTCGGCCTTCGCGCCTCGTCTCGATTCGTCTTGATTCGTCTCAACGAGGAGGACGTAGGGAATGCGCATGCTCAGCAAGGTCTTGGCCGGTACCGCGAGCGCGCTCGCGTTGACCGCGCTGCTGGCCGGACCCGCCATGGCGGATCCGCCGCCGGGGGTGACGCCCAAGGCCACGGACGTGGTGGGTGTCGGTTCCGACACCATCCAGTTCCTGTATGACCAGCTCTCGCACAACTTCAACAAGACCGGCGCCTCGTCGAAGCTTTACAGCTGGGACGCGGTGCCGCAGGGCGAGATGATCACCCCGAAGCGGGGTTGTTCATCCATCGTCCGCCCGACCGGCTCCGGGGCCGGCATCAGCGCGCTCGAGACCAGCCAGACGCTCAAGACCGGCACCAGGTGGTGTATCGACTTCGCCCGGTCCTCGCGGGGCCGCGCGTCCACTGACCCGGCTTGCGCCGCCAACGGCATCTGCTTCGTGCAGCTCGCCGGTGACGCAGTGACCTGGGCCAGCCGGGCAGCGGGAACCAACGCCCCCGCCAGCCTGACGCTGACCCAGCTCAAGAACATCTATACGTGCAAGGTCCGTAACTGGAGCAACGTCGGCGGCAAGTCGGGGACGATCAAGGCGTACCTGCCGCAGTCGTCCTCGGGCACCCGGTCGTTCTTCCTGACCGCGCTCGGCGGCGGCACCACCCCGATCACCCCCGGCAGCTGCGTCAGCGACGTCAACAACACGCTGATCGAGAACGAGGGCGACGCTCCGCAGCTGAACAACGTGAACGCGATCTTCCCGTACTCGGTCGCCGACTACATCGCGCAGGTCTACCACTCCGCGCATTGCTCCGCCTCCAACTGCGGCTACCCGGCCTCCCCGAGTTGCATCCCGTCGGGCAAGCAGAACCTGTTCGGCTGCGACCTGCATGGCGCGCTGGCGATCAGGCAGATCGCGGGCACCAAGCCGGCGCTCCCGTGGCCGCTTCCGCCCCCGCCGACTCCCCCGGCCGTCAACAACACGGTCCATGTCAACAAGGCCTTCAGTGCGCCGTTCCAGCGGATCGTCTACGAAGTGGTCAGGTTCGCCAACACCGCCGACCACATCCCGACCTACCTGGAGCCGCTCTTCGGCTCCTCGGGCTACGTCTGTGGCACGGCCGGCCAGGGGGCCATCAAGGCCTACGGCTTCCTCGTGCTCCCCTCCTGCGGAAGCGCGTCGTAGTCCTGCTAACTGAATAGCAACTCGTAGTTCCGGCGTGGTGCCGGGCGATGATCATCGCCCGGCACTACGCGCGTGAAGATGAACGTACGGTTAACTGCCCAAGAGAGACTTATCTTGACCATTCATTTCCTCGGCTGTTTTCTTATCTCGGGTAATGCCGAATGTCACCGTGTAGTGGCGGGCCCGGGCGCACCGAGCGCGACGAGAGCGTCACGCTAATGGCACGGTGGATTCATGTTCATCGTCATGGCGAACCGGGTGAATTCTTCCCTCCCTCGCTACTCGCGGGTACGCTCAACAGAACAACCGTCAAAGACCATCGCACAGCATGGAATAAGGTCGGCGTGCAGACCATGGGAGAGGCGGGGAGCCAGGCGTCATGAGCACAGAGGTGCTGACTCCGGCTGCCCCGGCATCGGCCGACCAGCCCCGGCGCGTCTCGACCAGCGTCTCCGCGGGTGACAGGGTGTTCCGCGGTGCGATGCGCGCTGCCGGGCTGGCTGTCCTAGCCCTAACCGGGATGATCCTGGCCTTCCTGCTGATACAAGGGGTGAGCGCGTTCCGGCAGGCCGGGATCTCGTTCTTCTCCTCGCAGTCCTTCACTCCCACGGCGAGTAAGTTCGGGATCGCCTCGCTGCTGGTCAACGGCATCATCGTCGCGGTAATCGCTCTGGTTATCGCGATCCCGGTGGCGGTGGCCACCGCGCTGTACATCTCCGAGTACGCCCCCCGGAGGCTGCGCCGCCCACTCATCACGCTGATCGACCTGATGGCGGCCATTCCCAGCATCGTCGTCGCGCTGTGGGGGCTCTATTTCTTGATGGGCCGGGCGGTCGGGCTGCAGACCTGGCTGGCGCGGCACTTGGGTTTCATCCCGTTCCTTAAGGTCAACGGGGACCTGAGCGTCCCGTCGACGCTCGTGGGCTCGCCCTTCATCACCGGTGTCGTGGTGGCGATCCTGGTGATTCCCATCGTCACCTCGCTCTGCCGTGAGATCTTCTCGCAGGCGCCGCAGGCCGAGCGCGAGGGCGCCTACGCGCTCGGCGCGACGCGCTGGGGGATGGTCCGATCGGTAGTGCTGCCGTTCGGCCGGTCCGGCATTATCGGGTCGGGCATGCTGGGGATGGGCCGCGCCCTCGGCGACGCGGTCGTCATTTCCTTCCTCGCCTCGCCGATCGCCACGATCAACCCGCACATCCTGCAGAGCGGCGCGAACGGGATCCCGTTCGCGATCCTGCTGGACAGGAACAACGGGCCGAAGTGGCTGGCCGCCCTGATGGCCGCCGGAGTGGTGCTGTTCGCCCTGACGCTGGTCATCAATATCCTCGGCGCGGTCGCGACCGGCAGGTCGCGGTCCGGCCTGGTCACGGTCTGATGGCAGTCGCCGAGCAGGGCAGCCGGGCAGCGACCGCCCAGCCGGAGCAGCCCGCGCAGGTCCAGCAGGCGCCCGCCCCCGCTGAGCGCCGGGTGCGGATCCGCCAGGTCAGCCGGGATGGGGTGCTGAGCGTGGTCGGGTCCGCGGCCAGCTCGCTGGCGCTGACCTGGGTGCTGTACGAACGCATACTGTCCCTTAACGGCGCGCTCGGCTTCTGGGTGAGCTGGTATGTGATCTTCCTGCTGATGTACACCGCGGTGGCCGCGCTGCAGTGGGACGCCCGGATCGTGCGGGACCGGGTGGCGTCGGTCGCGTTCGGTACCGGCGGCCTGCTCGTCTGCGCCGTGGTCTTCAGCGTGATCGTGTACGTAGCGGTCCGCGGCTGGCGGGCATTCGTCAACGCCGGCTTCTTCGCCCACACGATGGCCACCACCGGGCCGCTGAGCCCGCTCGGCTCGGGCGGCGTGCTGCACGCCGTGGTGGGCACGCTCGAGCAGCTCGGCCTGGCGACCCTGTTCGCGGTGCCGCTCGGTATCGCGTCCGCGATCTTCCTGTCCGAGGTGGGCGGGTTCCTGGCCCGCCCGGTGCGCGTCCTCGTCGAGGCGATGACCTCGCTGCCCGACATCATCGCCGGCCTGTTCGTCCTCGCGTTCGTGATCCTCACCCTCGGCGTGCAGGAAAGCGGATTCGCTGCCGCCCTCGCGCTTACGGTGACGATGATGCCGATCGTGGCCCGGGGGTCGGAGGCCGTGCTCAGGATCGTTCCCGCGATGCTGCGCGAGGCGTCCTACGCCCTGGGCGCGAGTCAGTGGCGTACCGTGTGGAATGTCATCCTGCCCACCGCCAGGTCAGGACTGGCCACCGTGGTCGTGCTCGGCATGGCTCGCGGCATCGGGGAGACCGCGCCCATCCTCCTCACTGCGGGCTACGCCCAGGGGATGAACGCCAACCCCCTGCACGGCTGGCAGACCAGCCTGGTGACCTACATCTTCAACGAGCACAGCGTCCCCCACCCCAACGATCAGGTGCGCACGTTCGGCGCCGCCCTCACTCTGGTGGTCCTGGTGCTGATCCTCTTCATCACCGCACGGTGGCTGGGCGGCGGCAAGCCCGGCGAGCTGAGCCGCCGGGACCGCCGCCGTATCGCGCGAGAGGCCGCCCGCCCATGAGCGTGCAGCTGAGCAGCCGGCGGCCGGAGCCGCATGATCCCCGTTCACCCGGCACGGAGGAGTAGTGACGATGCGCCACCCCGCCGCACCCGGCGCGCGCCGGCTCGGGCGACCGGCCGCCGCGCTCGCGGCCGTCGCCGGCCTGGTCCTCCTGCAGTCGCTGGCCCCGGCGGCCGCGCACGTCCGGGCCGCCGCCGGGCCGGCGCATCTCACGGCCCGTACGGCCGGTTCGTCCGTGACCGTCACCGGGCCGCACATGTACGACCCCAAGACGGGGAAGTCGTTGCCCGGCGCGAGCACGGTGACCGTGAGCCAGACCACGAACCTGGTCAACCAGATGGTGACGGTGAAGTGGACGAACTTCACCCCCAGCCTGCAGGGCAAGAAGCCGGCCCCGCTCTACAATCCCGCCACCACCGCGTATCCCGTGGTGGTCGCCGAGTGCCCGGGAGACTCGCCCGGCACCACACCCGCCGACCTGGGCAAGTGCTTCGGGGCCGCTGACCCGGGGGGTATCACCGCGCCGGCTCCTCCTTACGGGCAGACCACCGAGGTCTACGGCACCACCAGCGCAACGGGGACGGGAGCCGCCAGCATCCAGCTTGAGACCTCCGTTCAGAACCAGAAACTGGGCTGTGACTCGAAACACGACTGCTCGCTGATCATCTTGTCCGCGCAGGGCGGCTACCCGGGCTCGGGCCTGCAGTCGACCGGCGCTGACTGCAGTAACCACCAGTCCGACCAGGGAGGATTTGCCGGAACCGGTAGCTATGCGACGGCTGGTGTTGCGTTCACGCTGCCGCAGCCGACGACGACGGTAACCGGTTCTGACTTCTGCTCCTGGCCGAAGCGGATCGTGATCCCGCTGCATTTCGCGAAGACGGCTGCGAACTGCGGATTCTCACAGTCCAATTTCTCGGTCGAGGGTTCCCCGTTCATGCAGCGCGCGATGACCTCCTGGCAGACAGGGCTATGCAACCAGTCGTCGCCGGTCAGCGTGGGGTACAACGGGTCGATCAGCGAGCCGCAGGCCCGTGCGGATTTCCAGCAGGGAAATACAGACGTCGCGCTGACCACCCAGCCGACCAGTAGCCCGGCCAGCCATCCGTTCACCTACGCCCCGGTGGGCATCTCGGCGGCCGCCGCCGTCTACTGGCTGGACAACACGAAGACCGGCCTGCCCTACCCGTCTGGCCTGAAACTGACCCCGCTGCTGATGCTCAAGGAGCTCACCCAGTCCTACACTTACTCGCTCGCCTGCGGGAAGGGCAGCAAGCCTCAAAAGCCGCTCGTCTGCGATCCGGGAGTGGTCGGCGACCGGACCGACTTGCTCCAGGACCCGCAGTTCACCGCGCTCAACCCGGGCCTTCACACCGCAACCAACAGCTCAACCCCCATGATGCCCACGGTTGAAGGAGACAACAGCGACATGACCTGGCAGGTCACCAGCTGGATCGCGGGCAACAAGGACGCAGCCAGCTTCCTGGGCGGGAACAAAATGCCAGACGGGGAGCACCTCAACACCTTCTACAAGGGTGTGCAATATCCCCTCCAGTCGTTCCAGCCGTCAGACCCCAAGGGGTATGCGATCTTCGCTTACCAGCCGGTCAATCCCGCCTCCTTGGTGGCTACTGATCAGGTCCAGAACGCCTCGCCGTCATTCGACCCGACCAATCCAGTGCTCAACAACGGACAACCCACCGGGGGCTACAACAAAGTGCCCGCGCAGCAACAGGGATTTCGCACGCTGATGGCCATCCTGAACGAGCCGGACGCGGCCGCGTTCCTGATGCCCACGTTCGCCGTGCAGAACCCCGCGGGCAAGTACGTGACCCCGACGGCAGCGTCGATGGCCGCCGCGGTCAAGGACATGACCGTCAACTCGGACAGGATCACCCGGGAGGACAACCCGAACGCGAAGGACCCCGCGGCCTACCCGCTGACCATGGTCTCGTACGCGATGGTGCCGACCGGGGGCATCTCCAAGCAGAAGGCCGCCAAGATCGCCGACTGGCTCGACTACATAGCCGGCCGCGGTGAGGCCCAGGGAACCAATCTCGGCCAGCTGCCCCTGGGCTACCTGCCGCTGCCCGGGTTCATGCGCCAGCAGACGCTGAAGGCCGCCAATGAGGTGCGGAACCAGACCGGCGACCACGGCAACGGCCCCGGCGGACCCGGTGGCGGCCCCGGCGGCAACGGGCCCGGTAACGGCACCGGCGGCAGCGGCACATCGGGCAACGGATCGTCAGGGACGGGCGGTTCCGGCGGTGGCTCGGGCAGTTCAGGCAGCGGGTCCTCGACACACACCTCCTCGGCCACCAAGGCCAACGCCGCCTACAGCAGTCCCAACTCGTCGGGGCTGGGGCGGTTCCTGCCCATCCTGCTGATCATCGGCGCGCTGCTCGCCCTCGGCGGATCGTCCGCCGTGGTGTTCGGCCGTCCCAGTAGCCGGGCCGCGGTGATCGCGGGCTGGCATCGCTTCGAGCGATTCACCCTCCGGAGAGGCAGGTAGCCGTGCATATCCGTTCAGCACGTCCGCGCCGCCTGCTCTGGGGGCGGCCGGGCCGGATCGCCTTCGTCGCGCTCGTCGCCGCGCTCGCCTTGCTGCCCCTCACGGAGGCAAACGCGGGCGGCTACACGACGATCAACGGCTCGGGCTCGTCGTGGGCGTCGATCGCGCTCTTCCAGTGGGCCAAGGACGTACAGCCCCAGGGCCTGACCGTCAATTACAACCCGAGCGGATCTGCCCAGGGCCGGGCAGACTTCATCCAGGGCGGCCTGGTGGACTTCGCCGGCTCGGACCCGCCGTTCCGTAACGGGCAGGACAAGCTGGGGCAGACCGGCGCGGAGCACCCCCAGTGGAGTTACTCCTACGTGCCCGACACCGCCGGCGGGACCGCATTCATGTACCACATCACCGAACACGGCCATCTGGTCCGCAACCTGCGGCTGTCTGGGCAGGTCCTGATGGAGATCTTTACCGGGCAGATCAAGAAATGGAATGACCCCCGGATCACCAAGATCTACGGCGGGCCGCTGCCGAACGAGCCGATCACCCCGGTCCTGCGCGCGGACGGCTCGGGCGCGACATACTTCTTCACCCGCTGGATGTCGCACCAGTTTCCCTCGCAGTGGAACGCCTTCTGCAAGAAGGTGAAGAACGTCAGCCCGCCGTGCGGCCAGACCGAGTTCTATCCGAGCTTCCCCGGCTCCAAGTCCGAGAACGGCTCGATCGCGGTCTCGGACTACATCACCGCCAGCTACGGCGAGGGCTCGATCGGTTACGACGAGTACGCCTACGCGCTCAGCTCCGGCTATCCGGTGGTCCAGCTACTCAATGCAGACAACTACTTCGTGGGCCCGACCGCTTCCAACGTGGCCGTCGCGCTGACCAAAGCGCAGATCGACGAGAACACCCACAGCCAGAACTTTCTGCAGCAGGACCTGGACAGCGTCTATACGTTCAAGGACCCGCGGGCCTATCCGCTGTCCAGTTACAGCTACCTGATCGTGCCCAGGCAGGGAGGCAAGATACCCCCGGTCTTCAACGACAACGCCGGCCGCTCCCTCAGCACATACATCGATTACTACCTGTGCGCAGGGCAGAAACAGATGCCTGCCCTCGGCTACTCTCCGCTACCGTTCAATCTCGTCAAGGGCGCGTTCCTGCAGGAAGAGCAGATCCCGGGTCACGTCACGCCGCCCAACATCAAGAACTACGCGTCCTGTGGGAACCCGACGTTCAAGAACGGCAAGAACGTCCTGCTGGCCAACGCGCCCTTCCCGACTAAGTGCCAGAAGCTCGGCGCCCCGCTCAACTGCGTGATTAAGAACGGCAAGGCCGTTAACGCGAACGGCGGTGGCGGCGGTGGCGGCGGAGGAGGAGGAGGCGGCGGCGGCTCCGGCGGGTCCGGGAAGGGCTCGTCAGGGTCGGGCGGCGGCGGAGGCGGCTCGGGCGGCTCGGGTAACCCGGCATTGGGGGGTACGACCGGCACCGGGACCACAACCGGAGCGTCCAATGTGTCGGGGAGCGTCGTCAGCCTGGCCGCCAACGGCACGGACCGCGCCCTGCTTGCGGTGCTCACCGCGCTGGCCGTGGTCGCGGCGGTCGGCCTGCCTCCCGCCGTGGGTGCCTGGCTGCGACGTCGCAAGGGGCAGGCCGGTGCCTAGGCCGGCTCGCGCCCAGCACCGGCGAAGGATTCGATGACGGCCGTCGACAGCGAGCAGAAGCCAGAAGCTGCCGGGGCGGCACCCGAGGAAGCCGGCCCGGGCCCGGCCGGGCCGCAGCCAGCCCGGGAACCTGCGGCGCCCGCGGTGCCCGCGGAGGACGCGGCACAAGATAACCGCGGCAACGTTGTCGTCGGCATCGGCGTCGCGGTCACCCTGCTTGGCCTGCTGGTGCTCGGCTTCGTCGCCTATCTGTACTGGCTGTCCGGCCTCCAGGAGGCGCGGGCCCAGACGGGAATGTACGCCAACCTGCGCGCAGAACTCGCCGCCGGCCTGGCCCCGCTCGGATCTGCCTCCTCCGGGCCGATACCGCCTGGCTCGCCGGTGGCAATACTCAACATCTCGGCGATCGGGGTGCACAACCAGGTCGTGGTAGAGGGCACGACCCCGGAAAACCTCACCCTGGGCCCCGGCCACCTGCGCAGCTCGGCACTGCCCGGCGAGACCGGGATAGCCGTGCTGTACGGCAAGCGTGTCACGTTCGGCGGCCCGTTCGCGAAGATTCCGGAGCTGCTGCCGGGTGAGGAGATCCAGGTCACGACCGGCCAGGGCACATCCACGTACGTGGTCAAGGTGGTCGGCGATAGCAGGTTCCGGATACTGATCGACCCGGCGCCCAACCAGCTGATCCTGCTCACCGCCGACTCCGCTTTCGCGCCCAGCCACTACGTCGAGGTCGAGGCCACCCTCACCTCGACCCCCCGGGCCAACCCCGGCGGGCGGCCGGCCATCAGCCCAGCCGAGGTGGCCCTGGCCAACGACCCCACTGCGCTCATACAGTGTCTGGCCTGGGCCATGGCGCTGGCGCTCGTGTCGGTCGGCGGAACGTATCTCTTTGTCCGCTGGTCGAAATGGCCGGCGTATCTGGTTACCATCCCGATCGCGATAGCCGTCACATGGAACTTCTACGAGAGCCTCGCAGCGCTGCTGCCCAACCTGTACTGACGCTAGAGGAAGACCGATGACAGATACCACGAGCGGGCCCGGGCCCGTGAGTTCCCCCAGCCAGGACGGAGACCAGCCAGCGGACGGTTCTCCGGCGGACGGCTCCCCGGCGGCCGGTTCGCCAGTAGATGGCTCCCCGGCGGCCGGTTCCTCCGCGGATGGTTCGCCGGCGGACGGCTCCTCCGCGGATGGTTCGCCGACGGACGGCTCCCCCGCGGCCGGTTCGCCAGCAGATGGTTCCCCGGCGGA
>Ga0070713_100000796_pt1 | contig 20141 bp, 20 predicted proteins | sample LARL82metaG_FD_65465 | JGI IMG/M metagenome (GOLD analysis project Ga0070713, IMG submission 65465) | Corn, switchgrass and miscanthus rhizosphere microbial communities from Kellogg Biological Station, Michigan, USA - LAR L8-2 metaG | ecosystem: Host-associated > Plants > Roots > Rhizosphere ...
GGCGCGCTGGTGGTACGGCGCAAGGCGCCGGGCGAATTTCCCAAAAGCACCATCGATCTCCTGCGCACCTTCGCCGCCCAGTCCGTGCTGGCGATCCAAAATGCGCGCCTGTTCCAGGAAATCGAGGAGAAAGGGCGTCAACTTGAGCTGGCAAGCCAGCACAAGTCGCAGTTCGTCGCCAGTATGAGCCACGAATTGCGCACGCCGCTCAACGCCATCATCGGTTTGACCGAGATGATGGTCACGAATGCCGCGCGGTTCGGGACCGAAAAAGCGTCGGAGCCCCTCAAGCGCGTGCACCGCGCCGGCCAGCACCTGCTCGGCCTCATCAACCAAGTGCTCGACCTCTCCAAGATCGAAGCCGGCAAGCTCGAGCTCAACCCGGAGTCCGTGAAGTTGGCGCCGCTGGTCGACGAGGTGATCGGCACCGCGCGGCAACTCGCCGAGCAGAACAAGAACCGCCTGGTGGTGGAAGCGCAGGAGAAGCTCGGCGCGCTCACCGTCGATCCCATGCGGCTCAGACAGATCCTCCTCAATCTCCTGAGCAATGCCTGCAAATTCACCTCGCAGGGCGAGGTCAAGCTGCGGGTGCGCAAGCTCGTCGACGGCCGCAACTGGATCGAATTCGCGGTGAGCGACACCGGCATCGGCATGACGCCGGAGCAACAGGCCAAACTGTTCGAGGAATTCACTCAGGCCGACTCTTCGACTGCGCGGCGCTACGGGGGCACCGGGCTCGGCCTTGCCATCACGCGCAAGCTCGCGCGCATGATGGGCGGCGACGTCACCGTGGAGAGCGCGCCGGGCAAGGGCTCGGTCTTCAGCGTGCGACTGCCGGCCGGGTCGGACGCCGTTGCAAGAAGCGCTACCAACGGCAGCAGGCCGCCGTCAGGCGATTGCGTGCTCGTCATCGACGATGATCCCACCGCGCGCGATCTCATTGCCGACCACCTCAAAGCGGATGGCTTTTCGGTCGTGACCGCGGCAGGCGGACTGGAGGGATTGAAGCTCGCCAGGGAATTGCGGCCGATCGCCATCACCCTCGACGTCATGATGCCAGATCTAGACGGCTGGTCGGTTTTGGCGGTGCTGCGGCAGGATGCCGATCTCGCCGAAATCCCGGTTATCATGATCACCATCCTCGACGAGCACCGGCGCGGCGTCGCGCTCGGCGCGGCGGGCTATCTTACCAAGCCGATCGACCGCGAGCGGCTCACGCGCATGATCAACCGCTTCCGAGTGCCGACGCGGCAGACGCGGGTGCTGATGGTGGATGATGATGGGACGCAGCGCGAGCGCCTGCGAGGGTGGCTTGAGGACGAGCAATGGGTGGTGCAGGAGGCTGCGAACGGGCGCGACGCCCTCGCCCTTCTCCAGGACGCCAAGCCCGACGTCATCCTGCTCGATCTGATGATGCCGGAGATGGATGGCTTTGCGGTCGTGGCGGCGCTGCAGAAAGAGCCGCGCTGGCGGGACATTCCGGTCGTCGTGGTCACCGCGCGCGACCTCGACGCCGCCGACCGCGAGCGACTGAATTCCGGGGTGCAGTCGGTGCTGGTCAAGGAGACGTTCCGGCCGGTGGAGTTGGTCGAGCGCATCCGCCGCTTGGCGCGCGGCAAGTCCCAGGTCGGCAGCGAGATGGAAGCGGCGTCGTGACCAAAGTGCTCTACGTCGAAGACAACGACGACAACGTCTATATGCTCAAGATGCGGCTCGAGCTATTAGACGGATTTGAAGTCATGACCGCCGAGGACGGTGAGAAGGGCTGCGCCATGGCGCGCTCCGAGCGACCCGACATCATCCTTATGGATCTCGAAATGCCGGTCATCGATGGCTGGGAAGCGACCCGGCGGCTCAAGGCCGATCCGCAAACCCGCGATATTCCGATCGTCGCGCTCTCCGCCCATGCGCTCGCCGGGTCGCGGGAAAAGGCGCTGGCCGCCGGGTGCGACGAGTTCGATACCAAGCCCGTCGAATTCGAGCGGCTGGTCGGAACGCTGCGGCGGCTGCTCGCGGATCGCAAGTGACTTCCTCGCCGACCACGGTCGTGCATGAGCAAGCATCGTAAAAAGGGCAAGTCTGCGTCCGGGCGCGCAACTCGACGGCCTGCGGTTCACCGCGCGCCTGCGACACGCACAGCGAACGCCGAAAAGAAAACCATCGCTCGGCTCAAGGGCGAGTTGGACGAGGCGCGTCAGCAGCAGGCCGCCACCGCCGACGTGCTCAAAGTGATCAGCGGCTCGACATTTGATCTGCAGGCCGTGCTCGATACACTGGTGCAATCGGCGGCGGGCCTGTGTGCGGCGGAATGCGCGTTCATTTTCCGGCTCGAGCAGGGCGCCTACCACCTGGCCGCGAGCCACGGCTTTTCCGATGAGTACCGCGGCTTCATGAAGCGCAATCCGATCCCTCCGGGGCGTACCACGCTGGTGGGACGGACCGCTTTGACGGCGCATACCGTTCACCTGCCCGACTGCCTCGCCGATCCGGAATACAGATGGTTCGAGTCGCAGAGGATCGGCGGCTTCCGTACCATGCTCGGCGTGCCGCTGCTGCGCAACGGCAGCCCGATCGGCGTGCTGGCGCTCACCCGCTCCCAGGTTCAGCCGTTCAGCGACAGCCAGATCGCGCTTGTCAGGACCTTCGCCGATCAGGCGCTGATCGCCATCGAGAACGTTCGGCTGTTCGATGAGGTGCACGCGCGCACGCGCGATCTCTCCGAGGCGCTCGAGCAGCAGACCGCAACCTCGGAGGTGCTGCGCATCATTTCCAGCTCGCCGGGCGATTTGCAGCCCGTGTTTCAGGCCATACTGTCAAATGCAACCCGTCTGTGCGGGGCGAACTTCGGTACGCTCTATCTGTGCGACGGAGATGCATTCCGCGCCGCGGCATTTCACAACGCGCCTGCCGCGTTCATCGAGGCGCGCAAGAATAAGCTGCTGCGTCCCGGACCCGACACCACCCTCGGCGATGCGGCGCGGACGAAACGAGTCGCTCAGGTGCTCGATAGTATGAATCGCGAACCCTACCGCCAGCGGGACCCGTTCGTGGTCGCCGGCGCGGAGCTCGGCGGATACCGAACAATTGTTTCGGTTCCGATGCTCAAGGAGGACGCGCTACTCGGTGTGATCAGCATCTATCGTCAGGAAGTTCGAGCATTCACCGACAAGGAGATCGCGCTGGTTTTGAACTTCGCCGACCAGGCCGTGATCGCTATCGAGAACACGCGGTTGCTCAAAGAGCTGCGCCAACGCACCGGCGATCTCACCGAGGCGCTGGAGCAGCAGACCGCGACCTCGGAAGTCTTGCGCGTCATATCGAGCTCGCCCGGCGAACTCGCGGCGGTATTCCAGGCAATGCTGGACAACGCGGTGCGCATCTGTGAGGCCAAGATCGGAATTCTGTTCCGGTACGAGAATGGCACATACACCGCCGTTGCAACGCTTGGGGTCACCGCGGCATATGCGGAATATCTTAATCGTGGACCGATTCGGCCAGGCCCCACGACCGGCCTGGGTCGTGTCGCCAGCACCAAGCAAACCATTCATATCGTAGATACCCAAGTGGAGCAGGCCTATGCCGATCGCGAACCGTTTCGCGTGGCGACCGCCGACCTTGGCGGCGCGCGAAGTCTTCTCAACGTTCCCATGCTCAAGGAAGGAGAGCTGATCGGCTCGATCGGCATCTACCGGCAAGAGGTTCGGCCGTTCAGCGACAAGCAGATCGAGCTGATTACGAACTTCGCCAACCAGGCCGTCATCGCCATCGAGAACACGCGGTTGCTCAACGAATTACGTGAATCCCTGCAACAGCAGACCGCCACCGCCGATGTGCTCAAGGTCATCAGCCGCTCTACGTTTGATCTGCAGAGCGTGCTGCGAACCCTCGTCGAATCGGCTGCGCGGCTTTGCGAAGCCGACAGTGCCACGATCACTCGGCAGAAGGATGGAGTGTTCTATCGCGCGGAGGCTTATGGTTTTTCGCCGGAATTCATCGAGTACGTGAAGAATGTGCCTGTTGTTCCCGAGCGCGGTTCGATCACCGCACGCGCACTGTTGGAAGGCAAGGTCATCCACGTGGCCGACGTACTTGCCGACCCGGACTACACTTTCACAGAGGCTCAGAAGCTTGGGCGCTTCCGCACCCTTCTGGGCGTTCCCATGCTGCGCCAGGGCGTGCCAATCGGCGTGCTCGCACTAACGCGTTCGGAAGTGCGGCCATTTACCGACAAGCAGATCGAGCTGGTATCGACATTCGCCGACCAAGCGGCCATTGCTATCGAAAACGTGCGCCTGTTCGACGAGATTCAGGAGAAGAGCCGGCAACTTGAGCAGGCCAGCCGGCACAAGTCGCAGTTCCTCGCCAGCATGAGCCACGAGCTGCGCACCCCGCTCAACGCGATCATCGGCTTGACCGAGATGATGGTCAGCAATGCGCCCCGCTTTGGGACGGAGAAGGCGACCGAGCCGCTGCGCCGCGTGCATCGCGCCGGCACGCATCTCCTTGGTCTCATCAACCAGGTGCTCGACCTCTCGAAGATTGAAGCCGGCAAGCTCGAACTGAATCCCACGTTAGTCGATTTGGCGACGCTGGTTGATGAGATCGTCGGCACCGCGCGACAGCTCGCCGAGCAGAACAAGAATCGGCTGGTGGTGGAGGCGCACGACAATCTCGGCTCGCTGATGGTTGATCCGATGCGGCTGCAGCAGATCCTGCTCAATCTCCTCAGCAACGCTTGCAAGTTCACCAAAGCGGGCGAGGTGGCCCTTCGGATACGCAAGATCGTCGACGAACGGAGCCGGATCGAGTTCGCGGTAGCCGATACGGGCATCGGCATGACGGCTGAGCAGCAGGCAAAGCTATTCGAGGAATTTTCCCAGGCCGAGTCGTCGACCGCCCAGCGCTACGGCGGCACCGGGCTTGGGCTCGCCATCACGCGCAAGCTTGCGCGCATGATGGGAGGCGACGTGACCGTGAACAGCGAGCCGGGCAAGGGCTCTGTGTTCACCGTGCGCCTGCCCAGCGACGAGGCTACAGGCCCAACCCAAGAGAGCCGAGCTCAAGGCAGCGATTGCGTGCTCGTCGTGGACGACGACGCCACCGCGCGCGAACTCATCGCCGAACACATCAAGGCGGAAGGGCTGCCGGTGGTCACCGCCGCCAGCGGATTGGAGGGGCTCAAACTCGCAAAGCACCTGCGGCCGATCGCGATTACGCTCGACGTTATGATGCCCGACCTCGATGGCTGGTCGGTGTTGGCGGCGCTACGGCAGGACACCGAGCTTGCCGACATCCCGGTGATCATGGTGACCATTCTTGACGAGCAGCGCCGCGCTGCCTCGCTCGGTGCGGCGGGATATCTCACCAAACCCATCGACCGCGATCGGCTGCGCCGGATCCTGGGCCGTTTCCGGACGCCGGCGCGGGCGACGCGAGTCCTGCTGGTGGAAGACGATGCGGACCAGCGCGAGCGCCTGCGTGCGTGGCTCGAGGGCCAACATTGGTTGGTGCAGGAGGCGGCGAACGGGCGTGAGGCGCTGGCGTGCCTGCAGGCGGACAGGCCGGATGTGATCTTGCTCGATTTGATGATGCCCGAGATGGACGGGTTTGCGGTTGTCGCCGCACTCCAGAAGGAGCCGCGCTGGCGCGACGTTCCAGTCATCGTCATTACCGCGCGCGACCTTGATGCGCAGGACCGCGCGCGCTTGAACTCGGGTGTGCAGTCGGTGCTGGTCAAGGAGGCGTTCCGGCCCGCGGAGCTGGTCGAACGAATCCGCCGGCTGGCCGGCAGGACTCAACTCAGCAGCGGGATGGATGCAACGCCGTGACCAAGGTGCTCTACGTCGAGGACAACGAAGACAACGTCTACATGCTCAAGATGCGTCTGGAGCTCCTGGAGGATTTCGAAGTTCTGACCGCCGAGGACGGCGAGAACGGCTGCGCCATGGCCCTGAGCGAGAGGCCAGACATCATATTGATGGACCTCGAGATGCCCCGGGTCGATGGCTGGGAGGCGACGCGGCGGCTCAAGGATGATCCGCGAACGCGCGACATCCCGATCATCGCGCTTTCCGCACACGCGCTTGCCGGTGAGCGGGAAAAGGCGCTGGCCGCCGGATGCGACGAGTTCGACACCAAACCGATCGAATTCGAGCGGCTGGTGGCGACTTTGCGCCGCGTGCTGGCCGCGCGAGGGGGTAGAAAACCGTGACCCGCGGCGACCCTCGCGCGAGCCGTAAGGCGGGGAAAAAGTTTGTGCAGGAGCCCTATCGCCTATGAGCGGCAGGCCGGGGTGGAGAAACGCGCCGACGCTTTAAGGGCTGCGGCGCCCTTCGCTCACCGGCGTGTTGGCGCCGGCAAACACGCCGGCCACAATCCGGCTGGTGCCCACCAGCAGCACGCGATCGTGCGTCACCGCATAACGGTAATCCCTGCTTTGCGGCACGCGCGCTGCAAGGTCATCGGGGACCGGGCGCAACTCGATCTCCGGCGGCAGCTCGGTGCCGACGTCGGCGTTGAAGGCGGAGGAGGCCGATTGATCCTTGAGCGTTTGATAGATGGCGCGGCGCTCGTCGTCGGTGAGCGATTTGAATGTGTAGGCAACGGTGATGAGGGCGTCATCGGCCGCGTTCTTCTGCGAGAATTTCGCGGGCATGGTATCGGTATTCGCGGGCGCATCGGGAACCGCCAGAGCGCCGTTGACGAACGCGGCATTCTGCTCCGGCTGCGTCCCCGGGGCGTGCGCGCTCGGCTCTTCCGCGCCCATCTTGCCGGACGGGGTGTGCTGCCAGTTTTCAAGCTGCAAGCGTTGCTGCGCGTCGGATGGCGGAGGCTGCTGCTGGGCGGCAGCAACTCCGACGCCGCCGACAAATGCCAGCGCGAGCGTGCTAGTGCGCAAGAGGTCGCGCATGATGGGCTCCTGTCCTGACGACCATGATCTATCCGCCGCTGCATGCGCTGGGAAAAGCGCAACTCCTGCTTTTCCTGCGCAGCCGCGGCGGTCGTCCGCCGACTCAACCGCCAAACCCAGGCTTTGGTTTCATGGCGGGCGTGGGCTAATCATTCACCTCGGCAACGACGATGCCCGTCGCCGGATCGACCAGCAGCAGGCGATTGTTGATCACCATATACCGGTAGGACCGCACGCCCGGCACCGTGGAGGCAACCGCCTGCGGCATGGGGGCGAGCGCAGAAGCGTCCGCGACGCGAGAGCCGACTGCGTAGGCGTACGCGGAAGGCGCAGGCGCGATACGCTCGCGCGCCACCGGCGCCGGCGCGACCGATTCGGTGACGATCCGCTCCCGCACGATCGGCCCCCGGCCACGCCCTTGCGGTATGATGGTGCGATAAATCGTCGTGCGCTGCGCGGGCGTCAGCGCAAGCGGCGGCGCGCTCACCACCGGCGCATAGGCGGGCGCTTCGTAGGCGCGCGGCTCGTAATACGGACGCGGCTCATACACGCCGGCTCGCGGCACGTCAGGCTCGTATGTCCAGATCTGCGCGCTCGCCGGCAGCGCCGTGGCAACGAGCGCGAACGCCAGCCCTGCGGGACGGCCAATCGATGTCCCAAGCGATGTCATGGCGACCTCCTGTGCCTCAATTGAAGAACGCTGGATAACGCCGCTATCGGGGGCAACGTTGCTGCGCCCGGGGCTTGGCGGCGGCGCTTCGTTCGGGAGAGCGATGTTACCTGGACACCACAGCGCGCGGATTTACGCGACAGCTCCGGCGACGGAATGCATTTTCGGCTGGGATGTCCTGTCCTGCGTCGATTAGGATTCCGACGCCGGAGAGGACGATTCGATGATTCTCGCACCGCTAGTCGCGGCGGCGCTCCTCGTCAGCGTCGCGACCGCCCCCAACGACAAGCCGAGCCTCTCGCCCACCTTATCGATGCAACAAAAGAGTGCGGCGGTGCAGCCGTTGATGCGCTCAGCGACCGAATGCATCGCGCGCATCGTCGGCAGCGATCCGCGTTTCGGACAGCCCAACGCCGATCTCGGCGATCTGATCGTCGATTCCATGCCGAGTTGCGCCATCCAGGTGCGCATCATGATTGAAGCGTATGACCGCTACTTCGGCGAGGGCGAAGGGGAAGCCTTCTTCATGGGCCCGTATCTCGACGTGCTGCCGAACGCGGTGAACAAGTGGGTCAGAGACAGCGTGCGGTGAGGGAGCCCCGATTCCCGACAGGCGCCCTCATGGCAGCCGCGCTGCCAGCGCCGGCTTGAGCACGAGCGAGAGCGGGAGCGTGAGCAGCACGACCGCCGCGACCACGATCAATGCGGCCGGCACGCCGAGCGCATCCCCCAATACGCCGTAGATCGCCGGCGCCAGCGCGCCGGCGCCGATCGTGCCGGTGTAAAACACGCTGAACGCGCGCCGGTGGCGTTCGGGCCTGACCAGATCGGGAACCGAGCCGTAAAGCACCGATGACGTGCCATTGAGCGCAATGCCCATGATCGGGAGCAGTGCCAGCGTAGCGTCAAGCCCCAGCGGTAGCAGGGCTGCAATCCCCACTGCGGTCAATCCCTCGGTGAGCCAGACCGTCGCAATCGCTCCGATGCGCGCGCCGATGAAGGCGCACACGAGCTTGCCGGCCGCGCCGCCGGCGAAAACGAGCGTCAGCGCCAGCCCGACGAGGGGGGCGCTTGCGCCTTTGGCCGTGAGCACGAACGGCAGGAACAGCAGCAATCCCATCCGGGTCGCGCTGTCGAGAATGCCGATCGCCAGCAGCACCGGAAAGGCGAAGGAATGTGGAGCTTCGCCCCCGCTGTGGGCCGCCGCGTGCCGCGCTGCATGCGACTCGGTCACGGCGCCGTACCGCGGGGTCAGCACGAAGATTGCAGCGGCGGCCAGGAGGCCGACACCGCCGAGAAGCGCAAGCGCCGGCCGCCACGACATGACGAGCAGCAGCAGCGAGGCCGCGGCCGGGACCGTCATCTTGCCGAGATCGCCGGCGAAGTTGTAAGTGCCAAGCGCGTTCATCGAGCGAGCGCCGGCGAAGGCGCGCGCCATGAGCGCGGAGCCGAGCGGATGCTGGACGCTGGCGCCGAGGCCGCCGATGAAAAGCGCGAGCACGAGCAGCCCGACGCCCGCGCTGGTGCCGGCAAGGCAATAACCGGTGCCGGCGAGCGCCGTGCCGAGCGCCAGGACCGGCGCCGCGCCGAGACGCTCGGCGATCAACCCGGCGGGGATTTGAAAGCCGGCCATGGTCCCGGCAAACAGAGCGCGTAAGAGCCCGAGCTCCGCATAGCCGAGCCCGAACTCCTTCTGCCAAATCGGCAGCATGATGTAGATCAGGTCGGTGTAGCCGTCGTGCAGCGCATGCGCGCTGCACGCAACACCGGCTGCGCGACGTTCGTCGCGCCTTGCAGCCAGCGCCGGGGGTTCGCGCACCGGCTCGTCGGTGGCGCTCATTGTGTCTGCGGTTCTCGCTCCCTGCGCTCGACGAAAGCACTGCTGGTGAACGAGATCACCGGTTCGCCATGCTGGTTCACACCGGTGTTGCGCACGAAGATGATGCCCCAGCCGGGGCGGCTGGCCAAAGGCCGCATCTCGATGACCTCGGTCGTGTATGAAACGGTATCGCCGACATAGACCGGCTTGGACCATTCGAGATTGCGGAAGCCGGGCGAAGGCCCGAGCTGGGCGACCGCCTCGCCGCGAGCGCGCCACTCCTCGTCCTCACGCCGGCGGAAATCGATCAGCAATCGCATCCAGATACAGGCGGTGTGCCAGCCCGAGGCGCAGAGCCGGCCGAAATGCGAGCGCGCCGCCTCGGCTTCGTCGAGATGAAACGGCTGCGGATCGAAGCGCGCCGCGAAACTCTTAATATCCTCGGCAGTGAACGTGTGGCGCCCGAGATCGCTGACCTCGCCGACGCGAATGTCGTCGAAGAACTTCATGACTCAGGGCTCGCGCGTGGCTGCGCCCCTGCCGGCGACCTCGCGTCACGCCGCCCGAACATCGGACTTACCATCAAGCTCATAATCGGCTGCTCGGACGCGTCGACGAGTTCGAGCCGGAGTTTCACGAAGCCCAGGTCGGGCCGGCTGCGCGAGGCGCGCGTCTCGAGCACGGTGGCGCGCGCCTTGACCCGCGCGCCGGGGCGTATCGGCGCAAGCCACTGCACCTCCTCGACCCCCGGCGCCCCCATGAAGCTCGTCTTGGCGAGCATGCCATCGGTGAGCATGCGCATGAGCAGGCAGCAGCTGTGCCAACCCGAGGCGACCAGACCGCCGAACAGGCTCGCGCGCGCGGCCGCCTCGTCGAGATGCATCGGCTGCGGATCGTATTCTGCGGCGAAGGCGATGATTTCCGCGCGCGTGATAAGCCGTGGTCCGCACTCGGTCACTTGGCCGGGGCTAAAGTCTTCCCAATGCAGACGGGGCACGGCGATCCTGCCACTTGCGGCTGCTGTTTCCCCTAGACGGTGCCTCCGCGGAGGTCAACCGGCCGCGCGGCGCCGCGGCGGTGCACGCAGTTGCGCCATCGCGTGCCGATTAACCCCACATTAACCACGCGGGTTTGCCGAGCTCGATTGACCATCGACATGCCGCAGTGCAGTGTTGAATGGCTCACGCAGACGACGAAACGACGCGGCGACGCAGTCGAGAATTGCGACCGGCTGCGAAGGCCATGTTGGCTGCGCGAGCGACATCAAGTGGCGGCGCCCCTGTGTCGGGAGGAGGACCCATGTTCGATTTTCGCGACCTGTTCCAATGGGAACGGTTCATCACGCCCTCGATCATCAAGCTCTTCTACTGGCTCGCGGTCGGCATTTCGGTGTTGTTCGGGCTCTCCGGAATCATATCCGGCCTGACGCTAATGGCGCTCAGTCCGCTGGCCGGATTGTTTTGGATCATCGCCAGCTTGATCGGGGTAGTGATCGGCGTGATCTTCGCGCGCATCGTCGCCGAGTTCGTACTGATCATGTTCCGCATCAACGAGCATCTCGGGGCGATCCGCCAGCGCGGGCAGCAGATGTGAGGTTGAGAGGAGAGACGCACGAAAACGGATTCCAATTATCCCTTCTCTGTTTTGCGTCGTCCGATTACGTGGCAAACCTGAAATGCATGACGTCGCCGTCGGCGACGACGTAGGATTTTCCCTCGAGCCGCATCTTGCCCGCCTGTTGCGCGCCGGCTTCACCACCGAGCGTCACATAGTCCTCGTAGGCGATGGTCTCGGCGCGGATGAAGCCACGTTCGAAGTCCGAATGGATGACGGCGGCCGCTTGCGGCGCCTTGGTGCCGCGCGTGATCGTCCAGGCCGCTGCCTCCTTGGGGCCGGCGGTGAAATAGGTGATCAGATTGAGCAGCACATAGCCGGCGCGGATCAAACGGTCGAGGCCCGGCTCCTTGAGACCAATCGCGGCTAGGTATTCGGCGCGCTCGTGCGCCGGCAGCACGGCGATTTCTGCTTCGATTTTCGCCGAGATCACGACGCAAGCCGCGCCTTCCTCCCGCGCGCGCGCCTCGACTCGGCGCGAAAACTCGTTGCCGGTCGCGGCGGCGCCCTCGTCGACGTTGCCGACGTAAAGCGCCGGAATGGCCGTCAACAGGCCTAACATTCGAAAGGCCTTCTCCTCCTCCGGCTTTCGCTCGACTAGCCGCGCCGGCTTGCCGTCGCGCAGCAGCGCAAGGGCTCGGTTGACGAGATCCAGCACTTCCCTGGCCTCGACTGCCTCCTTGTCGTTGCCTTTCGCTTTCTTGCCGAGCGCGTCGATGCGCCGCTCCAGGCTGTCGAGATCCGCGAGCATCAACTCGGTTTCGATGGTGTCGATGTCGGCGATCGGATCGATCGCGCCGGAGACATGGGCAACGTCGGGATCGACGAAGCAGCGCACCACGTGGGCGATGGCGTCGACTTCACGCACGTGGGCGAGAAACTGGTTGCCGAGTCCCTGGCCCTTGGAGGCGCCGCGCACGAGGCCGGCGATATCGACGAAGTTGAGCCGCGTCGGTTTGATCCTGGCGGATCTGGCGAGCTTTGCCAGCACGTCGAGACGCGGATCGGGCACCATCACTTCGCCGACGTTCGGCTCGATCGTGCTGAACGGGTAATTCGACGCCTGCGCCGCCGCGGTCGCCGTCAAGGCATTGAAGAGCGTTGACTTGCCGACGTTGGAGAGGCCGAGGATACCGCATTTAAAACCCATGACGTTGCTCTGACCGATTTACGCCGCGCGTGTCACTCATCAGAGTCTTGCGGCTGCATAGGTTGCAAGAATCCCTTTGCTTGCATGCCGAGATGCACCTTGTTCTGGAAGCTCGCATCCTCCCCTTTCGCCAATAGCTCCGCGTTATCCGCCATGATGGCGCACAGTGCTTCGACCCAGGTCCGTTCATCCTTGGCAAAGTCATTGAGCACATAGCCATGAACCAGGTCCTTCACTCCGGGATGCCCGACGCCGATGCGCACGCGCCGGTACTCGTTGCCGATGTGGGCGGAGATGGAGCGCAGGCCGTTGTGCCCGGCAGTGCCGCCACCGGTCTTCACCCGCACCTTGCCGGGTGGCAGGTCGATCTCATCGTGAAATACCACGACCTCGGACAAGCCAAGCTTGTAGAAGTGGGCGGCTTCCGCCACCGCGCGGCCCGACTCGTTCATGTAGGTGCCGGGCAGCAACAGCAGTGCCCGTTCGCCGCCCAGTGATCCCTCGACGGATACGCCCTGAAAGCGGCGACGCCACGGCCCGATGCCCCGGCGCTTGGCAATCGCGTCGACGGCCATGAAACCGATGTTGTGTCGGTTGCCGGCGTAGCGCGAACCGGGATTGCCGAGCCCGACGAGGAGCAGCATGGAGTCGCGTCCGTGCGGTCACGCCCGCGCGAGCGGACATCCAGTAATCTCGGACCAACGAGATCGCACCCGTCTCGACCGGTGACTACTGGATCGCCCGCTCGCGCAGGCAATGACAGGAGTGATGCGGTTATTTCTTCTCCGCGGCCGCCGGCTTCTTCTCCGCCGCCGGCGCGGCGGCAGCAGGAGCACCTGCTGCGCCCGGAGCGCCTGCGGGCGCAGCCGCCCCCGGCGCGGCGCCGGCCGCTCCTTCGGGAGCAACGCCGGCCTCCGCGGCGGCGGCGGCAGCCGCGGCAGCAGCCGCGGCAGCTTCGGCCGCCGCCTTCATCTCTTCCGCGTAGCCCGACGGCGGCACGATCGTGACCAGGGTGTCATCGAGCCTGCCGACGATGCGTACGTTCGGCGGCAGCGCCACCTCGTTCAGGTGCTTCGAATAATTGATCTCGAGTCCCGAAATATCGACATCGATCGATTCCGGGATGTTCTCGGGCGAGCAGACCACTTCGACCGCGTGGGTGACGATATTGACGGTGCCTCCGCGCTTGACGCCAGGCGCCTGGTCGGCATTGACGACGTGCACCGGGATACGGACGCGGATTTCCGCCCCCTCCCCCAGCCGCAGGAAGTCCACGTGGATGGGCAGGTCCTTCACCGGATCGAGCTGGAAATCGCGCGGGATGACTCGTTGTTTGCCGCCGTCGATGTCGAGTTCGTAAACAGTGGTGAGAAAGCGGCCAGCATAGATGCGCTGCTTGAGATCGGAATGTTCCACTGAAACGTTGAGCGGCGGCTTACCGTCGCCGTAGATCACGCCCGGCACTCGGCCAGCACGGCGCTCCGCGCGTGCGGCGCCCTTGCCGGAGCGCGACCGCGTCACGGCCTTGATCTGCTTGACAGTCGCCATGGTGCAAACCCTCTCGCGATAGAACGGCCGCCGCGATGCGACGGGTTAACCTTTCCGCAACGTGCCTCCGACGATTTCGGGGCGGCGGCTTCGCTCATGCCGGCGCGTTTCGCACCGGCGGCTCGGCGGGCTTATAGCGAGCACGATGGGGAAAGACAAGAAACGGCGGGCCGCCGCATTGCCGAAGAAAACCACCCCAACACAAGGAGTTACGGGCTGCCGGCCCCGAGCTTGGCCTCGAGCGCAGTGACCCGCGCCTTCAGCGCCTCGTTCTCTTCGCGCGCCAGCCGCGCCATCTCCTTGACCGCCTCGAATTCCTCGCGCCTGACGACGTCGAGGTCGCGCAAGATGCGGTCCGCCTGGCTGCGGAAAATGGTATCGAACTCGCGCCGCACGCCGGAGGCGACGCCGGCCGCGTCGTTCATCAGCCGCGCCATCTCATCGAAGAAACGGTTGGTGGTCTGGGTCATCACTGGTCTCAGGATCGAATTTTAGAGGTCAGCACAACAATGGTGACGGTTGGCTTCGCCTGCAAGGGCGCTCGTAGTGAGGCCGTTATAGCAGATCGGGGGCTTGATCCTGGCAAAAACCGCTTCCGTGGGCCGCTTGACTCGGCCGCCTCGCTGCCCGCATCACCCCAGCCGGGTTGCGCGAGTCGCCGATGCCACTTTATGTCCTCCCCTTCCCCGCCTTCGACCCCGTGCTCATCAGCTTCGGGCCGATCGCCATCCGTTGGTACGCCCTCGCATATATCGTCGGCATTCTCTTGGGCTGGCTCTATGCGCGCGCGATCATCCGTCGCGAGCGGCTCTGGAGCGCGCCGATGCCAATGACCGTCAGCGATTACGACGATTTCGTGCTGTGGGTCACGCTCGGCATCATCCTGGGCGGGCGGATCGGCTATGTACTGTTCTACAACCCGAGCTATTTCGCCGCGCACCCGCTGGAAAGCTTCCAGCTCTGGAAGGGCGGCATGTCGTTTCATGGCGGCTTTCTCGGCTGCGTGCTCGCGGTCATCCTGTTCGCCCGCCATCGCGAAATATCCATACTTTCGCTCGGCGACATTACCTGCGCGGCGGGAACGATCGGGATTTTTCTCGGGCGCATCGCCAACTTCATCAACGGCGAGCTTTGGGGCCGGCCAACCGATCTTCCCTGGGGAATGGTGTTTCCGACCGGCGGGCCAGTACCGCGCCATCCGAGCCAGCTCTACGAGGCGGTGCTCGAGGGACTCTTGCTTTTTGTTGTCCTCACCGCATTGATCCGCGCCGGCGCGCTCAAGCGGCCGGGCTTCATCCTCGGCGCCTTCAGCTTCGGCTACGCCGTCGCGCGCTCGATCTGCGAACATTTTCGCGAGCCTGATCCCCAGCTTGGCTTCCTGTGGGGCGGCTTGACCATGGGCACGCTGCTGTCGCTGCCATTGATGCTCGCCGGCATCGCCCTGATGGCAGCGGCCATGCGAAAGGAGGCGGCGCCGCGGACATGACGGACATTGTCCCGCTCGAGACGGAGATCCGGCGGCGCATCGCGGTCGGCGGCCCGATGGCGGTTGCGCAATATATGGAGCTTTGCCTTACCGATCCGGAACGCGGCTATTACGCCAGGCATGACCCGTTCGGCACCGCGGGCGATTTCACCACCGCGCCCGAGATCAGTCAGATGTTCGGCGAATTGATCGGGCTGTGGGCAGCCGCGACCTGGCGGGCGATGGGATCGCCAGGAGAGATCAATCTGGTCGAACTCGGACCCGGCCGCGGTACCATGATGGTGGACGTGCTGCGGGCGGCCAGAGTGATGCCGGATTTTCTCGCTGCCATCCACGTCCATTTGATCGAGATCAGCCCGGCGCTCGAGCACCTGCAGCGCAACGCTTTGGCCGGCCGCGACATGCCGGTATCGTGGCATCGCGCCATCGAGGACGTACCGGACGGGACACTGATCGTGCTCGCCAACGAGTTCTTCGATGCGCTGCCGGTCCATCAGGCCGTCATGTGCGCCGATGGCTGGCACGAGCGGGTGATCAAACTCGGCGAGGACGACAAGCTTCATTTCAGCATCGATCGCGACCCCATCCCGCTGTTCGAAAAGCTTTTGCCGAGCACGCTGCGGGGAGCCAAGATCGGCGAGATCTTCGAGTGGCGGGCCGACGCCATCGCGCTCGAGATTGGCCGGCGTGTCGCGCGCCGCGGCGGAGCCGCGCTAATTGTCGATTACGGCCATGTTGAGAGCGCCATCGGCGACACCCTGCAAGCCGTCGGCGGCCATCAATTCGCCGAACCGCTGCTCGCGCCGGGCCTGGTCGACCTCACTGCGCACGTGGATTTTCAAGCGCTGGGGGAGGCCGCTGAAGGAATGGGCGCGCGGATGCACGGGCCGCTGCCGCAAGGCGAGTTCTTGCGCCGGCTCGGGATCGAGCAGCGCGCGGCGGCGCTCAAGGCGGCGGCTCCGCCTGGTTATGCCGGCACGATCGACGCCGCGCTGGTGCGCCTCATCAGCGAGGATCGCACCGGAATGGGTCGCCTGTTCAAGGCCATTGCGGTCGCCAACCCGAAGCTCGAGCGCCTGCCCGGCTTCGAGGCATGAGCAACAACGCGGGGCATAGGCACATGATGGCAGCAGAAAATTCACGCCAGCACCAAGGCGACGATGACAAGATGGCAAATATGCTGCAGGCCCGCTCGCTCCGCGCGCTCGCGCGCGTTCGCCACGCCTTCTTCACGCGCGAGGGCGGCGTATCCGGCGGAGTCTATGCCAGCCTCAACGGCGGACCGGGATCTGACGACGTCCCCGCCAAGGTTGCCGAGAATCGCGCGCGTATGGCGGCGGTGTTAGGAGTCGCGCCCGATCGCCTGCTCACCGCGTATCAGATCCATTCGCCCGACGTGGTGATCATCGAGCGGCCTTGGCAGCCGCACGAGCGTCCCCGCGCCGACGCGATCGTGACTGCCGCGCCGGGGCTCGCGATCGGCGTGACCACCGCCGACTGCGCGCCCGCCCTGTTCGCCGACGGAGCGGCCGGCGTCATCGGTGCAGCCCACGCCGGCTGGCGCGGTGCCGCGAGCGGCGTTCTCGAAGCGACGATCGCCGCCATGGAGCGCTGCGGAGCGGACCGGGCTCGTATTTCAGTCGCGGTCGGTCCCACGATTCGCCAGCCGAATTACGAGGTCGGCCCCGAATTCGTCTCCCGTTTCCTCGTCGCGGACGCGGCGAACGAACGATACTTCGGGCCCTCGGCGACGCCGCAGCACGCCTTGTTCGATCTTCCCGGCTATATCGTCGCCCGTCTCACTGCTGCCGGCATCCGCGCCATCGAGGATCTCGGCCACTGCACCTATGCGGATGCGGCGCGGTTCTTCAGTTACCGGCGCTCGACCCACCGCAAGGAGCGCGACTACGGGCGGCACGTTAACGCGATCGCGCTGGCCGGGTAGCGCCAATCGGGCAGGCCCGACCTGCGTTGACGATGGCCGAGAGGACGATCGGGGCATCGTCCGTCAAAGCCAAATTGCGGCGAATCCGCGGGACAACGCCTGTATTCACGCATCCGTCATATTGCCAGCCTTGCCGCCTCCTTGTTATCAGGACGCCGCGAGCGCGGAAGGCTTTCGCCAGGAGACAGCGATGCGGCCCAACAACGGGGCGATCAAGCTTGTGGCGGGCAACTCCAACCCTGCGCTTGCCGACGCCATTGCCGCCTATCTCGCCACCCCGCTGACCAGGGCAGTGGTGCGCCGCTTCGCCGACATGGAAATCTTCGTCGAGATCCAGGAGAACGTGCGCGGCACGGACGTCTACGTCATCCAATCAACGTCGTTTCCGGCCAACGACAATTTGATGGAATTGCTCATCATCATCGACGCGCTGCGCCGCGCCTCGGGGCGGCGCGTCACCGCCGTCATTCCCTATTTCGGTTACGCCCGGCAGGATCGCAAGCCTGCACCGCGCACCCCGATCTCGGCCAAGCTGGTGTCCAATCTGATCACCCGCGCCGGCGCCGACAGGGTCATGACGCTCGACCTTCACGCCGGCCAGATCCAAGGATTCTTCGATATCCCGACCGACAATCTCTACGCCGCCCCGATGATGGTGCGGGACATCAAGGAGCGCTTCGATGTCAGCAAGGTGATGGTGGTGTCACCCGATGTCGGCGGCGTCGGGCGCGCCCGCGGGCTCGCCAAGCGCATCAACGCGCCACTCGCCATCGTCGACAAGCGGCGCGAACGCGCAGGCGAATCGGAAGTGATGAACGTCATCGGCGAGGTCGAAGGCTATATCTGCATCCTGGTCGACGACATTATCGATTCGGGCGGCACCGTCGTGAATGCCGCCGATGCGCTGTTGGACAAGGGCGCGACCGAGGTTTGCGCCTACATCACCCACGGCGTGCTCTCCGGCGGGGCGGTCGCCCGCATCACCGCCTCCCGGCTCAAGGAACTGGTCATCACCGACTCGATTCAACCCACCCAGGCGGTCAAGGTCGCGCACAATATCCGCACGCTCTCGGTTGCGAGCCTGATCGGCGAGGCGATCGGCCGCACCGCGGCGGAAGAATCGGTATCGAGCCTATTCGACTGACAAGACTCAGGAATTGCGCCTCGCGCGTGCGGCGCGCGGAGTCCTGCCTCCCGCAATGTTGATTCCTCGCTACGGGTTGCCGGCAACGGAACCTGTGGAGAAACGACTCCGCGCGGCGAGATATCCACCAGACAGTCGCCGCAACGGAGCCCGATTGTGCTTTAGCCACTGGAATCAATGAGGTTATATTCGACTCGCCAAGTGATTCGCCCTGGAGCAGTCGCTCAGCTCCACCGGGGACTGCGTCAGCGGCGTCGTGGTGTGCGTGCTCTCAATTTGCGCATTCCACGTCCAGGGTGGAGACCAAGCATGGCTCTCATCGATTTTGCCCAACAGCCCCATGACAACCCGCTCGAGGTCGTCGAGCAGGTGGCTTCCACTAACGGCTGGTCGTTCGAGCGCGCGGGCGAGGACGAGATCACGATTCTCGCCGCCGGAAAATGGACCGACTATCAGGTGTCCTACACCTGGATGTTCGACATCGAGGCGCTGCATCTCGCCTGCGCCTTCGAGTTGAAAGTGCCGGAGCGCTGCCGGGGCGAGGTGCAGCAGCTCATCTCGATGATCAACGAGCAGATGTGGGTCGGACATTTCGACCTCTGGACCCAGGACGGGCTCGTCATGTACCGCCACGCACTGGTGCTCACCGGCGGCGTCGAAGCCTCAGGGCGCCAATGTGAGGCGTTGCTCGCCACCGCGCTCGAGGCCTGCGAGCGGTATTTCCCCGCCTTCCAATTCGTGGTGTGGGCGGGCAAGCCGGCGCGCGTGGCGCTGGATGCCGCCATGTTCGACACCCAGGGGCAGGCGTAGCCTCATCTAGTCAAGCCGGGCCGCCGGCATCCCCACTGCCAGGCTTGCCATGTCCGGCGTGCCGTGCCCCATTCAGATGCCGCGGATAGAGATTGCTGCCCTCGCAATGCAATGAAGTCTCCGCAGACGGCGCACACTTGTCTGCGCCGCTCGGTCGGAATGACGGAGCGTGGCATGAGCACACCGAGCACGCTGGAGTTACGCCCCCTCGCCAGCCTGTCGCACACGATCCTCCTCGCCGGAGCGGGCAAGATGGGCGGCGCCTTGTTGCAGGGTTGGCTGGCGCTCGGACTTTCGCCCGAGAAGGTCGCGGTCATCGAGCCGCTACCCAGCCCCGACCTTGCGGCGTTGAGCAAGCAGGGCCTGCGCCTCAATCCGCCCCACGATGTCGTCGGTGCGGTAGCCGCCGTGGTGGTGGCGGTGAAACCGCAAATCGCGCCCGAAGTCCTACCTGCGCTTGCGCCGTTCGTGGGCGCAGGCACGGTCGTCGTGTCGATCATGGCTGGGCGGACGCTTGGTTTTCTCGCGGACAGCTTGCCGCGCGCCGGGCTCGTTCGGGCGATGCCGAACACGCCGGCCGCAATCGGCCGCGGCATCACGGTGGCGGTCGCTAACTCACTTGTCGCGCCGGAGCAGCGGGCGCTCGTCGACGTGCTGCTGTCCGCTGTCGGTGCCGTGGAATGGATCACGGACGAAGCGCTCATGGACGCCGTGACCGCGCTGTCGGGCTCGGGACCGGCCTACGTGTTCCTGCTCGCCGAGAGCATGACGCGCGGCGGCACCGCTGCCGGTCTGCCGCCGGCGCTGGCCGATAGACTCGCGCGCGTCACGGTCGCGGGCGCGGGCGAGCTGCTCCATCGCTCACCGCTCGATCCCGCAACCTTGAGGCAAAACGTCACCTCGCCCGGAGGCACGACCGCCGCCGCCCTCGAGGTGCTGATGGCCGAAGGTGGGCTCGAACGGCTCATGGCCGCGGCAATCGCCGCCGCCACCAAACGCTCGCGCGATCTGGCGGGGTGACGCGCTGGCGCCCCTGGAACCTCGC
>Ga0070713_100000797_pt1 | contig 20139 bp, 16 predicted proteins | sample LARL82metaG_FD_65465 | JGI IMG/M metagenome (GOLD analysis project Ga0070713, IMG submission 65465) | Corn, switchgrass and miscanthus rhizosphere microbial communities from Kellogg Biological Station, Michigan, USA - LAR L8-2 metaG | ecosystem: Host-associated > Plants > Roots > Rhizosphere ...
GTATCTCAACCAGATCAACCTCGGCCGCGGTTGGTTCGGGGTCGACGCAGGCGCCCGTCACTATTTCGGGCACTCAGCGTCGCAACTCACGCTCGCCGAAGCGGCGACCCTGGCCGGTTTGCCCAGGTCGCAGCCGATCTACGATCCGATCGCGCACCCGGATCGGGCGCGCGAGCGCCGGAATCTGATCTTGCAGAGAATGGCGGAGCTGAACTTCATCGCGCCCGAAGCCGCGGAAAAGGCGAAGCTCGAGCCCGTCGTCACGGCGCCGAACGGCGGCATGTCGGCGGCATCCGGCTATTTCATCGACGCCGTTCGGCAGCAGGCGGAGCGCGCCGGCATCCCAGTGATCAACGGCGGTTATCGCATCTATACGACGCTCGATCCCGCGTTGCAGCGTCAGGCGGTGACGGCGGTGATTGATGGGACGAATCGCATCGAGCAGCAGAAGGGGTACAACCATCTCACTCAGCTCGCGGCGAAGGGCAATCAGAGCGACTACCTGCAAGCGATGGCAGTCGCGATCGATCCCTTCACTGGCGACGTTCGCGCGCTCGTGGGCGGGCGAAACTACGCGCGCGCGCCGTACAATCGCGCGGTCACCTCGCTTCGCCAACCGGGATCGTCGATCAAACCGATCGTCTACGCCAAGGCGATCGAGGACAGCATCCCCGCGAACACCATCGTGCCCGATACGGCGTTGACGATCGACTTGCCGAGCGGCGGCGATCCATACAAGCCGGCGGAAATCGACGGCAAGTTCTGGGGATCGATGGTGATGCGCGAGGGCAAGCCCGTCGCCGCGATGACGATGCGTGAAGGTCTCGTGCACTCGCGCAACATGGTGGCGATCCAACTCGGAATGCGCGTCGGAATGGACTCCGTCGCGGCGCTCGCGCAGCGGCTCGGCATCAGCACGCCGATGGTCCCGGTTCCGTCGAGCGCGATCGGCGCGTCGGAAGTGCATCCGATCGAACTCGTGGCGGCCTACACGGCATTCGCGAACAATGGCGCGGTCGTGCAGCCGCGCTTCATCACGCGCATCGACGATCTCGCGGGACGCGCGATCTACAACCGCGTTCCGTCGACGCCGCAGCAGGTGCTCGATCCGCGCGTCGCCTTCATCGTGCGCGACATGATGCGAGACGTCGCCGAGCGGGGAAGCGGGACGGCCGCGCGCAAAGCGGTGCCCGAGAACATTCCGATCGCGGGAAAGACGGGCACGACGAACGACAACGTCGATGTCTGGTTCGTCGGAATGACGCCCGACCTCGTCGCCGGCGTGTGGCTCGGCTTCGACAAGCCGAAACCGATCGCGTCCGGCGCAGTCGGCGGCTTGCTGGCTGCGCCGATTTGGGGACAGATGATCGGGCGCTACTACGCCGGCCGGTCGTCCGCGAGCTGGGGTCCGCCGCCGGACGGACTCGTGTTCGCTCAGCTGAATCGCGATGTGGCGGACCTTGCCACACCGGACTCGCCGCTGGACAAGCGCTACATCGAGTACTTCCTCCCGGGCACGGAGCCGCTGCAATTGCGCGACAATCCGTGGAAAGTCCCGCAATGGGGGCCGCTGCTCCTACCGTCGCGTTCAGGCGCGCCGCCCAAGTAATAGAATCGCGCTTTGCGTTTCCTGATCAGCGCGATTCGAAGTCGAGATTCGCGGGAATTTTCGATCGGGTCGAATAGAACGCGGTCTCGGTTGCTCCGTCCACGCCCGAATCGGTGAATTCAGTCAGCAGGTTCGTGGTCAACCCGACGGTGGGAACCACGTCGAGATGCATGGTCGGAGCCGACCACCTCTTGGTGTCGAACCCAGGCCGACAAGCGAACGCGTTTGCCGAGGTAGTTGTCGGCCTTGACGAATTGTCCCACTCCCGAAAATCGCAACCGGCTGGTGTCGGTCCCGGCGATCGCCAGCGCCGTTCCACCGCTATGCACCGTCGCGCGATCCGTCCCAACCACATAGGTCGGCGAATTGGTCCCGACCAATCCCCAACTCGCCGGGGTTCCCGGCACGATGTCGAGGATCGACGGGCTCGTCGACTTGTCGCTCGAGCACGCAATGCTGCCAGCAGTGGCCACGAGACACAGGATCACTCCTGTCTGGCGTGTCGAACGGGGCATGCGTCTCCTCCGATCAGAAGTTGAAGCGCCACCCGGACCGATATGAGTATTTGCATACGCTACGTCCGCTCGACCGGAACGCAAGACTGAAATGCAAAGCGGGCGGAGTCCTCACGGACTCCGCCCGCTCCTTCCTTGCAGCGATCTCACGCCACCTTGGTCCGCCCCTTCTCTTCCATCTCTTCCATCAACGTCGGCTGGACCGCTACCGTCTCCGCGACCGGAACGAGCGCGATCTCGAACACTTCGTCGAGCGTGCTCACGCAATGGAACGTCAACTGCTTGCGGACATCCTCGGGGATGTCCTCCATGTCCGCCTCGTTGTCCTTCGGCAGAATGATCGTCGAGATGCCGGCCCGGTGCGCGCCGAGCACCTTCTCTTTCACGCCACCGATCGGAAGCACGCGGCCGCGCAACGTGATTTCGCCCGTCATCGCGACGTCCTTGCGCACTGGACGACCGGACATCGCGCTGACGAGCGCGGTCGACATCGTCGTGCCGGCGGACGGACCGTCCTTCGGAATCGCGCCCTGCGGAACGTGGATATGTACTTCGATCGACCCGAGGCGATCCTCTGGAATCTGAAGCTTCGACGCGTGCGTCGCGGCGTACGTCATCGCGGCGCGCGCTGATTCCTTCATCACATCGCCGAGTTGGCCGGTGAGGATCAACGACACGTTGCCCCAACCGCTGACCTGTGTCTTCTCCTCGTCGGTCGATCGCTGGCCGTAGCCGAACAGCCGGCGAATGGCCGCCTCGACGAACATGATGTCGCCGCCGGCGGGCGTGTAGTACATGCCCGTCGCCACGCCGACTTCGTTCTCCTCGGCAGCGTGCTCAGGATGCACCCTCGGCCGTCCAAGGAGCTCGCGCACCTCGTCGGCGTCGATCACACCGTCGTCGAGCATCTTGGAATCGCCGCCGGCGATGCGGCGCGCCACCTTTCGCGCGACGGCGCCCACCTGGCGCTCGAGCTGACGAACGCCGGCCTCGCGCGTGTACTTGCTGATCACCGCGGCGACGGCGTCGTCGGTGAACGAGACGTTCTTGTCGCCCAGCCCCGATTCCTCGAGCTGGCGCGGAATGAGATACTTCTTGGCGATCTCCGCCTTCTCGCGCTCCGTGTAACCCGCGAACTCGACGACTTCCATGCGGTCGAGCAGCGGTCCGGGGATATTCTGGATGAAGTTCGCCGTCGCGATGAACAACACCTCGCTCAGGTCGAACGGAATGCCGAGATAGTGATCGGTGAAGTTGTCGTTCTGCGCCGGATCGAGCACCTCGAGCAGCGCGCTCGCCGGATCGCCCTGGAACGACACGCCGAGCTTGTCGACTTCATCGAGCAGGAAGACGGGATTCTTCGTGCCGCCTTGCTTCATCCCTTGGATGATGCGGCCCGGCATCGCGCCGACGTAGGTGCGGCGATGTCCGCGAATGTCTGCCTCATCGCGCGCGCCACCGAGTGCGACGCGCACGTATTGGCGCCCGAGCGACCGAGCGATCGATTTCGCGATCGACGTTTTGCCGACGCCTGGCGGACCGACGAAGAGCAGGATCGGACCCTTCGCCATGGCGCGCGCTTTCGCTTCTTTGGCGTCGGTGATTGGTCGGTCTTCGTGATTGCTCTGTCCGAGCTGCGGGTTCGCGTCTTCCTTGGACGGCTTGAGCTTGGCGATCGACATCTCGCCGCTTTGCTTGAGCTCCGCCTCCATCTGCTGCGCGCGAAGCTGGCGCACCGCGAGGAACTCGAGCACGCGATCCTTGACGTCGGGCAGACCGTAGTGATCGTCGTCGAGGACGGTCTGAGCGTGGCTCAGGTCGAGGTTGTCATCCGAGCGATTGTTCCAGGGTAGCTCCGCGATCCACTCGAGGTACGTGCGGATCACCTGCGCTTCCATGGACTCCCGACCGGAACGCTCGAGACGGCCGAGCTCGCGCTCGACCTCCTGTCGCGCCTCCTTGGGCAGGTCGAGCTTGTCGAGCTTCTCGCGCAGCTCGGTGATCTCCTTCGACGAGTCGTCGTCACCGAGCTCCTTTTGAATCGCCTTCATCTGCTCCCGGAGGTACATCTCGCGCTGCCGCTCGCCGAGCTCCTCCTGGACCTGCGACTTGATCTCGTCCTGCATCTCGATCATGCCGATCTGCTTTTGGACGTGCACGAGCACGCGGCGCAGGCGCTCTTCGACGCTGAGCGTCTCGAGAAGGCCCTGCTTCTCAGCGGGCTGGAGCTCGATGTAGCCGGCGACGAGGTCGGCGAAGCGACCCGGGTCGGTGACCGCGTCGAGCACCTGGTGCACGACCTCTTCGGGCAGACCTCGGCGCTCGCCCAGCTCGGCGGCGCGCTCGCGCAGCTCTTTGTGGAGGGCGACGAAGGTGGGGTCGTTTTCGTTGAGCGGCTTCATCTCCTCGACGGGCATGACGACCGCGCTGAGGAAGCCTTCGGTGGTGGTGAATTGCAGGGAGGTCGCGCGCTGCTCGCCCTGGAGGAGCAGCTGCACGCCGCCCAAGCCGCGCTGGATCTGACCGATCCGCGCGATGACGCCCATCGAGTACAGAATGTCGGGCGTGGGTTCGTCGGTATTGTCGCGCTGAGCCACGGCGAACACGAGCCGCTCGCCTTTTAGCGCCGACTCGATGGCTCGAAGCGTACCCGGTCGTCCCGCGGCGATCGGCGCCGTGAGGCCCGGGAAGATGACGGTTCCCCTGAGGGGGAGAACCGGAAGCGTCTGGCGTGTCGCCATGTGAGCTTGTTTCCGAAAAAGAGAAAGCGGCGGATTGTACAATCCACCGATTCGTCGCACACTCCATTCCACCAACCGACCGCATCGCGTAACTGCTGATGCGATTGAAGTTACGGGTGTCAAAAGCGTGCGGCGACTACCTGTCGGCTCTGAGTGCATAACCCGCGCGCGGTCGAACGCGTCAGGCTGGCAGCATTGGAGGATGGGGCGGTCGCAATTATTGCAGTGTGACTGCCTGCTCGGCGTGCATCCTTTCCGGAACTCTCAACGCATGCTAAGATGGGTAGTTACGACCTCTCCTGCCCATAAACGCGAGCCACTCGATTGTCGGATCCCGCCGCACCGTCTTCGGACTCCGAGCTCCGCACACACGTCGAGCGCGTCCTCAGTCAGCACTACGAACTGGACTGTGAGATCGGGCGCGGCGGGATGGGCGTGGTCTATCGAGCGAAAGATCGCCGCCTCAAGCGCATCGTCGCCATCAAAGTGCTGCCGCCGGAATTGGCGTTCCGCAGCGAGATCAAAACGCGCTTTCTACGCGAGGCGGAGACCGCCGCGCAACTGAATCATCCGAACATCGTCGACATCTACGCCGTCGACGAAGCCGAGGGCATCGTCTACTTCGTGATGGCGTACATCACGGGCGACAACTTGGCGAAGCGGCTTCATGATCACGGAGCACTCTCGGTCGAGGAGACGCGACGCACGATGCGCGACGTGGCCGACGCGCTCGCGTACGCACACGAGCGCGGCGTCGTGCACCGCGACATCAAGCCCGACAACATTCTTATCGACCAGCAGAGCGGCCGCCCGATGGTGACCGACTTCGGCATCGCGCGCGCGGTGAGCGACGGCGACTCGCGGCTGACGGCGACGGGAATTGCGATTGGCACGCCGACCTACATGTCGCCTGAACAGGCGGCGGGCGAGCGCACGATCGACGGACGCAGCGACTTGTACTCGCTGGGGATCCTCGGCTACCAGATGCTGAGTGGTCAGCCGCCGTTCCTCGCCAACAGCACGCCGGCGATTCTCGTCAAGCACATCTCCGAGCGTCCGACGCCGATCGAACAGCGCCGCGCCGACGTGCCGCCCGATTTGGCGCGCGTAGTGATGACGCTGCTCGAAAAGGATCCGGCGAACCGCTTTCCCTCGGCGAACTCTGTGGTCGTCGCGCTCGACACGGGACGCATGCCGACGATCGAGCGCAGCACTGGTCCGACGCCCGGCGATCAACTCGCGCTCGAGCCACTGGGCCGCACGTCGAGCGCGTATCCGACCACGCGCACCGAGGATCTGTACGTCCAGACCGGCCCGACGGCGGAAGACCTCCGGCGTTGGAACGCCGACAAGGTCGTTGCGTTCCGCAGAAAGCTCGCGCCGTACCTATTCGTCAACGGCGTGATCGTCATCGCGTCCGTCGTCGGCGACAGCGACTTCTTCGGCATCACTGTTCTGTGGAGCATCTATCTCGCGTTCAAATACGCGAAGCTCTGGGCCGATGGTTACGACTGGCGCGATGTGTTCCGCCAGCCGCGCGATCGCGATCTGATCGACGTGGCCGACGATTCGCTGACGTACATGCGTGCCGCATTCAATCGCAATCAGCGCCAAGCGATGCGCGAGCAGCGTCGCGAGCGCCGCCTTGCCCGCTCGACGGGATCGACGACGCTGCCGCGGATTCAATCGCCGGTCGGCGACGACGTCGTGCGCGTCGCCGGCCCGTACGGCGATCGCATTCGCCGCGCTGAGGCCGATCGCAATGAAATCCTGCGCATGCTCGATCGCATGCCGACCGCTGAGCGTTCGCGCATCCCCGACGTCGCCCGCTCGGCCGACGCGCTCGCCGACAAGGTGAAGTATCTCGCGGTCGCGCTGTCGGATCTCGAGCGCGGCGTGGTGCCCGGCGGCTCGGACGCCCTCGAGGCCGAGATTGCGAAGCTGGAGAACGCGGCCAATCCGCTCGACCTGAGTGGGAGCGACGAGCGCGTGCGACGTCTCGCGTATCTCAAGCGGCAGCGTCGCGCGCTGTCGGATCTGTCCGGCCGTCGCGATTCGATCGCCGCCAAGCTCGACACGTGTGTGCTCGCGCTGCAGAACATCAAGCTCGACCTCATGCGACTCAGTGCGGGCGCACAGACTCCGCAGCACGTCACGACGCTCGCAATGGACGCGCTCAATCTGGCGGACAGCGTGGACAGTGCATTGTCCGTGTCCGACGAGCTCGGGCGCACCGGTGCGCGCCCGGCTGCGCGATGACGCGTGAATGATTATCTGCGCGACCGCATCACCGTCGCGGTCGGCAAAGAGTACCTGATCGAGAACGAGGTCGGTCGCGGCGGGATGGCCGTGGTCTATCGCGCGACCGACCTTCGACTGCACCGCACCGTCGCGATCAAAGTCCTGCCGCCCGACGTCGCGTTCAATAGCGACGTGCGCGTGCGCTTCATCCGCGAAGCGCAAACGGCGGCGCAGCTCAATCATCCCAACATCGTTCCGATCTACTCGGTCGACGAAAAGGACAACGGCAGTGTCGTCTATTTCGTGATGTCGTATGTCGACGGCGAGAGCCTCGGCGCGCGACTCACGCGCGAGGGCGCATGGCCGATCGAACAAACGGTCCGCGTGCTGCGAGATGTCGCCGACGCGCTGGCGTACGCGCATGCGCGCGGCGTCGTGCATCGCGACATCAAGCCGGACAACATTCTCATCGAGCGCGCGAGCGGGCGTCCGATGGTCACCGACTTCGGCATCGCGCGCGCAACCGCGGGCGACTCGCGGCTCACGGTCACGGGCGTTGCCGTCGGGACGCCCGCCTACATGTCGCCGGAGCAAGCGCTGGGCGAGCGAGAGCTCGACGGCCGGAGCGATCTCTATTCGCTCGCCGTGGTCGGCTATCACATGCTCGCCGGCGAAACGCCGTTCAAGGCATCGAACACGCCGGCGATGTTGGTGAAGCACGTCTCCGAGCGTCCGCGCCCGTTGCGCGAGCGGCGGCCCGAAGTTCCGGCGTATCTCGCCGTCGCGATCGACCGCGCGCTGGCCAAGCGTCCAGAGGATCGATGGACGGACGCGGCGGAATTTCGCGATGCGCTCGACGCGGCGAAGGCGTCGTCACGCTATCGTCCGCCGGTGACACCGCTGCCGCTCCCTCCGCCTCCGGCGCAGCAGGCCGCCATCGCCGCACCCGCCGCATTTCCATCGCCGCCGCCGGGGCTCAGCCGTCAGGAGCTCAAGCATTGGTATCGGGCGCAGCGACGCCAATCGGAGATGGTGATTCGCGGCCAGATGGACGCGGCCAAACACTCGTCGTACAGCTACGACGAGCGGCCGATCGAGGATCGCGTGATCGCGTTTCGTCGCAGCGTGGTCAGCTTTGCCGCGTTCACGCCGCTGTTCTTCATCGCCAACATGGCGACGCACGGCTTTCCTTGGTTCATCATTCCGAGCGGCTTCATGTTCTTCGAGGTGCTGAAGAAGGGCGGCTCGATCTGGTCGGACGGCGTCGGACCGTTCGAAGCGTTCAGGAAGGGTATTCGCTCAAAGCTGCGCGCGCAGCGCGGTGTGGCAGCCGGCGGATCCGCATCCGCGCTTCCCGCGCCCCGCACGCCGGAGCAGCTCGCGGCCGAGCTTGCGCCGCCGGAAGTACTCGTTGGAACGCACGGCGAGGCCGTACGCCGCGCGGCTGCCGATCGCGCGATGATGCGCGACATCGTCGCCGCGCTGGGAACGGTCGAGCGCAACATGATCCCTGAGGTCGGGCCGACGGTCGACGCGCTCGCGCAGCGCGTCGGCACGCTGGCGACGACGCTGCACCGGCTCGACGCCGACGTGTCCGGCGCGTCGCTAGGGGCGCTCGACGCCCGCATCGCGGCGCTCAGCACCGAGCCCGAGACGACCGAGCGCGAACGGCGGCTGTCGCTCCTACAACGCCAACGTGCGTCGCTGCACGACCTGCTCGAGCGGCGCCGGTCGCTGGCGAATCAGCTCGAGAGCGCGGGACTGATGTTACAGAACTTGAAGCTCGATTTGCTCAAGCTTCGTTCGTCCGGGATCGGCTCGGCGATCGAGGACGTGACGAGCGCGACGCAGGAAGCGCGGGCGTTGTCGCGCGACATCGGCCACGTGATCGAGGCGGCGGACGATCTGAAGAAGATCCGCTGAGCTCAGCCGCGCGCGAGCAGCCCGGCGATCGCGTCGGCGACTTGCCGAGGTGATTCCTCGGGCGTGAAGTGACGCGCGCCGGGAACGACGTCGAGCGTCGCCCCGGGAATCGTTGCCTGAAGTCGGCGTCCCACCGAGACCGGCACGAGCCGGTCATGCTGGCCCCACAGCAACGACGTCGGCGTCGCGATGCTCGATAATCCCGCGTCGACGTCCGCGAGACCGTCGCCCGATAGTGCGCGAAGGTGCGCGACCATCGCCTCTCGGCCCGCGGCGTCGGCATAGGGTCGTAGATAGAGGTCGATCGATCGTTCGGCATGGACGGGATCAGCGTAGCCTCGCGCGAGGTCGCGCCGCAGGATCGCGAGGAACGCGCGCGACGGAAAGAGGTGCGCCGCGCGCGCCACGCGCGCCACAGATCGCGCGAGTCGTCCGCCGAGCGTCGGCCAACGGTCGAGAGCCGCGCTGTCGATGAGGCTGAGATGGGACACACGCCGCGCGTGACGCACGGCGAGCGTCTGCGCGATGCCGCCTCCGATGCCGTGTCCGACGAAGCATGCGCGGTCGATGCGAAGCTCGTCGAGGAGGGCGACAGTTCGTTCGGCGTGCGCGCCGACGTCGACCGGATGTGTCAGCGGCCGATCGCTGCGTCCGAACCCGAGGAGATCGAGGACGACGAGCCGGTGCCCGCGGGGCATCAGCGGGACGACGTCGCTCCAAAGGTGACTGGACGTCGGAAAGCCGTGGAGGAAGACGACGGGCACGCCGGCGCCGCGCGTTCCTGCGGCGTAGTAGTAGAGTCGCGCGCCGCCCAGATCGAGAAACTCACCGCGCACGCGAAGCTCCGCCGGTAGACCGCATCGGGACGAGAAAATGCCGAGCGTTCGGTTCGGTCGCTAGTCGGCGAACGAAACGCGGGCCGTCACAAGAGTGACGGCCCGCGCGGTCGAACTGAAACTACAGCGCGATCAGTTAGAGCGTCGGTGCTGGCCCGCCACGACGGCCGGCCGACATGATCTTGTCGAGCGCTGCCTTCTGGTCGTCCGTGAGGAGCGCCTTGATGGCGTCGTTCTGCTTCTGACGCGCCGCCATGAGCTTCGTGCGCGCATCGGCGTCGCCGCCACGTGCGGCTTCCATGAGCGGAGCGGTTTCCGCCTGGCCTGCCTTCTGGATTGAATCGGCCTTGGCAAGCACGGCGTCGGAGACCTTCAACGAATCCTTCAGGATCGCCATGATGTTCGGTCCGCGGCCGCCGCCACGACGACCACCAGCCTGCTGTGCATCCTGCGCCTTGGCAACGGTCGTCACGGCTACGAACATCGCGGCCGTCATCATCGCCATCCGGATCATCTTCTTCATTGCTCTGCCCCCAAGGGATTGTGGTGTAATACGCCGCGCGCACATCAGACGCGTGCCTGGGCACGATTACCACAGGACTGCGACTTCAGCTACGGGTGCGCCAGAACCCGCGCAACGACAAACTTCGTGGACGCAACACCTTAGTTGCCGCCCTCTAGCGCAAACATTCAAAACTGCTATCCTTACCCGCCCTTAGCCGGACGCCTTCGACCGGCGACGAGCTCGACCGGTTTCTCCAGGCTCGCATAGAGCGACTAGTGACACTGCCGCCCTCGCCACCTTCGAGTTCCACACCGTCAGCAACGCCACTGACTCCGGTTGCGGTTCCACCGTCACCGCCAATGGTGTTTCCACTCACGTGGCTGATGGAGCATTCTGCGGCGCCCATCAAGTATCGCGCAGTGATCGAAGTCGCCAAACTCGCAGCTCCGATCGGAGATCAGGTTGCATCTCTCCCCTTTACGCATCGTCCTGCACTGACGTTGGCGCTCACTCAGTACACCGACGGTACCTGGGGACGTTCCATGCTCACCCTCCCGTCCGCTCGCGCCGAGCATTTCGAAGGGATCGGAACGATCAACGCGGTGCGGCGGCTTCTCGAGTACGGTTGGGACAAAGACACTCCGCCCCTCACGCACGCGCGACGCGTGCTCTTCCGCCTCCTCGCCGAGGACCAGGATCCCGAATACCTGTTCGAGCTCGGCGGGAAGAACGCGGCTGACGACGACCTGGCCCGCCGAGGCCGCGCCATTCTCCGAGAGGCCGCAGCGGCTACTCTGGCGCAGGCCGGCTACGAGGGTGATCCGCGGCTCCGCGGCGCCGCACGACGCATCATCGAGCGCGTCGCCGCGTATCTGCGGTCGCCGCTCGCGCAAAAACCGTTCGTGCGTGTCGGGAATCAGCACGTGCTTCCGGCGGAGTCGGCACCGCCATCGATCTACGCGCTGCTCATGCTCGCCTACATGCCGCTGTTCCGGAACGAGCATCACGACGCCATGGCGCTGCTCTACAATCATCTCGCGCAGCCGTTGCCTCGACAGGAGGCACTGCAGCTCGTTGGCAAGAACGTCGTGGAGCAGCCGCACCTCGTGCTCGGCGATCTGCTGCCGAATCGCAACGCGGCGGACAACGACGTCGTGTCGGCGGTCGTCTGGCTCGAGCTCATGGCCCGCCTCGGATTCCTGCGCAAGAATGAGAATTGGTCGAAGCTGTTCGACCGATTCCTCGACGATCGCGACGCCGAAGGCGTCTGGCATCCGCACAAAGGCATGAGCGCGGCGCGCAGCACCAATCCATTCCTCTGGCCGATGTATCCGCTCGAGGATCATTTGAGCGGCGACGAGCGCTGGGCCGACGTGACGTTCCGACTGGGTTTGATTGGACGATTGAGCGGGCGGACGATCGAGCTGTCGTGACGCCCTGAAGTCCGGCCGGCTATCCTTCGTCGTGCGCCACCCTCTCTTGGCCGCGGAGCTGTTTCCTGCGGGCCGATCCGACATCGTCGCGCGACGCCTGACACTCTCGACGGGTGTCACAGTGCGCATCGTCGAGCGCGGTCCTCCGCATGGTAAGCCGGTCGTCATGCTCCACGGATGGGGCGCATCGGCCTACATGTATCGGCACGCCTTCGATTTGCTGCCGCAGCGCGGCCTGCGAGCGATCGCCGTCGACCTGCGCGGATTTGGACTGTCCGACAAACCGACGGCAAGCGGATCGTACGCGCTCGATGCGTACTGTGCCGACGTCCATGCGCTGCTCGACGCCCTCGATCTTCCACGAGCATCGCTCATCGGCCAGTCTATGGGTGGCGGACTCGCACTGCGCTACGCGCTTCGAGATCCGGCGCGCGTCGAGCGGCTGGTGCTCGTCACGCCGGTCGGGCTCGTGCCGATCGCGTACTTGCACACGGTGCAGCTCATTCCGCAATCGTTCGTGGACATGCTCGGCCATCGGCTGGTTCCTCGCGCCGTCGTCGACTTCATTCTTCGCTACGTGGCGTACGGTGATCCCGCCAAGCCGCTCGCGCGCGACGTCGACGAATACTGGGCGCCGACCCAGCTGCCCGGCTTCGTGAGCGCGGCTCGCTCCGCACTCGACGAATTCGAGTGGCGCCCGCTCGGCTCCGACGAGGCTCGAACCTTGAGGGTTCCGACCGCAGTAATTCTCGGCGCCAAGGATCGTCTGATCCAGAATGCGGGGCGCGCGGCGAACGGCTTGCCAGGCGCCGCTGTGCACACCCTGGAGGGCGGCCATTGCGTGCTCGAGGAGAATCCAGGCGAGGTGTACAGCATCATCGGGCAATTCCTAGCTGGCGATTAGCTAGCGTTATGTCCCGCAATGAGTTAAATTGCACAGACTGATGCTGCGGCAGGGATTCGCAAAGGGCGGGTCGCCGGGACGGTCGCAGCTACGAGGGACGACGCGCAACAATGCGCGGGCCGCAGCGGCCCCTCGTGAACGCGGAGCCGAGCTTCGCGGCAATCGCCGGCGTGCCCTCTGCCCGCCGGCACAATTCGAGAGTCACCGGTCTCAGGGTGGTCCTGGGTCGCGGCCCCGGTGCGCAGCGATGGGAATCATGGCAACATCGACAATTGATATGGAGCAGGCCGCCGAGCCCGAGACGGCGTCGTTCGACACTCTCGGCTTGACGGAGGACGTGCTGAAGGCGGTTCGCGACGCAGGCTACACGACGCCGACACCAATCCAAGCCCAGGCAATACCGCTCGTCTTGAAAGGGCGCGACGTCATGGGGCTCGCGCAAACCGGCACCGGCAAGACCGCCGCGTTCACGTTGCCGATCGTCGACCGGCTACTCGATGGACCCAAGCGCACGCGCGCGCTCGTGCTCACGCCGACCCGCGAGCTCTGTGTGCAGGTCGAAGAGAGTGTTCAAAAATACGCGAGACATTCCGAGCTGACCGTCGTGTCGGTCTACGGCGGCGTCCCGCTCGACCCGCAGCAACGCAAGCTCCGCGACGGCGTCGACATCGTCGTCGCCACGCCGGGCCGGTTGATCGACCACCTCGAGCGCCAAAACGTGGTGTTCGACGATCTGGAGGTCCTCGTCCTCGACGAGGCCGATCGCATGCTCGACATGGGTTTCGCGCCGCAGATCAATCGCATCGTCGCGGACGTGCCGAAGTACCGCCAGACGCTGCTGTTCAGCGCGACGATGCCGCCCGAGGTCGAGGCGCTCGCTCGGAAGTATCTGCGGAAGCCGGTCGTCGTACAGGTGGGCCGACGCTCGCAGGCGGCGAGCACGGTGACGCACGCCGTCTATCCCGTGCCGCGCGATCGAAAGAGCGCGCTGCTAGCGAATCTGCTGCGGGAAACTGCCCTCGACTCGGTGCTCGTGTTCACACGGACGAAGCACGGGGCCGATCGCGTAGTGCGCCATCTCGAGCGCGAAGGAATCGAAGCGACGGCGATGCACGCCGACAAGACGCAGCCGCAGCGCACCAAAGCGCTGGAGGATTTCAAGAGCGGAAAAGTTCGCGTCCTCGTCGCGACGGACATCGCGCAGCGCGGCCTCGACATCTCGGATATCACGCACGTGGTCAACTACGATGTGCCGCAGCAGGCGGAAGACTATGTGCATCGCATCGGCCGCACGGGGCGTGCGCAAAAGGAAGGCGACGCGTTCACGTTCATGTCGCCCGACGAGATCGCGATGGTGCGCTCGATCGAACGCGTGATCGGCCAGCCGATTCCGCGAATCTCGGTTCCCGGGTTCGACTTCGGGACGGTCGCAGCAGACTAGCTGGTTGCTGGTTGCTGGTTGCTGGTTGCTGGTTGCTGGTTGCTGGTTGCTGGCGGAAAACGAAAGGGAGCGCTTTTGCGCTCCCTTTTTCATACTAGCAACCAGCCCCCAGTCACCAGCAACCACCTAGTGTCCGCTTCGATCTCCGCCCACCACCATGAGGCCGACGTCGCCGCTGTAGCTGTCGTGCACCGTCGGGATGCCCGGCGGTGCCATCCACGGTCCGCCGTCCACGCGCACGTTGATGCGGTGTATCCCGGGCGAAAGGGGAATCGACAACTCCCACAAGTCGCGTCCGCGACGTACGAGCGTGAGCGGACTCCAGTCGCTGAAGTCGCCCATCACGTCCACCGTTTCGACGCCGCCGACATGGATGACGATCTTCTGCGTTCCCGCCGCGGCGGGATGCACCTCGAAGCTCTTCACGAGGATCGCGTGCGGCAGCGACACCGGGACTCCGGCCTTGGAGATCGGCAAGAACGCGAGCTCGAGGCCGGCCATTCCGAACGTGCGCGACGGCAGTCCGCGGAGCGGGAGCGCCGGCTGGCGTCCACCGCCGCCGACGAAGGCGATGCGGTCGCTGAGCCAGACCGTTGCCGTGGCCGACGACCAGCGACGCGAATCTGACGTGACGTCGTACGAATCGCCGAAGCGATAGCCCGTCTGCGCGGTAAGCTCCACCGTATTCCATTCCCAGTGCAGCGTCCCCTCGAGATCGCCGAACCGCGATTGACGCGCGCACGCGCCGCCGGCCGACACCTCTGAGAAGAGCGCGCGGACTTCGCCCGCCGTGCTCATGGTCGATGGAATCGACGCACACGAGAGCGACGCGCTCCCGGTGTCGTGCACCGACGCGATCTTGTTGAACGAGAAATTTGTGAACGTGGCGGTCAGTGTGGCACCGCCAAACTTCGCGGCTGCGTTGCCGACCTTGGCCCAAGCGCCGGCGTCGGTGACGTCCGCGGAGGAGATCACGGCGACGCGCCATGGTCGTGCGACGCCGCCGCCGAACCACAGGCCGCCGTTTCGATGGAACAGCACGTGGACCCGCGTCTGGACGTCGACTTGGTCCGTCCCGAGTGACCGGTCGTCCAGCGCTCGGCTCGCGTTGCCGATCATCTCGGCGCGGACGCCGTACACCGTCGGCGACGTGAACGTGCCCGACACGATTCCGTCGGCGAGCTGCAGCTGTTGATCCGAGAGAAACGCGGCGCCGCGCGCCGTGAGCGTCGCGCGCGGGAACTCGAACTGAACGGCCGGCGCAAAGCGAATCGTGCTCAGTGGAATGGCGCCGTCTGACACCGAGTACTGGCCCGCCTCGATCTTAGAGACGAGTTGCGCTGCAAGTTCCCGCGGAGCGGGAACCAGCAGCGCTAGTGTCAGAACAAATTCGGCGACCTTCCGCTCGTTCATAGCATCTCGAGCTTTATTGGGGTTGCGGCTCCTGCGGCCCATCGGGCGGCGTTTTGCTAGTGGGAGCGCGCCCGGGGGTTTCGCGAACCCGGTTCTGCAACGCAGCGCCGGGATTCAACCCTTGGAGTATGTCTGCCTGGACGCTCCGCCACAAGCTGTAGAACGTCGCATCATCTGCGCCGTCCTGCCACAGTTTCGTAATGGCTGAGGACGCATCCTCGCTCGGCACGCCACGAGTGATCAGGTCGGCCCAGTAGGTGAACGCCGCGAGATCGCTCCGATCCTTGTGCCGCGCGCGAAACACGGTGAGCTGCGCCGGTTTGCCGCCGGCCTCGACCACGGCCGCCGCGGCAATCAACTCGTCGTCGGGGACGCCACCCAACACGCTGCGCGCCGTGCGGAGATACCCGAGCTCCTTGCGGACCGCGTCGACGATCTTCTTTCCATCCATCCTTCGGCTGATGCCCTCGAGCGCTCTCGAGAGAAGCGGATGCGTCGGGAGCTGCGCCGCACTGGCGGAGTCCATCATCAGGTCGACGGCGAAGCGGCTGTTCGAGTCGAGGCGCAACAGCGGATCGGGTTCCTGTGCGACACCGCCGTGCGCGGCTGCGAACAGCAGCGCGCCCGCCAGCAATGCGTGGCTGAGGTGGAAAGGGACACGGCGGACCGTGGCGGCGGGTCGAATCACAGCGCGGAACCTCGACGAACGATTCGGACGGAATTAGCGTGACCGAACCCGTCATCGGGCGCGAGTGGGGCGGCGGGGTCGGCGTTCCACGATGATCCGTCGACCACGAACGAGTACACGTGACGACCGGTCGTCAGCGGCAGCGTCACGGTCCACACAGAATCGTTCGCCGTGCGGACCATGGGCGTTGTCGACGCATTCCAGCCATTGAAGTCCCCGACAACGGACACCTGACTGGCCCGCGGCGCAACGAACACGAACTTGACGACCGTATCAGAAACCGGGAGCTGCTGTGCAACAGCAGGAGGCTTGGCCTCCCCGACCGATGGCTGGACGTCCCGGTTATTCACGACCTTGCCGGTGATCACACCGATACCGACGAGGCCAGCGGCGAGCAGCGTGCTGGTGATGGGCGAGAGTCGGAATGCGCGCGGCTCGAGCACGCGCTGCCACACCCGTGACCGACGCTGCGGCGCCGGCTCCGCGCGAACAGCCGACATGACGCGCTCACGAGCCGCCGGGTCGGTCACGACCGGGCGCTGCGCCTCACGGGCAATCCACTCGACGTAGGGATGTTGGTCCGAGTCAGTCATGCTTGATCCGCTCCCATCGCTCGCGCAGGCGGTCGCATGCGCGCTTCACACGCATCTTCAACGCAGAAACGCCAACTCCAGTCAGCGTCGACATCTCCTCGTAGCTCATTTCTTCGATGTATTTCAGAAGAAACGCTTCCCGCAACAACGGGTCCAGCTCACTGAGCACGCGCTGAACGAACTCTTCATCTTCGCCGCTCCAACTCGGCGACCGATCTGGCGCGTTCAGCAACAGCGCTTCTTCTCGAACGAACACCTTTTCACGATGTGCGCGGCGCGCGGCGATGCTCCGGCACTGATTCACCAAAATTCGGTACAACCACGCACTGAATCGGTCTCGTTCCTGGTATCGATCGAGCGCGCGATACGCGCGCACGAACGTCACCTGCAACGCATCTTCCGCGTCGTCGCGGTTACCCAACATGCGAACGGCGAACCGCGCGCAACGATCATAGTATCGATCTACTAACGCGGCGTAAGCGTCAACGTCACCCGCCAGCACACGTTGAACGTCGGCGGCATCGTCGCTCATGTTCTTTTTTATAACCCACCCCCATAGACCGAGGGTCACATTTGCGTGTAACAGCCCGGAAACCCTCGTCTCGCAAGCTGTCCCTGGACGCCGACGAAGACCAGTGGCGCCCGGCTCAAACGTGATCAGTGTGGCGTATTCGATTCGTGTAACAGCAGTTACGAGACCATCTCGCCCAGTATCGCGCCTCACCAACGCACTCGGCCCATCCGCGACATCGTTAACGTGTCAACGATCGAACCACGCCGAAGCGTCACACTCAGATTCGAGGCGCCGTACCCCAACCCTCTCGAGTCGTACACTGCTGAATCCCGGTTGGAGCGTAAAACGATCCCGTACATCTCACCCAGCCTGTGACGAGACAGGATCCGCGAGGCCGAACGAACTTCGATCGTTCCGGACGCCGAGTCGAGCACGACGGCGACCGTGGTCCGTCGCGTGATCGCCGATTGACGCGCCATCGAGAACGCGGCGCTCGCCTCCGCCATCGCCGAGCGGACGGACGCGCCGTCGCGCATGGCGGAAAATCGCGGCACCGCCAAGGCCATCAGCAGGCCGACCAGCGATAACACGATCACGAGCTCGAGCAGACTAAACGCGGCGCGGCGCACATCGGAATGAAGCCTCGACGCCGGTGCCGCGCGTCATCATTTTGCTCTCGATCGGGCTCTTCAACCTCAGATCATCTCGCCCATGCGACGTGTGCCTTTCTTCGTTCTCGCCCCCGCGCTCGTCCTAGCGGCCGGCTGCATCAATCCGCGCGCCGAAGCAGCCACGGCGCAAGCGCTCAACGACGCAGCGAATGAAATCGGTGGACTCAAGAACGACGTAGCGCAGCTCCAGACCGATCTCGATTCGTTGCGTACCGTGGTGGCGAAGCAGGATTCGGTCATCACCCGGATCGTCGCGACGATGCCCAAATAGAAGTTGTCGAACCGATGCAGCCACTCGACAAAACGCGTAAACTTCCAGCGCCCCTCCCTCCGTTCCCCTCAGTCGAGAATCGTATGTCGAACATCCGGCCGTTGGCCGGTGCCGCGCTCGTCGCGGCCTCCGTCCTCGCTCCGTTCCGCCCCGCGTCGGCCCAGGCAAATGATGCCGCCTACACGGCGAAGATTCACGAGCTCACGTCCACCGATCCCAAGTGGAAGTTCACGACCGAGCTCGTCGACCATTTGCCGGCGTCGAAATCGGTTCCGACTCCTCTCAAAGTGCTCGGCTACGTGCCCGGTTCGCCCGGCCACCTGTCGCACGTCGCCGAGATCAACAACTACTTCCGAGCGGTGGAGCGAGCGTCGTCGCGAGTGAAGGTCTTCTCACTCGGAAAGAGTGAAGAGGGACGCGAGATGATCGTCGCGGCGGTCGCCGACGAGAACACCATCAAGCATCTCGACGACTACCGCCAAATGCTCGGCAAGCTCGCCGATCCGCGGGGGCTTACGCCCGCCGAGCGTGCTCGTCTCATCAAGCAGGCGAAGCCGATCTATTGGCTGTCGGGATCTATTCACTCTCCGGAGACGGGAAGCCCGGAGATGCTGACCGAGCTGCTCTATCGCATGGCGGTGGAGGAGACGCCGTTCATTCGCTCGATCCGCGACAACACCATCACGCTGATCACGCCGCAGACGGAAGTCGATGGCCGCGATCGCGAGGTCGACGTCTTCAACTATCGCGTCAGCGACAGCGTGACGATTCCACTCGCGTACTGGGGACAGTACACGGCGCACGACAACAACCGTGACGCGATCGGCATGTCGGCGAAGCTCACGCGCAACATGCTCGCCGGCTTCCTGCACTGGCACCCGACGGTCGTGCACGACCTGCACGAGTCGGTGCCGTTCATGTACATCATGACGGGCACTGGACCATACAACGACGAGTTCGATCCCATCGTCGTGAACGAGTGGCACACGCTCGCGTACAACGAGATGAACGAGATGACCAAGCGCGAGATGCCGGGCGTGTGGACGCACGGCTTCTACGACGGCTGGGCGCCGAACTACATGCTGGCGATGGTGAACCTGCACAACTCGATCGGCCGCTTCTATGAAACGATGAGCGCGACCGGTCCGGGCGGAAATGGTTGCATGACGACGACCTTCACTCCCGGCAGCCAGGAAGAAAAAGAGTGGGATCGATTCAACCCGCCCGTGCCCGGCGTGAAGTGGTGTTTCCGGAACAACATCAACTATCAGCAGTCGGGCGTGTTGTTCGGCATGAAGTACGTCGCCGACCACAAAGAGACGTTTCTCGACGACTTCGTCGCGAAAGCCGAGCGACTGATCAAGCGCGGCCGGACGGAGTCGCCGTACGCGTACGTCATTCCGCACGATCAGAAGCGCGCGCAGCAAGCCGCGGATCTCGTGAATTATTTCCGCATGCAGGGTGCGGAGGTCCAAGTCGCATCGCAGGACTTCACGACGCGCGTCGAGCCGCAGATCATGGGACGACAGGGGAGTGCATTGCTCGCGCAGAACACCGCGCGCGTTCGCGGCGGCGGCATTTCGACTGGCGTGCTGGCGAGCACCGGTCGCGGCGGCCGTGGCGCCGGTCGCGGCGGGTTCGACGGCGGCGATCCAACCGTGGCGCAATCCGGTGACGCGGGGGCGACGGCGGCCCCGGCGCCCGGTGGACGTGGTGGGCGCGGAGGTCGTGGTGGCGGCGGACGCGGCGGAGCAGGGCGCGGAGCAGCGGCGGACAGCGGCGCAACACGAGCCACTCCCCGCGCGGCGACAGACAGTGGTGCCTCGACACCAACGCCGGCC
>Ga0070713_100000800_pt1 | contig 20131 bp, 13 predicted proteins | sample LARL82metaG_FD_65465 | JGI IMG/M metagenome (GOLD analysis project Ga0070713, IMG submission 65465) | Corn, switchgrass and miscanthus rhizosphere microbial communities from Kellogg Biological Station, Michigan, USA - LAR L8-2 metaG | ecosystem: Host-associated > Plants > Roots > Rhizosphere ...
CGCGTTGGCGATGACACTCTGGTAGTCAACCAGATGCATCGCACGCGGCTCGGCCTCGCAGTGGTCGATCAATACGGACGGCGGTTGCGCTCCGACACGGCATTACGGTATCGATGGATTGCGGGTGACTCTGTACGGCTCTCGTCGAATGGGGAAGTACAGTGCGACAGACGGAGCGAGGCGGAGGTACGTGCGGCGTTCGGAAGACTCCTCAAGGATTTCGTACTTCGGTGTCGGCCGGTGGCGTGGATCGAAGCTCCCACCTGGCTCGATCTCGTCGTCGGTGACAGTACTCGCGATCTGTCGTTCGTCGCGCACGGACCTGACGGCCGCGCGGTGACGGAGCTTCGTGGTGCTGTCACCGTGCCCGATGCGGGGATCGTCACCGCCGAGGGCACGACAGTTCGTCCGAAGAAATCCGGTCAGACATTTGCGGACGTGGAAGTCGGCGACGCAGAAGCGACCATCCCGATCGTCGTCTATCAACCGGTCACGTCATTCATCGATAATTCGAACAGACAGCGCCTCATGGCAATGAACGTGACCCTTGCGCGCGGCGACACCATCGAGGTGCCGTTGCCAAAGGCGGCGTTCTGGGTCACGTACTTCTCCAAGGACCGCAGCATGGCTCCGCCGACGATCGAGTTGCGCGGAAACGGGTCGTGCACCACAGGGGACGGTGTTCGTCAGCGACGCATCGAAGAGGGTGAGTATGCGAAGTATTGCCTCGCCGGGAATGGCACACGAATGATGATTGCTCATGGTGCGGCGGGTGCAGCACGCGTCAGTGGGACTGTCGCGCTTCGACTGGTGTGGTAGACTTGCGGCCGAAGAAGGCGCGACACGCGGCGATTCCCGGCACGCTTAGCTGCAAGGCACGGCGATCAGGCACCACACCATTTGCCGCCTAACGCGGCGACACTGAAAGGCCCCAACGAGTGCTGGGGCCCCTCCGCTCTCCGAACCATTAGCCACTGTCGTCACTCGCGCTCCTCGGCATCATGCGCCAGCGCATAGGTCGCGACCGTCCGCCCGAGCGCGAGTCCCGCGACCATGTCGAACCGGTAGTGAATGCCTCCGTAGATTCGGGAGATTGCAGCCTGGTCGGCGAGGCCGTTGAGGTAGTCCGCGTCGCTCGGGAAGAACGCCGCGAGCACCGCCATCGCACAACCCGTGACCGACGCGTGGTTCGACGGATACGACGGATGGTTCGGTAGCGGGATATCCGGAATGATGCCGGGATCCGCCTGCGGCGGCCGGATCATCCAGTACGTGTACTTCGCATCGTGCGACGCGATGAACGCATCCATCGCCGCCATGTTCATGACGGCGAGAACGTGCGCGGCGCGTAGCTCGTTCAAATGGAAGTTATTGATCTCGCGCGTCGCGATCTCGTTGGCGTACGACGCAGCGACGCTGAAGCCGCCCGGCTTCGCCCAGAATTTCGCGATCGAATCCTGCAGGTGCGTACGATTGTCAGAAAATGAGCGTACCTCCGCCAGATCGGTGAGGTACGCCGGTGAACCGAACGCTGGAGGCGGCGCGGGGCGGAATTGGCTTGCCGATTTGAGGAAGAACGTGTGCATCTCGTTGAGACGCGGGAACACGGGGAGCAGGCCCGGCGCGCTCGTCCAGCAACCTGGGCACACCGGAATGACTACGCCGTCGACAGAGCTGGTGAAGCCATCCGTTGCAGCGCGCGCGATGACGGCCGCGGCGGCGGCGCGGCCTATCGTTGCACCGGCCGCAAAGTCGGAGTGTCGCTCGTTAGGCCGCCCAGACTGCGACTCCTGCTCGGCGAGCAGGGCATCGAAGGTTGCCGACTGGTCTGGATAGAAGGAGCCGAGCACCGCTGCCGATGCGGCTGCCACCGCTGCTGACAGGGACGCATGGTGTGAGGTGCTTTTCGCATCCTCGGCGCCCACTGCGGCGTTGTACTGGGCGAGCGACAGATAGGCGAAGATCCTGTTGCCGAGTTGCTGACTGATGGCGTGGGTGAGCGTCTGCGCGCCGGCAATGGCGTTCCATCTCGCAGCAGCGGTTGGCCCGAGCACGGTGCCAGTGCCTTGATCATCGACCGTCCCTGGCCCCACGACGCGCGTGGCGAAGGCGTGGCTGCCGACGAAGATGTCGGCGTCCGACGGTACGAAATCCACGAATCGGTTATCGATGAACGCGTTGCCCTGGGGACTCGCTGGAGCCAGAGGCGGCAGCGGAAACACGGAGGGAATCGAGACGCCAGCGCGCGCGGCTCCGCGTATTCGGTTATCCCGAACGACGTTGTTCTGTGCGTAGCCGTAGACGCCGATTGCCGCGCTGAAGTCCGTGAAGACGGTGCCTGCTGGAGCGCTCATGTCGATGTCGTTGTCGACGACCACTGCATCCACGACTGGCCACACGGCGAACTTGCTGAATACGCCGATGCCTTCGACGAAACCGGCGGCCCATTCGCAGGTGATGGAGTTGTGCGCCACGCGATAGGATCCGGTATTCACGACGCGAATGACCTGATTTCTCGGATTGGGTCCGACCAGAGAACCGGTGGTGATCTCGTTATGCTCGACCGAACCGTGTCCAATGATCTCCCGCATGTCGACTGCTGGTTCGGTAATATTCCGAATCCTGTTCCTTGCCACGCGCGCATCGACCGGGGCGCCGGCGACGCCCACGTTGAACAACACGACGCCGAGGGTATTGTCGACACCGGACGTGCCGCCAACCATGTCGATGTCGTTCCCTTCTATCCGTACGCTGCCCGAGATCAGCCCCGTGTTAGCGGGGACTGACGGGTCTGGAATGCCGCCGCCGGTCGAGATGCCAATGCCATTGCTCAGGTTTGCGAACGGCACCACACCCTCGATGCGAATCGAGGTAATGTCCAGGCCAGTTACGGCAGACGCGACGATCGCGGCTGACGTCGGACGCACGAAGCGCAGACCGCGAATGGTGACGGCCTGTCCGGGAGCGGCGACATAGAACGGAATCGTTCCCCCGTCGATCGTCGTTAGGCCGGTCTGCTCGTCGTCCGCTCCGGAGATCGTCACGGCCTTTGCAATGAGAACTTCGGCCGCCGGTGGGAGGCCCACCGCCGGCACCTGGGTGGCTGGGGCGAGAGGCTTCGTCGGCGGCGCACCGAAGGAGAAATGCCCCGCGAGAATCACCTGGCCGCCCTGATCGACGGCCGCCTGCACGGCTGGGACGTCCACGCTCGGATTGCCCGTTCCGTGCACGACGACAGCATTCGCCGGCGACTCGTCTCTCGCGAGTGATCGTGACACGCCAGGCGCGCGTGACGGTGACGTGCTCGCGTCACAGCCTGAGAGAAAGATGGAGCAAGCGGCTATGAGTCCGAGCGCGACTTGTTGCCCCCGCATTGTGACCTCCTGTCGAGATGTCTACTCACGATGCTTCTATGAGTCGACGCGGCGTGCGGGTGCAAAAGCGGACACGCTCGCGACAGAGGGGCCGGAGAGGCTCTTCAGCGTTCGATCGTCGTGCTCACCCCGCGATCGACTACCGTGCCGGGGTGCACCAGCCGGGTTCGCGACACGCCACTCCCCACGAGAGTGCTCGCCAGGGAGGCATGAAAGCCATCGAGACGGTTGTCGACGAAGGCGTTGTCCTCGGGATAGCCGAGCTTGAAGAGCTCTATCGCGAGCGCGGTGGGCGCACGGCCATTGATGATGTTGTACCGCACGACGTTGGAACGCGCGAAACCCTTGATCTCGATCGCGGCGTTCGAATCGGCGACTACGCTCCCCGCGGGAGGCAGCATGTTCACCGTGTTCTCCTCGACCATCGCGCCTACCATGGGCCATTCCTCGACTTGACTGAAGAGCGAGATGCCGACGCAATTCAGCCATCTGCAAGTAATCGTATTGTGCGCTATCTCGTATGACCCGGTATTCGCCACGCGAATGACCTCGTCGTCACGCGCCAGCCCTGCGCTCGTTTCGACGGTGTTCGCAACGATGCGCACGCGGCCATTCGCTCGTCTCACCATGATCGCCGGAGCGGTCGTATTCAGGATCTTGTTACCGGTGATGTCCAACGTCACCACGGCATCGGGTGACCGGCCCACGCTCCACACGAGCACTCCGAGTGTGTACTCGCCAGCGTTCTCGCTGGGCACGTCGATATCATTTTGACGGATCAGGATGGACCCCGATACCTCGCTCGGTCTTCCCGAATCGCTTCGCAGGGGAAAATCGCCGCTCGTGTTGATGGTGAGGGCTGCGGCGGCGGGGCCGAATGGCACTACGCCGTCGAACCTGTTCGACGCGATCTCGAGGTCGCGCACGGCAACAACCTCGATTGCCTTTGCGACTGGCCGCACGAAGCGCACGCGCCTGATCGTGACGCGCGATCCTGGAGCATCGACGTAGAAGGGAATCGTGCCCCCCTGAATGGTCGCCATGCCACCGCTCGTGTCCGGAACCCCGAGGATCGTCACGGCCTTCGACACCAGGACTTGCGCAGCCTGCGGAGTCGCGATCTTCGCCGACGTGAGACTTGCACGCACGCGCTTGGTGGGTTCTTGGCGGAAGGAGAAGGTGCCTGCCAGCTGGACGGTGTCGGCGCGCTCGATCGCGGCCTGCACGGCGGCGACGTCCTTCGCTGGGTTACCCGTTCCGACGAGTAGTATTGTGCTCGGCCCGATGCGCCCGTACTCGGCCGTCGCGAGAAGAATCGCCGCCACTCCGAGCACCGCCATTATGGTGGGGCGTATGCGCCTCGATATGACTGAATCCGAGATACGCTGCGCGCGCGTGGAGCTTACATCAATGGCAACCGCGTCGAGCGCAGCCAGCACCTCCGCCGCCGAGCCAGGTCGGTCGCCGGGCGCCGTCTCCAGACAACGCATAACGAGCGCGACCAGTGCTGGCGAGAGGCTCTTCTCTCGCGACGCCAGATCCGCGGTGCCACCGAGCCCGCGGAAGGGATGGCGTCCCGTCAGCGTCTCGTAGGCCACCACGCCCCACGCGTACAGGTCGGCGCGGTGATCGAGGTGCGCGTTTGCGCGCGCCTGTTCGGGCGCCATGTACGCGGGGGTGCCCAACACCGTGCTGGACCAGGTGAATGCGCTCGACGAATTTGTTGGGTCGTCAGGCGAGTCGTTAGGCGTCACACTCTCACGCCCGTCGCTGCCGCCTTCGGAAGCGGCGATGGCTTTGGCGATGCCGAAGTCCGCGACTAGCGCATGGCCGCGCGTGAGAAGAATGTTCTCGGGCTTGATGTCGCGGTGTATCACTCCCAATGAGTGCGCGTAACAGAGCGCGTCGGCCACCTCACGCAACACGCGCATGGCTTCGGCGAGAGGAAGCAGGGCGTCGGGCGCGAGCCGCGCCCGCAACGTCTCGCCTTCGACATAGGGCATCACGTAGTAAGGCCGCCCGGCGAGGACCGACGCGTCTCGATCGAACACGCCGGAGTCGAGCAGGCCGAGCACGTGCGGATGCTGCAAGCGCGCGGTGAGACGAATCTCGCGCACGAAGCGCTCGGCACCCACCCGGGCGCTGACGTCGGCGTGCAGGACTTTGATCGCGACGGGACGGTCGTGCTTCGGATCACGCGCCAGATAGACGGTGGCCATGCCGCCGCGTCCGAGCTTCCGCTCGATCTCGTACGAGATACCGTGTTCGCTGCGCACGCGGCCCGAGAACTCGTCGCCCGCGTCGCCTTCGAGAGCCTGGAGCAGCGGTTCGGAAAAAACGAGCGCGCCCGAGTCGAACGCCTCTTCGAGCAGCGCTGTCATTCGCTCCCGGCTGCCGCCCGAGTGCTGCGTCATCCTTGCCTCGCGGTCATGCTTCCAGCTCGCGTCGCAGCCAGTCCTTTGCTTTCACCCAGTCGCGCCGCACCGTACGCGCGGTGACGCCGAGGGCGGCAGCGGTTTCGTCTTCACTCAACCCACCGAAGAACCGGCACTCCACGACCTGTGCGAGCCGTTGGTTCACGGCGGCCAATCGGGAGACTGCCTCGTCCAGCGCGAGGAGCAGCTCCGCGCGCTCGTCGGCGGCGGAGTATGCGTGCAGGTCGCCGGGGAGCGGTTCATTGTTCATCTCCTCTTCCACGCGCTCGAGCGTGATGATCGCCGCTGGTCCGCCGCGCTTCGCGGCGCGGTGCTGGCGTGCGTAGTCGATGAGAACCCGGCGCATGACGCGGGCGGCGATGGCGAAGAATTGGGACCGGTTCTGCCACTGCGCGCCGCGCTGCTGCACGAGCCGCAAATACGTTTCGTGGACGAGCGCGGTGGTGTTGAGCGTATGGCTATCACGCTCGCGACGGAGGTGCCGACGGGCCAGCGCCCGGAGCTCGTCGTAGACGAGCGGCACGAGCTCGAGCCACTCGGCTGGATCACGGCTGCGCTCCATCCCCACATACTCGGCGCCCATCGGACCCGCCTTCAGGAAATGCCGGCGGATTCGAACATGCAGCGCCTCTCGCGCGATTGCAACGCTTGATCGTCGGCTCCCATCTTGCAGGCCTGACAATCATGATTGTGCAACTTGCAATCGCACTCGATCACTCCACCGGTCATCAAGGCGTTCTCGCGCAGCTGGATCCCCCAGATTCCATCAGCAGAGGCATCCTCTCGGAGTTCTCATGAGCGGCCTTGCGGCAAGTAAGGCGGCAATTCGGGTGCTGATCGCTGACGACCATCCCGTCGTCAGAGCAGGGCTGGTCGCCGTGCTCTCGCAGGAGAAGGACATCGAGGTCGTTGGGGAAGCCTCGAATGGCGAGCGCGCAATTGCGCTCAGTCGTGAGCGACTGCCCGACGTGGTGCTGATGGATCTCCGGATGCCGGAGGTGGATGGCATCAAAGCCACCGAGGTGATCGCGCACGAGCAGCCGCAGATTCGAATTCTCGCATTGACCTCGTACGACGGCGACGCGGATGTTCGTCCTGCCCTAAAGGCCGGGGCTCGAGGTTACCTGCTCAAGGACATGCTCCTGACGAACCTCGTTGCCGCCGTGCGCGCGGTGCATCGAGGCCAGCGCGTGATACCGACGTCGATCGCGGAACGACTCGCTGAATTCCCCTTCGAGCCGGACCTCTCCGACCGTGAATTGGAAGTACTCGGCCTCATTGCGAGAGGGCTCGGTAACAAGGCCATCGCCGCGGCGATCGGCCGCTCCGACGAGACCATCAAGGTGCACGTCAAGAGCATCTTTGCGAAGCTGGGTGTACACGACCGCACCGAAGCGGTGACCGCGGCGCTGGCTCGCGGACTTCTTCATCTTTAGCGAGAAACCGATGTCAGGCGCTCTGCGCAAAGCCGACACGAGCTCGGCATGGTTCCGTTATCTCATCGCAGTCGCGGCGTCGCTCGCTGCCGCTCTGTTGACCATAGCCATCAGATCCGAAACGAATCTCGGTTATATCGTCACCCCGTTGCTGGCGGCGATCTTACTCACCGGGTGGTACGCGGGAACTGGACCGGCAATCGTTGCGCTCATACTGGCGATGATCATCGACCGGGCCGCCCCGATGTTGTCGGGACAGCCTCACGAGTGGGCGTTCGGAATACAACATGTCTGGTTCATCCTTTTCGCGATCGGCGCCGCGCATCTCGGTGCGGAACGGCGGCGCGCGAACGAACGCCTCGAGCGAGAGGTCGCGCTGCGCACCGAAGAGCTCCGCCGGAAAGAATGGTACCTGGAGGGAGCGGCGCGATTGAGCCACACCGGGAGCTGGGCGCTCGATGTTGTCTCGCGCCGCGTCACCTTCTGGTCCGATGAAGCGTTGAGAATCTTTGGACTCATTCCGGGCGCCGTCGAGCCGAGCGAGGGATACCTGGAGACGTTCGTGCATCCCAACGATAAGTCCTACGCCATGGAGGCTCGTCGAACCGCGATCGAGGAGCGCAACCCATGGGATCTGCAACACCGTATCGTTCGTCCAGATGGCAGCGTTCGATACATCCACACCATCGGTCAACCGTACTTCGACGAGCATGGTCAGTTAGTGGAGTACCTTGGTTGCGTTATGGATGTCACCGAGGCGCATCGAATGGCGCGGGCGTTGCGACGGAGCCGCGAGCGTACGATGCGCTTGCGCTTTCAAACGCAGCTGGCCGAACGCAATCGCATCGCCAGGGAGATGCACGATACTCTGCTACAGGGATTCACCGGCGTCGCCCTGAAGCTCGTGGCGACGGCAAACTCGCTGAGCGAGTCGCGTCAGAATAACGAAGCGCTGCACGAGGTCGTGAAACTTGCCCAGCAGACTCTCGAGGATGCCCGCAATGCGCTGTGGCAGATCAGAGCACCCACGAGTGCTTCGGAGCTTCCCGAGGCATTGCGCACGGAGGCGCAGAAGGCGGCTGCGGACAGTCGGCTCGACGTGCAGGTCGAGGTCAGCGGCGCTGTCCGTCCTCTTCCACCGGCCATCACTTCCGTCATGTTGCGAATCGCGCGGGAGGCGGTGACGAACGCTGTGCGCCATTCCGATTCGGACTCGGTGCTCCTCAAGCTCCGATACGGCCGCCGTGCCGTGCGCCTAACGGTGACCGACAGCGGTCGGGGATTCGTCGTCGACCCGGAGCTGCGCGCCTACGGCGGGCATCTGGGACTTCTCGGCATGCGGGAACGCGCCTCGGAGATCGGCGGTCGCCTGATGATCGAATCGGCGCCTGGCCAGGGCACCACGATACGCCTGACGCTACCGACCGAGCCCGCTCGCGGAATCGCCTCCGACTCACCCGCCGACGTCGGGGTCGTCACCGAGCAGCGCCAGGAGCACGGCGTCCCCTAGCTGGCTCAGATTGAAAGGCTTCTCGAGAACGAAGGGGGCATTCCGATATGAGCCCGGGCCGAAGGCAACGTCGTCGCCGTAGCCGCTCATGTAGAGGACTCTCATCTTCGGTCGTGTCTTCAGAAGGCGCGCCGCCAATTCACGACCCGGAAAGCCAGGCAGCATCATGTCCGTGACGAGCAGGTCGATTGCTCCGGAAAATCCTTCGGCCACCGCCGCCGCGTCATACGCATCTTCGGCGACCAGGACCGTGTACCCCTCACGCTCGAGCACGCGCTGCGATGCGCTGCGAAGCGGCTTTTCATCTTCGACGAGGAGAACCGTCGCCCGATGCTTGCGCCGCGTCGGCGGCCGCTCGGTTGCGTGCTGATACGTTGCTTCCTCCTGTTTCGTGCGCGGAAGCCGGATGGTGAATCTGGCTCCGCGGCCTGGCTGACTCTCAACCACAATGCTGCCTCCCGATTGCTCCACAATGCCGAGCACTGTCGAAAGGCCGAGACCCGTGCCCTTGCCGGGCGGCTTGGTGGTGAAGAATGGATCGAAGATGCGTCGTTGCAGGCCGTGCTCAATTCCGTGGCCCGTGTCAGCGACGGTGAGCAGCACGTAGTCACCAGCTGGAAGGGCCGCGTCCCGGGTAATGGCTGTCATTTCCGTCGCGATGAGCAGCTTTCCTCCGGTCGGCATGGCATCCCGCGCATTCACAGCGAGGTTCACCAGGACTTGCTCGAGCTGGCCCGGATCGGCAAGAACCCGCGGGAGCTTGGGGCTCAGCGTCGTCAGCAGCTCGACATTCTCACCGATCAACCGGCGCAACATGGTGCTCGTCTCGCTGACCAGCCGATTGAGGTCGACCGGCAGGGGACGAAGAATCTGGCGGCGGCTGAACGCCAGCAGCTGCCTCGTCAGGCTCGCGGCACGGCCGGCAGCCAGCTTTACCTCGCGCACCTCCTCGTGGAGTGGATGATTCAGGGGCAAGCCCTCATCGAGGAAGTCGGCCTCGAGACCAATCACGGTGAGGAGATTGTTGAAGTCGTGGGCGACGCCGCTCGCGAGCTGACCTAACGCCTCCATGTGTTGGGCGCGGCGGAGCTGCTCCTCCAGTTCCCGGCGTTCCGTGATGTCCTGCACCGTGCCCCAGGCGAGCGAGACCATTCCGTCCGCGCCGTACTTCACCTCAGCGCGCAGCACGACGGTGCGTTCAGCGCCATCGGCGCGGACGATGCGAAACTCGCAGGTGGAGAACGCGCGCTCGGCACCGAGCGTCTCCTCGACGTGGCGGCGCACGGCTTCCCGGTCGTCGACGTGAATGAAGCGCTCGAACTCCGTCGCGACGTCGATCTGCTTCGCCGAAGCGACGCCAAGAATGCGGTAGACCTCCGGTGAAGCCGCGGCACGTTCGCGGCCGACATCCCACGTCCAGCTGCCAACGCGGCCGAGGCGCTGCGCCTCGCTCAACTGCACGTCGCTACTGAAGCTCACGCTGGCGTCGGCCCACGGCGGGTGGGCGTCGATCACGCACATCGCGGCGATCACGTCATTCGCCTCGTCACGGAGCGGCGCGAAGGTGACAGATGCCCAGAACCAAGCGTCGCTGTTCGTGGCCTGATAGGGCGAGTCGTAGGTGACTGTCTCGCCGGCGAGCGCGCGCTCCAGGCCGAGTCGATGTCGCTGGTCACGCAGATCATCGATGTGCAGCCCCTCGATGCGAGCGCGTGGAACGCCAGCCAACCGGGCCATCGCTTCATTGGATGCGACGATGCGCAACGTGCGAGCGTAGACGACAATCGGCAACGGCGACTGCTCGAAGATGGCCGGCAGCAGCCAGGTGTAAGCGAACTCTGAACGGCTCATTCTCCCATCCTCGTCGCGCGTCGACATGAGACATTGCGTGACAGGGTGGCACTGAGGTAGCCGCGAGTGGGTGAGCGTTCACTCCCCCAAATGGGTATTCGCCGGTGAGCGAGTAGCGTCTACTGATTCGTTGGGCGTTGGGCGTTGGGCGTTGGGCGTTGAGCGAGGAAAAGGCGTGGCGTTTCGAATTGTGTGGCACGAAGGCTGGCCGTATCCGGTGACCGGACACCCGCGCCGGCCTGACGAGGAGTCGAGCCATTGGTACGTACAGACACGGGATGGGGCGTGGCATTCCGTAATGCGTCGGGAGCCACGCGCATCGCTCGCGGACGTCTGGGGCGAGCTCGAAGGCCGCGCGCGGGATTGGCTCACCGCGAACGTCTCCACTTATGATCCACCGCCGACGCTGACGGTGGAAGTGACGCTGCATGCACCAACGGCGGGATCCGGACGATTGCGAGCGGTACTCGGTGGCATCGTGAACACCGAACGCGGCCAGTGCTACGTCGAGCTGGCGACGGTCTCTCGTCTTCCAAAGTCTCGCGCGAGGGACGTCGTGAGGCACGCGCGCAACCGCGAGCCCGCGGTATTCAGCGTCAATTTCAAAACTACTAATCACCCACTCGGCGTCCACCTGCAATTCGAAGCGGCGGATTTCCTCGAGGCGGTCGTGCAACAATATCTTCGCCGGCGACCAGACGAGCTGCCGATTGCGCGGCCGGCGAGCGGGGAGCAGCGCTAGCCATGGCCGACAATCAGCAGGCGACGGTGCAAGCCGCGCCGCATTCGTCTCGCTTCGTGTGGCTCGAATGGCCACAATTCTTCAGAGTCAATGGAAGGTGCAACATGAAAGCAGCTCGAGTTCTCCGACTCGGTCCACCGAGTGTGATCACAATCGATGACATGCCTCGCCCGACCCCCGCTGCTGGACAGCTGCTGGTTCGCGTGATGGCGGCAGGCGTCGGCCAATGGGACGCCCTCATTCGCGAGGGCGAGGTTCAACTCCAACCATTGCCCCTCATCCTCGGCGCCGAGCTATCGGGGATCGTCGAAGCAATCGGCGCGGAGGTGCGGGGAGTCGCGGTTGGCGACGAAGTGTATGGCTCGACCAACGAGCAATTCAGTGGAGCATACGCGGAATACGCGGTGCCTCGTGCGCGATCGATGGCGCAAAAGCCAAAGCGACTGAGCTTCGTCGAGGCGGCCTCGATTCCGGTCATCGCGGTCACCGCCTGGCAGATGCTCTTCGACTACGCGCGAGTAACGCGCGGCCAGACCGCGCTCATTCTGGGGGCCGCGGGCAATGTCGGCGCGTACGCCGTCCAACTGGCCAGCCAGGCTGGCGTTCACGTGATCGCGGTCGCCGGCGCCGCGAATCGGGAGCACCTCACGAAGCTCGGCGCGGAGCGAGTGCTGGACAAGACGGAACAATTCGAGGAGTCGTTGACTGGCGTGGATGTAGTCCTGGATATGGTCGGCGGTGAGACGCAGCAACGATCGCTTCACGTTCTGAAGCGAGGGGGAATTCTTGTTTCGGTGGTGTCTCCGGTTCCGGAATCACTCGCGGAGCGATATGGGGTTCGCGCGTCGTACTTCATCGTCGACGTGACGACCGAACGGTTGAACACGATCAGTGAATTGCTCGAAACGGGAAGGCTCGTGACCGAGGTCGGCAGCGTGCTCCCGCTGGAACAGGCAGTCCTTGCTCACGAGATGCTCGCGGGTGCCCCGCACAAGCGTGGCAAGATCGTGCTCAGCGTGTCCCCGTCGCACCTTTAGCAAATTTGCGCGAACTCCTAACTTCAGTGCGCTGGTTTTGTGAAAGCCTCTCGGGAGTTCAAGAGCTCTCCGACACGGCGACTCCGTCCCACGAATCCCGGAAGAGCCTAACAATGCCATCACCACACGATATGTCGAATGACGGAGCACACTCACGGCTGGACGCGATCGCCAAGGCATTCGCGAAGGACCGTCAAGTCACGCGCGAGACGCGCCGAGGTTTCGGCTCCGGCGCTCTCAAGGTGAACGGAAAAATATTCGCGATGATCTCGTCTCAAGATGCCTTCGTCGTGAAGCTGCCCAAGTCCCGGGTGGACGAGCTCGTCCAGGCGGGGCTCGGCACGCGCTTCGAGCCCGGCCCCGGCCGAGTGATGAAGGAGTGGCTGGCGATGACGCGTGAGTCGACGACGCCAAGTTGGCTCGAGCTCGCGCGCGAAGCCCGTCGATTTGTCGGCGCATGACGCGGGCGGCGATCGTGCTGCAACGCCTTTAATCAGCGCTGCGCGTCGCCTTCTCCCCGCGTTTGCGAGTACCTGGATGCGGGCTTCTCGAGAGCGCAACACGACCGCATCGAAGCGAGTCGCGATTCTGCCCCCAATGCTGGCGCACATATCGGCGCGATCGCCTTGCGAGGCCTAACATGCCGCGCTGTACGCTTGGGCGAGACCTCGCGCTCGCTGTGTATCCACGAAACCATCGAGCGTCCAGCCGGCACACGCATAGACTCGAACTCTGCCAGCGTTTCGGCGCGCGGGGATCACTGTACCGTTCGCGAGGTGGACGTCTCGAGTTGAGGCGTTGCCGGTGATTCGAAAGAGCAGGAGGTCGCGCTTAGGGTCCAGACTCGCCGAGCGGGGCAGAGTGAAGCGCATCGCAGGTAGGCGTCGGGCCTCGCCCAGGCGCAGCGAGTCGGCGATGTGAATGGAGTCGCTTTCAGCAATAGCGCTCCATGGTGGCGTACGTGGGTCTCGGATTGCGGCTCGCGTCGGCTTCGTGAGCAATGCCGTCATGTAAAGATTGCTCATGTCTGCTGGTGCTTCTGGCGGTTGGATCCCGGGCGCGGCGATCGAACCACTATCGACCACGACCACTATGCTGTCGGGACGTGACAGCAACGCTCGCAACGAAACGGCCAACCTCATTGTTGGCGAGTAGTCGCTCGATTCGGAGGAGATGTTCCAGCCCGGTCCAGTTCTCGTGCGTGCTGCGGCGCATGCGCACAGCAGGATCAGTAGCGAACTAGTCAGCGCTATCTGAGCACCTCTCGACCCTCCGCCTGCCCGAGTGAAGGACCGCGACTCGGTGAACCGCAACTTGTGCATCAAGCCTCCACTCAGGCGAATGGCGGGATCAGCTTCGCGTTCAACAGCCTGTGGAAGTCACCGGAGTTTCGCGCGCATTCGATCCACTCCAGAGATGCCCTGATCAAGTGTCGAACAGTTCCGACGAGGCGCTGCTTCTAACATTTCACGCACCCAACTGGCGTGCGAGATCTCCGAAGTCCGTAGCGACGACGTCTGCAGAGGCGTCGGCGTTGAGGTCGGGTTGACGCGTTCCACCAAATTCCAGGGGCCGCGACACGAAGCCAGTAGCGAGTCCGGCAGCCTTCGCTGCTCGAAGGTCCTGCAGGTGTGCCGCCACCATCATCACTTCGGCGGGTTTGAGCTCGAGATAGGCCGGCGCCGAATCGTAAACTTCGCGGTCTGGTTTGTAGTGACGTACCAGCTCGGCGCCGAGTATACAATCCCACGGCAGACCAGCGTATTTGGCCAAGTCCGTCATCAACGCGATGTTGCCATTCGACAATGGCGCGATGGTGAATTTGGACTTCAGGCGCGCGAGTCCATTCACGACGTCTGGCCATGGCGTCAATCGGTGCCAGGCTCGGTTCAGATTTTCGATGTCGGCTTCCGGCAGGCCGGCCGCGCCAACGTCGGCGAGCAGCCTGTCGAGGATCATACGGTGGAGACCGTCGAGATTGGTCCACGGCAAATCGCCCGCGCGGACGCGGTTCATTGCAGGTGCGTAGCCCGCGCGCCACGAATCCGCGAAGTGTTTGGCGTCAATGTTGATATGGTGCAGCTCCGCGAACACTTTCACCGCCGCGATGATTGACGTACGCCAGTCGACGACGGTTCCGAACACATCGAAAACCAACGCTTTCACTTTGGTCACCGGAACAGCTGGGCTTCGCCTCGGCTGATCCGGCAGAGAGGCGGAATGGCTCACGCGAAGCGCGAGAATGTCGCTTGTGATTGCCAGAGCGGTCCCCGCGTGAAGAAAATCGCGGCGGGAAAGGCCCGGTGCGGGGTGTTGATTTCGCATTTCACAAGTTACGGCGCCTCGCTACCGCACGCGAACGTCAAGGTCGTTCGGCCGCCTTCTTTCGTACGTACTAATCCGCTGACAACGTGACCACTGGATCGACCGCTCCGGCGCGCCGAGCCGGCACCAGGCACGCCGCCGCGGCGACGATCACGAGGACGCACGCGCCCAGCGCGAAGGTGATCGGATCGATGGCGGAGACGCCCGCGACCATCGCACGGAGCAACCGAGATCCGATCACCGCGCCCACCGCTCCAAGGGCGATGCCCCCTGCTATGAGGCGAAGGCCGTCGGCGAGCACCGAGACCACGATCTCGACGGGTGTCGCGCCGAGCGCGAGGCGGATGCCCAACTCGCGCGTCCGACCCGACACCACGTAGGCGAGAAGTCCGTACGCGCCGACCGCCGCCAGCGCGAGCGCGGCGATCGCAAACGCCGTGAGCAGCAGCATGTCGAAGCGGGGAGTCGTGAGCTCGTCGCTGATCAGCTCCGGCATCGTGAACACGTTGCCCGGTGCGAGGTCTGGCTCGAGCGCGGCGAGCCTGGCGCGAACCGTCGGCATGATGCTCGCCGGCGGCACGGCGGTGCGCACGACGAAGTACGAGAAGCCGCGCGGCTCGCTGCGATCCGACCAGTACATCGCCGGGTCGGCGGGCTGGCCCGGCGTTATGGGCGGAACATCGCGAACCATGCCGATGACCACGGCGTCGATCAGCGTCTTGTCCATCTTGAAGGCGAGTCGTTCACCGACTGGATTCGCGCCCGGCCAGTAGCGCCGCGCGAAGGTTTCATTGACGAGAACTGGCCAGAGCCGGCCTGTGCTGTCCTGCCGGTCGAGGTCGCGCCCGCGAAGGATGGGAACACCGAGCGTGTTGAAGTAGCCGGGGCTGACATTGAACCACGCCGCCGCGGCGCCAACCGGCGTCGGCTTGCTCGCGAGTCTGATTTCCGCCGTGCCATCGCCGCCGCCGAACAACGGACCGGCCGACGTCGAGCCCACGCCGGCGACACCGGGGATCGTGCGGAGCTGGTCCTCCACGTCATTCCAGAATCCGACGAGCGAAGCGCGGCTGGAATGTTTTTCCATGTTCGCGAACAGCGAGAATGTGAGCAAATGCTCACGCTCGAAGCCGGGATTCCAGCGCGACATCTCGGCAAACGAACGCGTCAGCACTCCCGCAACCGACACGAGCATGAGCGCGAGTGCCAGCTCGGTGACCACCAGCAACGCCCCCATCCGTGAGCCGCCGCCGGCAACCGACCGCCCGCCCTCGCGAATGGCGTGTGCGAGATCGACGCGCGAGGCGCGGAGCGCCGGTGCGAGGCCGAAGGCGATGGTCGTTCCGACCGCGAGGAACAGCGCGAATGCCAGCACCGGGAGATCGACCTCGACATTCCGAACGCGCGGAATGCTCGACGGCGCGAACTTCTGAAACGCCATCGTGCCCCACTCGGCAATGGCGATGCCGAGGAGTGCGCCCGCCAACGCCAACACGAAGCTCTCGACGAGCAACACCCTGATGATGCGCAGCCGCGCGGCCCCGAGGGCGACGCGAAGCGCCATCTCGCGCTGTCTCGTCCCCGACCGCGCGAGGAGGAGATTGGCGACGTTGGCGCAGGCGATGAGGAGCACGAAGAACACGGCCGCGAGGAAAACGAGCAGAATGGGACGCACGCGACCGACGACAAGGTCCTGCAGGGAAAGAACCGAGAGTCCCCAGCCGGCCGTGTTCGCGAAGTGCTCTCGACGAAGCTGGCCCGAGATGCCCATCAGATCGGCGCGGGCCTGATCCATCGAGACGCCGGCCCTGAGCCGCGCGTAGGCGATGAAGCCAGGCCACTCTCGATTCTTCTCGTCGGTCGGCCGAAAATCGAGTGTTCGCCAGAGCTTGACGTACGCGAGGTTGGGCACCGCAACGGAGCTGTCCAACACACCGACGATGACGACTGAATGGCCGTCGAGTGTGATCGCGCGGCCCACGATATCCGGGTCCGCTCCGAACTCCGTTCGCCAGAGCTGATCCGACACGACCGCGACGTCGCTCTCGCGTCCGCGCATGTCGCTGTCTTCGAGGAGCCGACCGCGCGCCGGGCGGATGCCTAACGCGCGAAACATGCCCGGTGTGGCGATGCCAGCGGAGACGATCGTCGTCCCGGACGTCGTTTTCAGGTGATAGGACCAGCTTCTCCCGAGACCGATCGCTTCGATGGTGCGAGATCTCGCCGCGATGTCGCTGACGTTCGGCGGAGAGATGCTGCACCAATCCGGCGTCGAGCCGGGGTATTGCGTGCAGATCGTGACGAGACGATCGGCATTGGGGAAGGGAAGCGGACGGAGCACGATTCCGTCGACAACGCTGAACATCGCGGTCGTTAGGCCGATGCCGATGGCGAGGGTGAGGACCGCGGTGACGCTGAAGCTGGGACGCGCTCGCAGCCCGCGCAGCGCGTAGCGGAGTTCCGACAGAAGGTTCTTCATGGAAGTACCCGATTCGAGGAGGGGACTTCGCGGTGAGAGCCGCGTACCTCAGCGGGGCAATAGGCGGACCGAACGCATTCACCTCGCCCGGCCGCAAGTTCGCGTGGCAGTGCCGGTTAGGCTGTCAGGTTTTTCCTGATGGCGGGCGACAGTGTACGAAAGTGGGACGCGGCGAGCGGAAATGGGACGCAAGGCTGGGCGTTGACGTCTCGGCTCAACGTTTCTTAGTGACCGGAGCGTTGAGTAAACGAATATCGTCTATGTCGAACTCTCGCGCGAGGCCCGAGCATCGTCGCCTCGCGCCACTGGGACATCCGTGGCCGTCGCTGACAGATGCAACCTTCTCGCGCGAAAGCCTTCTCCTATCGTGAGCGGCCCCATTTCCCTGGTTTAGTGTTCGCTCTCGCTTGCGTGACTCTCGTGACCGCCCTGCAGGGCTGCGGCGAATCCTCGCCGGCGACGGGCACACGGACACATACCACCGCTCCGCCACCGCTGACCGTCACGGCGACGTCGGTGACATATCCGACCGCTGGTGAGCCTTTCCAGGCGCTGCCGACGAGCTCCGGAGAAGTGCTCGTGTCGGTGACCGCGAACGGCAGTCCACAGTCGCTGACCGGTGTTCAGATCTTCACGCCAGGCGGCGGCGGTGGGTTGCAGTCCTCCTGCGTGAATCCATTGTCGCCGTCGCTCCTGGACTCCGCGGCGCTGTTCGCGAATATCCGCCTCTCACCGAATGGAGCTGAGGTCGCCGGCGGCATTGGATCTTCCGGCGCCATCTTCTACAAGCTCTCCGCACTCCAGAGCTGCACCGCCGACGGCATCGTCGTGAGCCAGGGACCAGCGTCATCGAACGAAGGCACGTTGGATGTCGCGGTGACGCCAGACGGGAAATTCGCTTTCATCTCGAACGAGAGCGGCATCGCCCCCGGCGCGACCAGCCGAGGCAACATTGGTGTCGTCGCGCTGCAGCGCGATGCGAGTGGCGCTGTCACCACGGGAAGCACATTGCTCGGCCAGATCGCAACGGGCGGGAACGCCATCGCCGGCATGAAACTCTCGCCCGATGGCAAGCGCCTCTACGTCACCAGCGAGATAAGGGCACCCGGAACTCTGGCATCTGCTTCGAGCAGCCAGATCCTCACGCACGGCGGCTGCGTGCAGCAGCCCGGTAGCAGCTCCGTGAACGGACTGCTTACCGTCATCAATACGGCAACCGCGGAGTCGGTGCCGGGTCCGGCCGCGGTGTTGGCGACGGTCAATGCTGGCTGCTCGCCGGTGCGAATCGTCGAAACGGCGGATAATTCGACTTTGTGGGTAGCGGCGCGTGGCGATAATCGCGCGCTGGCGTTCAGTACCGCATTGCTCGAATCCAGTCCGGACAACGCGCTCCTCGGTTACGCCGACACGGGAGGCACAGCGCCGGTCGGATTGACGCTGTTCCACAATGAGCAACTGCTCGCCGTCACCAACTCCAATCGATTCGGCACCGGTGTCGCGAACATGACGATTCTGTACGTCGCGAATCCGGCGTCGGCAACTGTCGTCACGACCATGCAGACGGGGCTGTTCCCGCGTGAGGTCACCGTGGGTGCAGACGACGCGACGCTCTATGTGACGAACTTCCAATCGGGTACGCTGGAGGTCATTTCTACCGTCGTGAAGTGACCGTCCTGGCACAGTTCGTTCACTCTCTGTCCCAGAGATGCCAACAAAACGCCGAGGCTCAGCAAAGCGACGCAGCGCAACGAAACGCACGGCTGACGCGCCGCAGGCGGCACGGACGCGGCGGCCGCCGCCGTATGTCCGCTGCCTCGAACGACGGGGCGTGCTCGCGGTCTGGGTCGTGGATGGCGCGTACGTCCGCAAGAACATCGACGAAGAGTTCAGCAACTTTGCACACCACTTCTCGACGCCGGAGGTCAGGAAGAACGAGATCTGGATCGACGAGGAGACTGATCCCGACGAGCAGCGATTCTTCATCCATCATGCCGTCGTGGAGCGACGACTCATGCAGCGGGGCCTGAACTACGACGCCGCGCGCAAGCGCGCCAACGCCGAGGAACGCAAGCTGCGCGTCGCCGCCGGTGATCTGCGGAAGGTGATCCGCGGCAAGAACCTGCCGGACGCGACCCGCGTGCATCGCGACCTCTGGAAGACGCTGCCCAGCGGGGTGCAGGTGTGGTTCGTGAAAGGGCGGCTCGTGCGCAGTGTGTACGACGTCGAGTTCACGGAGGGCGGCCACGAGCATGTCTACGAGTACATCCCGCGCGGCGAAGTCTGGATCGACGACGACATCCACGAAGACGAACGTGGTTTCGTACTCTTTCACGAGCTCCACGAGCGCAATCTCATGGCCGAAGGGATGGATTACGACACCGCGCACGAGGAGTGCAGCCGGCTCGAGAAGCACTACCGCAAGCATCCCGAGCAGCTCCACGAAGCGCTCGCCGCCGAAGGATGGGAGTGACGACCGTGGCGGCTCGCACGATGGTGCGCCCGCTGGTGCGCGACGATCGTGAGACCGTCCGTCGCATCATCGAAGCAACGGGAAGCTTCGTCAGCGACGAAGTCGCGACGGCGCTCGAATTGATCGATGAATGGCTCGCCGAGGGCGCCCGGAGCGAATACCTGACGTTCGTCATCGAGGAGCAGACCAGCAGCTGGGCGGTCGTACGCGGATACGTCTGCTACGGACCGACGCCGCTGACCGAAGGCACCTTCGATCTGTATTGGATCGCCGTCGATCCGGCGTCGCAGGGTCGGGGCTACGGCCAGCAGCTTCTGGCGTTCGCTGAGTCCGATGCGCGGCGCCGGGGTGGCCGGGCGATGCTGATCGAAACGTCTTCGCAGGATTCCTATCAGCCGACGATTCGCTTTTACGAACGCGCGGGCTACAGTCTCGTCGCTCGCATTCCCGAGTACTATCGGCCGGGCGATGA
>Ga0070713_100000802_pt1 | contig 20122 bp, 23 predicted proteins | sample LARL82metaG_FD_65465 | JGI IMG/M metagenome (GOLD analysis project Ga0070713, IMG submission 65465) | Corn, switchgrass and miscanthus rhizosphere microbial communities from Kellogg Biological Station, Michigan, USA - LAR L8-2 metaG | ecosystem: Host-associated > Plants > Roots > Rhizosphere ...
AAATCAAAGGGCCCAAGAAGTGCCAGTCACACGAGTAATGGCACGCTCCAGGGCGCTTTCCCAGCACCCTGACATGGAAGAGGCCACTGGTTCAATCCCAGTACCGCCCACAGCTCCCTGATTTGCACAGACGGTGCCTCACCTGCGGGAACGCGGTGAGGCACCGTCTTTCGCTGTCCGGCTGGCTACGGCTGGGACCAGCTCGCGGCGGCTGGCTGCGTCAAATACGCGCAAAGCTCAGCCTCGCACTTCCCCTGGAGGTACGTCGCCGTTGAGCCATGTCGCGCTGGTCTCGGCGCTGTCGCGCTCCTGGCCTTGGTCAGCCGGCCCAAGGGGTTAACCTCGGGCTTTCGTGCGCCCAGCAGTGTGCTGTCGTCGGTGGGTGGCGGGTGCTGGACGAAGTTATCGCCGGTACGCTGCCATGCAGGTGATTGTCTGCTCCTGTGGCGGCTGCATCGGTTAGGTGAGGCCCTCGACGCGGCGGACGAGTTCGGCGCCTTGCGCATCCGCCGTTGCGCCGCTGCGGATGTGCGCCTCGACGAGGTCTGCGGGCCATTGGGCGATGGTCGAAAGCAAGATGTCCGTGCTGTACTACTTCTCGAGTCGTGCGCAATCGGCCAGGTGGATGGCGGCGCGATCGGCGTGACCCCGCGACAAACTCCAGCAGTCCGAGCACCGCGGCTACGTAGATTTCGATCGGGTTCAAGCCGGTCCGACGAGAGTATTAGAGTCCGGCCGCGACGTGCGTCCGGCAATCCTCATTCAGGTTTTCTCAGCAACTTTCACGCGCCCGGTCTCAGCGGCGAGCCGGACAGACTCGGCGGCTGCGGCATATGCCGCTGCGATCTTTGCCGTGCCGGAGCTCGAACTCGGAGAACAAGGCCAGCGGAAAAGTCAGGACCGCCGGGGCCCTGCCGTTCGCGCCGCGCTGATGATGCGGTCGAAAATATTGCCGGCGTGCGCCCACTGCTCGATCAACACCAGTGACTGGGCGGTTCCGCTGAGCACGAACCAGAGCTCGCCGAGCGGGTCGATCGACTCCAGCGACTCGAGCATCGGCTCAAGCAGGGCAAAGGCCTCATCGACCTGGCCGCCGCAAGCGGTCACGAGGGCGGGGGCCATCGCTGCGGTGGGCAGGTCTTCCGGTCCCGCCCCTGGCCAGGGCGCGCGTGACACCGTGACGTTCCGCGTCCTTCTCGAACGCCGCGCCGCGTCGATCCGGGTGAAGGGCGAGCTCGTCCCGATCCCGTTCGTGGAGAACCCCCTGGCCGGCGTCCCGGGCATCGCCGACCACGCGCTGTGGAGGCGGCGCGGTGCACTGGTCGACGAAGAGGTCGTGCTCTACGTCGTCGCCGACAGCCTCCCGCTCGACGATCTCAGGGAGCGCATCGCCGAGCTTCCGCCATTCATGCGGCCCGCGGCGGTGGCCCAGGTAGCAGCGCTTCCCCCGACGCCGCCGCCGGCAAGGTACAGCGCCGACTGCCCACCGAGCAGCCTGTCCTGAGCTGGAGCGAACTCGGATGACCAGTGCCATGGCGTGCCATGGCGCAGATTCTGCCGAAAGCTCAGGCGGTTGGTGAACTCGTGTCTGGCCCACGGGTAGTGGCTGCCGGAGATGCCGGTTTCTGCAGGCCTACGCAGGTGTAGGCGATGGCAGGGACATCCGCCGGGCGCTTATAGATGCTCCACGTGCATCGGCCGTCATGTCGCGACGCTGGCCAGGTAGGTGGGTCGATGACACGGAGCGGGATGCCGAAACGCTGGATGGGGATCCGTTGCTGCAACTGGCAGCAGTGGACGCAGTACAGACAGACTCCTTCACGTTGCCACGCCCAGTCGTAGGCCCGAGTGGTGACCGCGAAGTTATATGGCGGCTCCATCCTCGCGATGCCGTCGGACGTGGTGTCCGGGCGGTGGGTTCGCCCGCCAGAGCCGCAGGGGCGGAAGGAGACGACCCAGCGGTCAGCCTCCTCGGCGACTTCCACCTCGCCCAGGCGGGCCTGCCCGCTGAGGTGCCCCCGCAGCGAGGCGACGGCATCTTCCAGGAGCGCCGGGACGGATTCGGTCCAGGGCCGGACCGCGGGCGAGTAGACGTCGCGGGTGGCATAAAAGTCGCTCATAAGGGCGTCCCACATATCGCCGATAACCTCCTCGCCCAGGCGGCGGAAAGCGGCGTCGAGCAGGCCGTAGATCCAGTCGCAGGCCCGGTCGTGGGCCGTGCACCAGGCGCGCCGGGCGGCGTCGAGCCGGGCGGCAGCCTCGTCACCGCCGCCGTCGGCACAGCAGCGAACGGCCTCGTTGGCGGCCACCTGGAGGGCCTGCCACGCCGCCGCGGTGTCCACGCCATCGCCGTCAGGGTCGAGCAGGGCTGCGAGCCGCCGTTCCTCCGCGTGCAGGTCCGCGGGCGTGAGCCCCCGGGCCAGCAGGTAGTCTCGGGCCCGCGCGATGAAGCGCGGGAACAGGTCACGGGCTTCGACCGCCTCGTCCAGGATCTGGTCCGCGAGCTCCCGTGCGGCCGTGGTGTCGCCGCCGTGCAAGGCGGCATAGGCCCGTGCGTATACCGACCTGGTCTCCGTAGGTTTCGCCATGGCTCCTTGACACCTGCTGGTCCAAAGGTCTAGCAAGTATGCCATGACAGCGGTTGACGGCGAAGGGCAGGCTGGTACCGAACGGGACCGGCGGCAGGTCGCGGAGCTCCTAGATGCCCTGATCACGGCGGGACGGCCCTCGAGCCGGACCCTCCCGCTCCCGGCGGGACGGCTCAACTTCAACGACCTGGTCGCGTCGGTCACGTCGACCGCCCAAGTGGCAGCGGCCGAGGATCGGATCCTCGCGACGTCGTCCGGGTCCGTCCCGGTGCGCCTCTACCGCCCGCATCAGGCGGCCGGCACCGGCCCGGCCGCGGTGTTCATCCACGGCGGCGGCTGGGTGTTCGGGGACCTGGAGTCGCACGACGGCCTCTGCCGGGCGCTGGCGCAGGCTGCTGACGCCGTGGTCGTCGCGGTGGACTACCGCCGGGCTCCCGAGACGCCCTTCCCAGGGCCGCTGGAGGACTGCCTGGCCGTCGTCCAGTGGCTCGCCGACCATGGCCCGGAGGTAGGAGTCGACGGCACCCGCCTGGCCCTGGTCGGCGACAGCTCAGGCGCGAACCTCGCGGCGGCGGTGGCGGCCCTGGCCCGCGACGCCGGGCAGCCGCGCGTGCGCATCCAGTGCCTCGCGTACCCGGCGACGGATCCCTCGCTTGCCACTGCGTCGCTGGCCGAGTACGCCGAGGACCCGTTCCTGTCCCGGGACGAGATGTCCTGGTACTGGGATCAGTACGCGGCGCCGGACCAGCGGGCGGACGCACGGGCCGCGATCGGGCTGAACAGCGACCTGGCCGGCCTGCCGCCCGCGGTCGTGATCATCGCCGGGCGCGATCCGCTTCGTGACGAGGGCATGGCCTTCGCAGAGGCCCTGCAGGCGGCAGGCGTGCCGACGACCGTGCACTACCTCGCGGAGATGCCGCACGGATTCCTGCTGTTCGGGCGCCACCTCGACCGGACGGGTGAGGTGATCGCGGTGGTCGGAGCCGCCCTGGCCCAGGGTCTGGCCGCCGGGAAGCGTGTGGCCACGGGATACGGTTGAGGAGCGCCAGAGGTCCACGCGGCGGCTACGATCGCAACTGGTCGTGCTGGTGTCACCGTCGGCGTACGGGCGGCGGGCGGATTCTAGGGGTTCATCGTGGAACGTGTCGCAACGCCGGCTACCTACGAGCTGGTGAGCGGGCAGATCCGCCGCGCGATACACATCGGCACGTACCTGCCGGGCGACAAGCTGCCCGCCGAGCGCCAGCTGGCCGAGCAGATGGGCGTCTCGCGCACGACGGTCCGCGAAGCGCTCCGGGTCCTCGAGGGAGAGGGCTACGTCGAAAGCCACCGCGGCGCCACCGGCGGCATCGTGGTCCTCGATCAGTCCGCCAGCGAGGACCGGATCCGGCCGGTGGTCGTGGAGCGCCTGACCGAGTTCGAGGAACTCTTCGACTTCCGGATAGCCATAGAGGGCGCGGCAGCCCGCCTGGCGGCGGTACGCCGGACCGAGGCTGACTTGAAGCAACTGCAAAAGGCGGTCGACGCGATGGCGGAGGGCTGGCAGACCGCCCGCTTCCGCGCTGCTGACTCCGCGTTCCACCTTGGCATCGCAGACGCAGCCCGTAACGGGTTCATGCGCCAGGCGATCGAGGACGCACGTGCCAGGATGTGGATCCCGATAGATCGCCATGTGGACATGGTCTTCCGGTCCGCGAACCGTCATCATGATGAGATTCTCCAGGCCATCCGGCGCCGGGACCCCGATGCGGCGGAAGCGGCCGCGGTGGCGCACCTGAAGACGGCCCGCAGGGATCTGCGCCGCGTCGCGCGCGCCGGAGAAGCCTGAGCAGGGTCTCCGGCGAGCCGCCCAGGCCCTTGCTGCACTGGGTGCAATGGTCTAGTCTCCAGACCAAGAGCCTCTGGACGGGAGGGCCGATGGCTGCTGACGTAGAGTTCGGTTTCGTCGCGAGCGCGGCGGACGCGCCTGGAACCCCGGACCACGAGCTCTACCGCACGGTCCTGGACGACGTCGAATACCACGCTGAACTCGGCTACACCACGGCCTGGCTCATCGAGCACCACTTCAGCGACTACTTCCCGACGCCCAGCCCGTTGCTGCTGGCCAGCCACATCGCGGCCCGCTTCCCCGAACTCTCACTGGGCACCTGCGTGCTGGTGACGCCGTGGTACCAGCCGCTCCGGCTGGCCGGGGAGATCGCCATGCTGAGCCTGCTCACCGATCAGTCCCTTCATCTCGGCCTGGGCCGCGGCACCGCGAAGTACGAGTTCGACGCGTTCGGCCTGGACATGAGCGAAAGCCGGCAGCGCTTCCAGGAGGCCTGGGAGATCCTCTCGCTCGCGCTTCGCAGCGAGCCGTTCTCCTACCAGGGCACGTACCTGCAGGTCCCCAAGCGGATCACGGTCCGGCCGCGGGTCGCGGGCATCAGCAGCGACCGGATCCACTTCTACGGCGCCATCGGCAGCCCGGGCAGCGCCGAGGTGATGGCCAGGCTCGGCCTGCCTCCCATCTGCACGACGATCGGTGACCTCGACACGCAGGCCAGGATCCTGCGCAGCTGGGAGAGCGCCGCGGCGGCCAGCGGCACGGCTACCGCCGATGGCACCAGGCCGATCATGATCAACTGCATCGTCGCCGACACCGACGCCGAAGCCGTCCGGCTCGCCCAGGAGTACATGCCGCGGTTCATGCAGGCGCAAGTGGACCACTACACGCCGGACGAGGTCGACTGGGAGAAGCTGGAGAGCTACCGGGCGTGGAAGGGCCAGTTCGCCGGCATGAAGGCCAAGACCAACCCGGCGAACATCCCGGCCTGGGCGGATTACCAGCTCGTCGGCTCGCCGGATACGGTCGCGCGCAAGACCGCCCGCTACATCGAGGCGGGGTTCAACCACATCTTCGTGCACGCGGCCACGCCCGGCGTGCCCGCGACGGTGCGCCGCGAGTGGACGGAGCGGTTCGCCCGGGAAGTCGCCCCCCGCTTCGCGGCCGGGGTGCCTCACGCTGGCGCACTCCAATGAGACCCTCCGGGGTGCCCGCCCTGCTCGGCGGCAAGGCGGCGCTGATCACGGGGGCCACCCGCGGGATCGGGCGTGGCATCGCCGAGGTGTTCGCCGCCGCCGGGGCCAGCCTGGTGCTGACCGGCCGGGACGCCAGCGCCGGGCGGGACGCGGTGGCCGCGATGGAGGTCCTCGGCGCGAAGGCCCTGTTCTGGCCGGCTGACATGCGGGACCAGGCCTCCGTGCAGGCCGCGGTCGCGGCGGCGGAGGAGCAGTTCGGCGGGCTCGACATCCTGGTCCAGAACGCGGGGGTGTACCCGGAGATCCCGATCGAGGAGCTGACCCAGGCGGACTGGGATCTCGTGCACAGCACCAACCTGCGCGGCACGTTCTTCGCGGTGCAGGCGTGCATCCCGGCGATGCGCGCCCGCGGGGGCGGCCGGATCGTCCTGACCTCGAGCATCACCGGTGTCCGTACCGGCTTTCCTGGCCTGGCTGCCTACGGCGCCACCAAGGCCGGGATGAACGGGTTCATGCGCAGCGCGGCACTGGAGCTCGCCCCCTACGGCATCACCATCAACGCCGTCGAGCCGGGAAGCATCCGGACCGAGGGCCTAGCCGCCCTCGGAGCCGGGGCTATCGCTGCCATGGAGCAGTGCATCCCGCTCGGGCGGCTGGGGGAGCCAGCGGAGATCGGGACCACGGCGCTGTTCCTCGCCTCCGACCTGGCGTCCTACATCACCGGCCAGTCCGTCGTGGTGGACGGGGGGCAGACGCTGCCTGAGATCAAGCAGTAACGGCGGCAGGCACCAGCCATGACCTTCCACGGCCGCCACGCGATCGTGACCGGAGCGGGCAGCGGGATAGGCCTGCGCACCGCCGCCGACCTCGTCGCGGCGGGCGCGATGGTCACCGCGATGGACACCAAACCGCGGCCCGCGGGACTGGACGAGACCACCTGCGTGTACGAACAGCTCGACGTCACCGACCGGGACGCCGTCCAGGCCGCCATCCAGCGGGCCCACCAGCGGCACGGACGCCTGGACTACGTCGTCAACGCCGCCGGGGTGGGCTGGTTCGACCGTGATGGGTCACTCGTCGACATCGACCTGCGCGTGTGGGAGCGGGTCCTGGACATCAACCTGACCGCCGCCATGTACGTCTCGCGCTGCGCCATCCCCCTGATGCACGGGCACGGCGGAGCGCTGGTGCACGTCGCGAGCGTGGCGGGGCTGCGGAACTCGGACGGCCCGATGGACGCCTACCAGGTGGCGAAGGCGGGGCTGATCTCCATGTCGCGGGCGATCGCGCTGACCTACGGCCCGGAGAAGGTACGCTCCAACACGGTCTGCCCCGGCGCGATACTGACTCCCATGATCGAGCCGCTGTACGTCGCCGACCCGCCTCGCCGGCAGCGCATGGAGCAGCGGACCCCGCTGGGCCGGCTCGGCACCGCGCGCGACGTGTCGGCGGCCTGCCTGTTCCTGCTGTCCGATGACGCGTCCTTCGTCACCGGCGTCGACCTGGTCGTCGACGGGGGATGGATGCTCGCCCTCTCGTAGCCGCCTTAGTTCTCAGGAGGGTCAGGTTGACCACACTGCTTCCCGCCGGCGCTCCGTCGGCTCCGGGGGGGACGACCCCGCGGAATCTCCCGGGTACGGGGGGGTCCACCCGCCCGTACCCCCCCGGGGTGGAACAGCGCGCCCGCGAGCTCGCCGCGCAGCTGTCGGCGCGCGACGTGCGATACTGCCAGGTCGAGGTGCCGGACCTCGACGGCAGCCTGCGGTCCAAGCTGGTAAGCCTGGACAAGGCCCTCACCGCTGATGGCGTCGCCCTGTGCAGCATCGTCTTCGGCCTGACCGCAGCCGACGACGTGTACGAGTCCGAGGTCTCCTCTTACGCGAACGGCTTCCCGGACCTGTCCGCGCACGTCGACCCGGCCACGGTCCGGGTCCTGCCGTGGCGGCCGAACGTGGCCAGTGCCCTCTGCGACCTGCGGTCCCCGGCCGGCGAAGACGTCCCGCTGGCGCCGCGCGGCGTCCTGCGCGCGGTGGCCGAGCGGTGCGCCGGCCTGGGCTACGAACCGCGGTTCGCGGTCGAGTACGAGGTGTGCGTCCTGCACGCGGACGCCGAGCTCATCGCCGCCGGGCGGCACCACGAGCTCACGCCGCTGGGGCGGACGGCCAACGCCTACAGCGGGCTGCGGCTCGCCGACGTCCGCGACCTCGGGCAGGAGTTCATGGACCGAATGTCGGCGATCGAGGCGCCGCTCGACTCGTTCCACACCGAGCTCGGCTACGGCATGGTCGAATTCGCGCTGGCTCACGCCCCCGTACTCGACGCGGCGGACCGTGCGGCCCGCGCCAAGGCCTACTTCAAGGAGCTATGTGCCGAACGGGGCCTGGTGGCCACGTTCATGGCCAAATGGAAACCGGGTGAATCCGGGTCGGGCGCTCACGTGCATCAGAGCCTGTGGCGAGGAGGCCGGAACGCCTTCGCCCACTCCGGCGGCCTCTCGAGCCTGGCGCGGCACTACGCCGCTGGGCAGCTTGCCACCATGCCGCCCTTCACCGCGATCTTCAACCCCACCGTCAACTCCTACCGGCGGATCAGCGTCGCGGCCTGGACCCCGGAGAACGCGACCTGGGGAATCGACAACCGGACCGCCGCGCTGCGGGCCATCACGGCGCCCGCGGCCAAGGCGGCCCGGTTCGAGCACCGTCGCTGCGGCGCTGACGCCAACCCCTACCTGATCATGGCGGCCATGCTCGCGGGCGGCCTGCACGGCATGCAGACCAAGGCCGAACCCCCGGAACCCTCGCCGGGCAACGCCGCCCTAGACCCGGGCCCGCCTCCGCTTCCCGCGTCGCTGCCCGATGCCATCGCCGCGCTCCGCGGGTCGGATCTGGCCCGGGAGCTTCTCGGCCGCCAGTTCGTGGAACACTTCGCACTGTCCAGGCAAGTCGAATGGGACCTGTGGACCCGGTGGTCGGACGCCCAGGTCACCGAGTGGGAACTACGACGCTACTTCGAGGTCATCTGATGAACGCTGCACCGCCAGACCATGATGCCGTCGCGGAGCAGTTGCGGCGCGACAACATCGAGACCGTCCTGTGCGTCCTCCCTGACATCTGGGGGCGGCTGGTCGGTAAACGGGTGACCGTCCAGTCGTTTCTGAAGACCGCGCTGGGAGCCGAGGGACTGCACGGATCCCTGTACCTGTTCGTCGTCGACATGGACATGGACCCGCGGCCCGGGTACGCCGTGTCCACCTGGGACAGCGGCTTCTCCGACTTCCGGCTCGTCCCCGACGCATCCACGCTGCGGACGCTGCCCTGGCTACCCGCCACGGCCATCGTCATCTGCGACGCCTATCACGAGGACGGCGAGCAACTGGTCGAGGTGGCGCCGCGGACCATCCTGCGCCATCAGATCGAGGCCGGGCGGGCCGCGGGCGTGACGTTCAAGTTCGCCTCGGAACTGGAGTTCTACCTGTTTCGTAATCCGCCCGCCGAAGCGTGGCGGCGGCAGTACCAGGGCCTGGAGCCCCTGTCCTATTACCGCTCCGACTATCACATTCTCCAGTCAAGCAAGGATGACTGGATCATCGGGAAGATCCGTAGCGCCATGAACGCGGCCGGAATCGAGGTGGAGTTCTCCAAGTCCGAATGGGGCCTGGGCCAGCAAGAGGTGAACCTGCGGTACACCCACGCCCTGGAAATGGCCGACCGTCACCTGCTCTACAAGAACGGCGTGAAGGAGATCGCCGCGCTCGACGGCCTCACCGCCACCTTCATGGCCAAACCGTCCATGGACGATATCGGCTCGTCCTTCCACGCCCATGTCAGCGCGTGGGATGAGACCGGGAGCAGGACCCTCATGCACGACGCGCAGGTCCCGGGGCGCATGTCGGAGGTGTTCCGGCACTTCCTCGGCGGGCTGCTTGACAAATCCCGCGAACTGGCCTGGATGTCGGCGCCCAACGTCAACTCGTACAAGCGCTTCCAGTCGGCGTCCTTCGCGCCCACCGCGATCGCCTGGGGTGAGGACAACCGGACCTGCGGGTTCCGGGTCGTGGGCGAGCACGAGTCACTCCGGGTCGAGAACCGGATCCCGGGCGCCGACGCCAACCCCTACCTGGTGTTCGCGTCGATGATCATGGCGGGACTGTACGGCATGCGGGAGAAGATCGACTGCGGCCCGGCGCATCAGGGAAACGCCTACGAAGACCGCGCGCTGGCCACGATCCCGGCGACGCTGCGCGACGCCATCGAGGTATTCGAGCACAGCCCGCTAGCGGTCACCGGGCTCGGCGCCGAGGTCCACGCGCACCTGGCCAACTTCGCGCGGCAGGAGCTGATGGCCTTCGAGCGCGAGACGGTGACGGACTGGGAGCGCGTCCGGTATTTCGAGCGAGCCTGACCACGGGCCCGGGCCCCGCAGGCGCGGCCGGGTATTGCCGCGATTCTGGCTCATTGGTATGCTGGTCAGACCAATGACGGGAAGGAGCGGAAATGACCCGCCCACTCGTGTTCCCGCAGGCTGGCCACGCGTCAGCGGTCATTGGGGAGGGCCCCGTGCTGGTCGTGGGGATCGGCGGGTCCAGGCGGCCCGGGTCGTCGACCGAGCAGGTCATCGCCGGCGTGCTCGCCGAACTGGAGAGCCGGGGCGCCGTCACGAAGATGTACGGCGGGGAATCGCTGCTCTTCCCGCACTATGAACCCGGCGCCCCGCTCACCCCGGCCGCGGCGGACTACATCGCGACGGTGCAGGCGGCGGACGCGATCGTGCTCGGCTCCCCCGGTTACCACGGCGGCATTTCCGGGCTGGTCAAGAACGCAGTGGACTACCTGGAGGAACTACGGGACGACCCGGCTCCCTACCTCGAGGGCAAGGCGGTCGGCTGCGTCACCACCGCGTACGGCTGGCAGGCGGCGGTCAGCACCCTGGCCGCACTGCGCCAGACGGTTCATGCCCTGCGCGGATGGCCCACCCCGTACGGGATCGCGATGAACGTGGCGAGCGGGCAGTGCTCCTTCGACGGGCGCTTTCTCGACGAGCGGGCCGATGAATCCACCGGCATCGTCGCCAGCCAGATCATGCAGTTCGTGACCGCCTTCCGCGACGTGCGCACGGCCAACGTACCGGAGTTGCGCGCGTGCCCCGTGCGCTGATGCGGGGAACCAGACCCGTTCGGGAGAAAATATCGTGACCTCTGTTGCGTTCGTGACGGGAGCGGCCGGCGGCATCGGGCAGGCCATCCACGCCAGCCTGGCACGGTCGGGCTTCACCGTGTACGGCGGTGACCTGTCCGTGGATACCGAACGGGCCGACGGAGCCGCGGTCCTGGCCCCGCTCGACGTACGTTCGGCCGAGAGCGTCGACAAGGCGGTGGCCGCCGCCGCCAGCCTGGGCTCGGTCATCGCGGTCGTCAACTGCGCCGGAATCGTCCGGAGCACCCCCCTCGACGCCATGAGCGACGAGGATGTCCTGGCGGTGTGGAACGTCAACGTGGCCGGCGCCGCCCGGGTCTGCCGCGCGGCGGTGCCGCACATGCCGAGCGGGTCGGCCATTGTCAACATCGGCTCGGTCACGGCGCGATCAGGCCGGCTGCGCGGCGCCTCGGCCTATGGGGCGTCGAAGGCCGGCGTCGAGGGACTGACCCGTTACCTCGCGCTCGAGCTCGCGCCCCGCATCCGCGTCAACGCGGTCGTGCCCGGGTACATCAACGTCCCCATGAGTCCCTCCATGCGGGCGGTGTCCGGCGGCGAGGAACGGCTCACCGAGATGATCCCGCTCGGGCGGCTCGGCGAGACGTCGGAGATCGCCGACGTGGTGGAGTACCTGCTGTCCCCGCGTGCGTCGTACATCACAGGGTCGGTCCTAGTGGTCGACGGCGGACTCCTGGCATGGTGACGACCAGGCCCGTCGCGGCCGGCAGCACGGACCGCCGGGATACGGCCAACGCCGAGGCGGTCCGCCGCATGACCGCCGCCGACCCGGTGCTCGTCGACGTCCGCCCCGCCCGGGACGTGGTCCCCGGGATGACCGATCACACCATCCTGGCGTCGGGTGCGCCGCTGCCGTGGCCGGGCTACGAAGGCGGCCAGCGCGACGGCATCATCGGCGGCGTCCTGTACGAAGGCCTGGCGGCCACTCGCGGCGCGGCGGAGGCGGCGCTGTCGTCCGGACAGGTCACCCTCGACGGGTGCCATGCCCATGGCTGCGTCGGCTCCCTGGCCGGTATTTACACCGCTTCCATGCCCGTGTTCGTGGTGGAGGACCGGGATACCGGGCGGCGAGGGTTCTGCAATTTCTTCGAGGGCGCGTCGCCCAAGCGGCTGAACTACGGCTGCTACGACGACGAGGTCCGCCAGAACCTGCGCTTCGTCGAGCGGGATGTCGCGCCCCTGGTCGGGGAGGCGGTGCGCCGCGCGGGCGGGATCCCGCTCAAGCCGCTCATGCGCCGGGCTCTGCACATGGGCGACGAGCTGCACAGCCGCAACACCGCAGCCACGCTGCTGTTCGGCCGGGAGATCTACCAGCCCCTGCTGGACCTGGCCCGGCACGACCGGGACGGCGCGGGCCGTGTCATCTCGTTCCTCATCGACAACGAGTACTCCTTCCTGCGCCTGTCCATGGCGGCCGCCAAGGTCATGGCGGACGCGGCGCACGGCGTGGACGGGTCCAGCGTGGTGACCGCGATGACGTTCAGCTGCTGTGAGTTCGCCATCCGGGTCAGCGGGCTCCGCGACATGTGGTACCGCGGGCCCCACGGCCGCATCCAGGCCCGGCTGTTCGACGGCCATGGCGAAGACGAGATCACGTTCATGGGCGGGGAAAGCCCCATCACCGAGACCGTGGGCCTCGGCGGTTTTGCCCAGGCGGCGGCGTTCCCGCTGCAGTCCTACCAGGGCGGGTCAGCCCAGCTCATGGTGGAGCGCAACCTCGCCATGTACCAGATCACGGCGGCCGAGAACCCCGACTTCCGGATCCCCTTCTTCGACTACCGGGGGACCCCTACCGGCATCGACGTCTTCCGGGTGCTCGAGTCCGGTATCGTGCCGCTGATGGACGTCGGCGTGCCCGGGACCGGCGGCGGGCAGATCGGCGCCGGCGTGCTGGAGGCGCCCATGTCCTGCTTCACCGCCGCCGGTGAGGCCTACCAGGCCCGCTACGGCGTGAGGAGTTCCTGATAGCCAGCGCGCTGCTCGACCTGCCTACCGGGGCCACCCTCGCCTGCACCGACACCGGCTCCGGGCGGCCCATCCTGCTGCTCCACGGCGTCTGCATGTCCAAGGTGTTCTTCGAGCGCAACATCGAACCGCTCGCGGCCAGCCACCGGGTGATCGCGCTGGACTTCCGCGGGCACGGCGGCTCACCTTCGATGGAAGGCGGCCATACGGTGGCCCAGTACGCTCGCGACGTCCGGGCGGTCATCGAGACGTTTGGCCTCCGCGACAGCGTGCTGGTCGGCTGGTCGATGGGCAGCTTGGTGCTGTGGGACTACCTGAGCCAGTTCGGCGGCGACGCGCGGCTGGCCGGCGCCGTGGTGGTGTCCCAGGGCCCTTCTGATCTCACCCAGCCCGGCTGGCCCCACGGGATCGCCGACCTGCCCGCACTTCGTACTTACCTGGAGATGGCGCAGGACGACTTCGCCGGGTTCTTCGGCGGCTTCGTCCCGGAGATGTTCAAGAACCCGCTGACCGAGCAGGAGCAGGCCAGGTTTGTCAAGGCGATCTGCGCCATCGGCGCCAACGCCGGATCGGTAATCCTGGTCGACCAGACCCTCCAGGACTACCGTGACCGGATTCCCCGGTTCACGGTCCCGCACCTGCTGGTCTGGGGCCGGGACGAGAAAGTGGGGAAGCTGGCCGCCGCGGACTGGCTGTACCGTGAGTTGCCCCGGTCGGAGCTGCACGTGTTCGAAGAGAGCGGGCACTGCCCAATGTGGGAGGAACCGGAAAAGTTCAACGCACTGCTCACGGACTGGGCGGCCCGGCTCTGATCCAGGGCGCTCACGCGCCGCCTCAGGCCATCTCCGCGTACCGCTCGATCTCCCACTCCGGCACCTGCTGCCGGTACTTCATGGGCACGTCGAGGTCCGGCACGGCGCGCGTGCCCGCGCCCACAGCAGTCATGGCCTCCCGGTGCGTTGCGGCGTCGACGTGTGCACCTCTAGGGTTCAATGGCATGAATATTAGACCAAAGCCCCGTAGGGCTGCCTGAGTGGGCGCGCTCGAAGGAAAGGTCTGCGTGATCACGGGCGCCGCGGGCGTGATCGGTCGCGAGTCCGTCGACGTCTTCACCCGGGAAGGCGCGATCGTCGTCGGCGTCGACGTACAGGGCGAGGTCGGCGCCCCGCTATTCATCACCGCCGACCTGACCGATCCCCAGCAGGTCTCGGCGGCCTACCGCGCGGCGGCAGACCGCTTCGGCCGCATCGATGTGCTGTTCAACAACGCGGGAATCGCCTTGCCCGAAGACGGGTCGGTGCTCGATACCGGCCTAGAGACGTGGAACAAGGTGCTCGAGGTCAACCTGACCAGCATCTTCCTGTGCTGCAAGTACGGCATTCCGTACCTGCTCCGGGCGGGCGGCGGCTCGGTGATCAACACCTCCTCACTGGTGGCCAAGATCGGCTCGGCGGTGTCCCAGATCGCCTACACCGCCTCCAAGGGGGGCGTGCTTTCCCTGTCCAGGGAACTGGGCATCGAGTTCGCCAGGCGCGGAGTGCGGGTGAACGCGCTGTGTCCCGGCCCGGTGGACACGCCGCTGCTGCGGACGCTGTTCAAGCCCGAGGAGACGGCGCGCCGGCTAGTCCACGTCCCGCCCGGCCGGTTCGCGCGGGCCAGTGAGATCGCTGCGGCCGCTGTCTTCCTGGCCAGCGACGCGTCCTCCTACGTGAACGCCGCCGAGTTCCTAGTGGACGGCGGTATCTCGGCCGCGTACGTCACGGCCGAACCACCGGACAGCCCAGGAGGCCAGCAGTAGCGCCGCCTCCGCGTCCGGGCCTGGCGGGACAGCCGGTGGCGGGCATGCCGGAGGCATCCGTCCGGTCGCCTGTCCTGCACCGAACGTGACGTCGGCACAACATCTCGCAGCATCCGCCGGTTGCCGCGTTTGCGGCAGGGCCGAACGCGCAGGCCGGGCCGGATCCACCGCCTACCTGCCCATTGACAGTCATTCCGCAATGGTCTTATGGTTCGCAGAGTAGACCAAAGACTGCGGCAGGTCCGAGGTGTGCTCACCGCGCAGTCCGAGTCAGCGCCGGTCAGGGACAACGCGAACGCGCCGCGCAGCGGGCCGTATTCGTGCCGTGAATCCTGAGCGGCCTGGACGCCGATTCGGGAGGTCAGATGGACACCGTAGGTTCTGGGTCGGCAGGCGACGTCTCCGCTGTGAAGGTGGCCTCGGCATCGGTGGACATCTCCGAGCGCGGCGACGTCCACAAGCTGCGCAGGCATGCCATCGGGCTCGGCGGCGTCCTGTTCATCTCCTTCGCTGCCATGTCACCCCTGACCGGGCAGCTCGGCAACGTGCCGCTTGCGATCGGGATCGGCAACGGGATCGGGGCGCCCGCCGGTTTCTGGGTCGGCATCGTCGTGCTGGTCCTGTTCTCGGTGGGCTACGTGAAGATGATGAGGAGCGTGCCATCCTCGGGCGGCTTCTACTCGTTCATCAGCCACGGGCTCGGGCGTCCGATGGGGATGGCGGCCGGGTGGTTGTCGATCTTCGCGTACGCGTTCGTGGAGGGTTCGCTGTACGGGGCGTTCGGCTACTTCGGCAACATCACCATCCAGCAGTTCTTCCACGTGGGCGTGCCGTGGCCATACCTGGCCTTCGGCGCGCTGGCAGTCGCCTTCATCTTGGCTCATTTCGACGTCCGGCTGAGCACCAAGGTGCTGGGGGTAGCGCTCATCCTGGAGATACTCGTCCTGACGATCATGGACGTGGCGGTGTTCGCCCACGGCGGCGGACCGACGGGCGTGTCGGCGGCCCCGATCAACCCGGTCAACGCGTTCAAGGGCGTAGCCCCGGGGGTCGGCATCTTCTTCGCCGTGTGGTCCTGGGTAGGGTTCGAGACGATCCCCAACTACGCCGAGGAGTCGCGCAACCCCCGCCGGATCGGGGCGCAGGCACTGTTCATTAGCGTCGTCGGGGGCGGCCTGTTCTTCGCCTTCTGCTCCTGGGCGGTCGTCACCGGATGGGGACTGCACGATGTGGTCCACCAGGCGGCGACCAATGGCGGCAACTTGTACTACGGCGTCACCACCAAATTCGCCGCCAAATGGGTGACCGACCTCATGCAGTGGCTGATCCTGACCTCGTCGTTCGCCTGCGCCCTGGCGTTCCACAACACGAACTCGCGGTACCTGTACGTGATCGGGCGGGAGAAGATTTTCCACCCCAATCTCGGCCGGACGCACGTGAAGTGGAAGAGCCCTCACTGGGCCAACGCGCTGACGACGCTCATCGTGGCCTGCTTGCTGGGCCTGTTCCTGATCATCTGGTACGCGAGCCCGTCGGCCAAGGCCTTCGCCAACTTCGCCAACGCTCCTTACTACGAGCTCTTCGGCTGGTTCGCGATCGTGGCGACGTTCTCCGTGCTGGTGAACCAGACGCTGTCCTCGCTGGCCACGATCCTGCACTTCCGCCGGCCGGAGTTCGCACACGAGCGGAACCTCTGGACGACCGAGATCATCCCGGCACTGTCGATCGTGGCCATGGGCGTGGTCCTCTGGCTGCTGTGGTCCAACCTGAAGAGCATCGGCGGCTCGATCATCTGGGTGGACATCATCCCGTGGCTCTGCCTGGGCTGGCTCGCCCTCGGCATCGCGCTGGCGCTGGTGCTGCGCAAGCGGCGCCCGGAGAAGTACGAGGTCCTCGGCAGAATGGTGAACTCCGGCATCGACTAATCCCGCCCCGCGGGCCCGGGCAGCCCTCAGCCGCAAGGAGGCGTTGGTAGCTGGCGTTGCGGCACCGGGTCCTTTGCAGTGGGATGCGGCCCGGTTTGATGTCCCGGTCGTGGAGGACCCGCCGGCAGGACTGCTCACCCGCATGGACGGTCTGATGCTGACCGGAGGCGGCGATGTGGATCTGCCCTGTACGGCGAGGTGTCCGACCGAGCGTGTACGGCGTGCGCAGGGACAGGGACGCGTTCGAAGCCGTTCTCTATCGGGAAGCGGTGGTCCTCGGGCTACCCATCCTGGCGATCTGCCGGGGCATGCAGCTGATCAACGTGCTGCGCGGCGGAACGCTGCTTCAGCAGATCAAGGGCGGCCCAGGCCACTGGCAGCAGAACCCGCCGACCATGCACAGCCACGAGATCAGCGTGACCTTGGGCACCAGCCTGGCCGATGCGATGGGGCAGGCGGTGGCCCGGGTGAACAGCTACCACCACCAGGGCCTCCAGCACCTCGGCGCCGGTCTGCAGGTGACGGCCGTTTGCGGCGACGTCATCGAGGCCGTCGAAGCCGCCGACGCCGACATCGTCGCTGTCCAGTGGCACCCCGAGCTCATCGCTGCCAATAGCCCCCAGCACCATGCACTGTTCGAGCTCTTCGTGGAAAGAGCCGCCGCAACCGCCCGGACCAGCATCAGCGAGGAGATAAACCTATGGCCGACAACCTGACCGCGGGTCGCGACTTCGACTTCCACGGGCACGCACTGGATAACATCTTCGACACCTACAAGGAGCTGCGAAACCGGTGCCCGGTGAGCCGCAGTGAGGAGCACGGCGGGTTCTGGTTCCTGGTGAAGAGCGAGGACATCTTTGCCGCCGAACAGTCTCCGGACACATTCTCGGTGACTCCGTCCATGCTGCTGCCGCCATTCGGGACCGACGTGCCGCTCATCCCGATCGACATCGATCCCCCGGAGCACGCCCACTACCGTCGGGTCCTGCTGCCGCTGTTCACTCCGCAGGCCGTCGCCAAGCTGGACGAAGGCATGCACCGCACCGCCCGCGAACTGGCCACGGAAGTCGCCGCGCACGACGTTGTCGACGTTTCGGCCAGGTTCGCGCGGCCGATGCCGACTATCATCTTCAGCCGACTGGCCGGTTTCCCGGAGGCGGACTGGCCGAAGTTCGACCGCTGGGTGGACGACATCATCTACGAGCGCACCATCGACCCTGAGCGAGCATGGAAAGCGGGCCAGGAGGTGATGGACTACTTCGACGCGCTGCTCAAGGCGCGCGCTGAACAGCAGGACGCCGGTGACATCATCTCCCGGCTCCTGTCCGCGGAGATCAACGGCCGGAAGCTCACCCACGACGAGCTGCTGTCCTACTGCTATCTCCTGTTCGTCGCTGGGCTTGACACGACGGCATGGGCGATCCGGTCCAGTCTCTGGTACCTGGCCCAGAACCCAGATGCACAAGCCCGGCTGCGCGAGGATCCCGACCTGATCCCCACGGCGGCGGAGGAGTTCCTGCGTACCCTCTCGCCTGTCCAGGCGATGGCGCGAACGTGCAAGAAGGACACAGAGGTCTCCGGTCAGAGGATCAGGGCGGGGGATCGGGTGGTGCTCGTCTTCGGGGCAGGGAACCGCGACCCCGACGTCTACGAGCACCCCGATGAAATCGTGGTCGACCGCGAGAACAACCGGCACCTCGCGTTCGGCGGGGGTATCCACCGATGCCTCGGATCCAATCTGGGGCGGCGCGAGCTGGTCATCGCCCTGGAGGAGTTCCTGCGGGCTGTGGGCAACTTCTCGCTCGACAACCTAAGCGAGCAGTGGCACGGCGTCGGCCCCCTGACCCTGCGGATCGGGCGGTGATCTGAGATGTACCAGATCACAGTCGACCCGGCCCGCTGCCAGGGCCATGCACGCTGCCTCACCTTCGCCCCGGACGTCTTCGAATTCGACGACGAGGGATACTCCTTCGTTCCGGATGAGAACAGCCGCTACGCCCAGCTGACCGAGGGGGTCCGGCTCGCCGTGGCGAACTGCCCGGAGCGGGCGATCCTGGTCAAGGACGACCAAAGGACATGAACACCTTCGCCAGGCTCGTAGTGGTCGGAGCATCGGTCTCGTCGGGCGCCCTCGTCGCACAGCTGCGCGCGGATGGCTTTACCGGCCGCATCCTGGTCGTGGACCGGGACCCCGACGCGCCGTACGACAGGCCACCCCTCTCCAAAGAGTTCCTCGCCGGAACCACCGCCCGCCCGGAGGCACAGTGGTGGGACGGCCGCTGCGATCTGGTCCAGGGCCAGGCGACCGGGCTGGACATCGCGTCTTCGGCCGTCGATGTCGTCTTGGCGGACGGCACAGCGTGCACCGTTGGCGCCGAGCACATCATCGTCGCCGCCGGATCAGCTCCGGTGCGGCTGCCGGGGCAACCGCCCGGACTCGCCCACCTCCGAACGGCTGCCGACGCACAGGGTGTCGCCGCCTGCTGTCAGGCGGGCGAGTCAACCGGGAGGCCCGCCGCCGCGGCCGCGTCCAGGAGGCGCTTGTCGTATGTTACGAACGAGGTCAGCCCGGACCTGAAGTGCTGGGCTGTGCCGAGGTGAATGGCATCCAGGCTGCGCACTGTGGCCGGCTCGACGGCCCGGGCCAGGATCCGGATGCGCGGTTCCAGCTCGATGAGGTCGATCTGGTCCAGCACGGCGGGCAGGCGGGAGACCGCGCCGGGCGCGTACCGGGCCAGCGCCCGGAATGATTCGACCTCCGCGAGGATTGAGCTGATCCACCCGGTCTCGGCCCGCTCGTCCAGCCAGCGGCGCAGCGCACCTGATTCGGGCTCGGCGTGGGCGAGCTTGACGACCGCCGCAGAGTCCAGGTAGATCATCATCGCTCGGCGACGCGGTCGCGGGCGAGTTCCTCCGCGACGTTGACGCCATCGGGTTGGCCCAGGTCCAGCCGGAGCACGGCCCGGCGCATCTCGGCGGCGCGTTCGCGACGGCGGGCCGCCTCCAGCACAGCTTGCCGGATCGCGACAGACCGCGAGCTGCCATCGCGGGTGAGCACGTCGAGAGCGTGCTTGGTCTCCGCGTCGGTGCGGATGGTGATCGTATTGTGCGTGCCGAGAATCTCGTCCGCGGCTCTGACCAGCAGAGTTGCTCTCCCAGTCATCCGTCCGTGATGATCACCGGTCATGTGCCTGCGGTTGGTGTTCCTCCTGACCACGCGGCTAGCCGCGTGGCTGCGGCTCGCCCGGCGCGAGGAGACATGGAAGACCGCGGAGATCTTGCTCCTGCGCCATCAGCTCGCCGTCCTGCATCGACAGCAGCCGGGCCGCCCGAGGCTGGACTGGGCAGACCGGGCACTCATGGCGACCCTGCTCGCCGTGATACCGAAAGCCCGCAGGCACGGGCTGCGGCTGCTGCTGGTCACCCCGGATACGATCTTGCGCTGGCACCGCGACATCATCCGCCGCCGCTGGGATGCCAGGTGCATGCGAGGCAAGGCCGGCCGGCCAGCCACCCGCCAGGACATCACATGCCCGGGACCGCGGACGTGGTCATCGTCGGGGGCGGCTCGGCCGGCTCTGTCCTGGCGGCCCGCCTGAGCCAGGACCCCGCGCG
>Ga0070713_100000806_pt1 | contig 20091 bp, 17 predicted proteins | sample LARL82metaG_FD_65465 | JGI IMG/M metagenome (GOLD analysis project Ga0070713, IMG submission 65465) | Corn, switchgrass and miscanthus rhizosphere microbial communities from Kellogg Biological Station, Michigan, USA - LAR L8-2 metaG | ecosystem: Host-associated > Plants > Roots > Rhizosphere ...
AGGCTGAGCTCTGCCGGGCCGGATCGCAATAAGAGCGAGAAGGGCATGTGGGCACGCTGGTCACGGGCCGTGCCCCGGTTCCCCGCCGTACTCGCCACCGCAGCCGTCGCGGTAATGGTCGTGCTCTCCCTTCCAGCGCTGCACCTGCGGCTTGGCCTCGCCGACGCGTCCAACGACCCCACGACGACCACCAGTTACAAGGCCTATGAAACGCTCGCCGACGGGTTCGGTCCGGGGTTCAACGGCCCGCTCCTGCTGGTCGCCCAGACCCGGTCCGCAGCCGACCGCGCGGCGCTTGACCAACTGGACCGCGCGCTCGTCGGCGTTCCCGGGGTGGCCGCCGTGCAAGCCGGGTCTGCTCAGGCCAGGCCAGCTGCCAGGCCAGCTGCCGGGCCGGCTGTCGAGGTAACCACGGTCCTGCCAAGCACACCGCCAGAAGCCCAGGCGACCTCTGTCCTGATCACGCAGCTCCGGAACACGGTGATACCGCGCTACACGCACGGCACCACGCTGCGCGTCTACGTGGGCGGAGTGACGGCCACGTTCGATGACTTCGCGGCGGTGACCAGCGCCAAGCTGCCCTGGCTGCTCGCCGTGATCGCGGGCCTCAGCTTCCTGCTGCTCGTGCTCGCCTTCCGCAGCCTGCTCATCCCGGCGGTCACGGCGGTACTGAACCTGCTGTCTGCGGCCGCATCGTTCGGCGTGATCACCGCGTTCTTCCAGTGGGGCTGGGGTACCAGGGCCCTCGGCCTCGGCGCGCCCGTCCCGGTTGAGGGTTACCTGCCGGGGCTAGTGCTCGCGGTACTGTTCGGCCTGTCCATGGACTACCAGGTGTTCCTGGTCAGCACCATGGCCGAGGAATGGTCCCGAACCGGTGACAACGCCCGGTCGGTGCTCGCCGGCCAGGCCCGCACCGCACGGGTGATCACCGCCGCCGCGGCGATCATGATCGCCGTCTTCATCACGTTCGTGTTGATCGGGAGCGAGGTCGGCATCGCCGAGTTCGGCATCGGGCTGGCCGCCGCCGTTGCCCTTGACGCCTTCGTCCTGCGGACGGTGCTCGTGCCGGCCGTGATGCACTGGTTTGGCCCGGCGAACTGGTGGCTGCCGCGCTGGCTGGACCGCCGACTGCCGCACCTGGCCATCGACACGCCCGCGCAGGAGCAGCCCGACCCCGCGTCCCGGTCCACCCTCGTCTAGCTCACTCACGGAAGGATCACCGACATGCCTGATGAGCCACCTCTGCCTGCAGTTTCCTGGCCGCGGTACGGCGTCGACGCGCCACCGGTCCCGGCGGTTCTCGGCGCCGCCGGACTGGCGTGCTGCCTTGCCGCCGCCCGGGGACGGCACGGCCGGATCGTCCTGGCGACCGCCGGGGCGGTCCTGCTGGCCAACGCCGGCGTGTACCTGCACACCACGCTCCGCGGCAAGCTGCGTATCTGGGAGCGGGAACTGGACCGGGTCGGCCTGACCGGCAACGAGCAGCTGCTCGACCTGGGCTGCGGCCGCGGCGCGGTGCTGATCGCGGCGGCCAGGCGGCTGCCGGAGGGACGTGCCTTCGGCGCGGATCTGTGGACAAGGGACCAGAGTGGCAACAGCCCAGAGGTCACGCTCGCCAACGCCGCGGCAGCCGGCGTCGCCGACCGGGTGGAAGTGCACACGGCCGACATGACGGCGCTGCCGTTTCCTGATGGCGCTTTCGATGTGGTGACGAGCGCGCTGGCGATCCACAACATCCCGTCGCCTGAGGGACGCTACCGCGCGGTGGACGAGGCCATGCGGGTGCTGCGCCCGGGCGGCCAGTTGCTCGTCGCCGATCCCTGGCCCATGGCCAGGAGGTATGTCGCGCACATCGGCAACGGCACGTTGCGCGGGCTTGGCCCTGGGTACTGGTACGGCGGCCCGTGGCTCGGCATCACCCTGCTGCATGCCGTCAAGGAGCGCTAGCAGTCAGCCGCCAATCTCAGCGGTGCACCCTGGGATTGCCGCTGGCATCATGAGGGGCATGCCCAGCGGTGAGACGAGTCCGGTTTTCGTCGGCCGAGACGCCGAACTCGCGCTCCTGGAGCGCGCGCTTGACGTCGCGGCCGGCGGAACGGCGGCCACGGTACTGGTCGGCGCCGAATCTGGCGCCGGTAAGTCGCGGCTGATCAGGGAGTTCGCGGCCAAGGCGGAGGACCGCGCACTGGTGCTCACCGGCGGCTGCGTAGCGGTGAGCGCGGCCGCCTTGCCCTACGCGCCAGTCACGGCCGTGCTCCGGAAGCTCGTCCGGTCCCGCGGCGCGGTTGCGGTCGCCGCGTTGCTCCCCGGTAACCAGGCAGCCGAGCTGGGCGTACTGCTGCCCGAATTCGGCGAGCAGCCATCCGGTGGCGACCCGGCGATGACCCGGGCGCGACTGTTCGAGACGCTGCTGACCTTGTTTGAGGTCCTCGCCGAGGAACGGCCGCTCGTGCTGGTGGTCGAAGACGCGCACTGGGCCGACCGGTCAACGGGTGACCTGCTGACCTTCCTTGTCCGCAATATGCGGAACGCCCCGGTGCTGCTCGTCATCACGTTCCGGTCCGAGGACATCGAGCGCGGTCCGCTCCGCTCGCTAACCGCGGGGCTCGGCCGGATGGAAGGGGTCTGGCGGACCGAGCTCGAGCGGCTGTCCCACCGCGACGTCGCCGCTCAGCTAACGGGCATTCTCGGCGGCCCGCCCCAGCCCGCGCTCATTAACGCGATCTACCAGCGCGGCGGCGGGAACCCGCTGTTCACCGAGGCGCTCGTGAACCAGGACGGCAGCCCGGTCACCGGGCTGCCGGGGTCGCTGCGGGACCTGATCCTCGCCGCGGTGAAGGAGTTGCCCGCGGAAACCGAGCAGGTACTGAAGATGGCGGCGGTGGGCGGAGACCACGTCGCGCACGCGCTGCTAGCCGCGGCGGCCAGGCTGGACGATGTCACCCTCACGAGCGCGCTGCGCCCGGCCGTGGCCGCGCACGTACTGATCAGCGACGCCGACGGCTACGGTTTCCGGCACCAGCTTTTCCGTGAGGCCGTGCTCGCCGACCTGCTTCCCGGTGAGCGGGCGGTCGCGCACCGCGGGTTCGCGGCGGCGATCGATGCCACGCCGCCCGCCAGACGGGGGAGCGCCGCCGGGGTGCAGCTGGCGCTGCACTGGCGCGGCGCTCATGAGGACGAGCGCGCGCTGGCCGCCGCCTGGCAGGCGGCGGCCGATGCGGGTGCGGCGTTCGGCTACGTGCAGCGTCTTCAGATGCTTGACCAGGTGCGGGAGCTGTGGCCGGGCGTACCGGATGCGGCCAGCTCAACCGGCACCGATTACGTTGGCGTGCTCGAGCTCGCCGCCGACACCGCGCGGTGGGCCGGGGAACCAGAGCGCGGCCTCGCCCTGGTGGCTGAGGCCCTCGCCGAGCTTGGCGAGACAGGGGATACCGAACGGAGGGCGGCGGCACTGTCCCGGCGCGCTGGTTTGCGTCGGGAGCTGCTCCTGCCTGGCCAGCTCGATGACCTGTCCGCGGCATTGCCGCTGGCGAGCGGGCCGACCGTGGTGCGCGCCCGGATCATCGCCCAGTACGGCTGGGCGCTGCGGCGCGCGGACAGGAACGGAGCAGCGCAGCCGTACGCCGACGAGCTGTCGGCCCTCGCGGACAAGCTCGGTGACGAGGAGCTTCAGGCCGAAGCTGCGATGCTGCTCGCCGCGGTCGCCGCGCACAAGGGCGAAGACACGGTCACCGCGCTCCTGCGCGCCCGCGACATGGCGGCCAGCCTCGGGTCCGGGCACCTGGAGGTATGGGCATACCTCACGCTCGGGTACGTGCTCGGCGACCGCGGCAGCAATGCCGAGGCCGTACAGCTTGGCCGTCAAGGCCTGGCCCGGGCCAGGCAGCTCGGCCTCGGCAGGCAGATAGCCGCCCCGATTGCCGGGAACCTGGCCGAAGCGCTAACCGCTGTCGGGCGCTGGGATGAGGCGGAGGAGATACTCGATGAGATCCTCAGCCTGGACCAGCCGCCGCTCGGACGCGCCCACCCGCTGCTAGCCCGCGGCCAGATCGCCGTAGCCCGCGGGGACGTGGAAAGCGCGAGCGGAATCGCGGCCGAGGTGCGCTCGCTGCCTGCGGCCGTCCACGCTGAGGGCCACTACGCGTATCCGCTGGCGCAGCTCGAGATCGACTGGCGGCTGGCCGGCGGCGACCTGGCCGGCGCACTGGCCAGTGCGCGCGCCGTACCCCCGCCCGATCCGGCGACCGACCCGGCCCCGCACCATCTGTGGGCGCTGGCTGCCTCCGCGATGCGCGCGTGCGCCGAGGCGAAAGCGCTCGGCGGGCCGGACGCGGCCGACGCGGAGCTGCGCGGAGACTTGGCCGGGCGAGCCGCCGCGATCCCGCGGCGCACCCCGCTGCACGACGCGTACGCGACGCTGGTCGCCGCGGAAAGTTCCCGGGCCGCCGGGCACCAGGACGCGGCTGGCTGGGACGCCGCCCACGCGGCGTGGGAGCGCCTCGGGCAGCCTTACCCGGCGGCGTACGCGCTGCTGCACGGCGCGCGCGCCGCGATCGAAAGCGGAGACAGGAACGCCGCCGCCGCCCGGCTGCGGGCCGCAGCGTACCTGGCCGAACAGGTGGGCGCCGTTCCGCTCCGCCAGCAGATCGCCCGGCAGGCCCGGCAGGCCCGGGTCGACCTGCCGGCCTCAGGTCAGGCCGCGGCGCCGACGCGGTTCGGGCTGACCGAGCGTGAGACCGAGGTGCTTCGGCTGGTCGCGGCGGGGCGGGGAAACCGGGACATCGCCGCCGAGCTGTTCATCTCGCCCAAGACGGCCAGCGTGCACGTATCGAACATCCTCGGCAAGCTCGGCGTGGCGACGCGCACCGAGGCCGCCGCGGTCACCTACCGGCTGCACCTGCTCGACGACCGGTGACCTAAGCCCGGCTAAGCCGAATGCTTAGCCGGCCCGGACACGGCCGCCTCGGCGGATGCGGCGGTCGCCCGATGTGACGGCGCGCGGCTCAGTCATACCTTGCGGTTATCGGTGCTCAACGAGACCAGGAGGATAGCGTGAAAGGCTTCGATCCCCAGACGAGCTTCGGGCACGAGGTGTCCAGCCGGTACGACCGCGACGGACGGGGTGATGAGGCGGAGACCGTCGCCTTCCTGGCCCGGCTTGCGGGTCAGGCGGACGCCCTGGAGTTCGCCGTCGGCACCGGCCGCGTCGCGCTGCCGCTGCGCGCGGCGGGCGTGCGCGTGGACGGCATCGAACTGTCGCCGCACATGGTGGACCGGATGCGCGAAAAGCCCGGTGGCGACGCCATCAAGGTGACGATGGGCGACATGTCGCGCGCTACCACCGGGCGCCGCTACGGACTCGTCTACCTCGTCTACAACACCATCGGGAACCTGATCACCCAGGAGGATCAGGTCCGGTGTTTCGAGAACGCCGCCCGGCACCTAGACCCCGGCGGGGCATTCGTGCTCGAATGCATCGTCCCGGTCGCTCCGGCCAGGCCGTATCACCAGTTCGTTGACGCCGAGCACATCGCGATGGACTCGGTGACGCTGGAGGTCTGCCAGTACGACCCCGTGACGCAGATCCTCGATAAGAACCACGTTCGCATCGGTGCCGACGGCATCGTCCTGTCGCCGGTCAGCCTGCGCCAGGCGTACCCGGCCGAGTTCGACCTCATGGCCCGCATCGCCGGGCTACGGCTGCGCGACCGGTGGGGCGGCTGGAACGGCGAGCCCTACACGGCGTCAAGCTGGCGGCACGTCAGCGTCTACGAGCCGGCGCGGTGAGATCTCGGTAAACGGGCAACACGACCGTGTCCGGAAGGCTAGGACGATCCGGGGCTTACCGCTAACATCTAAGAATTATTTAAGCCACTGACTGGTCCATGAAGGGGTGGGCGTGTGCTGGTCAGCGACGTGATGACGGCGTTTCCCTCGTACATACGGCTCGGAGCCTCTATCCGGCGGGCCGCCGAGATGCTCAGCGTTTCCGAGGTCGGTCATCTGATGGTCCTGGATCACGACAGCCGGTTTGTCGGGTCGCTATCCGAGGAAGACGTGGTGCGGGCCATGCTGCCCGGCTTCGGAGACGTGACCGCCGCCGGGGGCACGCTCGCGGACGCGTTCCGTGTCTTCCTGGAACGGGGTCGCGCCCTCGCTGACCGGGTCATCGACCCGCTCGTCGTGCGCGACGCGGCGACGGTCCGGCCGACCGACGAGATCGCCCGGGCGGCGATCGTGATGATCGACCGCGGGATCCGGAGGCTTCCGGTGGTGGATAACGGTGCCCTGGTGGGGACGCTGTCCCGGGCCGACCTGTGCCGTGCGGTGATTTACCATTCCTGAGATCCGGCTTAACCTCATCCACCGCAGCACCCGCGAGGTCAGCCAGCGGGTGTGCGCGCTTCCCGCGACCCTCGGTCGCAGCAGCAGCACCGCGGCGGTGGTCCTCGATGACCCCGACGTCTCCCGGCGGCACGCCCGGATCGAGATGGCCGGCGATGAGCTGGTCGTCGTTGACCTCGGCAGCACCAACGGGACCTACGTCAACGACGCGCGGGTAACCCGCCACGTGCTCGTCCCCGGCGACCGGATGCGCATCGGCAAGCACGACATCACGTGGTCCTTCATCGACTCGAGCGCGACGAGGCTCATCGACCCGAGCCAGCTGACCGCCGCGCGGCCGACCGCACGGGAGAGAGTGGCGGCCCGGCGCGTGGTGGAGGCCGCGGAAGCGCGCAATAAGAAGGCCGGACACGAACTCGACGGCTTCCTTTCGCTGGCCCACGGGTTCCTGCCCGCCGAGCAGCCGCTGCTCGCCTTCCCGGAATCGCACCGGTCCTGGGACGACATGACCGACCAGCTCCCGGGCCTGTTCCGGGGGCTGTCACTGCGCCGCGCGTTCGATGCGATGCCGGTGCTTGATGCCTCGCCGGCGGCCTTGCCTGATCAGTACCTGCTGCGCGCATCGACCATGCTCGGGGTCTTCGCCCACGCCTACCAGTACATGGCGATCGATCCGCCGCCCGCGCTGCCGGACTCGCTGCTTCGACCGTGGCGAACCGTTTCGCGCCGGCTGGGCAAGAAGGTCCCGGCCGTGTCCTACATCGACCTGTTCTTCTACAACTGGCGGCTGCGTGACCCAGCCGGGCCGCGGATGCTCGACAACATGGACCTGCTGGTGCCGACCTGGAACAACGCGGCTGAGCGGGTTTTCTACCTGGTGACCACTGAATTCGCGATGGGCCTTACCCCGGTCCTTAGCGCCATGCTGGACGCCCAGGAGGCCGTGGTCGCCGACGACCCGGCGGCCCTGGAGGGCGCGCTGCTGGTCATCCTCGACCAGCTGCAGTACGTGACCCGCGCCATTTACCCGCAGATTGATCCCAACCTCCGGGGCAGGTATGCCCTTGACCAGGTGCTGTGGGCCAAGACGGTCGGCACCGCCGGGGTCCCGATCTTCGACGGCGCGCCCAGCCCGGCCGGCACCGCGCAGCCGCAGATCCACGCGCTGGACGCGTTTCTCGAGCGCCAGGACTTCGCGTCGGCCGTCGGTCAGCAGAGCGTCTACCTCGCCGGGTTCTTTCCGCGGCACTGGCAGGAACTGGTGGCCGCCCTGCGCGAGGTGTCGGTCCGCCAGTACATCGAACGCACCCGCAGCAACTCGCTGCGCGGCGTCTACAACGCGATGCTCGACGCCTACCTCGGCGACCGCGGCTGGATGGGACTGCACCGCGTCAAGGCATACGGCTTCCTCGAGGTGGCGTTCAAGGTCGGCCGGCAGGTGACCACCGGCACCCGTTTCACCGGGCTGTTCAAGGACCGGACCTGGGACCTGATCGACGACGAGCTGGCCTTTGTCCGCGAAGAGCGCCGTCCCCCAGTGGGCCCGCCCGTCGTGTTCGGCACCGCCCGCCGGGGCCGCGTGGTGACCGCGAAATCCGGGGCCTGGACCTGCTACCTGGACATCGACGTCACCGGGCAAGGGGCGTACCACCTGCCCGGTGACCGGGTCGGCGTGCTGGCCGAGCACGACGAGGAGCTGGTGCGCCGCACGGTGGCCGCCCTGCAGGCGACCGGCGACGAGCTCGTGCGCCTCACCCCGGAATGGAAGGCGGCGGTGGCCTGCCGGGAAGGATACGGCGACACCGACGTGCTGCCGCTGCGGACGCTGCTGCGCTTTGCCCAGCTCCGCCCGGTCTCGCGCGCGGTGGCGAAACGACTGGTGAAGCTGACGGCCGTCGGCGCGTGGCAGCGAGTGGTTGACGCCCGCATGGAGGATCAGTGGGAACTGTGGGACGTCCTGAACCTGCTGTACGCGGGCGGATATGACGTCACCCGGCTATGGAAGGCCGAGCCTGGCGCGGACGACTCCTTCTGCTCGGTGATCCCGCCCGAGCCTTTCCGGCTGTACTCGATCGCCTCGGCGCCGTCCCCTGGCCAGCCTGCCACTACGCTCCGGCTGGTGGTCGCCGGCCTAGGCTACTCTTCCGCCGACACGCCCTGGTCATACCCGCGCGAACGGCGCGGAACGGCATCGCATTTCCTGCGCCGGGCGAGCGTGGAAGACCAGCGCCGGCTGTCGCTGCAGATCGTCTCGGCCCCGCGGTTCCGGCTCCCCGCCGACCCTTCCACTCCCGTGGTGATGTTCGCGGCCGGCTCGGGGGTCGCCCCCTTCCTGGGATTCGTCGCGGCGCGCACCGGTTCCGGCGAGAACCGGCTCTACCTGGGAATCAGGACACCAGAAGAATTCGCCGTGCAGGCAGACCTGGACGCGGCCGCCGCCGCGGGCCGGCTGAACCTCAGCGTTGCCTTCTCCCGCGCCGATGCCGCGGTCAGCTTCGACGGCCAGCGGCACGTTGTCCAGAGCGGGCAGCGGCGCCGGGTCGACGACGTGATCCGCGCCGAGGCAAACGCGCTGTGGGACCTGCTGCGCCCCACGGACGAGGGCGGACACGGAGCCTTCGTCTACGTGTGCGGCACCGCCAAATTCGCGGTCGCCGTGCGCGAGGCACTGGCCGGCATCGTGCCCGGCGACGGCGCGGAGTTCCTCCGCCAGCTGATGGCCGACGGACGTCTGAGCGAGGACGTCTTCACCACCTACCTCGGTCACGCCCAGCAAGGCCGCCGCTTCGAGGTGTCGGAACTGGCCACCCGCAACGCCCCCGGCGGGCCCCTCTGGATGGCGATCAGCGGCGCGGTATTCGACGTCACCGAATTCCAGCACCTGCACATCGGCGGGGCGCACATCGTCAGGAACCACGTCGGGCTCGACGCGACCGCCGCGTACCGGAAAGTGCTGCACCACGCGCACTCCGAAATCGACGCCCAGCTCGCCATGTACGAGATCGGGCACCTGCGCAGGCTCGACTTCGGCGACCGGTGGGGCGTGGTGCTCACCGAGGACGGCCTGCACGCGATGGCGCTTGAGGAGCTGTTCCGTACCTGGGTGCGGTTCGTGTACCTGCTGGCCGGCATGGAAAACGCGCTGAACGCCGACTACGCGTTCACCACGATGCTGACCACCCTGGGCGAGGATGGCAAGGAGCTGACGCCCTACAAGGCGCAGTACGTCCTGGAGTCGCACCGGCGGTTCCTCATCAGCTACCTCGACGGCCTGCTGCACGAGGACCTGCGCAACATGTGGCAGCTCACCGTCGGGTTCTGTGACCCGAAGCGGGACATCCGGTCCTTCGACACCGACCTCGCCGCCACCCTGGCGAGCCCGGAGGTCGCACTGGCCCGCCGTTCCGTCGGCTCGGTCAAGGAACAGCTGCTCGCCGGGGAGGACTTCAAGCGGGTCGCCGCGATGTGCCGCATCTACGCGCGGGCCGACGTCCAGCTCCTGCGCGACCTGAAGGACGCGGTGCTTGAGGGAGTCCGCGCCTTTGAGGCGCACGAGGCCGACGTCGTCGAGCAGGCCGGGACCACCGTGCTGAACGCCGCGTGGCACGCGCTCGATGTGGTGTCGGCGTATTACCGGCGCATGGCCGGGTACACCCGCGGCCATGGCATCGCCGCCGGCGACGCGGTCGACGAGGTCATCCCGGCCGACCGGGGAATTCCCGGGCACGGCGGCCCGCTCCCGCTTCCCGACTGAGGCGCGGTCCCTGTGCCCGGACTGGGACATGCGCGGCGTGATCGACCATCTCGGGATGATGGAACGGGTGCACGAGCGCGACATCAGCACCCCCTTGGCGACGCCGGCCTGGTGACCTGGACCGGGAACGCCGAACTGGGCGAGCAGGCCGCGCGCGACCTGCGGTTCACCATGTGAAAAAGGCGCCTAGCTCGGCGGCGTCATGCCCGCCAGTTCATAGACCAGGTACCAGGCGTTGACGGTGCCGACGCCGGCGACCAGGCTGTAGCCGGCCCGGGTGGCGAAGCCCTTAATCGTGTAGGTCTTCGCCGGCTTCCCCTGGACGAAGGTCACGGTGTTGTTGCCCGAGGTGACCGGCACGATGCCGGGGGCATTCGCGGCCGACAGCCGGTACAGCGCCGGGTTGATGACGCCGAGTGCGTGGCCGGCGACCTGGTCGGCGAGGGCCACGATGCCGGCGAACTCCGGCGTCGCCTCGCTCGTGCCGCAGGCCGGGTACCAGCCGGCCGGCGTGCCTTTTTGCGGGAAGCTCTGGTAAGTGAACACCGGGCTACTGCAAGCGCCGTTCATCGAGACGTCGGGCACCCCGCGCGCGCTGCCCACTACGTTCTCGACGCCGTTCTGGTAGGACGGGCGGGAGAAAAGCACCGAGAGGCCGCCGCCGGTGGCGAAGGGCACCGTGCCGCCGCCGAGGTGCGGGTCATAGGTATCGTTCCACGCCACCGACGTGTACGTGCTGCCCTTGCCCGCCACGAGCTCGGTACCGCCTACGCCGGTCACCAGCGGGTCGCTGTCCGGCCAGGACGTCACCCGGTGGGTGTAATAGGTCGTCCCGTCCAGCTCCACGTCGGCGGCGCCGCTGTCACCGGAGGCGGCCAGGATCGTCGGGCCGTCCTTCTCCTTCGCCGCCTGCACGTACGCGCTGCGCAGGTGGTAGCGGCTGATCTGGCCGAGACCGGTGAACGTCTGCTCGGTGGCGCTGAAGCTCTGGCTGATCACATCGCCGAGATGGTGCTCAAGCACGTAGTTCTCGGCCTCGATGATCTGCGGGAAGCCGGTCACGCCCTCGGTCTCCGACACCGGCGTCTCGACCAGCAGGATGTTCGCGCCGGGCGCGATCGCGTGCGCGTACTCCACGTCGAGCGTGGTCTCGCCACCCCAGCCGGTCATGTCGGAGTTGCCGGGGTTCCACTTCGGTATCTTCCCGGCCGGCGCGATGATCCTGAACGACGGCGGGGCGGGCAGCTTGAACTGCCGGTCAAAGACGGCCAGGTCTTTCATGATCGTCGGCGAGCCGAACGAGTCGACGATCACGATGGTCTCGCCCTTGCCAGTGACGCCGTGCCGGTACAGCGGGGCGAGGTTGTACGCCGTCTCCACCTGCTGCGGTGTCAGGCAGTGGTAGAAGCCGGCGGCGACGCAGTTCGCCTGCGACGGCGCTGGCATGCCGCCCACCGGGTGGAGGACGCCGGACTTGACGGCGATCGCCGGCGCGCCGGCCGATCCCGCCGTGGTCACGGCCGATCCCGCCGTCGCCGCGGCGGCGATCACGGCCGCCGCGAGCGCAGTGGCGCCTGCCGCCAGTCCGGTGACTCTCCACTTGAGCATGCGCCCTCCAGGCAGTCTAGGTAACCCCGCAGATCGACCATAGAACAGCCACCCGTCGCAGCACGTGGCAAACGACGAACCATTCGTGGTCACGTTCTGAGGGAGCGCAGGTGCCTTCCAGATGGCAAGCAGATGAGCGGATACGACCCCTTGACCAGATGTATCTGTTCTATAAAGAATAGAACAGATACATAGCGACGAGCATGGAGATGCGATGTGCGCAGCGAACGCAACGGGAGGCCGGACATGCCCGCTGCGATAGAAATCAGCCAGCTGACGAAGAGGTTCGGCGGGCGTACCGCGGTCGACCACGTGTCGCTGTCCGTCAACGCCGGCGAGGTATTCGGGTTCCTCGGGCCCAACGGCGCGGGCAAGACGACGACGGTGCGGATGCTCGGCACGCTGATCGCGCCGTCAGCGGGGTCCGCCACGGTGGCGGGGATCCCGCTCAGCCCGGCCAACGCCGCCGAGATCCGGCGCCGTATCTCGATCATGCCGGAGGCGCCCGGCCTGTACCAGCGGCTGACCGTCGCCGAGAACCTGGAGTACTTCGCCCGCCTGTACGGCCTGCCGGGACGCCAGGCACGCATGAAGGCGGCCCTGGACGCGGTCGGCCTCACCGACCGCGCGAACGACCCGTGCCGGAGCCTGTCCAAGGGCCTGCGGCAGCGGACCGCGCTGGCCCGGTCGCTGCTGAACGACCCGTCGGTCATGTTCCTCGACGAGCCGACCTCGGGTCTTGACCCGGCGGCCGCGCACGAGGTGCTCGGCCTCATCGACTCGCTGCGGGACCGGGGCGTCACCGTGTTCCTCACCACGCACCGGCTGGACGAGGCGGAGCGGGTATGCGACCGGGTCGCGATCATGAGCACCAGCCTGCGGACCATCGGGCGGCCCGACGAGTTGCGCTCCCGGCTGTTCACCAGGTCGCTGGAGGTCACGACGGCCGCGCCGCTGGCGAAGCCGGAAGAGGCCTTCGACGGCCAGCCGGGCGTGAGCGGCTGGCAGCGCGAGGATCCCGCGAAAGGCGGCCCGGCCGGGTACCGGCTGACCGTGACCGACCCGGCCATCGCCGCCCCCGCCGTCACCAGGGCGCTCGTCGCGGCCGGGGCGGACGTGCTGTCGATCGCCGAGGCGCGGCGCACGCTCGAAGACGTCTACCTCAAGCTGATCGACGACAAGGAGGGGGCGCCGCGATGAGCACCAGCGTGACCCGCATCAGCGCCGTCGTCCGCAAGGAGGTCACGGAGTTCCGGCGCAACCGGCTCATCCTCATCACCGCGGGGGTCCTGCCGCTGATCTTCCTCATCGAGTCCACGGTCAGCCTCCTCGCCATCAAGGCGACCGCGACCAGCGCCGTCCTGGACAAGCGGGTCGACTCGTCCCTGTTCCTGCCCCTGATCGTCCCGGTCCTCATCCCGGCGGTAATGAGCGCGTTCTCGGTGGTGGGGGAGAAGGAGCAGGGAACACTGGAGCCAGTGCTGACCACCCCGGTCAGCACCATTGAATTCCTCGTCGGCAAGGCGCTGGCGATCTTCGTGCCCGCGGTGGTCATCGCCTACCTGCTGTTCGGCATCTTCATGGCGATCGTTAGCTTCGGCGCCAGCCAGCCGGTGGCCACCGCGGCGCTGCACGCGCCGCAACTGCCCGCGGAACTGGTCTTCATACCGCTCTTGGCCGGGTGGGCGATCTGGGTCGGCATCGCGGTCTCGAGCAGGGTCAGCGAGACGCGGGTCGCGCAGCAGCTGAGCATGCTCGCCAGCCTGCCACCGCTCGCGCTGGTCGCGATGATGTCCTTCCAGGTGATCACCCCGAGCTTCGGGCTGGGCGCCGCGCTGGCGGGCGGCCTGCTCGTTGTTGACTGCACCGCCTGCTTCCTCGTGGCCCAGCTGTTCGACCGCGAGCGCCTCATCACCGGAAGCAAGTCCGATACCGGAATCATCGAGGGGACATCATGACGGCAGAACTCAGGTTGTCGCGGCAGTGGGGCAGCTATGCCGTCCGCGGCAAGAGCTGGCAGGTCATCGTCGACGGCAAGGTCGTCGGCTCGATCGATCACCGGCAAGCCATTGAGCTGCCGGTCGACCCGGGGGAGCACACGCTGCGGGTCAAGGCGTCCGAGCGTTACATCAGCAAGGAGAGGCGCTTCGAAGCCGCCGACGAGCAGGTCGTCAACTTCCGGTGCCACGGCCCGGTGGCCTTGCCGATGCTGCTGGCCGCACTGGTCAACCCCGGCCTCTGGATCACGCTCAAGCAGGAGTGAGACCGTACACCCATGCTGCTCAGCATCGAGCCGGACGGCCCCGTCCCCATCTACCAGCAGATCAGGGACCGCATCGTGGAGGCGATCGCCAGCGGTAGCCAGCTGGCGGGCTCCGTGCTGCCCTCGACCCGGCAGCTGGCCGTCGACCTCGGCGTCAACTTCCACACCGTCAACAAGAGCTATGACCTGCTTCGCCAGGAAGGGCTGCTGCGCCTGTCGCGCAAGTCAGGCGCGGTCGTGCGGCGCGATGCCGCTAGCGGCCCGCCAGATCCCGGCTGGGCGCAGGAGTGGGCGGTGCGGCTGCGCACGATGCTCGCCGAGGCTACCGCCCAGGGCATGACCGAGCCGGACGTCATCGCCGCTTGCCGCGCCGCCCTCGCCAGCTTCTCCGTCCCTGAGGGGGAATGAGCCATGACTGCGGCCATCCTGATCAGCGATGTCCTTATCCCGTTCATCGGCACCCTGCTGCTGCTCACCCCGGCGATCACGCGGCCTACCGTCCAGTTCGGCGTCCGCGTTCCGCCCGAACGGACCGGCGCGCCCGTCCTGCGCGACCAGCGGCGGGCCTACTACCGGCGGGCTGGCGCGGTCGTCGTCTGCTGCACGGCCGCGGCGGTCGCGCTCGCGGGCCACGGGTCATGGTGGCTGCCGAAGATCGTGCTGCTGGCCGAGGTCGCCGCCGAGCTCGGCTGCTTCCTGCGCGCGCGCAGGAAGATCGTCGCGGTCAAGAATGCCGAGCGCTGGTTCGCCGGCCTGCGGCAGACCGTGGTGGCCGACACCAGCTGGCGCACCGACCCGCCCCGCTTCCCGGTACGCTGGCTCGTTCCCGCGCTGCTGGTCATCGCGGCGACCGCCGCCGTCGGCGCCGTCCGTGCCACTGGTCCCAGGCCGGTCATCGGCATCGTCGCCGGCCAGGCGTACGTGACGGCCCTGTGGACCGGGCTGCTGCTGCTCTTCTTCCGCGCCCGGCCCGAAGTCGAGGCGTCTGACCCGGCGGGCTCCGTCCGGCGCTACCGCAGGTTCCTCGGCGCGTTTGCCCGGGCAATGCTGACGCTGGTCGCGCTGGTGGACCTCACCCTGCTGCTGTCCGGGCTGCGGGCCTGGCACGTTTTCCGTCCAGGTGGCATCGGCGGCGACCTGCCCGCCGTGCCCTTCATCGTCGGGCTGCTCGTCCTGGCGGCGGTGACGGTGCGCGCGGGCCAGGGCGGGCACCGCCTGCCGGTCGCCACCCTGGGCCCCGCCCGCGCTCCGGCCGCGGCAGTCGACCGCGACGATGACCGGTTCTGGAAGGGCGGCGTTATCTACCTCAACCGCGACGACCCGGCGCTCATGGTCGGAGCCCGGGTCGGCGCCGGCTTCGCCCTCAACGTGGGCAACCCGGCCGCCTGGCTGATCATCGCCGTCGCCGTCGCCGGTCCAGCCGGGCTCACGCTGCTGCTCTACGGCCTCGCCCATTAAGCGCCGGCGTCGTCCGGCCGAGGGCAGTCGCTCCGCAGTACCAGGTGCGCGGGTTCTTCGCCGCCCAGTACTCGTTCCGCGACCCGGCCGGCTTTGGCGCGGCCGTGGTCACCGTCGACAGCGCGCCGGCCGGCTCATGACCGGGTGCGCTTGGCGGCGTGGAACTCGTGGTCGCGGCGGATGAGGCGCTCGATGTCCGCGCGCCGCCCGGCGTCAAGCGCGTGGCTGGAACGGTCGACTAGGGCGAGCAGCTGGCCGACCGATCGCTCGACCCGCACCGTCGGATCCCGCAGCAGCCCGACGCGAGCGCTGGAGTGCGTGAGCAGGACCACCGGGGTGATCGGCGTGCCGCGCTTGTTAGTGCTCAGCCAGCGGGAGAGCGCCGCCGCCGGCTCATTGACCTGCTGGCTCGGCGACCGGCCCGCCCGGTCCTGCATAGGGCGGCGCCCGCCGCGCGGATTGCCGTACCGGTCGACCTGCTCGGCCGTCCACACGTCGCCGCGGACGTAGACCCGGATGCTCCGGTACTTCTCCTCGATCGCGAACAGGCCGCGCGGGCCGAGGAGAAGGGCGTCGATCTCACCGCGGGAGTTGCAGTAGCCGCGCAGCAGGAGCCACTCGTCGTCCAGTGCCGCCGCGAGCTCGTCGGCCACCCGGCGCTCGGCGTTCCGTCCGGCCATGATCGTCTGTTCCCGTGCCGTGGGCAAGACAGTGGTCAGGTACTGCCGCGTAGCCTCGCGCTTCGCGCCGGGCATGGCGAAGGCCAGCCGCAGCCAGGCCAGCCACCTTCCCGCCGAGCGCGCCTGGCGGCGGGCAGCACGCAGCGACTCCAGCCGCGCCTGCTGCGCGTCCACGCGGCGGTGCCGCTCACGCTCGATGTCTGCGAGCATGAGGTCCGGGTGCTCGGACAGCACCTCTACGCGCATGAGCCGCCCGCCAAGTGCCTGCTGTGCTTGAATGTGACCGGCCGGATCTGACCACGCACTTATCGTGCATAAGTAGCGTATCGCCGGTAACAGGCGAACATGCGAGGTTTCTCTACCACGGCGGCCATGGATCTCACGTTTGGCGCGCCCCGCGCGTTTGCCTGGTGAGAGGGGTGACTATGACCGAGGGCAGGCTGCATGAAGCCGCCGTTTGAGAAGGTCGTGGAGCGCAGCGGTGGCGTGGTCCTCCGGGTCTGCCGGGTGATACTCGGCGCGCACGACGCCGAGGACGCGTGGTCGGAGACGTTCCTCGCGGCGATGCGCGCCTACCCGGAACTGCCCGACGACGCGAACGCCGAGGCGTGGCTGGTCACGATCGCCCGCCGCAAGGCCATCGACGTGCTCCGCGCGCGCAAGCGGCAGCCGGCCCCGGTCGGGGAGCTACCCGAGGCACCGAGCACGCTCGGCGTGCCGGGCACAGCGGACGGCGACCTGTGGCAAGCGGTCGCGGCGCTGCCGGACAAGCAGCGCCAGGCGGTGGCGTACCACTACGTCGCGGGCCTGGCGTACGCCGAGATCGCGAGCATCCTCGGCGGCACAACCGACGCGGCCCGCAGGGCCGCGGCCGACGGAGTGAAGAACCTGCGGAAGAACTACCCGGACGCGGCCACGGAAGGAGCGCCATCGTGACCATGTCAGCCAACCATTTCGCGTCGCCGGACGACGCTGACACGCTGTCCAGGCTCAGGGACAGGCTCGGGCTCGCCGCCGAGGCGGAGGGCCTGCTCGACGTCGCCTACACGACGGTCGACTCGCCCGTCGGCACGCTGCTGCTCGCGGCGACGCCACGCGGCCTGGTGCGCGTGGCCTATGACGTCGAGGACCACGACCGGGTGCTTGACACGATGTCGCACCGCCTCAGCCCGCGCGTGCTGCGCGCGCCGCGGCGGCTCGACGCGGCGGCCCGGGAGCTCGATGAGTACTTCGGCGGGCGGCGCCGGGTCTTCGACCTGCCGCTAGACCTGTCCCTGTCCGCGGGGTTCCGGCAGCTAGTGCAGCGGCACCTCCCCGAGATCGGGTACGGGCAGACCACTACCTACGGGCAGGTCGCGAAGCTGGTCGGCAACCCGAAGGCGGTCCGGGCGGTGGGCACCGCCTGCGCCACCAACCCGCTGCCCGTCGTGGTGCCCTGTCACCGGGTGCTGCGATCCGACGGGGCGGTCGGCCGCTACGTCGGCGGCACCGATGTCAAGCAGGCACTGCTGCGGCTGGAGGCGGCGGCGTGAGCGACCCGTGGCGGCAGCGGGTCGAATCAGGGGACTGGAAGGCCATCGCCGCCGAGGTCGACTCCCTCGGCGGCGCCCTGCTGCCCGAACTGCTCACCCCCGGCGAGGCGGCGGAGATCAGGGAACTGTACGAGCACCACGGGCACTTCCGCAGCACGGTCGACATGGCCAGGCACCGGTTCGGTGCCGGTGAGTACCGCTACTTCAAGACCCCGTACCCCGAGCCCGTCGAGCGGCTCAAGCAGGCACTGTACCCGCGGCTGCTGCCGATCGCGCGTGACTGGGCGGCCAAGCTCGGCCGCCCGGCCCCGTGGCCGGACACGCTGGACGAGTGGCTGCGGATGTGCCACGGCGCCGGGCAGGGCAAGTCGACCGCGATCCTGCTCCGCTATCACGCCGGGGACTGGAACGCGCTGCACCGCGACCTCTACGGCGAGCTGGTGTTCCCGCTGCAGGTCGTCGTCAACCTGAACGAGCCAGGCGTCGACCATGACGGCGGCGAGTTCTTGCTGGTGGAGCAGCGGCCGCGGGCCCAGTCCCGCGGCACGGTTACCACGCTCCCGTTCTGTCGCGGTTATCTCTTCACCACCCGCGACCGGCCGGTCCGCTCGGCGCGGGGCTGGTCCGCGGCCCCGGTCAGGCACGGCGTGTCCGTGATCCGCTCCGGGCAGCGGCACACGCTCGGTCTCGTCTTCCACGACGCGGCGTGAGCTACACCCCGAGCGTTACCAGGCATGGAAAGCTGCCCGGCGCCGCCAGGGCGCCGGGCAGCTTTACCGATGTCAGGCCTCTGGGATGAGGCCGAGCTGGCGGAGTGCGGTGACGCCGTCGTCGAGCCCGACCTCCTCGGTGATGAGGCCGTTCTCGACCTTCAGCACCGTGGTGCCGGTGAACCGCAGCACCTTGCCGGTAGCAGCGGGCACCGGCCCGTACGGCATGTCGTCGAACGCGTCCCCGGTGTGGGTGCCGCCGCCCTCCCACTGGCCAACCACGTAGTCGCCCTCGGCGATCAGGTCCGCGGTACCCCAGAAGTTCAGGTCGGGAAACGCGGCCCGGAACTTCCCCGCGAACGCGCGCACCGCGTCCCGGCCCCGCAGCGGCGCGTGCAGCGAGTACTCGAACCGCATGTCCGGGGCGGCGAGCTCGTCGATGACGGCCGGGTTGAAGTCCTTGCCCCAGAACTCGCTGAACCAGCGGCCCACCACGGCCTTGTTCTCCTCGATCGACATGAGTCGTCCTTTCTCCTGGTGGTGCGTTTGCCTTGCCGTGCTCCCTCGGGTGCACGCACCAGGCAGACGGTCGTAAGGGCTGTGACGTGAGATGCCGGCGAGGAATCCCTCGCCGGCATCTCGGTCGCCGCGGTCTCCGTCGGCGTGGTTGCGAACGGCGGTTACCAGAGGCCCGCCGCGCTTGTCAGCCCCGACCGCAGCGCCCCGGCGCGCTCGATCTCGAGCAGGGCGCGCTTGCGGTCCAGGCCGCCCGCGTACCCGGTGAGCTTGCCCGTGACACCGACCACCCGGTGGCAGGGGACGATGATGCACAGCGGGTTGCGGCCCACCGCGGCGCCGACGTCCCGTGGCTCCGTCCCGGTGCCGATGGTGCGCGCGATCTCGCCGTAGGTGGTCGTCTCCCCGTAGGGGATGCCGGCGACCAGGTCCCAGACCCGCCGGTCGGACTCGCTGCCACTGAGCTTCAGCGGCAGCTCGAACGCGGTGCGCTCGCCGGCGAGGTACTCGCCCAGCTGGCGCGCGACCTCCTCGAATCCCGCGTCGTCGCGCGGGCCGAATGCCGTCCGGTCCGGCCTCGGCCAGTGCCGCGGGAAGTACAGCCCGGTCAGGGCCCCTTCCTCCCGGACCACCGTCACCTCGCCCAGGCTCGTCGTGAGCACCGTGTGCGTGGCGGCCACGGTGCCGCCAGTCGTCGCTGTCATCGTCTGCTTCCTCCCGTTGCCTCAATAGGCAGACGCACCAGAGGGACCGGACGTGAGATCACGCCGCGCTTAGCGGCCTGAATTAAACATCAAATTAATTGGCGAGGGCAGCCGCGCCCTCAGCCTTCTCGGCCGGCCAGGGGCGGCCCGCGAGAACGGCCATGTGCAGGGCGACGAAGACGTCCTCGAGTTCGCCGAGCGCCTCGGTCTGGCCGGCGCTGACCCAGGAGCGAACCAGTTCGGCGGTGGCGCCGGCCAGGGCCTGGTAGGCCTCGTGGGGCACTTCGGGCCAGTCGGGATGCCTGGTGCGCGCCCGCCGGTGCCACTTGGCGTTGATCTCGGTGTACCGGGAGGCGGAGGCGTGCAGCCGCTCGACCGAGTGCGTGCCCGCCGTGGGCATCTCGATGTAGAAGACCCGGGCGAACGCGGGCTCGCCGGCCAGGAAGCGCAGGAAGGCCCGGCATCCGGCGCGCATGCAGTCCTCGTCCGGTGCGTCCTCGGGCACGGCCCGCGCCGCCTCG
>Ga0070713_100000810_pt1 | contig 20063 bp, 26 predicted proteins | sample LARL82metaG_FD_65465 | JGI IMG/M metagenome (GOLD analysis project Ga0070713, IMG submission 65465) | Corn, switchgrass and miscanthus rhizosphere microbial communities from Kellogg Biological Station, Michigan, USA - LAR L8-2 metaG | ecosystem: Host-associated > Plants > Roots > Rhizosphere ...
GAGAGATGCGTTCTGCATCTCCGACCTCTAGATGGATTCCTCCTATCCGCACTGTTTGTTACCTCCTTTCCTTTCTTTTATATATTCTTATAATATATTATATAATATATTTGTGGCAAAAATCAAGAGGCGGGGCCTCAAATTTTAGTCTGTAGTATCACCGCTAGTGTTACTCCACAAACAAAGCCAAGTAGCATTACCGCAACCGATGCCTCAACGGCCAGTAAGCCTAGAAAGCACAGGCAACCTAGTGTGACTGCTAGGACTTGTACATGTCGCTTGCGGAGAGCATACTTGTACTTCGATGTGAAGTAGATAACGTACTGTAGATTGTAGAGAGCAATGCCCGCTGCTATGCCAATGAGGAGTACCAAGAGCTTAGTAATCATCTGACTCTCCTTGCGGCAAATGCCAGACACCAGTTGTATGCTGCTTGGAATGTCTGCCACTCGCGTTTCGTGTGACCCAGATCCGGATGGTGCAGAAGTGAGGCCTTGCGATAGGCACTACGAATAGTAGCTGCATCACGCGTCACTGGAATTTTGATGTATGAGAATGCTTCCTGTGGAGTGAAATCTTCTTGGATAGGCTCTTCTGCGATCTCCGGCTCAAGCGCTGTCGCAGGTTCCGGTTCCGGTATTAAGAACACTTCGTCGTCTACCACGAGTTGGGGTTGCACATCGCGCGTACGCACATATGCACGAATAGCACGTGAGCGCAGCTCGGCGCAGTTTTTAAAGAAGGGTGATATCAATTCGAAGCCGTAACCGTCGATCGTCCACGTGCCGCTATCGTCCACTTGACAATGAAACAGTTCGCTCTGGCTGAATAGCGATAGGTATCCCTCGAGAGCGAGCCTAGTTGCCTCATCTCCGGAAAACTGAAAGTGTAGTCCCCGACGGGAAACAAACAGGTTCTGCAGTGTCAATGCGAAAGTCTTCACATCTTTATGGCCTCCACGTGCGGCAATACTCATTGTAGTTCTCTACTGTAGGATCGACAGAGAAGCACATGTCGAGTATTATCTCCAGCGGCATCTGGTGAAGCAACGTGGGTACAGACTCTTGTGAGGCAAATCGGTCGAGGGCTAGCGCGACGCTAGAGAGTCGAGTGTCCATCACGTCTCTTGCAAGACTGCCTATCTGCTGTGCGAGTCTGCGAATATATGCAGGGGTCGTTCTAGTCGGGCGTGGAACTGTAGCGGAGAGCTCCCTACGTAGGACGTCCTTATTAATATGTGTCATACTATTTATATGCCTCCTGTACACCAACCAGCTTTTTGTGTTGCGAGAATGTGTGTGCCAAGCTACCATTCCTCCATCTACCCGCCCAATATCCAAAGCCTAATGCATGTGCGCATGCGGCGAACTCCTTCGTTGGGTTTCTGTCTCCTGAAGCCCTCATCGAATACTTTCGCCGACAGACGGTTTTAACAGCATCGATTGGTAGCTGATAGAAGTCTAGCGTCGCTGGTAGAAGCTCCAAGTGAGCATCCAACTCGCGTATATGCAAGCAGACACCGACGTAGAGTAGATCTGCTGCTTCCATTAGGAGATCAACATATGCACGGATGCCCACATCGGACTCAGTGTCGTAGCGCACTTCGTGCTGCCACCTGTCCCAAGCACGGTCGAACTCTATCTTCTCCTCTCTCCAGTAGTCAAGCCAAGTGTGAACATCCGGAAAGTCTCCACCGTCGATTGCTATACTAACTCGCAAAGCAATCTCAACCATTTCCTGTATGAAGGCGTCGTCGATTGTCGACATTGTTATACCACCTTTACTATATACGGTACGCAAATTGCCTCGACACTCACTCGATATGCATCTCCAGAAGTGCGTACATTCGTGGCAGAGTCCACTTTGCACTCATAGTGATCCGTGAACGTCGCGATGTGGTGTTGTAGTCTTCTGCGAAGCCAACCGAACTGTATAACCCACTCGTCAATTCGCGTACCGCGACGTACCATCGGAGAGGAGCACTTGCCAAGCTTGTTGAGTAGCAGTACTAGTCCACGTGCGAGTTCTGCAGTCGTCGCAGTGACTTTCCAGCCAGACATATAGTAACCCTCGCCCTGTAGATATGCGAACAGCACTTGCTCTACAAAGGCATTCGGTGCATCGAGTAGCCACATAGGCATACGTCGCTGCCGTATACTGCGACCGAACTCAGATAGTAGTGTTGCAAGTTTAGTATTGGCGTAGCTCACCTGTTGATGCCGTCCTCTTGGTACAATGCGCGGCGTTGACATCCGCGTCTCGTACCCTGGAGTGACGAACTGTCCTTGTAACTCCCGAAGGTCTTTCACTAGCGTTGATACAACCTCCTCTTCAATTGCATTAAGATGAAAGTACACGATGTCTGTTGCAATGTGACCTGCAGACATATACCAGCCGATGACATTCGCTAACTCCGCACTAAGTAGTACACCTTGTATGTGGCTCAGACTGCCCTCGGGTATACGTGGTACCCACAGCGCGTCTTCCATTCGGACTTTATCTAGAGCTAGCCAAGCCCAATGCGTATCTTCCCTCTTCCTAGCCCAAACAGCGCCCGACACGGGTAGTGTCACAGTTGAACATCCGTAGACGTCCAATGTGACACTCTGCATATCTGTTACCGACGTGTGATGTATGTTTGCGGCAGCGGAGCACTGTGTAGCCCACGTTTGGAACTGCTGCCCTTCTGTGACATTCTCAATAGGCAACAGGCCGTCGCGGGTCCACACAACTGTACCTTTTGGTATGCTACTCATCTACGACCCTTTCTGTAGGCACTCTGGACAGATGGACTGTAAGTTGTACCAGTCGGCATCGCGAGTATTGTTGTTCTGAAACCTGACAGTCAACTGTTCCTCAGCAAATGCCTGTTTACACGCACTACACTTATAGCGATTGCGCGCGTGTACGCGAGGTAGTCGTCGCTTGAGGCGACACGTTGTACAGAGCGTTATCAAATTCGATATCTCATCGTTCTCATCGTTGTCGTCAATGTACTCCGCCAGCAGTAAGTTACTGGGAAAGTCATCGTCGTACTGGCCGCAGTCCGCGCAAGTGAAGTTGTCTCTATGATGAGCCAGGTAGATCGCTTCGGACAGTACTGTTCCCCAACGCTTGCCTACGTCGCCTTCAGCTACGAACTTGACCAGGTCTGACTGTGGCGGCGCGTACTCCTCCATGCACTCACGCATAACTTGTAGCGCTCTAGGTGCAGTCTCTCTCCAGATCTCTGCTTCGATACTGTCGTGTACGAAGAATAGCACTCTACCCAAGTTCTCCCTCATAAAGATCTCGTGTATCTTTACGAGAGCTCGCAGTGTAATATCGCTTGCAAAAGACTGTGGTGGAGTATTCATCGCCTGACGTCTAGCCATCGATATGTTATTGTTTGTCAGGAACGGAAACTGCCTACGCCTACCCATTGGTGTGGCAAGATAACCTCTCGTTTTGACGTAGTGAACCTGCTGCTCAATCCAAACCTTCCAGTCCGCGTAGTGTCCCCAGAAGCGATTTAAGTATGCTTGCGCCTCTGGTACGGGTACGCCCAAGCCATCCTCTTCCGATGTCGCAAGAGACTGCGCGGATCTACCGTAGCTTATACCGAACGTATTGTGACTCACAAGCCCGTTCGTAACCCACGAATGTCCATTAGGAACAGTCAGATCGAAGACGTCTTCCGTCTCTTCCATAAGATCGGCGCTGTTCACTTGTACATAGGTCGCAGCATCTACTACCATTCGCGTACGAGATCTCCATTGGATGGTACGAGCTTCCTCCGGTAGTGCCTTACTACTAATCAGTCCCAACTCGTGTCGCAGCGCAGATAGCTCGTACGAGAGGCAGTGCGTCTGATAGTGGTACGGACTCTCATACTGCAACGTTGTCTGCCTTCTCAGAGCAGGATTACGCTGTGACGTTATCGTAGAAAAGACTCCAGCGTTAATTAGGATATACTGCACTTGACGTGCTAGCTCTGGACTGTTCGTACCATAGGCAGCATCGCTCGAATGACGATTCACGTGGCCGTCGCCGTTCCAGGCTGCACCTAACATCGCAAGCAAGAATTCTCTTGGTGCGCAACGTAGTCGCAGTGGTATGACTTTCTGTCCCGCGCCAGAGTTGTGAAACTCTGGAAAGACGGCCAACCACCAGTGTGCTACTAGTGCGTAGTCCAGTTGTATTGTATGCTTGGAGTGCTTCAGTTGTCGATTGTCGATGCCAAAGACGTCCTGTATGCAATATAGCAACTCCTCACGAATCTCAAGATCTGTAGCGGCAAAAGTAATACCCTGCGGACGACTGTCGTGCCAATTGATGCAACCCTCAGAGATGTAGTAACCGACTAGTCTTGCCAGTGGTAGTGTCATCTCCGTTGGCAACGTCGGCACTGCTCTTGGTCTAGCTCCCTGTATTGACCTGTTTGGAAAGTGCCGCGTATACAAAGCATATACATCTACTTCGGGTAGGTCGATCCGATTGCCCCAAACGTTAGTGCCTAGCGCAATCTGTACCCAGTCGTTGCGTTGTAACTCGCAAGCGCTAACCCAACCGTGATCTGTCATGATCGGGTGCTCTGGTGTACAGAGCAACTCGAGGTTGCCATTCAGCACGATTCTGTACACTGGCTGCTGCTCGATGCGAACGAGTTGTGTTGCCGCCTGTGGACCGTCTATTGTCGCAACGGTCATATTAGCATCGACAGTGTACGATCCTTCATGTGGTAGTAGCTCATCTCCGCGAACGAGACCAAGTTCCGTTACAGTGTAGCTCGAGACTGCCGTGCAAACGAACTTCGTTCTAAATCTCAACTCATACATCACGTCGCCGAAGAGAGTTGGCTTCATCATTGGCGGTGCGTAGTAACGCTTGACGGAACTGCGCAAGAGAGGTTGCGTCTTGATATACTCAAGCAACGCTCTCTCATCGCCCTTCAGACGATTGCACTCATCAATGATAGGCTTGAAGATCTCATTCATTGTCGCTGTGTGGATGTCGCCTTCCACAGCCTTGTTGAGATTCGCATCTCTAGTAAGATACGCTGTGACCTTTGACTCCAAGCTCTTGAAGTCGAAGGACGCAAAGTCCATTCCTGGGGATGCAACCAGCATGTTCTTAACTGCTGGCGCGGTGGCGATGTTCTGTAGGTTCGGCGTACTGCTTGCTCTGCCAGTATCTGTGCCAGTCAATCGGTAGTCAACGTGCAGGCGATCGTTCTCGTCTAGTTTCGCCAGCAGACCCTTAAAGTAGATAGCGTAGAACCGATTCAGATCAGAGTAGTCAAGCAAGCGTTGACAGATAGCGTAGCGTTTCTTATTGTTCTCGAGCACCTTCTTATCACAACAGCGCTTGCCAGGATCTCTAGGATCTTCCTTATACAACGGAAAGCGTAAATGGTCATATAGCAAATGTGCCTTCTGATGTGAGGAGTTGACATTAAACCTCGCAGGATCGCCAATCTTCTGGCACCCGGGACAGTCTGGATCAAAGAAATCCAGCGCTACCATCTGACGAATGTCCTGTATGATCGTTGCCATCTTGGCTTCATACGTCGACTTCATCAGTTCCGTATACTGTCGATCGATTGGAGTTCCCCAACCTTCGATATCCGCAAAAGCATTAGATGCGGGTATCAACAAGTTATCGTGACACCACATTAGTGACGGGTAGCCTTCTTCGCTCTCGGGTTGGGAGTCCATCTCTGCCTTCAGCTTGAAGTACAGTTCCCTAGTCCAGTAACAGTCGTTTGCGAGGTACGGATGGCGTACGTGGTCTGGTATGTTAGAGAACGGGTCTGATGTGGATCGCAGATACTGTTTGTTATCCTTTTCCCATTCGGGAGCGTGACACCACTTACGTGCTAGCGGCTTGAGGCCTACACCAATGCCTGCTGATGTCCAAGCATCGTCACCTGCACTACCACGACTGTCTAGTAAGTATGCCATCAACATCGTATCCCATGCAGCGTGAGCACCTTGTATTTTATGCACACGTAACATCGAACTGTCGAACTTAAAATTGTGACCACCCCACTGAAGTGGCTTGCTCAACAGTTCGTTGAGCTTTGCGCGAACCCTTACATCGTCAAGTGCTGGTCGAGTAATGATATACGTATACCCAGGACGCCAACAGAATCCGATATCCAAAATGGGATTCTTTGGAGAGCGATCTAGATAGTCAGTCTCTATATCGACGGCTATGATATCGTCTGAGGTAAGGTGACGTGACATCCAGTCGATGCCGGAGAGCGCACCCTTCACGGTATCATCGACTATGAACTTAATCTCTGGAGCGGCAAGTGCACTTGCGGACAGCGGCAGCGCTAGCACACGTTTGATGTTTCCCATTCCGTCCCAGTAGTCTGGAAAGACGGACTCGTTGTGTAGCACTGCTGCTGGATGGCGCGTGTATGCTAGAAAGCACTTGAAGCGATCAGACCACTCAATGCGACCTTGCGCTTTCATGATACTCTCATTAGTATGCGTAACACCACGTACGGCACTAGAACCTAGTATGACGATTACGTGCTTGTCCTTTAGTGCATCCAGCTCCGCTACGAGACGCTCATTGCACATGTCGATGTCGTTGGCCTTCGGAGTTGCATTCCCATCGGGTCTACAGAGACAGGCGTTAGTTGCATAGACGTCTGCTCTCGTCAGACCAATCTCTTCTAGCGTTCTATCTAGCAGACGACCAGCTTCACCCATGAAGGGTTTGCCGTACGTCGCTTCCTTCTCTCCTGGGGCTTCAGCGACGAAGACTACTTTTGCGTTGAGATTACCAAAACCGTACACCGGCCTTGGTCCAGATGTCGATCGGAGACCACACCTGTCACAACGACAAAGGGCAAGCGTTGGAAGGGCTTGCCCTATGACTCGACTCCCTGTTGTTGTAGTCAACACCGTCTCCTTGTTTACTTGCTACTAATTATATTATAAAGTAAGCCTCAACAAAAATCAAGTTAAACTTCAGGGCTTGCTACGAGAGCTTTGGTACGTTTCTCTTTATTGCACTTCTGGTGCGCCAAACGCATGTTCTCAACCGTGTTTTGTCCACCGCTCTCTAATGCAACGACGTGATCGATCGACGTCTCTCGTCGGTCGACTGGCTTACCGCAGATGTAGCACAGTCCGTGGTCTCGCTGATAGATGAGTCGCATGGAGACTTGCTCTCCCGGCTGCAATGTACCCTTCTCTCTTGCACGTCGCTGGCTAGTGTAGAACCTTACCAGTTCCGGATGAGATGCTTGCCAAGCACTTACTTCCGCCTTAGCTCTTTCAGGATCGTTCTGATAGCGCCGTTTCGCAGCAGCGTTGAGCTGCTCCCTATGCGATGCATTGTACGTCGCGTGGTACGCAAGTCGCTCCTCACGCTGCTCTAGTGTCTCTTCCTCACGGCGTTTTTGTCCCTCTGCGTTCGTGCACTTTTTGCACTTGAGCATAAGTCTATCCGCACGTGCGTTGTTCTTACCGAACTTACTAATATCCTTCTCCCCACAGGTAGGACAAACCTTACCGGAAGGTGTAGACGACATATGTTTCTCCTTCTGGAGACCCCTCGTGTGGTGCTACGTCGTGCGACCACGTGGGTTCTCCGAGCCACTCGAGGTCGGCTACTAGCGAACTTGGCAGGCGTAGACAGCACCAGGACAGGTTCGCCTCTCGACGCCATCGGGCAACGTTACTGGTCACCTGATCCATAGAACCATACAACAAGGCACGTGGTACGTACGTGCCGTCGATCAATGGAGAGACTACCTCTCGAGCGAACTGCAGCTCTGGAGAGACTAGACCCTGTAGTATGACTGGTACGTTGATAATCGCTCCAGTCATGCCACTAGTGACAACGATGTCAGTAGGCGCGGGCGCATAGTACACATATAGTGGCGCATCGAAGTAGGATCTATGCCGAATGCGCCATAGCATCCTGGCCAACAACTTGTTCATCTCCGAAACAGATACCTCGTATAGCGGTCGACCATCCGCAAGTGTGCGTCGCCACTCGCCATGTTGGGACAGAACGCGAAGTAGCACTTGTCCTACAGCTGCACGCAGCACGTCTAGTATAGGACTACGGGCTAGACTTGCAAGGTCCAGTACGGAGTCCAAGTACTGTGCGACCTCCCTACGTAGGGGTAACTGCTGTCTACTTACCGCTTCGCTAAACGCGCCATACGCACTACCGATGATAGCGGGATCTACTTGCTGGCACGACCACTCGAACCAAGTCTCTAGCGTGCCACCACCGTACTTAGTCGCTGCATCGTGTACGGCGTTGAGCATGTAGTACGTATGCTTCGTCGCAGTCATGGCACGGATAGTACATCGCATAGGGGATAGTCGACTGTACGGCAGGTCAGCTTCACATGTAAGATCGAAGACCTCATCCGACTGCTGCACGAGGGCTAGTAGGTATTGTGGCCATTGTTGCTTGCCACCGAAGTTGTCTACTAACGACAACCCGTCTGGAAGACCCGGAGGAATCCAAGTCTCTCTATAGGATAAAGACATTACCAACTACTCCTTGCATTCTTGCGTGCCCGCTTGTACTTTGCGAATTGCCACTGACGAACGACACTACCAATCGGTTCGTTCATCCACTTTGTCGCTCTAGGAATACGCATACCCTTACCTCGTGTTACGCAACGGATAACACGTGCTTGTAAGCACATGGCTTCTTCCTCGCCATCGCACCACGTTCCTGGTAGTCCCCCAAGCCCAGTAGCCGGACCAAACCGGTCCGAGAGGTTCCACTTCGTAGATGTACCGGTTGTCTCTAACGATGACATCTGCTAGCGTTGCATGTGGCCTAATCTCGTTCGTTAGGAACACACAGTCCACGACGGGTTGGCCTAAAATATCTCCGTGCTTAAACTTACCTGGTGAGGCGTGGAACCACTTGTGCATGAACTCTCCTTCCTCACCAAGAGGCGATAGCGCAGTGAGCTATCGCCTCTTGGTCTTTAGTAGGGCTTGTCTAACATGTCGTCGCAGCGGCCGGTCTGGTCTGACGGGTAGAGATACGGCTCTCTCATGCCATGCTCTGCGGGTCGCATATGGATGGACCCACGTCCAACGCTCTTGCCGGTATCCAGATCTGTCACGTCGACCTCGAAAGTGCGCGTTGGCACGTACGGCACGTCTTGAGTAATGCAGTCTGTACCATCTTCCGCAGTGGAAGCCTCTCGCGTCTGACCAAAGACCTGCCTTCCATCTTGCGTGACCGTCACGCGCTCTTCTGGCTTGATGCCATCAATCTCGATGCGGAACTTGCGACCATCGCGTTCGTAGCCGTACGACATGTCTACTGTTTCATCTGACACGGTATTGTAACCTCCGTTTGGCTAGTAGCTTACTCAGAGCAAGCTTTTTATTCTTCTATATTATATTATAATATAATCTTGTGCTGAAAATCAAGCTATGCCTGCGAGGACGACTAGGGATGTGGGTTGCATCCGACTCAGCTGTTGAAGTAGGGGACGCGACTCGGGTCTTAAGTGGTAGTAACGAAACTGGTGTCTTCTCTCAAAGTCAATGAGTCCCGCTTCGTGAAGTATCTTCAAGTGATGTGACAAGTTCGACTGTGACATCTCCGGATAGCCACTAGTTCTCATCTTACGAACCAACTCCAACTGACACAGCGTTCCGTCGTGCACAATCAGCAAGTCGATGACCGCTAACCGTACCTCATCTGCAAGTGCGTGTAACACTTTAACTACGACGTCGATGTGTGGGAACGTAACGTTCTTACTATTCATAGCACAACCTGCACTTTCTTAGAAACGCTTTGCACCGTCTTCGGCGCTGGTGTCGACGCTAACATTGCATTGGCCTCTCGTACGTTAGAGTTGAGCGCTGTAGTCGCCTGATTGAACGTCGTCACAGTCTGCGTAAGTTGCCGGGAGAGGTTACTCCACAAGTCGGTGACTTCAACCAGACCACCCTCGAGCTGCTTTGACAGATTTAAAATGTCTAATACAGAACCCTCACGCTGATGCTCTTTCCAGCAGTGAGCGACTGCTCTCAAGCAGGCGATAAGGGTCAGCGGTGATGTCAAGAAGACACCTTTACTATCACAATAGGAAAGCAGACTATCGTCGTGCTCCAAGGCTGCTCTAAAAGCAGCCTCAGATGGTAGGAACAGGAAGACGAGCGGTGGACTGTCAAGCTCGGGGGCTTGATCATAGCGTGAGGTAGCAAGCTGCTGCATATGCGCCTTTAGGTGCCCCACAAACGATGTCATCTTCTCTCGACGGCGATCCCCTTCGAGGTCTGCGGCCTTCAAGTAGGCGTCCAAAGGAGCTTTCGAGTCAACGACCAGGTGACGTCCAGAGGGTAGGTACACAATGACATCTGGCCGCTGTTGCTTTCCGTTTTGACCGATAAGCGTCACTTGAGTATCGAAGTCGCAGTAAGCTGACATACCAGCGAGTTCCAGCACACGCTCCAGCTGTAACTCACCCCACTTGCCACGTGTAGTCGGGCTAGCTAGTGCCGTAGAGAGAGACGTTACAGTTTGGTTTGTCGAGCTCAGTAGCGCAACAAGTTCTTTCGGGACGCTAAAGTATCGTCTGCACAGTACGAGTACGCCAATGCCACCAGCGAAGGCTCCGACTAAAAAAGCTATGAGCAAACTACTCCACACGATTGATACTCCTATCACTATCAAAGCCATGCGGGTACCTCTCACGCAGCTTCTTTACATTCGCGTCCAATACATCCTGCAATGAGATGTCTAGTTTATCGCAAAGGAGTGTCAGGTACCATAGCATATCGCCCAACTCCTTCGCAAGGTGCTCTCTGCGTAGTTCGTGCTTGTGATAAAGATGTTTCTTCACTGGCTCTGCGATCTCCCCCAACTCGCCACAAAGACCGATAACGGCCATAGCGAGACCCACGGTATACACCTCGTTACATGTAGCATCCGTTCGTACTACTTCAGCTTGGTACTCGGTCAGATCCACAAGATACTCCTTATGTATGGATTGCAAAGCCGCCTACGTATGGTGCGTTGTTGTGCACTTCTAAGTTGTAGAGAAACCCTTTGTACGGTACTGTCAAGGCCTCATGAACCGGGATGAACCAACCATCATCAACTGTCGTATAGTGCGGTCGTTGCCAGACAGGTTGTTCGTGACCAAACAACTTATTCGCCGCCCTAGACCTCACGAAGCTCAACTCCCACGTTAGGTTCGTACGCTGTTGTATGTTCGAGAAGATATCGAGGTTCAACAACAGCAATCGCATACCATACGCCAGCTGCGGCGTTGGGCATGTTAGTATATACTTCGGCTTGAGCGTTCGGTCGTTCCACCAAGGGATTCCTACCGCCGCATAGTAGCCGCGAAAGAAGGCCGCTTGGATTTGTTTCTCTGCTTGGTACATAGTAACCGGTATGTGTTTCTCCGCAGTAGTCTTACCGCAGTTGTCAAGTATCGTGCGTATCAGATTCGTATTCGTAATCTGCCAGACAGATACTCGACGATCAACGGTAGCACTAGTTAGTGTCCCCAATGCTTGTTCACAACTTGTATCCTCCAAGAGGTGCGTGTCTAAATAGAGTGTGGTTCTGTCGTCGTTGACAAAACCTACACCAGACCATAGACCTGCAAACCAAGAGAGACTTGTTCCCCAACCCAAGTGCTTACCGACTCCTAAGTCCGGCTTGGGCACGAAGACTTCCACATCGGCGGGGTTCGTAACAATATCTCTTGCGCAGATCCAACCGTTACGGGTCAGAATGCGTTGTTTAGGATCGCAAGAGATGTGCCATCCACCAACTGACCGTATGTGAGATAGATTCCCAACGTACTCCGTTGAGATGCAATCCTCTACCAGTTGTAGCGTGCCATTACGTGTCCACACGAGCTCATTTTGGGCGACGTTCTCGATTAGCGTTGCGCCATCGAGCGTGTGAATATACTGACCACTAGACAGGCCTAGGTGACGTGTCATACAGCAATGTTCCTCTCGAGATAGGGTACGCATCCTTTCCAGAACGGCTCGCCTATCTCATGCTCGAAGACTGGATCGACAAGTCCAATCATCTTAAATGCAACTCTACGCATGCGGCAAGGACCGCAGACACCGCAGTGCTTCTCCCCAGTGTGATAGCACGACCAGGTATGCTGCAATGGCGCATTGACGTCGATAGCCAATGCAACGATCTCGGACTTCATCAGGTTGCCTACCGGCAGGATGAATTGTACCTGACTGTTGAGGTTCAACGCATATGGCAACACTTCGTTAAGTTTGAAGATCAACGACTGTTCATTGTCAGGATAGGTTCCAGACTCCTCAAGGTTGCCACCAAGCGCTACATAGTCATAGCCATTGACCTCAGCAATGCCAGCGGCGATCGTCAACATGATCGTGTTACGACAAGGCACGTACTCTGTAGTACGCTCCGTACCTTCAATGCCGTCACCTACATGCGAGACCTCTTCACCACCTTGTAGCAGTCTCGAGTGCCCGATGTTCTCCCAAAGGTCCGTCTCTACGAATCGGACACCACAACCTAGTGCTTTCGCTACATTCCGAACTGCAAGCACTTCCTGATCCTCTGCCAAGCAGTGATACTTAAAGTGCAATAGGTCGACGTCGTAGCCTAACACAGTTTGGCAGTAGCTCGCAACGGTTACGCTATCCAGACCACCGGAGCAAACAACTAGTGCTCTACGTTTAGTAGTCTTCTCCGCTCGCAGTGAGTGGTACTCAAACGTCGGTGTGTCACCAGAGTAGTCGACCACCACGAGTGAGTACGGTTCTACTTGTTGTACTGGATCAGTCGTCAGCGGATCTCGGTCTGGCTGCAAGTGATGTGGCAAGCTCGCAAAGTAGATCGCTTGCTCACCATGCGCGAACTGCAGGTAGAGCGGTTTGAAATTACATGCGAGTATCAACTTGTACGGTTCGTTTCGGTGCATGAATGCAAATGCAAAGCCACCGCCAACTTCGTGCTGCAGCAGATACTTCAACTTGGCAATGTCAAATCCGTTGGGCATCAGTAGATTGCATGCCTCGACGACCGCTGCGGTGTCGATAGTCGTTCTGGGGTGCAGTTGATATCGATCGACAAGCTCTCTATCACTAAAGATCGTTCCATTGTGAGCGAGTACCCAGTTGCCAGCATCGAACGGCGGGACATCTTCTAGCGTCTTGTCCCAAACTGTCTCGTTTGTGGGCTCTGCACGATTGACACCAACGGCAACAGTTGAACCCAACGGTAAAGGATGTCCATATTGGACAATCTTGCTTTCAGTAGGCTTGCCAATCGACTTCGCACTGAGAAGCTGTCCACCGGAAAGCGACAGCAAGCCGAACGACGTCCGACCACGCTCTTCGGATCTGATAATGATCTCTCTCAAGTGCTCTTCGATTTCGAATGTCGAGTCCCTACACAAGACTCCAAAGATAGAACAGGCCAATGCTTATTACCTCCAGACAGAACCGATAAGTAAATTCTACCGGTTCTGTCACTCACTGCGCACTAATCTGCAAGTACTACTTGAGACACCTTGCACCAAGCACGGACGCAAGCGGCGTTCCAGATGGCGTCTTCTCTCTGCGCATGCGTTACCGCACACTCGAAGAAGTCTTTTGGTCTACCTGGATAGGCGATCTTAGGTCCGTCCTGAATATCCAATCGATGCCCAGAGAGAGCGTAGACAGTCGACTTTCCGGAGTCCGTTGAGCGAACCCAAGGACAAGCTTTCGCAATTGCGCGTGTCTCCGCAAATGATTCATCGGTTCCTAACAAGTGGATCTCAGCTCTCGGGCGAAGCCAACTCTCCACAGTACGAATTAGCGCTAGACGACCACCCGTCGTCGGGAACCAGTCTGCTGTCTCTTCGACGATGCCGATTGCATTGACGCGCGGAATCTCTAGTAGAGCTCGAACGCAGTCGCACCACTCATTGAATGTCCGACCCTGACCTACTGCGAGATAGCCACTCACGAGACCACCACTTGCTTGAAACGTGTCTTCCGCCTTCTCTACAAACGCACGCCCACGGGATACGGTTGCTTGGATGTCCCCGAGCACATCTGGTATGACAACTTCCGTCGGCACAAGATTTGCCATCCAACGGAGAAGAAGTTCATCCGCAACGGACGCACCTAACTCGAACGCGCCATTGTCAAGTGTTACATACTCGTGTCTGTCGCGAGATGCTCTCGCATACCATGCACCGTAGACATCAGGAGACTGCTCACAGACGTGAGCAAGGCAGAGGTGTCTGCCTTGCATGCCGCCGATGTCATCGAGTAGTGCAACTGGTGGAATTGCTACATAGTCCAATGTACATCTCCCTCTTTACTTGTGATTGTTGCCGTTTCCACTCGCTGCAGCGACAACCTCGACCTTCAGGCCTCGCATGTCGGGCGCCGTCACGACGGGTTGCTTCCTAGTCGCGTCAGCATCCATACGGACCATCCGTGCCCAGGCCGCTGCCATGGCTGCGTAGTTGATAAGATCCGATAGAGTGTCCTCGACCGCTTGTGCACGTTCGAGCTCCGTCTTCGCATTCGAGATAATAGACTTGAGGCGAACAGACTTCTGCCGGATCATGACTTCGAAGTCAGCCAGACCACCTGTCCAGTATTCCCAAGGCTCTACATTGTCGTATTCTTCCCCACGTTGCATATGCAACGACATCGCCTTTGCCATCTCAGCTTGATACGCCGCGGTGGACTCATCGTTCGAAGGTGTAAGCATTTGTTGAGATACCTTTCTGTACTGAACTAACTACTTAAATTGTGCGTAAAACTCTTGCCGCACTTCTGCATTCGTACGGAACTCCCCACGCAGAATTGCAGTTGACGTCGTTGCCGCATGTTGCTTAACGCCACGATGTGACATGCACTCGTGTCGACCTACGATATGTACAGCGACGTCGCCGGAGCCAGACGCTCTTGAGAGCACATCTGCTATTAGCGACGTTATATTCTCTTGCAGGCGTGGGTAGAGCGCGCAGGCTTCGATGACGCGTGGTAACTTAGATAAGCCAATCACGCGACCTTCTGCAGGAATGTATGCTGCACGTATCGTGTATGTCACTGGCAGTAGGTGATGTGGGCATAGACCTACAGCGTTTACAGCCTCTACAGATACCATACCTTCATAGACTGAAGGAAAGGTGACACGAATACTACGAATGATGTCGTCGAGCTCTTGCTGTGAGATGAAGTGCTCGAGAAAGAAAGACGACATGCGACGCGGCGTCTCTGCGAAGTCCTCCTCTGACAGATCGACGCCGAGTGCTTCCAAGAACGCTGTCGCCGCGGCAAGTACCTTTCTGCGACGATATTCTGGATGCTCTCTTGTCTCACTCCCAGAGTAGCAAGTTTCGCAATAGAATCCACTCTCATGACTCTTGCCTCGCAGCCTACGACCTATAGCTGCCATCTGCTCTGTCTCAGTGGTAGAACAGACCTTACAAGCTCGTGTGTATGTTACCATTGACATTCTCCTCCCTCTGCGCATCGAACATCACTGCCATCAGGATGTCGATAGCTTTTATAGACTCTCTTGCCTGTGCACATTGTTGGCAAACAGCCAAGTGGCACCGCAACTCTTCAGAAGGTGGATCGTCTAATAAACTTTCTTCGAATTCGGTGCAACTGTTAGCCATCTTAGATGCCTCGCTTGTGTCCGTATAGCACAACGTGCAGTTGCAACGAAGGACGCACATTGACGAGAGACTCGTCTGCTAGGATGTGTTCGTATAGCGCTTGGTATCTTGCTAGTAATGTATCACGATCGTCGTGTGGATCCGTGCCACATTGCCAGTACGTCGTGACGTAAGGATACCGCTGTACCATAGCGCGGGCATACTCCATATCGGTCTCATCGAAGACGACCACCTTTAAACACACACTAGTGTGATGTGACAGGCGAACAATGAAGTTCTCCAGTTGGTCGTAGTTGGTCGCCATACCTGACGATGGAGGCTTCGGACTAATCGCAATCGAGTCGCACTTAGGGATCCAGTCACGCCAGATCGTGCCCTGTGTCTCGATCGCAACCTTATAGCCGGCGGCGTGTAGACGATCGATTAACTGATCGCAATGATGCAACGCAGGATTGCCGCCAGTCAGAGTGACCCATGGTGCAAAGGGTAAAGCTTGAAGTCGGGCGATGATATCATCGATAGTCAGGCGTTCAGCGTGCTCGCGAACGTATGCTGGATCAACAGCGTACTTACTGTCACACCAGCTGCATGCGTAGTCGCAGCCACCAAGGCGAAGAAAGAATGTCTTGAAGAACGTCATCAAGCCTTCACCTTGAATGACGGGACCATAGAGTTCAGAAACCACGAAGCGTTTTATGCCAGCTCGTGTCGGCGTTGCAATCAATGTGCTATGCCTTTCTCCAGAACGATGTATCGTTCATGGACTCATCCCACTCAACAGTAGCGGTCGTGTCAGCTTGCTCACAAACCTTCACGCCGACGATGCCAACGTAGGCCGTATGCAACTCGTACAGCATCCACAACGCGAGCATCTCTGCTGTTGTTGCCTTAACAGGTACGACTTCGTTCAGGAAGCGATGATCGCAAACGTCTCTTACACGCTCGTAGAAGAGGTCTTTGATATAACGAAAGTCGATGACCATTCCCTCACTGGACGCCGCAACGTCAGTGACTGGTTGGATAGGTCCAGAGATGAAAACTTCTACGTCGTAGGTATGCCCGTGCAGGTTAGCGCATTGCCCATTGTGATTCAGCAACTTATGTGCCGCACTGAATGAGAAGCGCCGACTAATTACTGCGTTTGGCATAGAGCCTCCTTTTGAATGACGAACGGCAAGCGATTCTGCTTGCCGTTCGTGCTACTTGCTTAGAACGTGGAGCTTAGAGTGTACCAAAGATGGTCTGGCGAGTCTGTGCGTTCTCGTCGTATGGTGCCAGAGTATCCGTGCGGTCCGTCATGGTACCGCTACCTTTTGGATACTCTTCATGGATGACGCTCACCAACAGGTGCTTGCCCTGGTAGTCCTCAGGGTTGAAGTTAAACTGCCCAGTCGGCTTCTCGCGTGTGCACGCGGAGATGAAGTCGCGGATCTTCCAGAGGGCCTTCGACGTGAGCACGAGGTTGTCAAACAACTTGCGGCTCTGGTAAGGCTGATCCTGGACGGTGTAGGTAACCTTCCAGCCGCTGTTGCCGGAGCTGAATGTCGTTGCCTCGATTCCGGTCACGCAGCAGTGGTAGGTCCCTACGGGAAGAGCCTCAAACGAGGAATCCTCTACTGTTGTAAAATCGATTACTGCCATGGTTAGTTAGTCTCCTTCTGCTTGGTTGCATACACGGATTGTACGCTATTGTACACTTTCAAAAATGTTGGGTCCTCAACAACCGGCCCCAGACCGCTACTTCGATCCTTGGCAACGCTCCTGCCATCCGGCTGGACAAGCAGCGCTCGTCGGATAACTTTTACGTTATTAACGACGTCTAGCCTTCCTGTGAGATGCCCAACGATGTCTACCATTCCTGGTAGCTCGTTAGACAACTGGTCCATTAGATCCGGCTTGAGTGAGATCGCACCAGTTAGTTCATCTTTGACTTCCTTCTGGAAGCAAGTAAAGATGATATTCATGTCCAATCCCACAATAGCCTGTAGAGTTCGCCGCATCTGATTCGTGACGATCCCGTAGTGTTGTAACTGCGGCATGTCTCGGTTGACCTTAGAGTCCATACGACAGGCGACATCCATCACGCCGTCGAGACAGAGTTTCTGAATGCCTTTGATACCGTCGATCACAAGCGTCTTGTAGGGATGTTGCACCTCACGCAGATACTTAATGATCGAATCCAGTCCGTGAGCGGCAACTACGTTCTTGACAGGGTCGACGGTTGCACTAAATTGCATCAATTGCATCACATCGAGATGCTCTCCGCGACCTTGTGCAGCAAGCGTCATGGTGCCCTTTTCCTGAACGGGCTCGATCAACAAGACGCGTCTAGACTCCGGAATGTCTTCCGCACTGCCAGCGAATGTAGTTTTACCTACACCACTAGTGCCATAGACGAGTACCTTCACGTAGGTCGCTGCAACGCGTGGGCTCTGTACGGGCAGTTGTCCTAGGTCTACTGTTTGTGCCATTAATACCTCCTTTCTCAATTGATTGCTTTCTCACTATCGATCTTCATTCTCTGTCAGCAACTCCTGAATGACTCTTTGTCGTGCCTCTTCGAAAGGCACTAGCACGATGTGTGGAACCATTCCAACTGCCATTGCCAGATCTACATATTGTTCTAACGACAGTCTACCTTCGGTATCGGACTCCCACCTAGCAATGGCTTCCTGCTTCTTGTGCAGGACGATACCTACTTGCTCTTGTGATAGTCCTGCAGCTCTCCTAGCGTAGAAGAGGCCGTCGATGGCTGTACAAAGTACGTCGGACTTCAAGTATGCGCTCGCATCTCGTGGATCGCTTAACGCACTAAGAATAGCGGCATTGGTATCGCTGTGTGGCATCGACGACCTCCTCAACCTAGAAGAGCGATGTGACGGTCGGGACCACTGGTGTCTCCTCGTACACTTTACCTCGAGATGGTCTCTGCGTAAAGTTCATACGTTTCAACGACTCGTAGTCACCGCCGACGGTTTCGCACTTGCAAAGTTCGTAGTACTCGCAGTACCAAGAGCAATCGTCTTTCGGTGTGGGATAGATCTGCAAGTCCTCGCGGAAGAGATCCGCAGCGGCGGCGAGTAACATCTTGTACGTCTGCTCGATCTCTGAGCGCTGACGCAGAATGTACTCCCTGTAGAAGAATGGATTGCCTCTTGCCCGCAACATAGACAATATCTCTTGGTAGGGTTCTGGTGACAGTTGAAGTTCTTGTATCGCCTGTAAATAAAGTGCATACGTACAATCCGCCAACGCCGTCTTGTCCTTAGACAGGCCGCCACTGACTAGCACTTTCGGTGGCTTCGGCAGAGCTTTCTTAAGCCCGTTGTACAAGACGCCGACGACGCGTGAGTCGGTTGGTATCTCTGGAATCTGCCCTTGCGTTACTAACCATTGGCACGCCATCTGATACAGCGCCGTTTGCGTATCCATAATCAGAAAGCCGCTAGGTCGCAACTGTCCATAAGACTTGTGCTCGAGTACGCAGTAAGCGTTGTCCAAACCCTTACGTCGTATGATACCGTCCATCCGACCTACGAAGAAGCCTTTCGTTCCAAGAGCAGTTGTAATCGGAATCTCAAACTCGCGTTCGGTACAGACCACCTCGAAGTCATCTTCTTTAGCCGCCCACTCCAGATAGTTCAGCATCATGCCGCTGCCGAGTTCGCGCATTTGCGAGAGTCGACCCTCTAGGCTATCATCGAAGGAGTTGTGCATCCGTACGGCAATCCACGCTTCGTCGAACGCATTCTGAAAGGCCTCGACGATGTCTTCGTGGAATCCATAGTAGCGCTCTAGCGCTGTGTGCATTGCCTTACCAAAGAGGAAGTGTAACGCTGGCCGCTTCGGCTCTAGGTTTTGTCTAGCACTTGCAGAGTAGTCATATCTCCTATGACATTCTCTCCAGATTTCTAAGTCCGTAGCGGAAATCCTAGTGATAGCCATGTGGTTCCCTTACTCTACTTTCTTTACTTCTTATTTATATTATATGATAAGCAAAGTGGAAAATCAAGCGTTTAGACAGTCAGATTTGTTACCAGAACCAATCTTCAGTCGTCGGATTGTTCGTCCAAACCCGCTTCTGATACGCACGCTTTTGAACTCCTACCGTGTCACCACCCTGATTGTAGGCAAGGCACAGCGTATAGTAGGCGCATCTCCACGCGCAGTCCCAAGATGGCGAGGGTAGCAAGTACGCGGTGTCTCGCGTCGCTTGTACGTCCGTGAATTGTCGCACCAAGCGCTCTTCTACTGCAACCAGCTCCTCTGGAGTTCGCTGTACCCACTCACGATGGAAGAACTGATTGAGCTTCAATTTCAGCTTTGCGAGTATTTCCTGATAGTCCTCAACGGGTAAGTTCTCCTCCTCGAGCACATTCAAATAGAACGCATACGTCGTAGCATATCGCAAGTCCTTCGAGACGCCTTGACCAGT
>Ga0070713_100000814_pt1 | contig 20016 bp, 11 predicted proteins | sample LARL82metaG_FD_65465 | JGI IMG/M metagenome (GOLD analysis project Ga0070713, IMG submission 65465) | Corn, switchgrass and miscanthus rhizosphere microbial communities from Kellogg Biological Station, Michigan, USA - LAR L8-2 metaG | ecosystem: Host-associated > Plants > Roots > Rhizosphere ...
GAGCTTGGCCGCCAGGCGCCGGCGCCAGCCGATGGCTTGCTGGTGCGGCAGAGTGCTTATGTCGTGCCGCGCGGGCACAAGCCCGCCGCTCTCGGACGTGTGCTCGACCTGGAGGCACCGGCGGCAGCGGTCGTCTTCTGCCGTACCAGGGACGAGGTGGACCGGCTCACCGAAACCCTGAACGGCCGCGGCTATCGTGCCGAGGCGCTGCACGGCGGAATGGACCAGCCGCAGCGCGACCGGGTCATGAGCCGGCTGCGCGGCGGGACCGTCGAGCTTCTCGTGGCCACCGACGTGGCCGCACGCGGCCTCGACATCGAGCAGCTCACGCACGTAGTGAACTACGACGTGCCCAGCGCGCCGGAGTTGTACGTGCATCGCATCGGGCGCGTTGGCCGGGCCGGCCGTGAAGGCACCGCCATCACCCTGGTCGAGCCGCGCGAGCACAGGATGCTCAGGACCATCGAACGGGCGACGGGACAGCCGATCGCGGTCGAGAAGCTGCCGACCGTCGCGGACCTGCGCACCAGGCGCCTGGAGCTGACGCGCGCTGCTCTTCGGGAGAGCCTGCTGGAGGACGACCTTGAGGCCTTCCGGGCCGTTGTGGAGCCGCTCGGTGAGGAGTTCGACCTCTTTGAGGTGGCGCTCGCCGCGGTCAAACTGGCGCATGAGACCAGCGGAACCGCCGGCGAAGAAGAAGAGCTCCCAGAGGTTGAATTGCGCACGCCGGACGACCACCGCGGCCGGCGCAAGCCCACCGGACGCGACCAGCGGCGTGGCCGTCCTGCAACTGCGGGCACCACACGCCTGTTCGTGGGGACCGGGCGCGCCTCCGGAGTCCGGCCACAGGATCTTGTCGGCGCCATCACCGGCGAGTCGGACCTCTCCGGCAGGGACATCGGGGCGATCGAGATCGCCGATCGGTTCTCGCTCGTCGAGGTCCCCGAGTCAGCCGCCGACGACGTGGTCGCGGCGCTCCGGCAGAGCAGTATCAAGGGCCGGAGGGCAACCGTCCGCCGCGAACGCTACCCGGCGCGGTAGTCCACTGACCTGGACAGTCCATGACTGCGCGGCGCCGTTCCCATTGCTAGCGGTGGTCATCGATGTCTTGAACCATCACACTGCTCAGACCATGATCATCTGGTGTCCGAGGGGCGAATGCACTCAAAAACCAATGCACGCTTGCGGGTGAGTTCGCAGTTGGGAGCCGGTCATGAGCCGATCGACGGACCGGTGGATCCGATGGACGACGACCGGTCCTGGCGGGCTTCTCGCGTTGCGTTCCCCGCGCTACTCACGGCGTAGCGGGTCATCGGCAAACAACCCGACCCGGTGCGCCAAGGACGTTGCCTGTGCCCGCCCCGAGACGCCGAGTTTGGCGAGGATGTTGGAAACGTGAACGCTGACCGTCTTGGGGCTGATGAATAGCGTTGCCGCGATCTGGCCGTTGGACTGGCCGTCGGCGATCAGCTTCAGCACCTCCCGCTCGCGGTCTGTCAGGCGGAACTGGCCTGTGCCTTCGGCAGTTGCTGGTGTGTCTACGCGCAACCGGGCCCGGTCGGCGAGGTCGCGTAGTTCGTGCTCGATGGCGGCGCCCATGCCGGCTGCAAGGCGGAGCCCCTCGCGTGCGGCCTCAGCCGCCGCGTCGCGCTCGGACCTGGCGATGAGCGTTTCGGTCAGCCGGAGCAGGCCGTAGCAGAGCGGAAGGGCCTCTTCTGCGGCGCGCGCGGCGGCTACCGCTGCCTGCCATGCCTTCGCCGCGCCTCCGTCCACCCCGTCACGCCGGGGACCGGGCAGGCAGGCGCGGGCCGCCTCGGCCAGGGCCAGCGCCAGGTAGGCCCTGGCCGGCAGTGTCCTGGCCGGGAGCTGGGCGGCAAGCTGGCGCAGTACGTGTACCCGGTCTTCATCGCCTGCGGCGGCCGGGGGGGAGGCGGCCGCGCCCGCGAGGTCAGCTTCCACTCGCATGGCGAGCCAGACGAGCGGCCAGGTATACCGCAGCCGGACCCCCTCGATCTCCCCCTTCAGCAGAGGCACGATCCGCCCCCTAGCTGCGGCCGGGTTACCGGCGGCCCGGGACAGCTCGGCCTCGATGAATGCCACCGGGAGGGCGTACTGCTCCTCGGCGGCATCCCCGAGCAGGCGCAGCGACGTCCGGGCATCCCGCTCCGCTGCCTCCGGATCTCCCCGCCACAGAGCCAGCTCGGCCCGCTGGAGCAGCAGGGTGCCTGCGAAGATGCCTTCGGGTTCCCCGGCGAGTGACTCGGTGATCTCCGCGAGCGCTTCCTGCCACCGGCCGAGCCGGATCAGCGGCTCGGTCAGGTTGCCAACCAGGAAGGCGCCCAGCGAACGGGTGAGCCCCGCCTGCTCGGCGAGCCCGATGCCGACCCGGGCCGTTTCAGCTGCCGCGGCATGCAGCCCGAGCATCTCCTGGCAGTCGGACAGGTTGACATACCCGCGTAGCGCGACGGAAGACAGGTCATGACGGTTGGCCAGCGCCAGGCCTTCGTTCATTGCCGCCAGCCCGCCCTCCTCATCACCCAGGTAGACCGATGTGGAGCCATAGGTGATCAGCGCATCTGCCTGCGGGAGGATGGCACCGACTTCGGCTGCTGCCCGGGCGGCGCGCCGGGCGATCTCGCGGCCCTGCTCATCCTGTCCGGCCCGGCACAGCGCGTTGGCCAGCGGCGCGAGCACCAGTGCGTGGGCCGTGGTCAGCCGCTCCGGCGGAAGGTCGGCCAGGGCGTCCTGCAGCTCGGCCACCGCCTCCTCGTCGCGGCTCAGCCCTCGGAGTGCGACTGCGCGCCGGACGACCACCTCGGCTCGCCGGACCGGATCATCGGCCACCGCCGGGTCACCCAGTGCCTGATCGGTCAGGGACAGCGCCCGGTCCAGGTCGCCGGCGTTGCACGCTGCCTCGGCCGCGAGCAGGATTAGCGTGGTCCGGCCCAGGCCCGTGCGTTCGGCCGCGTCCGGCACGCCCGGCCAGATCTCCAGCGCGCGCTCCCAGTGGTGCAGCGCCTCCGCTGGCGCGTACCCGGCGGCCGCCAAGTGTCCGGCCTGGACGGATGCTCCCAGGGCCCGCGGCCGGTCCCGCGCGGCATACCAGTGATGCGCCAGAATCGCCGCGACCCCGCCGGCGCCGAGGTCGTCACCGGCTAGCGACGGGTCGGCCGACAGCGCGTCACCGTAACCAGCGTGCAGCCGGGCGCGCTCGCCGGGCAGGATGTCCTGGTAGACGGCGTCGCGGGTGAGGGCGTGCCGGAACGCGTACCCACCGCAACGCTCGTCCACAGTGAGCAGGTGGTGGTCCACCGCCTCCCGCAGCCCGGAATACAGCTGGTCCTCGCTCATGCCCGCCACGGCGGCGAGCAGCCGGTCGTCCACGCGCACGCCTGCCACCGACGCCACCCGAAGCACCCGCTGCGCCGTCTCGGACACCCGCTCGGTTCGGGCCAGCAGCACGTCGCGCAGGGACGGCGGCAGCTCGTAGGGGTTCCCGCCGCTCTCCACCATCCCCACGATTTCCTCGACCAGGAAGGGGTTGCCTTGCGACCGCTGGTACACCACATCGGCAAGCTGGGTGGTCACTGGCCCACTCCGGATGGCGCGCAATTGCGCCGCCACCTCTTCGCGGCTGAAGCGTCCGAGGTGCAGGCGCTCTACGCGGCGCACCCGCTCCCACTCCGTCACCAGGGGCCGTAGCGGATGACGGCGGTGCAGCGCGTCGGACCGGTAGGTCACCACCAGCAGCACCTTCAGCTCCCGGAGCGCCCTGATCAAGAACTCCACCAGGTCCTGGGTGGACCGGTCGGCCCAGTGCAGGTCCTCCATGACCAAGACCAGCGGCCGCTCGGCCGCCAGCCGGGTGATCAGCCCGAGGACGTGCTCCAGCAACTGCGCCGCCGAGCCCTCCTGGGCCGTCGCGGGCGCTGCTGCCGGGTCCAGCTCCGGCAGCAGCCGGGCCAGCTGCCCGCGGGCCGGGCCGAGCAACCGGTCCAGTTCGGCCGCGTCCGTGGACCTCGCCAGCCCGCGCAGCGCGTCGACCAGCGGAGACAACGCGATACCCTCCCCGCCAAGCACCACACACGAACCGGTCAGCACCCTGGCGCCGGCCTGCGCCGCCTCCCGCAGGATCTCCTGCGCCAGCCGGGTCTTGCCCACCCCCGCCTCGCCGGCGATCAGCACCATGATCGGCTCGCCCGCCTGAGCGCGGCTAAGGGCCCTACGCAGCCGCTCCAGCTCGGGCTGCCGCCCCACCAGGACCGGGCTGGCCAGATCACCACCGCTCACCAGGCCATGATGCCCCCTGCGATCCGCTGCCCGGCCACCACCCTTCGCTTGCCTGACGGTTCGCCCTGCCCCTCGGCAGGCAGGGCGCCGTGCCTCCCGCCGCCCCGCCGCTGAGGTGGCGGTGACCGGCTGACTAGGGATTTTCGTGCCAGCGGGCGGGAGGAAATAGGACACCTTCTAGGGATGGCACCCGATCCGCGCCGCGGTGCCTTAGCCCCAAGCTGGCCTCACGGGCGGCGACCGCGCCGAACCGAGGCCAGAAGGGAAGGACCATGAGGTTCACACCGCGACGCGCCACCGCCGCCGAAGCGATCGCCGACGGGCAGCCCATAACCAAGAGCCGCCCCCGGCGGCTGGCCCGCAAGCTCGCCGCCATGGGCGCGACCGCCGCCGCTCCGGCCGTCGGCGTGCTTACATTCGCCGGCCCGGCCTTCGCGAGCGGCTCCCCGCCACCGGGCCACTACATCACACCCACCAGCGTAGTGACCGGCCCTGGCGACCCAATGACATTCCACGCCTACACGTACTCAAATGACGGCAAGTTGATCGACGAAACGGCTGGCACCACCTTCGTGCTGGACGGCCAGATCTGCAACGCGAACGTGTGCAGCACCGACGTCCCGGGCACCCACACCGTGACCGCCGAAATCCCCGGCTGGAACCCCACCGCGACAGTGACGGTCCTGGCGCCCGACCATCTGGCGATCAGCCCCGGCTACACCCAGGTAACCGCCGGCGGCACCGTGAACTTCACGGTGTCCCGGGTGACGGCGGACGGTACCGTGATCGACGACGTCACTGCGGGCGCGACCGTCACGCTCGACGGTACTGCCTGCCCGAACGCCGTCTGCCTGGCCACAACGGCCGGGCAGCACACGGTGACCGCCACCTACACCGGCCAGGTGAACGGGAGCACACGGTCCTGGACCGGCGGTGGCGCCATCTCGGTCCTGCCCGGTGCGCCGGCCCAACTCTCGCTCACCCCGGCCGCCAACCCGGTCGCGCCGGGCGCGGCGGACTCCTTCCATGCCGAGGCCTACGACGCCGAAGGGAACGACCTTGGCGACGTCACCGGCAGCACCACCCTCTCGATCGCGCCGGACGGGAGCTGCCAGGCGAACGCCTGCACCGCGGCCGTAGGCGGTCCGCACACCGTCACCGCCACCTACGGCCAGGCCACCGCGACGGCCACCCTCACGGTGCTTCCAGCGCTGAAGGCCGGGAGCGTGAAGACCACGGGCAGCGGCAGCCGCCACGTCGTCTACCTGCCGCTTACGCTCAGCACCGCCAGCAGCCAGCCGATTACCGTCTACTGGCACACCCACGACGGGACGGCGACGTCCGGCACCGATTACTCAGCCGTCTCGGGCGGCAGGGTGACGATCCCGGCCGGCAGTACCCGGGGCAAGATCCCGGTCACCATCCTCCACGACCCGGCAGCCGAGACCAGCGAGCAGTTCACCGTCGTCATCGACGCCGCGAACTGGGCCAGCGTCAGCAAGAAGACCGGCACCATCACCATTACCCCGTGACCCACAGGATTGGTGCGGCCGTCCCCGCCGCCGCGGCAGGGGCGGCCGCCTCCGAACGAGGAGCAGGAGCCAGGGAGCAGTTGCACGAACAGTCCGAGTCGGTCGAGGTGAGCCGGACGGAGCCTGATTGAGATGGCGTCACGCTGTGCGGGTTCGAGGAGTGCTCGCCCGCGGAATCCCGGGGCTTGTGTCCCTAGGGGACTTGAACCGCAATGTGTCCGAGGGCCGACTTGAACCGTTCGCCTATACCTTGGGCGCCGGCGCGGATGCCTGGCTCAGCGTGTGACCAAGGGCCCCGGACACCCCCGCCCGGCAAGCTGCTGCCGCCGTGATCATGGGCGTCGTCCCTTGCTGTGGGCAGCGGGTGGATGTCTCCGCCTTCGGACCGGACAACGTCTGTATGTTCTGCCCTGGAAGCTGGTCCAGGCCTGTGGGTGGAAGTCCCGTCCCGGGACACTGCGCCCCTGACTACCAATGCTCGCGCGGTGTCGCCTCTACGATCGTCGGCATGGAGCGGTATGTGATCCGCGGCGGGCGGGAGGGCTATGACCGGCTGCGGGTGCTCGCCGCGGCGCGGCGAGCCAGCACGCTGGAGCTGTTCCAGCTCGCGGGGCTGCGGCCCGGCATGCGGTGCGTGGACCTGGGTTGCGGGAGCGGCGATGTGACGCTGGAGATGGCGGCGCTGGCCGGGACCGCCGGCTGGGCCGCCGGTATCGACGCCGACCAGGCCAAGCTGGAGTTGGCCCGGGAGGCGGCGCGCGAGCGGGGCCTGGCCAATGTTGTCTTTGAGGTAGCCGACGTCGGCCGGTGGGCCGGCCCTGACGAGTACGACTTCGTCTACTGCCGGTTCCTGCTGCAGCATCTGGCCCGGCCGGTCGATTTGCTGCGCCGGATGTGGGACGCGGTACGCCCGGGTGGCGTCTTGGCGGTGGAAGACGCCGACCTTGAGGGGCTGTTCTGCGACCCGGACAACGCCGGGTTCAGCTTCTACCGGCGGATGTATGTCGAGGTTCTGGCCCGCAACGGCGGTGATCCGGCGTGTGCCCGGCGGCTGGCGAGATACTTCCGCGAAGCCGGAATCCCCGTTCCAGCGGTGCGGCTGCTGCAGGGAGTCAACGCCGGTGGAGACGCGAAGGTGATGCCGCTGCTCACCCTAGAGGCGATCGCCGATTCGATCGTCCGCTCGGGCCTGGCCACCGGGGATGAGGTCACGGTAGCGATCGGGGACCTGCGGGCCTTCACCACCCATCCAGATACCCTGATCTCCGACCCGAGGATCTTCCAGGTCTGGGCGCGCCGCGGCACCAGCGACGCCCCAACTGGGCCATAAGCAAGGCCAATGCCCAGCACGAAGCGGGACTACGAGGCCCTCCACGACCTCGGCATCACGCCTGCACAGCAGCCGCCTAGATAACACTTTGCCGATCGGAGAAGTATAAGTTGCTAGGGCGCGGCTACGCGTGGTTTTTGCCGCCAGTTGCGGAATGGGCGCATGGCTCGACGGATGAGCTTCTTACCCGGCGTCGGCGCGGCCTGGCTGGGCGTGACGCGTCGGCGGGCCCGGTGCAGGACCGGCTTAAGGAAACCCGCGACGGTGAATACCGGGGGAAGCAGCAGGAATACCACCACGATCGCCCAGAAGACCGGATGCTTGGCGAGGAACGGCACGGCGTCGTTTTTCAGCCATGGGAACAGGCGGTCCCGGACGGCGGGGATGACGCCGCCCGCGGCGAGCGCGACGCCGGCCACCAGCGCGACCGTGGCCAGCGCCAGGCCGATCCGGCGGGCCGCGCCGGCCGCGACGAGCACCATTCCGGCCAGGACGACGCCCAGCCCTATAGTGCTGACCACGCTGAGCGTGCTCGTGCTCGCGAGTACCCCGGCGGCCACCACAGCCAGGCCGGCTAGCACGGGGAAGCGCGCCACCGGGCCTACCCCGGCCGCTCGGTAAGCGAGCATCGTGGCGGTCCGCGTACCCGAGAGCAGAGGGCGCAGGGAACTGCGCGCGGCCCGGCCCTGGTCCAGAGTCATGACGGTAACGGCAGCTGCTTTTGTCATGGTTTGCGTGAGCTTGGCCGTTCCGACCTCCTGATCGAGCCGCTCGGCCGAGACGTTGCATGTCTGGAGCAGGCCCTGGGCGCGGTCGGCGGGGACGACGGGCCGGGAATCGTTGCCGCCGGAGGAGACCGTGTTCCGGTAGGTGGAAAGGAACGCCTGTGCCGCTCCCTTCTTGTAGCCATTTTCCGCGTCCTCGGCGGCCTTCTCAGCAACGTGGACGAGCTCCTCGGCCGCGATATCGCGCTGCAGGCCTCCAGAAACCCACATCGCCGTCGTCGGGAGGCTGGTCGGCGCGGACGCCGAACCGTCCGTGAGGAACGCCAGCTCGGCTGGCACGGCCGCTGATCCGTCCTGCGGCGGGAAGGAATCCCACACGCCCGGCGGTGGATCCTCACCCGCGATGTCGCGGAGTCCGGTCTTCAGGCGCTCGGGGAAGTCAGGGTCCTGCTGGGCCAGCAGGCGAAGCCGCCGGGGGTCCAGCAGCATGTGGACGAGCCAGCCCGCGCCGTCGAGCCGACCCCACATCCAGTCGTTCGCCCGCCACGAGCATTTGTAGAACGCGCCAAAGTGGTGCAGTTGGAGGCCAGTGAGTTTTTGACTGGCCAGCGTCCGCTTGTCCAGGATGGTCCGTGTATCGGCGCTCATCTGGATGAGCTCGAGTTTCTGGTCGGCGACCAGGCCGTCGGGTTGGAGGACGTACCGCGCGATGTACAGGTGGAATAGCCTCATGGCAACCGTGTCCGCCGAAGGCTCACCGTCGCCGGTCAGATACGACAACAGATCCCGCACGAAATCGTTGTGGCCATCGCCGGGGCGCAGTAGATCGTGGAGGTCACGGACAATCTGGCCAAGCTCCCGCCACGGCCGCTCGTGCCCAGGACTGACCTCCATGTCGCCGCCCAGCAGGGGCTGCGCGGCGGTAGCGGCGTCTTGCGCCAGCGATGGGCTCCGGACAACCGCCGGGTTCGCACCGGGGTCGGCGCGACGCGGCATCGCGTCACAGGCCCGCTGCTTGAGCTTGCCCAGGCGCTGCCTATCCTCCGCCGAGCCCACCATCTGGTACGCCGCGTTCAGTAGCAGGAAGACCGTGGCCTTCGCGTCATCGAGCGCCTCCCGGCCGGCCGCCATCAGGCCGGCCTCATCGTCCGGAAGTTGCGGGGGCAGCTTGTCCAAGAGCGCCTTACGCGCGGCCTCGATCACCACGTCGGCATCGCCGAAGCCGTACGGCCGGCCGTCGCTCGCGCGCTTGGCCGTATCAAGCTGCCCGCGAATCGGCGTGACCGCGGTCCGGGCGACGTGGTCGGCGCGCCTGTCGCGGTAGGTCCGGTACAGCTTCTGCGTGAGCTCTTCGAGCGATCCCCCCAGCCTGGCCAGTTCCTGCCTGGCGTCCCTGCGCGCGCGAACCTGCTCGTTGTGTGCCGTGATCGCGGCGAGTTCAGTGGAGATGCTCTGCGACATCATCGCCTTCAGGTCGGCCAGCACAGCAGGCGCCAGGCCGAGTGCACTCGGGAGTGCCGCGTCGCCTGCCGCTGCTTCTGCGATCGGTGGTCCAGCCACGGTCGGGACCACGTAGGCGAGCACTCGCCGGACATCGTGATCGGCGGGACGGTCGAAGACGGCCTGCAGAGCGGGTCCGAGCGGCCGGTTGGCGAGCAGTCCTCCGTCGGCGGCGAACTGCGTCGTGCTGATGTTGGCGGTGAAGGGCGCCATGTCCGGATGGTCGCTTCCACCCGGCTCTCCGATCGGGATGAGGGCTGGCTCAAAGGCCGCCGGGAACGAGGCGCTGCATCGCGCGGCGAACGCGAGCGCGGGGACGTTGCCGGCAAGCTGGTCGCTGGTGAAGCGGAACAGCCCGCGATGATCGACGTCGTGGATCAGCGTGCCGTACTCGTCGGTGAGCCGGCAGGCCTCCCCGCTGAGCAGCGTGGTGGTGATGAACACCTCCGTCGGATCCCCGGGCGTAGGCGGAAGCCCCTCTGCGCAGAGGTTCTGAAATCCCTCCCGGAGACCGGTGAGGAGGCCCTTGTCGCCATCCAGCACGGAGGCGGGCCGCTCGCCTGACTTATCGGACGGGTCACGCACCAGCACATCCAGGGAACCGTGCGTGAACCACAGGTCCCGCAGCCCGCCAAGGTCGAAGCGCTGAACATTCGCGAGCCCGAGAATGGCCGCGTTCACACCGCCCGCGCTGGTACCGGACAAGATGTCCATAGTGCAGCCCGTGTTGAGGAGGTGCAGCAGGCGCTGATAACCGTCCCGTACCCGTTGGCTCTCCGCCGAACAGGGTGACTTGATCTGCTCCCCACGCTCGGCTCGGCTCGCCGCGAGGAGAAGGTTCATCTCCCGGGCCATGCCGCCCATCCAGACGGCCAGGCTGACACCGCCGGTGAACGCCACCGCCAGCCGGAGTTCCGAATACGGCAGACTATCTCCGGCACCACCCAGTGGTTTGTTCACCGTGCCTCCCCCACTCGCCGCCGTGCGTATTTCGCCGTGAGTTCTCATCAGACAGACCTCCCGGAGGACCATCCGACGTGGGCTTCTGGTGATCGTCCTGGTGATGCGGTACCCGGTAGATGTCCCTCTGCCCGGATAGAGCCGCTTACGCCGTGCTGAGATACAGTCGGCGGCCTCAAATGTTCGAGGCCGTGTCGCCGACATGACGGCAACGTCCATCCTGCTACTCGCGATATCGGCGCAGAAATTCGCGGCGGTCTTTGATCTGGCTACCTTGATCGCCGTTGACCCGCCCTAAGCGGTGGTACAGGAGTCCACCTTTGCCCCCGACATGAGTGACCCGTTCATCGCATGGTCGAGCACGACCTTCTCGAATGCTGGGGGTCGGCGGAACAACAAGCGCCTGCTGCACTGGGTGCATGACCACTCCTCGATACTGCGCCCCAGCGTTCTCGTCCGCGTCATCTCCTGTGCGGTAGACAAGCAAACCCCCGATCTTCGGCGGGCTCTTCTCTCCAGCCCAGCTTCCCAGAATCCCCGCGCGCATCCCTTGCAAACATGCCCCAGTGAAGCCGTCTCGCGGGCCAGACGTGCGTGCCGTCGAAACGACAGGCCGGGTGTATCTGGTGCGGGAGACCGGTCCTCTCTATTGGCAGCCACCCGGGATCCCCGGTGCCGGCACGGGTGGCCCGCGCGGACAGACCGCGCAGCAACCCCTTACAGGAGGAAATCATCATGCCAAACCAACTCCGGTCAGGTGCACTGGAGACTCCAGTCACCGACTTCCACACCCACGGCATCCTGGACGGCAAGGTCACGGGCCTGAAGGTGCTCGACCCGACCGAGCACAAGGAGAAGACCTCGCTGCTTGAGGTGGATGACCCGTTCGACGTCCAGCTCAGCTGGGAGCTCACCGGTGCCGCGACAACCGTTACCGGCGGCTCCTGGGTCGTCACGCTGTACAGCGACGACATGGACGGGGTGGGTCAGATGACCGGGCCTATCGCCGGGCCTGACATCGTCCCGATCACCGGCGGGATCCCCCCGCTGAAGTTCAAGCACGAGTTCCAGGTTCGGCCGCCCACGCCCAAGGTCGGTCTGTACCAGCTGACCGCCACCATCAACCACTCGCCGACGGGGGACCCGAAGAAGATCTCGGAGATGTTCGGGTACGCAGAGTCGACTCCTATCGACATCAGGGAAGTCGTTGTGGAGCCAGAGGTCCCCAAGGACTAACCCTGCACGTCCAGCCGTCGCGGCATGAGCGGGCCCACTCGGTTCACGAAGGCGGTGCCGCGGCGGCTGGCACCATCGGTGGTTCCGGGAGCCCAGAGCACAAGTGGTGAACAGTCAACGAGCACCCTTGCTGCCAGCACTCGTTGGAGGCCGGGATCCCGGCCGCATACGTGGGGTTGAATCCCTCTGGTGATGAGTAGCGCTGGCTATCCGGTCCAGTGCGGCTTGTGTGTCGCTTCTAGTGTCGCTGCCGTGTCCGCGCGCTCACGGCATGCGCCCGAGTGCGACGTTGATCAGCTCCGCCAGGCCGAACGTTCTTCCGTCGCGGGTGAAGTCCGCGATTGGCGTGAACGGGGCGCCTTGCTTGAGGTAGGACGTGCGGTCGCTGTCAAGCAGGGCGGCGAATACTCCGGCGACGATCCTGCCTCCCACGGGCCCGAGCTTGATGGGGATGTCATCTAGGGAGCTGCCGGAGCCGGGTTTGTCCCAGGACGTCACCTGTGCCTCGGACAGGATGTAGGCCCACAGGGGAGCCTGGTCGGCGAAGCGCTCAGAGATGTCCGTGAGGGGCTCGAGATTCTGCTGATTATCGGCGGTTGCCGTTCCGATCACCAGCTTGTCTTCGGCGATCACGTGCTCACCGAGTGCCTCGGCCATCGCCTGGCCGGACGGTAGCTTGAAGGTCCGTCCCCGTCTCAGATTGCGCAGCGCCAGCATCGGCGGGGGGGGCGTGATCCGGCGGGGCAGGTCGCGGAGTGGGCTTGCCAACGAGGTATCGATCTTGTAAGCCTTTTGTGGCTTCCGGGCTATCTGGTCGTACAGCCGTGAGATGGCTCTGCACTCAGCGTCCGGCTCGAGCTTGATGAAGAACTGCCAGTCGATGGCCCAATCGCTCGGAATGGGGCGGAACCCGCCGAGGTCAGCGGCTATATCGACGCGGGCACCGCCATGGGAGTCCCCGGAGAAAATGGGACGGCGCTCGATCGTCGTGTTGAGCCGGTACAAGGGGCGGATCATGGAGTGCCCGAAGCGGAAGGCCGCCACGGAAAACTCCACAGGCATGCGCTTGAGGTCGCCCTGGACCCCGGGCAGCCTGTGTGTGGGCTTGTGACGGTCGGCGAAGATGCTGTGGTACGTCTTCTCGTTGACGACGGCGGGCAGGAAGTCGGTGACCAGCATCCACTGGTAGTGCCACCTGACCTGCTGGCGGACGTCCTCGAAGCTTGGCTCTTTGCCCAAATAGTTTGTTTTGGTGAGGTAATCGGCGACTTGGTTGTGGAACCGCAGAAAGATGGCGTGAAGCTGCGCCACGATGCGGTTCTCGTCGTTGCGCGGATCGCCGATGAGCGCCCGGCCATCCGGCCCGCGGGGGACCTGGCGGGCGCATAGGTCGAAGGGGTTGCCCGACATGGGCTCACCCAGCAGCATGCGTATCCTGTCCGAGTCGTACAGGTACGGCTGGTCGTCCGGCCCGCGGCCGTACAGGCTGTCGAGGTCAAAGCGCGGGGTCCGGTAGTCCTCGAGGTCGCTGAGTTGCGTAGCGCTCAGGAGCTCCCCAAGGCGGGATGTGGGATCAAAGGTGAGGTCATGGTCGACGAACTGGCCCAGGTAGGTGTAAGCCGCCGTTATCTCGCTGTCCTCCTCGGGATCGCGCCCGGTCTCCGGCGTTGGCGGCTCAGCCTCGTCTGGCGTCATCTTCTCGGCCAAGCGCTGCAGGTCATGTTCAGTAACCGGGTTGTCATTCTCCGAGACCAGCCTCATGAAGCGGCCGCCCATCGGATCGTCGGGGTGATCCTCCTGATGCCGGTCCCACCATGTGCCGTGGTATAGCCCGGTCGTCCTTGTTCCCCGCGCCTGTGCGCCTGTGCTTGGACTGTCGGCTATGGCTGCGGGGTCGTCGGGACTTCGCCGCCTCCATTGCCCGCGGGCGGGGACGTTGAGTCCCCGGGCACTTTTCCCTCAGTTTCCTGATACGTCCACACCGCCTTTAGTGCTTGTTCCGTGAATCCCGCCACCCCCTGGTATCGCTCCAGTTTGCCTTTATCCGGCCGCAGAACGGACGGCCACACTTCTGATACCCGTGTGACGACTGTCACGTCCTGGGTTGGGTCCAACTGTGCCGCTGGCAGTTCCACATGCAGCTCGGCGGGTTTCCCGGGATTGTCGGGATCACGAAGGGGGATACGTTTTTTTTCATTGTGGGCAGCGTAAGTATCGCCTTGGGTAAGATAGACAGATACTTCTACCTCTTGGCCAGACGTGAAACTATCGGTCTGGACGAAAACTACGACGGTATTGTCGCCTCTTTGCTGGACGCTAGCGACACGGTGGAGGTCAGGCATGATTTAACCCTTTCGGATGGCTAGGTTGCATCTTATGTAGTTTGGATCAACCCCTTCAGGTGGGTGCGTAGTAGGCAAGGTGCCGGAGCGACTCCCGGGCTCCTGGTAGATTGCCTTTCCGTTGATAAAGATCAACGGCATGAGCGGCGGCGGCGTACGCCTCGGCGACTCGGCCGAGCGCCGCGAGGACGTGTGCGAGATCAAGCTGGATGTCGGCGTGCTCGCTGAGCAAGTCGGTCTGCGCGGCAAGGGCTGCCGCCGAGCGCGCGAGGTTCTCAGCCTCGCGGTGACGGCCGCGGTCGGCCAGTATCCTTGCCAAAACTCCCTGGCTGAGAGCCTGGGTGACGAGGTCCTCACCGGCCGCAGCCTCCCTGCCTGTCGCGATCAGGCGAATGGCTTCGTCATACCGGCCCGGACCTTGCGCCGCGATGGCTCTGGCCAGTTTCGCCGCTGTGGTGGCCAGGTAACGCCGCTCGCCCATCCGGTACAGGAAGCCGTATTCGAGGCGAAGATGCTTCTCGGCGGTCGCTGGATCGCCTGCAAGCATCGCGATGAGGGCTGCGGGTTGAGTGGTCGACGCCGTTATCCCTGCGCCGAGGCTGTCCAGGAGGCTATCCGCGAGGCTGAGCGTTGCCTCCGCCGCCGCGAAGTCGTCCTGCATCGCGTGCAGGCCTGCGAGGTAGTGAAGGATACCCGCTTTTCCAAAGGGGTGATTTCCGACCTCATCGAGATACTCTTTACATCGCTGTATTCCTTCCTGTGCTGGGGTTGGGCCCAATAGTGCGGCGGAGGCGAGCCAGGCGAGAATGTCGGCTAGCTGCCTCTGGTCGTTCACGTTGCGCGCGTATTCGGCAGCGCGCTGCCAGGCGTATTCGGCAGCACCGGATCTGGCATGCTTCCAGTGCAGCGCGGCCTCTACCTGCAGGGCCCGGCAGATTCCCAAATCGTCCAGGCTCCGGTCGAATTCGCGGCGCAATTCGGGAAGCGCATGCGTGATCTCCATTACCGCGGCATCCGGGTCCAGCTCCAACGCCAACAGGAGTGCCTCAACCCGGGCGTGGGCGTGCTGGCGGTCGTCACCATTGGCGGCTGCGATGTGCTGAGCGTGGTCGAGGGTGGCCTTTGCCTTCTCGAACTGCCCGGCTTCGTTGAGTGCCGTGCCCAGGCTCGTATAGAGCCGCCCGAGGGCCGGGTGGTCACCCGGGAGTAGTGTGGCCGCGCGGTCCAAGAGGTTCACCGCGGCGACGTCGTCGCCGCGGTCATATGCGCCGCGCCCGGCAGTCTCGAGATGCCCGGCCGCCCGTAGCGACAGCGCGGCGGACCGTGGGTCGGCGGGCCATAGTTCGGCGCGGTAGCGAACCGACTGTTCGAGGTGATAGCCGAGGATCTCCGACCGCGCGGGGAACGGGTCCGAGACGATGTTCTCGAGCCAGTCGGCGTAGTGGTAGTGCAGCTCGGCCCGAAGGGACTTGGGGATCGAGCGGTAGGCCGCCTCCTGGATGAGGATGTGCCGGAAGCTGTACTCGTCGTAGGGGCTTCTCCCGGGCCCGCGTTGCACCAGGCCCTTGGCGACCAGGGTCTGGAGGTTGCGGCTGAGCGGCGCGCGTGCCTCGGCCGGGAGCAGTTCCCGGATTTCCCGCTCGCCGAAGTCTTTGCCGACGATGGCGGCCCGGACGAGGACGCTGCTGGCCCCTGGCCCGAGGCGCTGGAGCCGCGCCGACAGCAGAGCCTGGATCGTGGGCGGCAGCGCTGGCCGTATATCGCTTGCGCTTTGCTCGCTCAGGGATACCGCCAGTTGCTCCAGGTAGAGGGGATTACCGCCAGCGGTGTTGATGAGCCGTGCCCGGGTTGACGGGGCGATGCGCTGACCCGCCGACACCGAGTCAAGCAACGCCGCGGCCGCTCCCTCGCCAAGCGGCGTGAGCTGGATGGACACTGTCCTTTCTGCTTCGGCCGCCCAGGCTGGACGCTGGTCGAGCAGTTCGGGCCGGGCGATGCAGACTATGGTGATCGGCGCTTCCCCCCGCTGGAGGGCGAGCGATTCCACCAGGTCGAGGAAGGTCGGTTCGGCCCAGTGCACGTCCTCGAACACGACTAGCACGGGCCGCTGCCGCGCGAGCGTCTCCAGCAAACGGCGGGCAGCCCAGAAGATCTCCGCGGCGGCCGTCCTGCCCCGAGTGCCGGGGCCAAGAGCTCGGTGAAGCTGTTCAGCGACGTCCGCCGCGTCCGCGTCGCCGGCCAGCAGGGCCTTGATCCGCTCCGGCGAGTCATCTCCGCGGCAGGCCTGGTGAACCACTTCCCGCAACGGCCAGAACGTGATGCCCTCGCCATAGGAGCGGCACCGGCCGCTGAAAACCTGCGCTTCTCGGCCGAGGCTGTCGGCGAACTCCTGGACCAGCCGCGTCTTCCCCAGGCCTGCCTCGCCGGTCACCTTGACGGTCATCGTCACCCGCTCGCGGGTGGCCCGGGCGTAGGCGGCCTCGAGGCGGCGTATCTCTTCGCTGCGGCCCACCAACGGCACGTCGAGACGCACGGCCAGGGGACGCAGGCCCGGGTGTGCGGACCGCAGGAGGAACCGGCCGTGGTCGGCATCCTCGGTTTCGATGGCTCCGGCGGCGAGCTGCTGGGTCTGGTGGCTGATGAGGATCTGGCCGGGCCCGGCGGCCTCCGCGAGCATCACCGCCCGGGCTCCTACATCGCCCGCGAACCCCAGCGGGCCAGGTCCGCCGACCAGGGCCTCGCCCGTCACCAGGCCGAAGCGGCATACCAGGCTGGCGCCGTAACGGCGCGGCAGGATCCCCGCCTCTGTGGTGAGCGCTTCCCGCGCTTCCAGGCTGGCCCGCACGGCCCGGAGGGCGTCGTCCTCGTGCACGGTGGTGACGCCGAACACGCCCATCAGGTGTTCGCTGTCGCTGGCCGCCAGCTTTCCGCCGTGCCGTTCGAGCACGGCCGTCAGGCCCGAGACCAAGTGCTCGTTCACGTCGCCGTGGGCCTCTGGGTCCAGCGTCACACCTGAGCTGGACGTTACCTGCAATGCGCCGCAGAGCACCGTCACCGGCCTGCGGGCCTGCGCCGTCCCGCTTGTGGCCGAGCCAGGGGCGAGGATCGGGTCATGGCGCAGGATCGCTGCCTCAAGCTCGCGGAGCGCCGACGACGGTTCCAGCCCTAGGTCTTCCCTAAGGGCGTTCCGGAATTCGCGGTAGGTTTCGAGCGCCTCGGTCTGCCGGCCGCTGCGGTAGAGGGCAAGCATGAGCTGGCTGCGAAGGCGTTCCCGGAGGGGATGGTCGGCCACCATCCGGCCTAGTTCAGCCGTGAGCGCGCCCGCCGAGCCTAGAGCGAGGTGCGCCTCGTTCCGTTCTTCGAGGCAGGCCAGTTGCAGCTCCTCCAGCCTGGCGATTTCGGCCTGCGCGAACGGCTCGTATCGGAAATCGGCCAGCGGCGGGCCACGCCAAAGCATCATCGCCTGGTCAAGCACTTGCACGGCCTCCGCCGCGCCACCCGCGGCGAGCGCATCCCGGCCCTCGAAGATCAGCTGCTCGAACTGGGCGACATCGAGCTCCGCCGAGAAAACTCGCAGCATGTAGCCCGGCCCTGTGGTGATCAGGCGGCCCGGCGGCAGCACCCTCCGCAGCCGTGAGATCGCCGCCTGCAGGGCGTTTGCCGCGCTGGGCGGTGCGTCCTCGCCCCACAGTTCGACCAGGATCTGCTCACTCGGCACGACCTCATTGGCGTGTAGCAGCAGATCAGCGAGCACAACACGCTGACGGACGCCGCCGACTGTGATCCGTTGGCCGCCGTCCTCGAGATGAAACGGGCCGAGGATCCGTACCTGCATCGTCCGCCTCCCCCTGGGTGTCAGCGGACTGTCAGCACCCAATCCCCATTGTCGAACCATGCGGCGGAGAAGACAAGCGCGATATCCGCGCCTGGCGCACCGGAGATCACTCGATGGCTGCGGTTCCGAGGCTGGACCCAGCAATCCCGCAAAGCTCAGCGGATTCACAGGGGAACCACAATGAAATCAGAGAAGACTGTCAACTCTGCGCCCGCCCATAGCCCAGAAGAACTTGTTGCCGGAATCCGCGCGGGAGACGAGTCAGCGTGGCGCGCAATGAGCGAGCAATGCGAGCCGCTATTGCGGTGGCTCGCACGCCTGCACGGGCTATCGGCCGAAGATGCGGGCGACGCCATCCAGCTCACCTGGCTGCGCTGCCTGGAACACATCGACCAGCTCACCAACGCCGACAAGCTGAACAGCTGGCTGGTCACGATCTGCCGCCGTGAGTGCATCCGGCTGGCCACCAAGGCGCGGCGGGAGGTGCCGCTCAGCGCGCCGGACATGGAACAGCTGATCGACACACGGCGCGAGGAAGGCGATCCCTGCACCGAGGCCACCCTCCGTGACCAGTACGACCGTCTCTATCAGGCCGTCATGGCCTTGCCGGGTCGGCAGCGGACGATACTCGTCGAACTGCTGAGGCGAGACGACCAAAGCTACCTGGATCTCTCCCGTCGCCTCGGCCTCCCGGTCGGAAGCATCGGGCCGACCCGGCAGCGTGCGTTTTCCCGCCTGCGCCTCGATCCCCGGATCTCTGACCTATCGTCAGCGATATCCGATGGGCATCTTCAGGTCCGGAGCGCGTGATGTCATATGGCCCGGAATAGAACTCGCTGCCCTTGGGTGCGGCATAGTGTGGTCCTGGCACGGGATTAGTCACAGATAGGGGCCGACCCCGCCAAGAACCGCCACCTAGAAGGTGACCTTTACTGGCGCAAAGGCAACCTGTCCGGAGTTTAGCGGCGGTCCGCTACGCCTTATCCGGTACGCGCCATTCGGCACCGGCAGGGGGCGGGCAGTGGCAGATCCAGGATGCCGATTGCCTGCCGGTGCTTCCCACGGGAACGCGCGGCGCTACCCACCGCAACTACCCCGACACGGCAGGGCTGGTGCCGCGTCTGGGGCGCCAGGTAACTGCTGGGACTGTGAACCGAGTTGAAACCACGCTGCGGTCCGCGTGCTTCTTGGTGAGCTGCCGCCCGCAGATGCCGGTGTCGGTTATGGCAGGTCCTCGCGTTGCCCGTCCCCGGCCGGCTCAGGGCCTGGGCCGCAGTGTGCTGCCGGGGCGGAAACGACCGTCTTCAACTACTTCCCGGTCAAGGAAGCCCTCGTCATGGACCGGCTGGAGGCCGCGCTGGTCGCGCTGAGCGCCGGACTCGCCGACCCCGCGCTCACACCGGTCCAGGCGGCCCCTGGCAGTCCTCGATCAGGAGCTTAGGGCCATGACCGGCTGGCTCGCTGCCCACGAAGACGTCGGCCACGGCCGCGAGGCGATCCGCCGGTTCGGTGACCTGATCCGCGCCACCCCCGCGCTGCGCGCCTACCAGGCCGACATGACCGACCAGTCCGCCTCGGCTGCCGCCAAGGTCCTGGCCGCGCGGGCGGGAACGACCGCGGACGACCCCGAGCCGCAGATCACGGCCAGGGCCCTGCTCGGGCTGTGGCGCGTCTAGGCCGACAGCCTGCGCAGGCACCTGGATCGCGCGGCCACACCGGCTCTGCTCCACGAGTACGTGACCGCTGATGTCCGCCACGCTGCCCGGCTCATCGACACCGGCCTGCGGGCGTTCGCCGCCCCCGCCTGACCGCCTGATCGACCCACTCACCCCAGGTAGACCATCCCCCGCCCACCCGTCCCCGTCACCGATCCGGCACTGAACCCAGCCACCCAGCGGGCGGCCGACGTAACACACGCCGCCACAGATGCCCGGGGGCGGGGGGCCATCCCTGGGGCAGCATCTGCCTTGAGGAGGCATGCCATTGGGTGAAGGCGTGGACGGTGACCGCGCCATCGCTATGTCTGAGGCGCCAGTTAGCCACCGGGACTGGAAACCGAGTTGAATCCCTATGTCCGTGACCTGCAGTTTTACCTGAAGCTGTTATCTCTTAAAGGGTATAAGCGCTGGTCAACCATGATCATTTCGTGTCCGAGGGGGGACTTGAACCCCCATGCCCTTAACGGGCACTAGCACCTCAAGCTAGCGCGTCTGCCAATTCCGCCACCCGGACGAGGCCGGAGCACGGCAGCTTCCGTGTCGGCCGC
>Ga0070713_100000815_pt1 | contig 20014 bp, 15 predicted proteins | sample LARL82metaG_FD_65465 | JGI IMG/M metagenome (GOLD analysis project Ga0070713, IMG submission 65465) | Corn, switchgrass and miscanthus rhizosphere microbial communities from Kellogg Biological Station, Michigan, USA - LAR L8-2 metaG | ecosystem: Host-associated > Plants > Roots > Rhizosphere ...
TATGCGGGAGCGCGTGGGTTCATCGACGCCATTGTCGCGCCGGAAGAGACGCGCGACATCCTGGCGATGGCGTTGACTGCCGCGCTCCAGAATCGGGGTGCTCACCTCGGCGCTTTCGTGCTGCCCACGCATTGCGACGACAGATGACCGCCGACCGAAAGAAGGATCTGGTCAGAGTCGCCGCCGGTCAGGGTTTCTGGGGCGACTGGCTCGAGGCGCCGCGCCGGCAGGTCGAGGGCGGCGACATCGACTACCTGATGCTCGATTATCTAGCCGAAGTCACGATGTCCATTCTGCAGAAGCAGAAGGAACGCGACGCAAAGATGGGTTATGCGCGCGACTTCGTGGGCGCCGTCGAGAGCATTCTGCCCGGCATTACGAAACGCGGCGTCCGCGTGGTCGCGAATGCGGGCGGGGTGAACCCACCAGCCTGCGCGGAGGCGATTCGCGCGGTCGCCGAGCGCGCGGGGGTGAGAAAGGACGTACGGGTCGGCGTCGTGACAGGCGACGACCTGCTACCACGCCTCGACGAGCTGCTCGCGAGCGGACATGAGCTCCGCAACATGGATACGGGCGAGCCGCTGTCCAAGGTGCGCGATCGGGTCATGTCGGCAAACGCTTACATCGGCTCGGTGCCGATAGTCGAAGCGCTGCGTCGCGGAGCCAACGTCGTCATCACCGGCCGTTCCACGGACACCGCGCTGACAATGGCACCCATTCGCTACGAGCTTGGCTGGGGCGCTGAGGAATGGGACAAGCTCGCCGCGGGGATCGTGGCAGGGCACATCATCGAATGCGGCGCTCAATGCTCCGGCGGCAACTGCCTCTACGATTGGCGCAACATTCCCGACCTCGCAAATGTCGGCTATCCGATCATCGAGGCGCGGGCGGATGGTACATTCGATATTACTAAACACAAAGGCACGGGCGGCCGTATTTCCGTGCAGTCGGTCACGGAGCAGCTCGTGTACGAAATGGGCGATCCGCACTCGTATATCACACCGGACGTCGTGGCGGACTTCACGACGATCCAGCTCGCCGCGGCAGGAACGGATCGCGTTCGCGTCCATGGCATCAAGGGACGTCCACCGACGGATAAGCTGAAAGTGTCGATCGCGTACCGCGCTGGGTTCAAGGCGGTGGGCACACTTGTCTACGCATGGCCGGACGCTCTGGAGAAGGCCAGAAAGGCAGACGAAGTGCTGCGTGCCCGACTCCAGAATCTGGGCCTCTCGTTCGATCAACTCCTCACGGAGTTCGTCGGCGTGTCGGCAACGCATGGGCCACTTGCCGGACACGCCGCGGATGCACCGGAAGTACAGTTTCGCATTGGTGTACGGTCGGAAGACCGCGCGGCGATCGAGCGATTCACACGCGAGCTCGCCCCGCTGGTGCTCAACGGACCGCCGAGCGTCACCGGATTCGCTGGTGGCCGGCCCAAAGTGGAGGAGATCGTCGCGTACTGGCCGGCGCTGATCGACAAGCGCGTCGTCGAGACCAAGGTGGAGGTGGCGTGATGCGGGTTCAGCTCGTCGACATCGCCCACGCCCGTTCCGGCGACAAAGGCGACACTGCCAACGTCGGTATCATCGCTCTTCGCCCCGAATGGTACCCGCTGCTCGAGAAGCAGCTCACGCGTGATCGCGTGCGAGAGCATTTCCGGGGTGTCATCACTGGGGACGTCGAGCGGTATGAGCTCCCGAATCTGAAGGCGCTGAATTTCCTGCTGCATGGCGCGCTCGACGGCGGCGGAACGCTCTCGCTCAAGACCGACGCCCAGGGGAAAGTCTTCTCCACCGCCCTGCTGCGAATGATCATCGACGTTCCGGATGCGGAGGCGCGGCAGCTTTCATTGCCGGCGGCCCGCACGTGAGCGCGGTTCGCGTCGAGCGACAGGGCGTCGTCGGCCGCCTAACGCTAGCCCGCCCGGAGGCCCGAAACGTCATCGATCGTCAGATGGCGGACGAGCTCTTCGCTGGCCTGCAGCGGCTCGAGTCAGACAATCAGGTAAGGGTGGTTCATCTCACCGGAGACGGCGAGGACTTCTGCGCTGGGGTCGACCTCGATGCCATGTCGCGGCTCGGTGCCGAATCCGGCGACCCCCAGCGTCAGGATGCGGAGTCGTTGGGGCGCGTCTATCTGGCGATTCGCGCGCTGATGAAGCCCGTCGTGTGCTCGGTGCGCGGACGGGCGTTGGGGGCCGGCGCGGGCCTCGTCCTTGCCTGCGACCTCTCTCTCGCAAATCAGGACGCGGAGTTCGGATTTCCAGAAGTCCGAACAGGCTTCGTGCCGGCGATCACGATGCCGATCCTGCGCCGGACACTCGGCGAGAAGCGTGCGGCTGATCTCGTGCTCAGCGGCCGCGTGATCAATGCCGAGGAAGCTGGCGCGATCGGCTTCGTCAGCCGTGTTCTTCCGGCCGCGAGCTTCGACGCGGATGTGGATGCGGTGCTTTCCGGCCTCACTGGCTCCTCGGCAACGTCGCTCGCGCTGACGAAGTGGCTGCTCTACAAGCTCGATGCACTGTCGTTCGAGGATGGTGTCGCGGCTGGCATCGTCACGGACGTCGAAGCCCGCGCGACTGAAGACTTTCGAGCGGCGCTGCGGCGTCGTTCAGGGAACGCCGGCAGTTAGCCTCAACTGTAATCGCCGTTAGCAGGATCATCGTGCCCTTCCTACCTCGCTACGACCGTGATCGAGCGCGCCGCCTCCGCGCGGAGCCGTCGTGGTTGACGCAGCTGAAGCTGGGTCTCGCCATCGCGGGGATCATCATGTGGGGCTACGGTGCGCGTGCAGACGTCAATTGGCTTCGCTGGGCGGGTATCGTATTCCTGGCAGCGTCGGTCGCCGTGCGCTTCCTTTTTCGGCAAAGGCCCAGTCCAGAGGACGAGCCGCATGACGAGTGATGAGCGTTAGGCCCCAAGCGCGCGCGAGGGCCCGGACGAGCGGTCATTGCGCGCGAGGAGTGAGCGGAAGCGCGTCGCCAGGGCGGTGTAGCCCATGTCCTCGGCACGTCCCGAGAACCGCCTGACGAAGTCCCAGACGTCGGCGCCCGCCGAGATGAGGGACGGCGCACACTCGGCCGCGAGCCACGCCGCGCAGCGGGCATCGCGCGGCTCCGTGTGCGCCAACGCCGTGCGGAAACGCTGCTCGGCCTCGTCACGACGTCCAAGCTCGAGAGCGACGCGAACACTCAACGCCTCGACGAGCTCACGATTCTGGAACCACCAGTCGAAGCGCTCACCGACCATCGTCTCGGCGTTTCGCGCGGCGGTGTACGCGTAGTCGCGGCGATTGAGATCCAGGCCAGCGAGACCGGCGCCCGCGATCGCGCCGATTTCCATATCCAGCTGTCCGAGACGCCGTGCACTCGACGCAGCCTCTTCGTAGAGCTCCAGGGCTCGCGTCGGATCGCCAGTCTCACGCGCGAGGTGACCCATGTTGTACACCGTCGCCACGCGGTGTAGCTCGTTCTTGAGCTTGATGAACAGCTTCCGTGCTTCGTCGAAGCGTTGGCGCGCCTCCTCGAAGCGACCACTCCACATGAAGAGCACGCCAAGGTTGAGCGCGGCGACGCCAGCCCAATCAGGCGCGCCCGCCTGCAAGCTCAGCTCGACCGCGCTGCGGAATGCATCGATGGCGGCGGCGGTGTTTCCAACTTTCGAATAGCTGACACCAATGCTGATCTGGCAGCGCACGTAGCCGTGACGATCATCGATTTCGCTCGAGATCTCCTGCGCACGCCGATAGAAGACGATGGCTTCCTCCGAACCGAGCTCGAAGAGCGTCCAGCCCAACCGCATGAGCGCGTGCGCGTGCAGCAGCCGCTCGCCTATCCGCTCCGCCATTTCGGCGCTCTCGCGCGCGAGCCGCTGGGCTGTCGCCGGATCGCCGAGGCTGCCGTACGTCGTCGAGAGCATCGTGAGCAGCGAGACGCGTTCCTTCTGGAGATCCAGCTCCTCGGCACGCTTGAGCAGCGATTGATACGCCTCGAGCGTTTGCGTGAGTGGCTTGCCGAGAAATGCCTGCGCTCGTTCGTGCAGGATGAGCAGCGGGAGCATCTCCTTGTCCGACAGCTCCTGGCCGACGGCGTTCAACGCGCCCTTACACAGCTCGACGCCGTCGGCGTACCGGCCCGAGATCTCGGCAACTTTCACGGCGCCGACATACGCGTCGAGCTTCTGCTGGGGCGCCGCCGCATGGCGCAGCGCCATGGTGAAGAACGCCGCCGCTTCGTCGTGCGCGTAGACGTTTGTGGCTCCGGCCCCGGCCTGCATCGCATAACGATAGGCTTTGTCGCTGACGGCCGCCTGGTCGAAGTGGTCCGCGAGCTCGGCGATCGCGTTCGAGTTCCGCTTTTCGAGCGCCTCACCAACAGCGTGGTGAATGCGTTTGAGACGGCGCGGATTCGCGGTGTTCTTGATCGCGTCGAGCAGTAGGGTGTGCGTGAACACGTAGGAGTCGGCGTCACCGCGTGACGGCTCGAGCACCGCGGCGGCCACTGCTTCGTCGATGACGTCGAGCAACTCGTCTTCCGTGCCCGCTCCCGCGGCCAGCGCAAGGTCGACGTCGAACACGCGGCCGATTACCGCGGCGGTCGTCAGGATGTTGCGTGTGCCTTCCGAGAGGCGGTCGAGACGTCGCGCCATCAGGTCGCTCACCGCGACGGGTAGACGCAGCTCCGACGTCTGCTTCCAGACCCAACGCTCGCCCTCGTATCTGATCTCGCCTTCCTCGACCAGTGCGCGCAGCACCTGAACGACGAGGAATGGGTTTCCTTCCGTATGTCGATAGAGCACAGGCAAGAGCTCGCGGCCAAGCTCCTGGCCCCGGGACGCCGCGGCCAGCCATTGCTCGAGCTCCGCTCTCGTCAAACGCTGGAGCGAGAGCTCACTGAACCGCTCGTCGCGCGACAGGCGACGTCGCCGATCCATCACATCCTTGCTCTTGTCCTCGGCGCGAATCGTGAGGCAGATCAGGATGTGATCCTGATCGAGCTGCGGGACGAGGTGCTCGAGCGTATCCCACGTGGCAGAGTCCGCCCACTGCATATCGTCGAGCACGAGCACGAGCGGGCACGTGGCCGCGGCGAGGCGCACGTACTCGACGATTTCTTCGTAGAGGGCGTATTTGCTGCCGACGTTCTCGGGACGCGGATCGGAGCCGTCCGAGAGGGCGGGGACGAGGCGCGGCAACTCGCGCCACACCCGGCCCGGCGCGTTGACGCGCTGCTTGATGGCCGAGAGAATCTCCGCCCACGGACCGTACGGCGGCTTGACGTCAGCTTCGAGCGCGCGGCCCATGACCAGCGATCCACCGCGCAGTCGAACCTCTGGCAACAACTGGCGCAACAGCGTGGACTTACCGACGCCGGCTTCGCCGACGACCGCCACCACGCGCGGCTCACCACGGAAGGAGGTGTCCAGCATGCGCACGAGGCGCTTCAGCTCTTCGACGCGTCCGACGAACCGATTGAGATTGAGCTGGGGCTGTGAGGCCTCCGTGGCCGCGCCCGCGAGCGCAACGGCATTGCGGCCGGCGCGCTTCGCTTCATAGAGCGCTCGATCCGCGGCCGCGAACACGGCCTCGATGTGGTCGGCGTGCTCCGCGGTCGCGACACCGATGGAGAGTGTAACCGACACCGTTTCACTCGGCGTCCCGCGGAGTGGCACGCGCTCGCGCTCTACCGCTACACGCAGACGGTCGGCGACCTCGCGTGCCGTGTCCATGGTCGTGCGCGGCAGCAATACGACGAACTCGTCACCTGCATAACGACCAATGACGTCCCCGGCTCGAACGCCCCGCTTGAGCAGCGCGACTACGGCCTTGAGAACGTCGTCGCCCTGGAGGTGTCCATAGGTATCGTTGACCAGCTTGAAATGGTCGACGTCGATGACGAGGAGCGCCGACGCTGGATCACTGCTGCGGCGGCGCAACAGAGTCGTGTTCGCCGCATCGAGGAACGCGCGCCGTATCAGCACGCCTGTCAGGTCATCCAGCTCGCCAGGTACTTCGGTCGGCGTCGTGGGCGCCGTGTGTTCGGCTGACGGCGGCTCACTGAGGCCGCGTCGCGGCGGCCCCATGCGACTCATCACCGCCTCGAAGAGCGGAAAGAGCTCAGGGTCGAATTGATGGCCGACGTCGCTTCTCATCATATCGAGCGCCTGCTCGTGCGACACCGCTTTCTTGTAGCTGCGCTCGGATGTCAGGGCGTCGTAGACGTCCGCGATGCAGAGAATGCGTGCGGTGCGCGGGATATCTTCGCCTTTGAGGCCGTGCGGATAGCCCGCGCCATCCCAGCGCTCGTGGTGCGACTCGACGATCGGACGCACGTCCCACGGAAAGTCGATGTCGGCCAGCATCTCGACTCCCCACACGGGGTGCCTCTTGATCATCACCCACTCTTCCGCCGTTAGGCGACCGGGCTTGTTCAGGATTTCCGGCGGAATCATGAGTTTGCCGACATCGTGCAGCAGCGCGCCGATTCGGAACCAGAAGAGCGACTTCTGATCGAGTCCCGCCTCGGCGGCGAGTGCGCACGCGAGACCGGCGACCCGCTCGCAGTGACCCTGTGTATAGTGGTCCTTCGATTCGATGGACTCACCCCATCGCCGCACGACGTCAAGGAAGTCACTCTCCAGGCGAGTCGTTTGGCGATCGATGTCGGCGAGATCCGGGCGCGCGTGTAGTTGGGTGAACAGTCGGTGCGCGCGATTGAGGCTCTGCAGCGTATCGCGGTTGCGGCCTTGCAAGCGATACAGCTCGGCGAGCTCACGCGCGATTTCGGCCGAGAGTAGAAGATCCTGCCGCGCGTCCGCCAGCTCGACCGCGTTCCGGAACGCGTCTTCGGCAGCCGCAAAGTCACCCGTCTCTCGGAAAATCACACCATAACATTTCTGGACTTCGCCAATCGCTTCCGAGTGACGCGACTCCTCGGAGATGGTGAGGGCGCGATCGCAAGCCTGGCGCGCCTTGGCAAACTCCTTCCGTGCGATCCAGAGAATCGCAAAGTTCACCTCGAGGATGATGCGAACGCCGACGTCACCGATCTGCAGGCTGAGTGGGATCGCCTCTTCGTAGGCACGCTCGGCGGTCTCCCACCGCTCCATGCGCGTGTAGAGCATGCCGAGGTTGTTCAGCGTAATGCAGATGTATTTCGCGAGGCCGAGGGCCCGATAGTCGGCAAGACTCGCCTCGTAGTGCCAGAGCGCCTGCTCGAGCTCACCGCGGATGTTGGCGATGACGCCGAGGTTCTGCGAGGTCATTGCCGCGAGCTTGGCCTCGCCGGCACGGCGCGCACTTTCGCGCGCCTTCAGATAGAGCCGCTCGGCTTCGTCGAGGCGGCCCATCTTGTAGTTGAGCAACCCCTGGACGTTGACGGCGTGCCCGACGGCCGCTTCATCGCCTAACGCCTCGGCAACGGCCAGCGCCGCCTCGAGACAATCGAACGCGGCGTCGAGATTCAGCTCGACCCCATAAGTGATACCGATCCAACGGAGCAGAGAGGCGGCGATTGGCGCCTCTTCCGGCGATCGCAGCTGCGAGAGCGCCTGCTCGTACAGCGTACGCGCTTCCGGCGTGCGCCCCTGCCGTTCGGCCAGCTGCGCGCGATCGATCAACGCCGCCGTCGACGTGGCCGCGGCGAGCAGCCGCGACTGCAGCGGATGCTCGAGCGTGTCGGACAGAGGTTTCGGTGAATCGCTCATGCGCTCTCGGGTCGCGCCGTCGTCGGGATGCGCCGATCCACTAACGGGGAGGAATTCGCTCGGCGATGTGGCCCACGCCGGGGGAGGCGTACGGGGGGAAGGTGCAGAAAGGCATTCGACTTAAGACGCCTGGAGGACTGGAAAGGTCATCGGGCCAGCCGGGGAATCCCGGACTGGCCCGATGTTCATGGTTTCCTTCACGATGCATCATCCAACCGCGATGATATAGCCGGAAAGTGAGTTCGTTGTGGGCAGATGCGAATCGGGCATGCTCGCGCTCGCGTAGGCCGCTTGGCCTGAGTGCGTCGCGCTGGCACTCGGCACTCCGAAGAGCGCCGCGCACAGCAGCAGCCGGACCAGCACCGGCATAGTTAATCGGGACATGAATCGAGCCTCCGTCGGGTTCGATAAGGGTTGATGGATGGGTTTCGTTATGCGGAGGCTCATCCGCCCATTAGCATGTAGCCGGCGAACGACTCTACAGAAGCACACGACGTACTGGAGAATGCATCGCAGACCTCACCTGGCTGCACCATGTAGCCACTGAAGTGCTTCAGGCGGCGCGATACTTTGTTGCCATTGAGATCTTCGACCGACGCCATCGACGGATCGAACATGCCTTCATCGACCCACAGACCGTCCGACGGACGATACCACAGGATCGGCTGATAGACGCCGGCGTCGAGGTTGAAGTAGTCCTTCATCGTGATCGTCACGTACTGCGACGGATCACTCGTCGGCACGAAACGCATCGACGGCTCGAAGTCGACGTACGCATGACCGTATTTCGAGCTCCATGTTGCCGTGATGGTGATCGGCTGCGTCGCCGGCGTGCAGGGCTGATCCCACTGATCCGCGCCGTAGCTCGACGACAGATCGCAGATCGAGTTCGCCGGGAAGTAGACGCTATGATCGCCGACCTTGATCGTGCTGGACTGGGTCGGATCGACGACGAAGCTCTTCGTCCAGACGGAGTCCGTCTTGTTGCTGCGGCCGCGGCCATCGCGGCTCACACCACCATTATCGAGCAGCCATTGCTCGAACTGGTTGTCTGACAGATGGGGTCGTGCCGCGGGCGCCGAAGACGGACCCGTCGCAGTATCAGAGCACGCCGCGAGCATCACTGCCGCGCCGAGCGCTGTACCCCAACGTACCAGCATCGATACGCGCATAGTTACCGTTGCCTCAGTAAGATGAGCTGTCCTTCTCATCGTTGGTCGGCGGTAGGCCAGCTCGAGGAAACCCGCCTTGTTTCGAACATGGTAAATCTGCACCAAACAGTTGCGCTTACCCGTGACGGCGCTCACATGTGGCGCTGAGAATGTGATCGAACTGTTCACATTCTTGTCACTCGCGCTGTTGAGCATTGTCTAACATCATGACACTCGACACGCTCGTTGCGCGTTAGGCACGAAGGTAGGCAAGGCTCATTCCGCGAGGTTGAGCGCGCAGCCGTGCAGAAAAGGCGACCGAGAATCGGCGGCGTTTTCGGACAAGTGCACCGAACCGTCGGCTCCGTGGCATCATCCGGTGGCCGTCAGCGCGCCGATCTCGCCCATTCGCCTCAGGCGATTTGCGAAGTCTCCATGCGATTTGCGACGCCTGGTGCGTTGGCTCACAAGTGTTCGCTCGAGGCGGCGGAATTGCCCGGCCGGGGTGCGGAGGCGAAGCGCGGCTCCATGTCGACAGGCGTGCGGCGGCGGCTTCAATGGGCCCTTCCGTCACCCTATCTTTCGACTCTCATGAGCACACGGCCCATTCCAGAGCTTTTGTCCCCAGCGGGCTCGCTGGACGCCGTTCGCGCTGCCGTCGCGAACGGCGCTGATGCCGTGTACCTCGGCGCTCAGCGCTTCAATGCCCGGGACGAGGGCGCGCAGCTTTCCCTCGACGAGCTCGCCGAGGCGTGCCGCATCGCCCACGGTCGTGGGCGTCGCATCTACCTCACGCTCAACATCCTCGTCAAACCGGGCGAAATCGCCGAGGCACTCGCGTTCCTCGGAGAGGCAATCGACCGCGGCATCGATGCCGTGATCGTTCAGGATCTCGGCCTGGTCGCTCTGATTCGCGATCTGTATCCCGATCTCGAGATCCACGGCTCGACGCAGATGACGGTGCACGACGTCGCGGGGGCGCGCGTCCTCGAGCAGCTCGGGGTGAAACGCGTTGTCCTTGCCCGGGAAAATACGATCGAGGATCTGCGCATCATTCGCGATGCGGTACCCGGCCTTGGCCTCGAGACCTTCGTGCACGGGGCGCTCTGCATCTCCTACTCCGGACAGTGCTTCATGTCCGGCATGATCTCGGAGCGGAGTGCCAATCGCGGATCGTGCGCGCAATCGTGCCGAAAAGACTACGTGCTCAAGGACGCCGACACCGACGCCGAGCTGGATCGTGGCTACCTGATCTCGACAAAAGATCTCGCGGCTTACGAGCACCTCCCGGCGATCGCGGACCTGGGAATTGTGTGTCTCAAGGTCGAGGGTCGGAAAAAGCGGCCGGAGTACGTGGCGACTGTCACTGCCGGCTATCGGCGGTTCCTCGATCGGATCGGGCGCGGCGTCACGGCTCCGCCGAGCGATGCCGAGATAGAACCGCTCGTTCAGATCTACAGCCGTGGGTTTACCAGTGGCATGTACGGTGGTCGTGCGGGGCGCGAATATGTCACGCGCGACCAGCCCGACAATCGCGGCATCGACGTCGGCGAGGTCGTGGGCTATGAGCGCGGCGAGTTGATCGTCGATACGGCAGTGGAGCTCGAGATCGGGGACGGCGTCGCCTTTGTCGCGGGGGATGCCGTCGGCGGCCCGACGACAGGATTCGCGATCACCAGCGTTAGGCAAGTGCGGGCCGCCCCTCGGCTTCGTCAGGCACTCCGCACGCGCAGCGAAGTGCCGAAAGGGTGGCGGGTGATCCGCACCTCGCACGCGCGGCTACTTGCCCGTGCCAGAGACAGCTTCGTCGCGGTCGCCACACGATCACAACCGCGTAAGGTGCGGCTCGACGTTCGCGTATTTGGTTCGATCGGCTCGCACCTCAAGCTCCTCTTCACCAGCGGTGACGCGACGGTCGAAGTACGGAGCGAGACTCAGCTCGCGCCAGCGACGAACCGCGCCCTCGACCAGTCCGTTCTGCGAGAGCAGTTGGGCCGCCTTGGCGAGACACCCTTCGCGCTTGCGGGAGTCGACGACATCGGTCTGGATCCGGATCTCTTCCTTCCGATTCGGGAGCTCAATCACATGAGGCAGCAGGCGATCGAGCAGCTGCTCATGCAACGCGATTGGGTGCTCGACGCATCGCGCGCCGAGCGTTCCTCGCGGATCGAGCGAGCCGTGACGTCGCTCGCCGTCGCGCCGCGTCCCGCGTCCTCCGGCGCATTCCTCCTCGCGGCACAGGTTTACAGCCTCGAGGACGCCGAGCGTGCTGCCGCCGCGGGAGCGACGGAAGTCGTCTTCGATCCGTTCATCCGCCATCCCGCCCCGCCCCTGGCCCGGGTGCGCGCGCTTGGGCAGTCGTTAGGTGCGCACGGCGTCACGCTTCGCCTCCGCACTCCCACCATCGTGCGTCCCGAGGAGCGGAGGGTGGTGGACAGGTGGCTCGGACTCGGCCTGCCGATTCTCAGCGGGCACCTCGGCCTCGTTGCCGAGCTCGGACAGGCGGCACGCGACGTCACCGCGGATTACGCCGTGAACGTCATGAATCAGCACACCGCCGCGCAGATTTTCCGCCTCGGTGCACGCCGGCTCGTGTTATCGGTGGAGCTCACGGCGGACGAGATGACGCAAGTAGCCGCGCCATGGCAGGGTAATGGTTTCGACGCTCTACTGTATGGCCGTCCCGAGGGAATGACGATCGAACACTGCGTGCTGTCGGCGGCGTTCGATCGCGAGCCGACGACCTGTCGCGATTTGTGTGTGCAGAAGCACACCAATGTCACGCTCACCGATCCGGCAGGATACGACTTCGCGGTCGCGACTGATTCGGCATGCCGGAATCGGCTACTACATTCGCGACCGGTGGAAGGGTCGGAGTACCTTCCGCGGCTCTGGACAGCGGGCATTCGTGGATTCCAGCTACTGTTCAACGTGCCGAACGAGCCGGTGACGGAAATCGTCGGCGCGTATCGACGCATGCTCGGAGAGCTTGCCGCCGGACGTCAGATCGCATATACCGAGGGCGAGGATCTCCGTCATGTGTTAGGCGGAGCATTCACCCGTGGGCACTTTGTTCGCGCCGTCTGATGTGCGCACATTCGATACGAGCCAACCACTGCCGATGACGACTTCTTCGGTAGTCCTGGCGAGTGTCCATTCATGAGCTCTGCCGTAACCATCGAGAACGCACGCGCCGCGCTGCTGGAGCATTTCGGCTACCACGATTTCCGGCCGGGACAGACACAAGCGGTCGAGTCCGTGCTGAATGGTCAGGACACACTCGTCGTGTTGCCGACGGGCGGTGGCAAGTCGATCTGCTACCAGGTGCCAGCGCTCATGCTGCCGCACCTCACCGTGGTCATCTCTCCCCTCATCTCGCTGATGAAGGACCAGGTCGACGCGCTCACGCGACGCGGTCTGCCGGCAACGTTCGTCAACAGCTCACTGACCGCCTCGCAGGTCGCCGATCGCCTCGCTCGAGTCCAACGTGGAGAATTCAAGCTCTTGTATGTCGCCCCCGAGCGCTTCGACTTCGGCAGCACGGCTGAACGACTGAAGGGACTTGGCGTCTCCCTTCTCGCGGTGGACGAGGCACATTGCATCAGCGAGTGGGGACACGATTTCCGTCCGAGCTACCTTCGCATCGCGCAGGTGCGCGAGCGGCTCGGCTGGCCTCCTGTGGTCGCACTGACGGCGACGGCCACGCCTCACGTGCGGGCCGACATCGTGCGGCAGCTGAAGCTCGAGAAGGCCAAGACTATCATCACTGGTTTCGACCGTCGCAACCTGCGCTATCATGTCGTCGCGGTACGCACCGAGCAGGACAAGGACGCGGCGCTCGTTCGCATCCTGCGCGAGACGCCTGGCCTGGCCGTCGTCTACGCGTCGACCCGGCGAACGGTCGAGCGAATTACGAATGTGCTCAACGACAAGCGCGTCGCCGCGGTCGCCTACCACGCGGGACTCGATGATGCACACCGACGGGAGGTACAGGACGCATTCATGAAGGAGCGCGTCCGTGTCATCGTCGCCACGAACGCTTTCGGCATGGGTATCGACAAGCCGAACGTGCGGCTCGTCGCGCATTACGCCATGCCCGGCACACTCGAGGCGTACTATCAGGAAGCCGGGCGTGCCGGGCGCGATGGTGAGCCGGCGGATTGCTTCCTGCTCCACTCCTTCCAGGACCGCTTCACGCACGAGTTCTTCATCAAGGGCTCGTATCCGGAGCGTACGGTTATCGAGGATGTGTATCGCGCGCTCGTTCGGGATGCGGACGACACCGGCAGCGTAGCATTGACGCCTGAAGAGATCGCCACTCGCGTGCGCGGAAAGGTCAATGTACGCGAAGTCGAGGGTGCCTTGCGCATCCTGAGCGCCGCGCGCGCTTATCGGAAGCAGCCAGAGAGCGGATCACGCGCCTTTGTTCGACTCCTGGCCACTCCGCAGCGCATCAAGCGCGAGCTCAGCGGCGAAACGGACTCGATGGAGCTTGGACTGCTTCGCGCTCTCTGGCGGATAGCTGGGGCCGGCCTGGAAGAGGGCACCAGCATCGATCTCGACAGTCTGCCTCCCGGATTCGGGGGCGCCGCGGGTGCCGGCCCGCTGCTCGACAACCTGCAATCCCGACAGTTCATCGAATGGCGCCGCGTCGGCGGCGGAAACTACGTCCAGCACCGCGGCTACGGCATCGAACGTTTCAAGATCGATTGGGAGACACTCGAACGTCGGCGACGCGCCGAGTTGGGTAAGCTGGACGCGATGCAGCAGTACGCGTATCTGCATGGTTGCCGACGCGGGTTCGTGCTTCGTTACTTTGGCGATCCGGCCGCGCGCCAACAATGTGGCGGCTGCGACAACTGTCTTGGGACGCACGCGGCCGAGAGCGGCGGTACTGGAGCTCGTAGTAAGGGGAAGCCAAGCACAAAGAATCGTCGCGCACACGCAGCGGTCTCGGATGACTTGTCCCTGGAGCCCGCGGATGGCGTCCTACTCGATCGCCTACGCGTTCTCCGCCGGGCGATCGCCAGCGAGGAACAGGTTCCCGCGTACGTCGTCTTTCCAGATCGGACACTCGCGGAGATGGCCGTGCAACGTCCACGAACGCGTTCTGCTCTTGCAGGGATTCGTGGTGTAGGACCAACCAAGCTCGATCGGTACGGCGAGCGATTCCTCGCCGTCGTGCGCGCCGCGGACGAAACCGAGGCGGCCTGACGACACTATGGACGACGCCCTTTACTTCAGCGAGCAGCATCTCGCAACGCGCGAGATGGTGCGCCAGTTCGCGCGCGACGAAGTCGCGCCAACCGCGGCCCATTGGGACGCCGAGGGGAAATTCCCCTGGGAAAACGTCAAGAAGATGGGCGAGCTCGGACTCCTCGGTGTGCCCTGGCCTGAGGAGCTTGGCGGCGCCGGGCTCGACATCATCAGCTACATGATCGTGATTCAGGAGCTGGCAAAGGTCGACGCGTCTCATGGTCTCACCGTGTCTGCGCACACGACGCTCGGCACCTCGCCGATCGTGCGATTCGGCAGTGACGCACAGAAGCGGCGATACGTACCGTTGCTCGCGACCGGTCGTGTCATGGGCGGCTTCGGCCTTACGGAGCCGGATGCCGGGAGCGACGCTGGGGGCACTCGCACCACGGCCGTCCGCAAGAACGGCTACTACGTGCTGAATGGCGTGAAGCGGTTCATCACCCACGGCAGCGTCGGTGAGATTTTCGTCGTCACTGCCGTCACCGATCGCTCCAAGAACACCAAGGGCATCAGCTCGTTCATCCTCACAAAGGAGACGAGCGACATCAAAACCGTCCAGTCTCTAGGCGTGGGCACCGACCCGAGTCTGGCGCGGATGAAAGGTTTTCGAGCCGGCAAGAAGGAGGACAAACTCGGCTGGCGCGCATCGGACACGGCAGAGCTGATCATGGAGGACGTCGAGGTTCCGGCAGAGAATCTCCTCGGCGAGGAGGGAAATGGGTTCGTGAACTTCATGAAGACGCTCGACTCCGGCCGCATCGGCATTGCCGCGCTCTCGCTTGGTATCGCTGAGGGGGCGTTCGAGCACGCGCTTCGTTATGCATCGGAACGGCGTCAGTTCGGTCAACCGATCGCCAATTTCCAGGGTATCCAGTTTCAGCTCTCCGACATGGCAACGGAAATCGAGGCCGGAAAGCATTTGATGTTTCATGCTGCATGGCTTGCTCAGCATGGTAAGCCGTTCGGCAAGGAGGCCGCGATGGCGAAGCTGTTCTGCTCGGAGCTCGCGATGCGCGCGACCATCAAAGCCGTGCAGATACATGGCGGCTACGGGTATACGAAGGACTATCCAGTCGAGCGCTTCATGCGCGACGCAAAGATCTGCGAGATCGGAGAAGGTACCTCGGAGATTCAACGGATCGTCATTGCGAGGCAGCTCCTGAAAGAGCTGGCGGACTAGAAAAGGGCCCGGCGTGTTGGGGACCAGGGGCTAGGACCGGCGATGACCATCTCTGCGCCGGCCCTAGCCGGTAACCCCTAGGCCCTAGCCCCTAAGGCGGTGCCCCTCTTATCATTTCGCGTGTGACGACGACTGTTGTCTTTCCTGCTCGTTTGGCGCCCCGCGACTCGGCGCGCCCTGCGAGTTCATGGCGTCTGGTGGCTGCGATCCTCGAATCGCTGCTCCGAACGCTTGCCTTCCATCCAGTGCGCGACCTCGTGTGGAGAGTCGATCGCATGTCGATCCGATCACTGCTGACGCGCTGTCATGACGCGCTTCAGCCGGATTCGGCGTGGACGATCAACTGGATGTGCTTGGCCCCGACACGAATTGCCGAACGGCGGCTCACCGCGCGTGCGCGCGATGAGCCGCTGGGCAGCAACGACAAACCTCTGAGCCGCGCCACCGGAATCGTCGAGTCGCCGATGCCGAGCATCCGCGCGGAGCATGATGAAACGAGAACTATTGATCAACGCCGCGCCGCGCGAGACGCGTGTCGCGATTCTGGAGGACGACGAGCTAGTTGAGTTGCTAGTCGACCGACCGGAAGCACGACGTATGGTCGGCGACATTTACCTCGGACGCGTGGAAGCTGTACTGCCGGGCATCCAGGCCGCGTTCGTCGACATCGGCACGGAAAAGAGTGCCTTTCTACATGCGTCGGACCTCGTCTTTCCGGAAGACGAGAGCGACGGCGACGACGATGACGAGGGAGACGACGATTCGCGCGACGAGAAGGACGATGCGCGCGGTCGTCGCAGCAAGGCGCCGCCAATTCAGGATCTGCTGAAACGCGGTCAGGACATTGTCGTTCAGGTTTCGAAAGAGCCTATCTCGACGAAGGGGCCGCGGGTGACCGCCCAGATTTCGCTCGCTGGCCGATTCCTCGTCTACATGCCGTTCGCGTCGCGTGTCGGCGTCAGCCGCAAAATTGGCGATCGTGCCGAGCGACAGCGGCTGCGCGAACAGATGCAGAAGCTCCTTCCCGAAGATTCCGGCGGCATCATCGTTCGGACAGTCGGCGAAGACGTCACAGAGTCCACGTTCGAGCGTGAGATGAACACGCTCATGAACCAGTGGAAGCGCATCAAGCGAAAGACGCATTTTGTAAGGGCGCCGTCCCTGGTCCATCGCGAAACCAGCCTCACCCGCGGCTTGATGCGCGACGTCTTCAGCACCAAGGTCGAGCAGGTGACCGTCGACTCTCGTCAGGTGTTCAACGAGATCGTCGAATACCTGAAGGGAATCGCTCCGGAGCTAATCGAGCGCGTGAAGCTGTACGAGGACGTCGTTCCGCTGTTCGACAAAGCGACCATCGAACACGAGATCCGAGATCTTTTCAAACGTCGATGCGACCTGCCGTCGGGCGGCTATCTGATCATCGAGCCGACGGAAGCGCTCGTCTCGATCGACGTCAATTCGGGTCGTTATACCGGTAAGAAGGATCCCGAGAAGACGATTCTAAAGACCAATCTCGAGGCGGCGCGAGAAGTGGCGCGGCAGCTTCGTCTGCGCGACATCGGTGGAATCATCGTTTGCGACTTCATCGACATGGAGACGAAAGCGAATCGGGATCGGGTGCTGCAGGAGCTTCGCACACACCTCGGCCGCGATCGCGCTCGCACGAAGGCGTTCGCGGTAAGCGACCTCGGGCTCGTCGAGATGACGCGGCAGCGCGTCAGGCAGAGTCACCTGCAGAACATGACCGAACCGTGTCCGACCTGTCACGGCACCGGACGAGTGTTCACCGCCGAGACAATTGTGCGGCGAGTCGAGCGTTCGATTCGACGCATGGGGGTTGAGGGGCGTCGCGATCACCTGATCGTAAAGCTGCATCCGGAAGTCGCGATGTACGTGCTGGAGCACGAGAAGGATCTTCTCAAGAAGCTCGAGAAGCTGGCTGGCTTTGGCCTCGAGCTTCGGGACGATCCACTACTTCGGCCAGACGAGTTCAAACTCGTTGTGAAGTCGGCGGGGAGGGACGTCACGCAACAATATGCCGTTGCTTAAGGGCTGGGCTCCAGGGTTTAGGGGCGACGGCCAGCGGGCGCAATCCCTTCGCTCGGCTCCAGCCCCTGTGCCCCTAGACCCTAGCCCCTAGGTAGTTTAGCTTTTGAGGTTCTACCAACTTTTCATACTATGTCGTACGCAATCATCAAGACCGGCGGCAAGCAGTATCGTGTCGAGCCGGGTCGCACATATCGAATTCCGTCGCTCGTTGGCGATGCCGGCAGTGATGTCGAGTTCAACGAGGTTCTCCTCGGCTCGGATGGCAACAACGTTCGCACCGGTGTACCGGCGCTGAAGGGTGCCAAGGTCACTGGCGAGATCGTCAAGCACGGACGCGGCGAGAAGATCATCGTCTTCAAGCACAAGCGCCGGAAGAACTACGCGCGCAAGCGCGGACACCGGCAGGGCTTCACCGAAGTTCGCATCAACGACATCAGCCTCGGCTGAGCGAGGAATAGGCAGATGGCACATAAGAAAGGCGTCGGCTCGTCACGCAACGGGCGCGACAGCAATCCGAAATACCAGGGCGTCAAGCGATTCGGCGGCCAGCGCGTTCGTGCTGGCAACATCATCATCCGTCAGGATGGCACCAGATATCATCCTGGTACGAACGTCGGCCTTGGAACGGATTACACGATCTTCGCGCTCGTGGACGGTATCGTGAAGTTCGAGCACAAGAACCGAAAGCGCTACAAAGTGAGTGTCTATCCGCAGCCGGCCGCAACCGGGACTGACGGCTGAATTGGCGAGTAGCCAGAGCGCCCGCGCGTCGGGCGCACGCGCCGCCAAATAAAGCCTCGTGAGCGCTAGCGATCGTCCAAAGCCCCCTTCGCGCGGGGGCTTTCGTTTTGCCAGGCGAGCGTATTCCATTCGAGTGGAGACTCACTGGAGCAGAGAATGGCGCTCTGGGATCGCGTCAGAACGGAGCTCGATCGCGCCGGACGCGTCGCGCAGCAAGCCTTCGACGAAGGCCGCTTACGCCTCGAGATGCTTCGCGTGCGTCGCCAGGCCGACGGCGCGGCACAGAAGCTGGGCTATGCCATCTATCGCGCGCGGCTCGAGTCGCGCGAGCTGCCGACGGAGGAGTACGCCGTCCTCGCCCGTGCCATCGAAATGGCGGAAGCGGAGGTCGAGCGTTATCGCCGTCTGATCGACGAGGCGACGGCGCGTCGAAGACGCAGCATGTCTCTGCAGCCCACCGACCCGGGGACATGAGCGGTGTTCGGTGATCGGTAACTGACTGCTTACGGATCACCGGCCACCGACCACCGATCACGGTCTCTTATAGTCCGGCGGCAGCGTCTTGTATCGCTGCTCGAGAAGATCCTGACGGGTGGACTCGTGGATCTCGCGACCGGCGATGAAGACGTGCTCCGGTTGGGTCGCGAACTCGAATGGATCGCCCGACCATACAACGACGTCGGCGTCCTTGCCTACCTGCAGTGAACCAATGCGATCCGCCACGCCGAACACTTCCGCGGGAGTGAGCGTGATGGCACGCAACGCGTCATCGCGGGTCATTCCGTAAGCGACGGCATTGCCCGCCTCGAAGCGAACATTGCGCACGTTGAACGCGTCTTCGTCACCTCCGCCGGCATTGCCGATGATCGCCACGGTGACTCCTGCCCGGCGCAGAAGACCCGCATTTTCCTGACGTTCACCCAGACTCGAAAAGCTGAGCGGAATGTTGTTCATCGCGCCTGTCAACACCGGGACGCGAGCCGCCGCCAGCTTGTCGGCCACCATCCACGCCTCCGCGGCGCCCGAGATGATCAGCTTGAGATTGTAGTCGCGGGCGAGCTTGAGCGCGCTTTCGATGTCGCTGGCGCGATCCGCTTCCAGGAGCAGCGGCACACGCCCATCCAGCACCGGGCCGAGCGCCTCGAGATCGAGACGGCTCGCCGCGAACTGTCGTGTCTGCGCGCGCTCGTAGTCGGCCTTGCGGCGGTTGTAGGCCCGAGCGTCGTCCAGCACTTCGCGTAGGTGCAGCATCAATTCGCCGCGAGACTGGGCACCCGCCTGTTGCGCGCCACCGACCTGACCAACCATGGCGACCGGGGACTTCATCACCATGTCGGCGGCGGTGCCGGGAACCAGGTGGAGCACGGCCGCCTGGCCGGCAATCAGCCCCCCACGTGGCGCAATCACGACGGACGTGATTCCGCCGGCACGCGCGGGTGGGATCAGCACCGAGACGGGATTCAACCCGTCCCACACCGTGAACGACGCAGCAATGCCGTCGCGGCCGCGCGCCGAGACGTTGCGCGTGTTCGCTACGGCCCCGATGTCGACCACAGAGAGCTGCGTTGCCGCGTTGACGATGCCGGGCGTCACGAACTTGCCGGTCGCATCGACGCGCTGGGCGTCACCGGGAACGGAGACATTGGAGCCGACGGCCACGATGCGGCCATCGCGCATCAGCACCGTGCCGCCCTGGATTGGCGGCCCGCTCACCGGATACACGGTGCCGCCGGTGATGGCAATAGTCTGCGCTGCCGCCGGCGCGGTGACAACACACGCCAGCAGGACGAGGATCGTTAGGCGGCGCATCAGCGGTTGCCTCCAGCGTTTTCAGGGACGAAGCCAAGCTCGAAGTCGGTCCGCCACCGCTGGGCCGGATCGAGCCTGTCGAAGAGCATTGCCCCGTCGATCCAGACCTTTTCGGCTCT
>Ga0070713_100000816_pt1 | contig 20007 bp, 17 predicted proteins | sample LARL82metaG_FD_65465 | JGI IMG/M metagenome (GOLD analysis project Ga0070713, IMG submission 65465) | Corn, switchgrass and miscanthus rhizosphere microbial communities from Kellogg Biological Station, Michigan, USA - LAR L8-2 metaG | ecosystem: Host-associated > Plants > Roots > Rhizosphere ...
AGCCACCGCATCGACTTGATGAATTATTTGTTCGGGAAACCGGTGCGCGCCATCGGGATGATGTCGAACGGCGTGTTTCAGTGGCCGATCGAAGATAACGCCACGGCGATGATTGAGTATCAGACCGGTGTACGCAGCATCGTGGATGTGCGCTGGCATTCCGACGTCGTGCGCGATCAGTTCCGCATCATCGGCACCAAGGGCGAGATCAATCTCGATCCGTTGAGCGGGCCTGAGCTGGTGCATCCCGGAGGCAGTGAGCATCTACCGCCCCACGCGAACTTCCATTTCCCGCTAATCGAAAACTTCGTCGCGGCTGTGCTGGACGGTGTACCATTGCTGTCGAGCGGCGAGTCGGCCATCTGGACAGACTGGGTGACGGAACAGGTCTATTGCCCCGATGCGGCTTTGTTGGGCTCCCAGAGGACTTCACGGACGCCCAGTTTGTGATTTACCCATCGGCTCCAGACGAAAAAAGCGTCGCTCAGCCGATTCAAATACTGGACCGCTTCGGGCGGCGTCTCCTCTTCGCGTGCCAGGCTGACGGCCAGTCGCTCCGCACGGCGACAAATGGTCCGGCAGGCATGTAGCTCTGTATTCAGGCGGGAGCCGCCGGGCAGCACGAACGAGCGCAATGGCGTCAGGTCGGCATTCATCCGGTCGATCTCTTTTTCCAGCTGCTCGATTTCGGCGCCGGTGATGCGGGCCTGTTTCGGATGCACGTCTTGGGGGCGCGTGGCCAGGATAGAGCCCAGATTGAACAGCTCGTGCTGCACGCGCCGCAGGATCGCAGCCAACTCGGGAATATGCTCCTCTGCTGAAAAGCAGGCCATGCCCACGAAGGCGTTCAGCTCATCGACGGTCCCATAGCAGTCGATCCTCAGCGAGTCCTTGGCCACCCGCTGCCCGCCGGCCAGGTGGGTCTCGCCCCGGTCGCCGGTCTTGGTATAAATACGGTTCAGCGCGATACGCGGCTCGTCGAACTTGGGATCGGACATAGGCTCCGGGTTCTGTCCCATTGTAAGGGTTCTCCACGCTCAAGATTCTCAGGTGAACTGCCGATATCCCAATTGGATATGCTCGCGGAAACGCAAAATAGCGAGGTCATGTTGACCCGGTTCAACAAGCTCCTGCAGGAGTTGGTGCGTGGCACTATGAGCCGTAACACATTCCAGCCGTGGGAGATAGAGATCCTGCTGGATATCGAGGCTTGCAACCTTCGCGACGGGGTCAAGAAAGAAACCCTGCGCCGCTATCAGAAAGCCGTCGCTAGAGCGATGGAAAAGGGCGCACCCACTCCCTTTCCGCTATCCCAATACTTAAATGGAAAAAAGTCAGCATCCGTTAAATCCGAACCCGCCTAAACTAGCTCTTCCTCCGTTGTCAGGATCGAGTCTTCAACCCCTCTTTGCTATCCTGGGGGCAGCGATTTCGCACAAGGAGAATTCCCATGGGTTGTGGCAGCGGGATGGTGGGCCCCAGGGTCGAAGAGGAGACCGGCAAACGCAAGGTCTTCTGCGTCAAATTCCAACGTGAAATGCCTGGGCTGGACGAAGCCCCCTTCGATAACCACCCGCTTGGCCAGAAAATCTATGAGAACGTCTCTAAGGAAGCCTGGAAGATGTGGCTCGAGCAGATGAAGATGATCATGAACGAGTACCGCCTCAACCTGGGCACTCAGGAAGCGCAAGAGTTCCTGCTCAAGCAAATGGACGATTACTTCTTCGGGGAAGGCGCAGCGTTGCCGCCGGGTTACGTCCCACCGAAGTCGAAAGGTTAGAGCACCGGCAGCGCGGCCGCGATCTCGAAGCGCAATTTTGCATGGGATGCACGCAGGGCTCGTTCCACGCTGGCCGGCGAGTTTTCTCGAGCGAAAATAAACCCCAGATAGCTCGCTCCCTCGGGTAGTGGAATCAGTTTTTGTCCTTCTTTGGCGGTGATAATAACGTCTTCGATGCCCGGCGCAGTGCGGGCCTCCTCCAAACCCTCTGTTGCAACATAAATCCCCTCGCGTGGGATCGGGATCATCATCACGCCCGCGCCATCCCGGGCCATCTCTACTGATGAAATGTCCTCGCCGGCCGCGTGGCGCAGGATCAACTCTTCCAGACCCGGAAGCACGCGCGCGCATAAGCCACCGATGGGCCGCGCCGCCACTTCCAGCATCCAGACGCCGCCACGGTTGACGCGCATTTCAGCATGCACCGGGCCGTGCGTCAGGCCGAGTGCTTTCACGGCTGATTCAGTAGTGCGGACGATTTCAAGCTGCGTTTCTGGCGGCTGGCGCGAAGGCGTGACATAGATCGTTTCCTCGAAGTAGGGGCCGTCCAGCGGATCGGGCTTGTCGAATATCGCCAGCACCCGCAGCTTGCCTCTGGTGAGAATCCCTTCCAGGGCGAATTCACGCCCCTCGATGAAGCTCTCCACTTGAAGGAAGCGATCTTGCGAGTCGTGTAGACGCAGGATGTCGGGATCGCGGAGCAGCGCCTCGATGCGCCGAAACGCGGCCGCGAATTCGCGTGGATCATTGGCCCGGATCACTCCACGGCTGGCCGACAAACCGAGCGGCTTGAGGACACACGGGTAGGGCGCCGTCTCGGCCGCAAGCTTTGGTCCACCGGCGAGCGCGACGCGCTGGAAGTGCGGCACCAGCAATCCGGCCGCGCGAAACCGTTCGCGGGCGATGAATTTGTTGCGGCAGGCGAGCACCGAATCGGCCGAATTGTACGGAATCCCCAGGCGTTCGGCTGCGAGAGCCGCCAGGTACGCCGGCCGGTCGCCGACTGCGACGATGCCATCCACGCGAGCCTCGGCGGCCAGCACCTCTGCAGCGGCTTCGGGTTCTTCAAAGCGCAGTGCGATGGCCTGATCGCCCCAGGGGTCGTCGAGCACATGGCAACGATCAGTCGCGAGTAGCAACTCGAAGCCCAGGCGCTCGGCAGCTTCGGCAAACACGCGGGTCTGATAGCCCGTGGTGGCGCCAATCAGCAGAAGCTTTTTGCGGTCGTTCATCCTACACAAGAGCCAACTGCTCTTCGGTTGGCTCCGCTCAACAATACCAGGGCTCGTCCAGGTAGGGGATCGTGGCGCGCGGCATCAGATCGAAATCGTCCGGCAGCGGCCGACTCGACGCCGCCAGGTCCCACAGCTTGCGAAAAATCTCGCGACGCGATCTTTCGAGCGATGCCAGCTTCAGCGCGTCACTGGCCAGCGCATCTACGTCCGGATCCGGATGCTTCCAGCGATACAACAGCGCCGGCTCATCAAAGCCGGTGATCACCGACTGCACGTCCTCGAGCTCCAGCAGCAGCGACCCGCGCGGTATAAGCAGCCGCAGCGCAAGCTGGATCGGCGCGACATGTTCCACCAGATCCAGTTCCCTCAACACGTCCAAAAGCTCGTGATATGACTCTCGCGTCGTCCACGGAGTGAATGGAATAAACGTTGGCGCCAGCGTCAAGCCAATGTGCCTAAACCGGTCGACCACCTCGATGAAATCCGCTCGCGTGTGGCCCTTATCCAGCTTCTCCAGCACATGATCGTCCGCCGACTCTACGGCACTGGTCACAAACAGGCACCCCGTCTCCTTCAGCCGCGGCAACAGGTCACGATGGCCTAGCAGGTGCTCGATCTTTATTGTCGCGTCATACGTCAGGCCGGGAAATTCGCGATGCATCGCTTCCACGATTCGCATGGCGTGTGTCGGTCCATTGAAGAAATCCGGGTCGCCAAACGTGATGTGTTCGGCGCCTGCCGCTACCTGCCTCCGAACATCCTCCAGCACCACCTCTGGCTGAACAATGCGAAAGGTGCCCTGATAGACGGGTACCACAGGACAATGCCGGCAGAGGTGTTTGCACCCGCGGCTCGCCTCGGTATAGCCAACGGTCTTTCGCGTTCCATTGACCCGCAGCTTGGCGTAGGCTTCCAGCGGCGGGAGCCCAGCGCGTAGAGGTGTAAGGAACTGCAAGCGGTCAAGTGAAATCAAGGGACCTGGGCCATCGCCATCGGCCGCCGCAGCCAAGCCCGCCTCAAACTCGCCGCCGAGGATCGTGTCCACGCCGAGCGTACGCAGGTAATTCTCGTTGAGCGGCGCATACAGCCCGTAGCAGCAAAGATGAGCGGCCGGATTCAGCTGCCGGACTTTGGGAATCAATTCGGCGGCCAGGCGAGTGGCCGTATGCATCGGAAGATAGAAGGCGATCAGCTCGGCGTTCTGTGCCAGGTCGGGCTTCAGCGATTCAATGGATAAATCAGCGCATCGAACTTCGTGCCCGCGCTCCGCGAGCCACGCTGCCGGGGAAGCCAGTCCGAACGGCTGACGGCCAAGCTCGTAGGTAGAGACAAGCAGAACTCTCATCGCGGGTCACTTTCATTATCCCGCGTGTCGAGTTGGTAACCGCTAGCCTTTTGCGAAGTAAAGGGCCGACGCCCGCTCCAGTTCCGACTTGCTCATGAATGGCGGGCGGCCTTCGTATTTACCGATGGACGTTAGAATGTTGCAGATATCGGCCGGGTAGCAGGCTCGCAGCTCGGTGCGGCCTTCCCGCAGGCACAGCTTGCGGAGATATTCGGCACTGTCCGGCTCGCACGGGATGTTGAAGCTGCCCACCACGCGATGGAAGATCTGGTCGAAAGCCTTGTCGTCCACGGCATCCACGAAAATCTTGTTGTGAATGCGGCGAAGGAACGCTTCATCCGCCAGATCACTCGGCTCCAGGTTGGTAGAGAAGACCACCATCAGCTCGAAGGGAATCTGGAATTTCACGCCATACCGAAGCATCAGGTAATCCACGCGGCGATCCAGGGGCACGATCCAGCGGTTCAAGAGGTCTCTGGGCGACATCAATTGGCGGCCGAAGTCGTCAATGATGAAGATTCCGTTGTTCGCTTTCATCTGTAGCGGCGCTGCATAAATACCCGAGGACTCGTCCAACCGCAACTCCAGCATGCTGGGGATTAGCTCGCCGCCCACCACGATGCATGGGCGCCGGCACAGAACCCATCGGGGATCGATATCGTGATCCTCGACGTCCATGGTTTGATGCACCACCGGATCGTACAAGCTGATGACCTGTCCATCCACCTCAACTGCATAGGGAAGCAATATCGCGTCCTGATAAACGCGGAGCATTCTCTCGGCCAGACTCGTTTTACCGTTGCCGGTGGGCCCATAAATGAAGATGGAATTCTGCGAAATGAGCGCCGGTCCCAGTTGATCGAGCAGTTGATCGGTAATAACCAAGTCCGAAAGAGCCGACCGAAGCGTTTTACGATCGATGCGTATCTCAGCTGCCTGCGACTTGGTGGCAGCGGAATAGTCCTTCAAGGAGACCGGCGCCGCTCCAGCATATTGAGTGATCTGAAATCTCTCACCGGCCAACAACTTGCCCGCCTGCGATAGCGTGAAGTGGTAGTCGTTGCCCAGCATGCCCTTTACTTCCACCAGCTGCTGCTGCCGCATATGATTGAACACAATGTTCAAAATGGGCACTGAGAGCTTCAACGTATGGCTCAAGGCCCCCAAATTGCTGAAGCCCTCCAGTAGCATGCGTCGCAGTACGAGATCGAGCACCAACGACTGGGAAATCCTAAGATCCTCAAAGGTTTGGGGAATACTGGGCGCAAAACCGGTTCGAATGGGCGCAAGTGTGGCAGCCATGTGGTTGAATCTAGCCTCACTCCCCTAATCGGCCGTTATTGTTCAATTGTTTATACACGTTTGAGAACAAAACCTCGTCAAGCTTCTTGTGAAGTTCTGGGCACTTTTTGGTGTTTTTTTGGTCGCTTTTGAAGCCTGGGGAGCTGTTTCCGGAGAGCAACTCTTCTTGCAGGCTCAAAAGGCCGAGCATGCCGGCCAGACCGTCCGCGCTTATCTTCTATACGCACAGGCTGCTGCAGCCGACCCTGGCAATCTCGCATATTGGGAACGTGCCCAAGCCCTCCGGCCCATGGCCAGCCTGATGAAGGCAAGCCAACCCCCGCCCACTGACCTTGCTCCCGACAAAGTAGATCGAACGCTGTTCGGATCCATTCCTGACCAGGATCTGGAGCAGGCCCGTAAGCCGTTGCCTCCGCCCACCTTGAAAGCTGCGCCAGGACGCCAGGATTTCGACTTAAAAGGCGATTCCAAAGCGTTGTGGGAGCAACTGGCGGCAGCCTTTCATCTCATGGTGGTTTTCGACACGGCCTACCAACCGGTGCCCGCTCTGAGATTGCAGCTAACGGGCGCCGACTATCGCGACGCTCTGCGTTCGATCGAGGCTGCCACCAACTCGTTCCTCACGCCGGTGAGCGAGCGCCTTATCTTCGTGACCAACGACAGCCCTGCGAAGCGCACTGAGTTCGAGAGCACGGCAGCGGTTGTCATTCCATTTCCGGAAACGATGTCGGTACAAGAGCTGCAGGAAATTTCCACTGGAGTCCGCGGCACGCTCGACATGACGCGGCTGATGGTCGATACGCAGCGGCACTTGATCCTGGTGCGCGATCGTGTCACCAAGGTGCGGCTGGCTGAGAAACTGTTCCAGGATCTGCTGCGGCCGCGCGCTCAGGTCGCAATCGAGATCGAGATCCTTACGACCGACCAGTCCTCCGCCCTCAGTTATGGATTATCTCTGCAGTCCAGCTACCAGCTCGTGAGTTTCACCAACAAGAAGAACCTGCTTACCAGCATTCCGTCGGGCATTACGAATTTCTTGACCTTCGGCGGCGGGGCCAGCCTGCTGGGTTTCGGCGTGACCAATGCGCAGCTTTTCGCCAGCGTCGCCAAAGCCAGCGCCAGCACTGTTCTTCGTTCGGAGATCGTCGCGCTGGATGGCCAGCCGTCCACGCTGCATGTCGGCGATAAGTACCCGCTCGTAACCAATACTTACATCGGGAACACGTCGGGAGGCGGCACGGTCTACATTCCTCCACCGACATTCACTTTTGAAGATCTGGGCCTGTTGCTGAAGGTAACCCCTCATATTCACGGCACCAACGAAGTGACGCTGGATGTGGATGCGGAGTTTAAGCTGCTCGGAGCCGCGACCGTCGACGGCATTCCGGTGATCTCGAGCCGGAAGTATGAATCGAAAACTCGCGTGATGACGGGCGAGTGGGCTGTGCTGGCCGGATTGATGAATTCATCGGAAGCCCGCACTATCACTGGGATTCCCATCCTGAGTCTAGTTCCCTTTTTGCGTAGTAACAAAGTGAATAAAGACTATGGGCAGACGCTGATCGTGCTCAAGCCGCACCTGCTGATTCCATCACCTGCGGAATCGGCCACCTGGCGGGCCTGGAGCGGCACCGAGACCAAGCTTCCCAGCGTGCTTTAGTCTTTCACAAACAACCTGTTGACCTAACTCCGCCCGACCACATATACTCTCAACATCCACGTAGAATTCGGTCGTACCCTTCATAGCCCAGGAGGCTTCCTTATGCTTCGCGCGACTACTGCTGCTGTCTCATTAACATTGATCTGCGCATTGTTGGTTCCTTCCACAGCGCACGCTCAGGCCACCGGTCAGATTACCGGCCTGATCACCGATCCATCAGGCGCCCTAGTTCCCGATGCAACCGTGGAAATCACGAATGAAGCGACCGGCCAGAAACGCACGGTCAGTTCGCGCGACGACGGTTTTTACGTGGCGCCACTGGTCAACCCCGGTATTTATCAGGTGAAGGCGTCTAAGAGCGGTTTCGGCACTTTGACTCGCAACGGAAACGAGGTCGCGGTGAACGGCACCACGCGCGTCGATTTCTCATTGCAGGTTGGCCAAGTGGCGGAGCAGGTTATAGCGACTGCCGTGGCTCCTTTGGTGGAAACCAGCAACGCCACACTGGGTGTGGTGGTCGATCAGCAAAAGGTCGTGGATCTACCGTTAAACGGCCGTAATTTCGCGCAGCTCGGCACGCTGCTTCCCGGCGTTGTTGCGCCGCCTCTGGCCTTGGGCGGATTGGACGGCAACGCCACGGTCGGCGGCTTTGGCGACGCCACCGGCAGCTTCAACGTGAATGGCATGCGAAACCAATCCAACAATTTCCAGCTGGATGGCGCGTCGAACAATGATTCATTCAATAGCGGATTCGTGGTGCGGCCGCCGCCGGATGCCGTTCAGGAATTCAAGATCATGACGCATTCCTACGGCGCGGAATACGGGCGGAACGCGGGATCCGTGGTGAACGTCGTCACCAAGTCCGGCACCAACGCCTGGCACGGCAGCGCCTGGGAGTTTAATCGTGACGATACGTTTCAAGCACGAAATTTCTTCGCCACCTTCACACCAACGCTGAAGCAGAACCAATACGGCGGCGCGATCGGTGGACCGATCGTCAAGAACAAGCTGTTCACCTTCGGGTATTACGAAGGGTTCCGGAACACCCAGGGAACCACCGACACGCGCGTGGTGCTGTCCGCCGACCAGCGGGTCGGCAACTTCGGCTCGACCACAATTAAAGATCCACTCACCGGTCTGCCTTTGGCGAACAACGTCATCACTCAGGATCGTATCAGCCCGATCGCGGCAAAAATTCTGAGCGATTACATCCCACTTCCAAATCAGCCTGGCAACCGTGCAGTGCGGTCGCCTAACACTGAAGATCACCGGAATCAACTCGGTGACCGCGTCGATTACCGCATCAATGACAGTCATACCCTTTTTGGACGTTACCTTTACGGTCATTCCAACCAATTCAATCCCCTTAGCGGATCGAACTTTTCGCCAAAGGGCAACACCGCTATCGCACGAGTGCAGGACGTTATGGTATCGGACACCTGGACCATTCGTCCGACAATCATCAACGTCGCGCGCTTTGGGGTGAACCGCATCGACGCGAAACCGACCGTCACCAGCGGCCTGAGCTTAAGCAGCCTCGGCTTTCAGTACAGTGGCAGCAACGCCGCCGCAGCCGGGCTGCCTTTCATCACGGTCAATGGGTTTTTCACGACTGGCGATGCCCAGCAGCCATTCGCCAGCCGCGTGAACAACGTCATCAGCTTTTCCGATGACCTGGCGTGGATCCATGGAAGGCATTCCATCAAGTTCGGCGGTGAAATACGGCGCGATCAGATCAACGTCGTCTATATCAACCGCCCCAACGGCGATTTCACTTTCACCGGCCAGTACACCGGCAACGCCGCCGCTGATTTTTTGATGGGCTTCCCCATTCAATTCCGGCAGGCCACCGGAGATCCCACGCTGGATGGCTCCTCGTGGACCTACTCCGGCTACGCCCAAGATGAGTTTCGCCTCAGCTCGCGGTTTACTCTGACATTTGGGCTGCGATATGAAGTCAACCAGCCGTTCGTCGAGGCGCACGACCACCTGGCCGCGTTCCATCCCGGCCAGCAGTCGGTGAAGTTTCCGAACGCGCCGGTCGGCCTGGTTTATCCCGGCGACGCGGGCCTCCCGCGGGGGACTTATCACACCGATACCAACAATTTTGCTCCGCGCCTGGCGATGGTCTGGGACCCAATCGGCGATGGCCGCACCAGCATCCGCACCGCTTGGGGACTGTTCTACGACACCGTTCCCGGGCAAGGCGATTTCTTCCAGAACGGAACGCTGGCGCCGCCATTTCAACCTTTGACGCAGGTGGATTTTCCGTTGAAGGTCACCGCACCCAGCTTTGCCAATCCGCTCCAGGGTGTGACGGGCGGAGGCGCCGCATTTCCACCGGGTCTAATTTTCATCGGATGGGGACCAGACTTCACCACGCCGGTGGTGCAGCAGTACAACTTCACGGTGCAGAGACAGGTCGCCAGCCTTTGGGGATTGGAAGCCGGCTACGTCGGCTCGTACGGCGATCATCTTCCGATTTTCATAGAGGTCAACCCGACCATTCCCGTTCTCACGCCTGCGCCGGCCATTGGGCCGCGCGTGTTTCCTGCTTACTCACTGGTGCGCCCGACTTTCTCGGTCGCGAAGTCCTGGTACAACGCATTTCAGAGCAGCTTGCGCATGCGGCCTTCCCACGGATTTAACATGCTGGCATCCTACACCTGGAGCCACGCCATTGACGATGTGTCCGGTTTGAACATCGGCGGCGAGCCGCGGCCCATGCTGCCCGCGACCATTGGCAATGAGGCGTCATTTGACCAGGCGCTGGCACGCGAAAAAGGAAGCGCGCTATTTGATGTTCGTCACCGGTTCGTTTTGAGCTTCGGCTACGAGTTACCGAGCCTGTCTAAACGGAACCTGGCCACACGGCTGTTCGTGGGAGGCTGGCAATTGAACGGCATCATCCAGGCGCAAACCGGATTCCCTTTGACGGTGATCGAACCGAATAATATATCGCTTACATCTCTGACCAACCGTCCTAATCTGGTCTGCAATCCCAACAGCGGTGGCGCGGGCACACCATCGCAATTCTTCAACACCAGTTGTTTCCAGCGTCTAACGCTAGCGGCCAATGCGGGTCAGGTCGGAAACGAAGGCCGCGACGTAGCCACAGGTCCAGGATTCAGCCAGACGGACTTGTCGCTGTTCAAGAATTTCGCGATCCGCGAGTCGATGCAGGCCCAATTTCGTATCGAGGCTTTCAATGCTCTCAACCACGCTCGATTCGTCGCGCCCGGCAACATGGTTGGGACGCCGACTTTTGGGGTGATCACGACGGCCGGCGACGGTCGAGTATTCCAAATGGCAGCAAAATTTAGTTTCTAGTGTGGGGCAGGTCCCCGACCTGCCAATTTCATCCACGCTTCCAATCGCGCAGTCCCGGAACGCCGGCGCTGGTCTCAGCATTAGTGACCGCGCGCACGATCGCCTGCGCCATTGCCTCGGCTGCCAGCGCGCCGATCATCCCATGATTCGCTTTCGCGTCCAGTGTGCCGGTGGCCAGCGCAAAAATGGTGTCGCCATCGCCCGGCGTGTGTACCGGATTGATCGCTCTCGCGTACCCGTCGTGCGCCATTTGCGCGACTTTGGCGATCTGGACCTTCTCCATCGCGACGTTAGTGGCCACCAGGCCGATCGTTGTGTTGGCGCCTGGCTGGACCAGCACCCGATTACCTCTCATCACCTGCGCCATTGCATCGCGGAACCCTTTGCCATCCTCGGACCGCGCGCCTGCGACAATCTTCCCCGTCTTTGGATTCCAGACGTCACCCACGGCATTTACCGCGACAATCGCGCCGACCACTACGCCCGTGTTTCCTACCTTGATACTTGCCGAGCCGATCCCGGCCTTCATCGAGAACTTTCCGCCCGCCATCTTTCCGATCGTCGCGCCCGCGCCGGCGCCGATATTTCCCTGCATCACCGGTTTGTTCGTCGCCGCCAGACAGGCCTGGAAGCCGGCTTCCGCATCGGGACGAATCTTGAAATCGCCCCCGAAGCCGAGGTCCATCAGAATGGCCGCGGGCACAATAGGCACTACGCCGCCGCCGATCTTGAAGCCTTTTCCGATTGATTCGAGGTAGCGCATCACGCCGCTGGCGGTATCTAAACCATAGGCGCTCCCGCCCGAGAGCACCACGGCCTGCACTTGCTGTACGGTATTGATCGGATTCAGAAGATCCGTCTCGCGCGTGCCCGGCGCCGATCCTCGTACGTCGACGCCCGCCGTCGCGCCCGCCTCACAGAGAATCACCGTGCAGCCTGTCGGTCGAGTCTTCAGAGTGAAATGGCCGACTTTGATTCCCGGAACATCGGTGATGCTTCCCGGCGGAAGCCACTCATTTGGATCGGAGCCTTCCGTTGCCCGCAAGCTGCCGCTCGCACCGGCCGCCAACAATGCGACAAATCCTTGGGTGAGCTCTCTGCGCCGCATGCAACCTCCTTCTTTTGATTATCCCGCTCCCAGCAAACTCATGGCCGTGAGCGCCATCACTTTCGCCGATTGGATCAGATCCTCGATGACCACGTATTCGTCCGGCTGGTGCGCCAGATCTAGAATGCCGGGACCGTAAGCGATGCAGTCATCGATGTGGCCGATGCGGGTGACATGCTTCTGATCATACGTGCCGGGACTGGCCATCAGCGGCCGCCGATCCCCCAATACCCGTTCAATGCTTGACGACACCGTCCGCACCAGAACGCTCTCTGGATCGGTCTGAGTGGGGCGCACGATCATCAGATCTTCCATCGTGTATTTGGAGGCGGGGTTTTTCGCGGACAGGTCATCCAGGAGCCGCCGGATCTCGTCCTGGACATTTTCCAGTTGCTCCTCCGCCAGAAAGCGGCGGTCGAAGATCGCGCCCGCGCGATCGACCACGCAGGGAGTCTGGGTGCCCAGTTCGGGTTGTCCACCGAAAACGGAATTGATATTGATGCTGGCGTAGCGCGAACCGGGCGGTTCCACCGGCATCTCCGTCTTTCGCTTCGCCAACTCCGGCTTCAGCGTATGAGTAACCGCATGAATAACATCACCCAAGTGGTCGGCGGCGCTCACGCCCAGATAAGGCATGCTGCCATGCCCGATGCGGCCGTGCTGGATCACCTTGAACCAGTACACACCGCGGTGGCCGATGCAGACCCGGTCCGCATCCGTCGGTTCAGTGATGATGACGAAGTCCGTCCGATCTTTGTGAATCAGCCCCAGCTGAGCGAGCCACGCGACGCCGGCAAAGCCACCACTCTCCTCGTCGACTGTCCCGCTCTGCTCCACGGTGCCGGCGAGCCGGATTCCCGAGCGCCGGATCGCTTCGATCGCAAAGATCGATGCCGCGATTCCAGCTTTCTGGTCGGCCGTCCCGCGCCCGTACAGCTTCCCATCCTTAATCAAGGCGCCAAAGGCATCGACGGTCCAGCCCTGGCCAACCGGCACGACATCGAAATGACCGTTGAAGTGCAGCCGCGGCCCGGTGCGTGAGCCCGCCATGTGACCCATAACGTTGACCCGTGGATGTGTGGGCGTGTGTTCCGGGCGTTCATCGGCGATGACGTACTGACAGTCGTACCCGAAGTCCTTGAGCTTGGCGCCGATGAACTCCGCGCCGGCACGATACTCTTCACCGGGCGGATTGACGGTCGGGATGCGCGTGAGTCCCTGTAGGAAATCCACCATCTCGCCGGCGATCGCGTCGACTGCTCGAAGCGCCAACGACTCGTGCTGCATGGAAGGCGCACTCATAGTGGCGGTTCGTAACGGCCGTCGATTCCTGTCCAGCCGCCGTCGACGAAAAGTACCGTACCGGTGATATAACTGCTGGCGCTTGATGCCAGGAAGACGACCGGCCAAGCCATCTCCTCCGGCTGCGCCCAGCGCTTCAAGGCGTTGCGATTAGCGTAGGCAGAATACCAGTCGGCGTTCTTCTTGATCGGCTCAGTCAGCGGAGTCTCGACGACGCCGGGCGCAAGCGCATTCACGCGGATGTTCTTAGATGCCAACTCGACCGCAAATCCGCGCGCCAGCTGAACCAATGCGGCCTTGGTCGCCGCATAGACACCCTGCCCCGGTTCCACCGTCACCGATCGGATCGACGAAGTCAAGATGATGCTGCCGCCTTCTTCCATCATCTGTGCCGCGGCTTGCGTCACACGGAGGGTAGCCTTCAGGTTCAAATCGATGACGCGATCCATTTCGTCATCGGTGTAGTTAAGCAGCCGCTTGCGGACGTTGACGGCGGGTGTCACCACCAGGACATCCATTCTATGGAATCGCGACTGGATTCCTTCCACGACAGCGGCGATGTTCTCGCGCTTTCGAATATCGAGCGGGAAGGCGGCGGCCTGGCCACCCGCGCCCGTAATCTCGCCAGCCACCTTCTCGGCGCCTGCGGCGTCCATATCGGTGCAGGCTACCGACGCGCCCGAGTCGCCCAACGCCAGAGCCGATGCCCGGCCGATCCCCGATGCCGCGCCTACGACCACGGCGACTTTGCCGTCCAGTCGAAAAACTGAGTTTGCTTTGTTCATGTGCTATGAAACTCGTAATTATAGCGTTTGCAGGCTATGCTTAGTCCAATGAGACTCTTGCTCTTGCTCTTTTACTGCTCGGCAATATTCGCCCAAACATCATCGAAAGCCGATGATCGCTGGGCGCCGCTCGCCTTTCTCATCGGCGAATGGACCGGCGAAGGCGGCGGTGGGCCGGGACAGGGAAACGGGGGCTTTTCATTCTTACCCGACCAGGACGGAAAAATCCTTATCCGTAAGAACCGCGCGGATTATCCAGCCGGCAAGGATCGTCCGGCTTTCTCCCACACCGATCTGATGATCGTGTACAAGGAGTCAGGCGATGCCAAACTCCGCGCCATCTATTTCGACATGGAGGATCACGTCATCCATTACACTGTCGAGCCATCGGCCGATGGGAACAGCGTTCAGTTCGTGAGCGAGAATTTTCGCCTGACTTATCGCAAGGCCGGTCCGGACAGGCTGGCACTGAAATTTGAGATCGCGCCTCCTGGCAAGCCCGGCGCCTACGCGACGTACATCGACGCGACTGCGCATCGCCAGTCGAAGCCAGAAACTAGAAACTGAGCAATCGCTCCGCTTCGGCCACCAGATTCTCCACTTGCGGCAGAATCTCATATTCGAGCTGCGGATTGTAGCCGACCCAGGTGTCCAGCGCACCCACTCGCCCCACCGGTGCGTCCAGATGCTGGAATAGTTCGTTGGCGATGCGAGCCGCCAGCTCCGCTCCGTAGCCGAACGAGAGCACGTCTTCGTGAGCCACCATAACGCGGCTGGTTTTCTCCACCGATGTCCGGATGGCGTCCCAATCGTAAGGCGCCAGCGTGCGGAGATCGATGATCTCGATGCTTTTGTCGGGATAGCGCTGCTCCACCTGAAGCGCCGCCTGCTGCATCTTTTGCACCAGCGCGCCGTAGGTGATCACGGTCAGGTTCTGTCCGGTCTTAACGAACTTCGCCTTCCCGAAGGGGATCGTGTAATCCGGCCCCGGATGTTGCGACCGGTTGTAAGGCTCGCGATACAGCCGCTTGTGCTCCAGAAACAACACTGGATCGTCGCAGCGGATGGCGGTTCGCAGCAATCCACAGGCATCCAGCGCGTTCGACGGCATCACCACCCGCAATCCAGGAATGTGCGTGAAGATCACCTCGCCGCACTGGCTATGATAGATGGCGCCGCCGTTCAGGTACCCGCCGATGGCCACGCGAACTACCGCCGGCGCGCTGAATCGATTGTTGGAGCGCCAGCGTATCGTGGCCAGTTCATCGCGCAATTGCATCATGGCCGGCCAGATGTAATCGAAGAACTGAATCTCCACTACAGGCTTCAAGCCGCGTTCTGCCATGCCGATCGCTCGTCCCACTATGCCCGCCTCGGCCAGCGGACTGTTGAAACATCGTTGAGCACCGTATTTTACTTGCAAGCCAGCGGTGGCTTTAAAAACGCCGCCCTTGCCTTTCACTTCCGTGAGATTTGCCTCGCGGCTACAATCCGCTACGTCTTCGCCGAACACGATGATTTGTGGATTGCGAAGCATCTCTTCGTGCAGCGTTCGATTGATCTCATCCACCATCGTTCGCGGATCGCCGCTAAACTGTGGTTCGGTTTCGAACTCGGTCGAGGTCGGATCCACTGTGTCGGAGTACAGGTATCGCAACGCCGATCCCTTGGCCGGAGGATCGGCCCGCAGAACCAGATCAGTCGCTCGCTGAATCTCCTGGTCCACTTCGTGCACGATCACCTGGAGTCCCTGGCGGTCGAGAATACCCTCGGATACCAGCCATTCGGGAAATTTGAGCACCGGGTCGCGGGTCTCTTCAGCGGAGCGCTCGGCCTTGGTCTTGTACAATCGCTCGTCGTCGGAAAGCGAGTGCGAGTAGGGCCGCGTAACAGTGGCGTGGACCAGCGCCGGACCTTTTCTGGCACGAGCGTAGGCGGCCGCATCGGACAACGCGTGATAGGACGCCATGAAATCGGTGCCATCCACTTCCAGGCGCTTCAAGTTCGGAAAACCTGCCAGCACCCGGGCGACATTTCCCCCAGCCGTTTGCTTCTCTACCGGTACGGAGATGGCGTATCCGTTATCTTCTATTAGAAAAACCAGCGGAAGGTTGTCGAGGCACGCGGCATTGACAGCTTCCCAAAATTCGCCTTCGCTGGTGGCCCCTTCGCCGCTACACACCAGCGTCACCTCATCGGAGTTGGGCGTGAGATAACGCGCTGCCTGAGCGCAGCCGGCTGCCTGCAAATATTGGGTGCCCGTCGGTGACGACCTGGTCACGATGTGCAGATCCGGCTCAGCCCAGTGCGACGGCATCTGGCGCCCGCCCGAGGACGGATCTTCGCCCGCTCCGACGGCGCCCAACAGATGCTGCTCGGCGGTCATGCCCAGCATCAGGCTTAACGTCCGGTCACGATAATAAAGGTAAAACCAGTCGTGCCTAGGCCGGAAAACCAAGCCCGCCGCGGCCTGCACGGCCTCGTGGCCTGCCCCGCTAATTTGGAAAAAAATACGATTCTGCCGCTTGAGTAGAATTTCCCGGTCGTCCAGCCGCCGCGACATGTACATCGCCCGGTAAGCCCTGATCAGGTCTTCCCGCACTGGCGCGACATCCACCGACGCTTCTAAGCTGGTTGGCGTTGCCATCGGTTCCGTCCCATCTCTCCCGTCCTCAGTTTATCAACGGACGGCCTGCCCCACACCGGGACCGATCGTTCATAATAGGTGTATATGAAAGTCCTAGTACCACTGGCGATCCTCGCCTCCGGATCACTGTTCGCGGCCGACCTGGCACTGGTCGAAGAAATTGTCGCGAAATGTAACGGAGACATCATCACGCGCGGCGACCTCGATCACAGCCGCAAGCAGCTCATCGAAGCCCTGCGGCACGAGGGATTGACTGGGCCCGCCATGGAACAGGCCCTTCAGGAGCAGGAGAAGAACCTGCTGCGCGATCGCATCGATCAATTGCTGCTGGTCCAGAAAGGCAAAGACCTCAACATCAGCGTCGACAGCGAGGTCGCCAAGCGGCTGGCCCAGATCCAAAAGGACTCTGGGATTGCCGATCCGGAGAAGTTCCAGGATTGGGTGAAGGAACAGGCCGGCATGCCTTTCGAAGACTTCAAGGGGGACATGAAGAACGACATGCTGCGGCAGCGTGTCATTCGCCAGGAAGTCGGCGAGCGGGTCAACATTAAGCACGACGAGGTCGAGAAATATTACAACGCGCACAAATCCGAATTTGTCCGCGAAGAGCGCCTGTTCCTCCGCGAAATCTTCATTTCCACCGACGGCAAGGACGCCGCTGGAACCGCTGCCGCCGAGAAAAAGGCCAAGGATCTGGTGGCGCGGGCGCGCAAGGGAGAACGGTTCCCTGAAATGGCACGCGACAATTCCGAGGCCGTCACCAACAAGAATATGGGGGAACTTCCGCCTTTCAAGAAAGGCGATCTTGCCAATAACATCGAGGACCTGGTGTGGACCCAGCCCAAGGGCTACGTGACCGATCCCGTTCGCACCGGCAACGGTTTCCTGATCTTGAGAGTGGAGGATCACCAGAAAGCCGGACAGGCCGAGCTCACCGAAGTGGAAAACGAAATCATGGAGAAACTTTACGCGCCCCGCATGCAGCCGAAGATGCGCGAGTATCTCACTGAATTGCGTAAGTCGGCGTTTCTAGAGATCAAGGCCGACTATGTAGACAGCGGCGCGGCCTCGGGAAAAGACACCACGTGGATGGATCCGGCCCAGCTCAAGCCCGAAACGGTCAGTAAGAAGGTAGTTTCCAATCAAGCCAAGCGCAAGAAACTGCTGTGGACCATTCCGGTGCCCGGGACGACTACTGGTGGCAGCAGTTCCTCTCGTTAATTCATGAAATCGCCTTATGTCAGCGACCTGAAGCCGAATCAGGTAATCACTACCACTCTCCTGGTCCACATTAAAGATGTGCGACAGAAAAAATCAGGGGAGCCCTACCTTTCGCTGCTGTTAGGCGACCGGACCGGTGAAGTGGACGCCAAGATGTGGGATAACGTCGCCGATGTGATCGATACCTTCGACCGCGACGATTTTGTCAAGGTTAAAGGCTTGCTCCAAGTTTTTCAGAACCGCCCACAGCTCACCATCCACAAAATGGTTCGGGTGGTCGATGCCGATGTGGATTTCGCCGATTACTTTCCGGCCTCCACCCGAGATCCCGGGGAGATGTTCGCCGAGTTGCGCGGTATTGTCGCCGGAGTTCAAAATCCCCACTTGCGCGCATTGTTGGAGGCGTTCCTGGACGACGAACCGCTGGCCCGCATGTATCGCATTGCGCCGGCCGCCAAGCACGTACACCATGCGTATTTGGGTGGCTTGATTGAGCATGTGCTCTCGGTCTGTAATCTGTGCCGCGTCGCAGCCGCGCACTACAAGTACGTCGACCTCGATCTTTTGCTGACCGGCGCGGTTCTGCACGATGTCGGCAAAGTGGCCGAACTCACTTATGATCGCAGCTTCGGTTACAGCACGGAAGGCCAATTGTTGGGCCATATCATTATTGGCTTGCGGCTGTTGCACGATAAGCTGCAGCGCTTTCCCGATTTTCCTTCCAAGCTGCGCGTGCTGGTGGAACACATGATCGTCAGCCATCACGGAGAACTCGAGTTCGGCTCACCCAAAGTCCCGCAGTTTCCCGAAGCGCTGCTGCTGCATCACCTCGACAATCTCGATTCCAAGATGGAATGCATGCGATCGCTGGTGGCCAAGGACCGCCACGTGGAAGGTTGCTGGACCGGCTACAATTCTTCCCTGGAGCGCTCGCTTTTGAAGAAGTCCAAATACCTGGAGGAAGAACCCGCCGGCCCGGCACCGGAAATTGTTCCACCCCTCCCGTTACCCGTTCAGCAGACGACTGCGCCACACCCGCCCACTCAGCCTGCGCCCGCGTCACATCCCATGGCCGGAAAACCCGCCGTGCCTTCGGCATTCGCCGAGAAGCTGAAGGAAGCCTGGCGCAAGGACTCCTGAAATGCCTGCCGCTCTTGAAGTGCCCAATAAAGTCGCGCGTGACATTCCTCCTCCTCTGGAACTGGAGTGCCTCAAAGCGCTATGGACCATGGGCGAAGGCAATGTCAAGGATGTCCGCCGGGCTCTCGCCGCCAATCGCAATCTCGCGTATACGACAGTGATGACCGTGCTCGATCGCCTGGCCCGAAAGGGCGGAGTAGCTCGCCGCAAAGTGGGCCGCTCCTTCGTCTACGCGCCGGTGCTGCGCCGCGAAAATCTGCGCCGGTTGGCGATTCAAGACCTGGTGAATCGCTTCTTTGACGGATCCGAAGATGCCTTAGTGGATTACTTGCGAAACGGGTCCAGCCCCGCAGTGCGCGAGAGCATGGACGATGAAGTTGGCCTCGATGCGGCCCTGTTATAGAGCTCCTCTGGCTCTCAATTCTTCTTCGATCTGCGGGGCCGAAGAAAATTGGACGGCGTCCATCCCATTGTTCCGGGCAGCCTCCACGTTGATCGCAATGTCATCGGTGAAAAAACACTCCTCGGGGCGGCACCCGGCGCGTTGAATCGCTTCCAGATAAATGAGGGCGTCAGGTTTCATAGCTCCCACCTCGTATGACAGCACGAAGTCATCGAAGTGACGGAATAACCCATACTGCGCCTTTAGCATCGAGAAGTGAATCGGATTGGTATTGGAAAGGACCAGCATCCGGTGCCGGCAACGCAATCCTGCGATCAACGACTCCGGCACCAGTGTTTCTTCGAAGAAAACACTGCTCCACAGATCGCAGAACTCGGCGTAGGTTGTCTTGAGACCGAGCAAGGCGGATAGTTCCGATACGAAAGGCTCGGCCGCTAGCTGGCCAGTTTCAAAGCGCCGCACCAAGTCGGTGGAACGTAGCCTGGAGGTAATCTCGGTCACCGGGCAACTGCACAGCGGGCCAAGTTTCGCATAGGCGCGTTTGAAGTCGAATGGGACGATTACGTTGCCGAGGTCGAACAGGATGGCTTTGATCACTTACTTTGATTGTAAGAGCCAGGGCGCATCGCGCTCGCACAGGCTAAAATCGAAGACGGTAACTCATGACGAACCAGCTGCGCTTCAACAAGCTCCTTTTCGCACTCGCGGCAGCGTCCGCGACGCTCGCTTACGCGGCGCCCAAAGATCAG
>Ga0070713_100000817_pt1 | contig 20005 bp, 20 predicted proteins | sample LARL82metaG_FD_65465 | JGI IMG/M metagenome (GOLD analysis project Ga0070713, IMG submission 65465) | Corn, switchgrass and miscanthus rhizosphere microbial communities from Kellogg Biological Station, Michigan, USA - LAR L8-2 metaG | ecosystem: Host-associated > Plants > Roots > Rhizosphere ...
GAGACGGATTTGTTCGTGCCGCTGATTAAGCGCGCGGCGGAACTCACGAATACCCGCGTAGGGACAGCCGCCTCGGCTATCCATGTCGAGCGAAGCTCGACGGAGAGTAGCCATAAATCCGCCGCTTCACTCCGTGTAATCGCAGATCACTCGCGCGCCGCAACATTCCTGATCTCCGACGGGGTGCTGCCGTCGAACGAAGGCCGCGGATATGTTCTGCGGAAGATCATTCGCCGCGCCATTACGCATGGAAGGCTGTTGGGACAAACGAAGCCGTTTCTCTACCAGATGGTCTTTTCGGTCCGCGACCTGATGCAGGATGCGTATCCGGAACTGAATGAGACTGTAGAGCGTGTTTCAAAGGCTGTCCTGGTCGAGGAAACCCGGTTCGAGCATACGACCGAAGCCGGCCTAGTGAAGTTTGAAGAAATAGTCAGGGAATCGCGCCTTCGAGCGCTTAGGCTTGCATGGAATGATCTAGTGAAGCGTCTGTCCACTGTCCCGGGGACCCGTGAGGATGCTGACCAACTCTCGCGCAGCGAAGGCCTAATGCCGGCTACAGTCCGGGTGGAGGCTACAAAGGGGAACCCCGAACTGCTGAGACGTGAATTGCAGAAACTGTTTGGACCTTCCCGCGGTATGGACTATGCCGAGCGGCTCGCGGAAGAGTCGTCCTCACTGCTCACGATTTCCGGAACCGACGCGTTCAAACTTTATGACACCTTCGGCATGCCCCTGGATTTCATGCAGGATGCTGCCCGAGATCAAGGTCTCCCATTCGATCAAGCTGGTTTCGACCGCGCCATGGCCGAACAGCGGTCTCGTGCTCGCGCCTCCTGGAAAGGCGCAGCCAAGCAGACCGCGAACCCTTCGTATCAGCAACTGCCGAAGTCTACTTTCGAAGGCTACCTGCAGACTCGCTCCGAAGATTGCGAAGTGCTGGCCATCATTAAGAACGGTCAGGGCGCGCAGGAACTCAAGGCCGGTGAAGAAGGCGAGGTCATCCTCGATCACACGCCTTTTTATGCCGAGTCCGGCGGACAGGTCGGCGATCGCGGCACGCTCTACAGTGACGAACTCAACGCGGTCGTGGCAGACGTGAAGGGGTGTTACTACCCGATTCAGGGTGTCCGAGCACATCAGGTGCTGGTGAAGTCCGTACCCGGTTCAGAAAAATCCCCACTTCTCGAAAACCGCGAGAAGTGGGGCACCCTCAGGATTCGCGTCGGCGATAAAGTTGACGCGGTAGTGGATACGTCCATTCGCCAGTCCACGATGCGCAACCACACCGCGACGCACCTGCTTCATGCGGGCCTGCGCGAGGTGCTGGGCAAGCACGTAAAGCAGGCGGGATCGCTGGTCAATCCCAATCATCTGCGCTTTGACTTCTCCCACTTCACCGCCGTGGAAGACGAAGAACTGCAGGACATCGAAGACCTGATCAACAAAGAAGTCCTCCGCAACCAGCGCGTCGATGTCATCAACGATGTGCCGATCGATGTCGCCATCAACGAATACGGCGCCATGGCCCTGTTCGGAGAAAAGTACGGAGACAAGGTCCGCGTGATCAAGATTGGAGACTTCTCCACCGAACTCTGCGGCGGCACCCACACCGGCGCTACCGGCGAGATCGGCTTGATCAAAATCCTGAAAGAAGGCAGTGTCTCTTCGGGTGTGCGGCGCGTGGAGGCGGTCACGGGTGAGGGATCGCTCCAACATTTCAGGAAAGATCACGAGCTCGAAAACGTAGTTTCCAGGTTCGTGGTTCCCACCTTTCGCCAAAACCAGGCGAAAGATGGGGCACCCTCGACAGAGGAGATTCCCATTTCCCCAGCCGAAGCTCTGAAGCTCGAGCTCGAGAAGAAAGACGGCGAGATCAAGCGTTTAGTACGCGAACTCGATCAAGCCCGCATGAAGCAGGCTTCGTCCTCGACCGCCAACATCAGCGAAAAGATCAAAGACGTGCGCGGAGTAAAGGTTCTCGCGCACCGCATGGACAATCTCGAACGCTCGCAAATGCGAACGCTTGTCGATCAACTTCGCGACAAGATTGGTTCCGGCGTAGTCGTGCTAGGATCGGCAACCGACGGCAACGTCGCGCTGATCGTCGGCGTCACCAAGGACCTGACGTCTCGCGTGCAAGCGGGCAAGGTGATTGGCCCTGTGGCGCAAAAAGTCGGCGGCAAAGGCGGCGGCCGTCCCGATCTCGCGGAGGCCGGCGGCAAAGATCCCGGCGCTCTGGATGCCGCGCTGGGCGAGGCTTACGGAGTAATAGAGGATCTACTTAAATAGAGACTTGTGCTAACGGGACGATCCCGCCGCCGCACTCGATCGTTCTGACTCGCCTTCGGTCGAACGTCCCGCCAGCGTCATCTTGTAATGCAACCGCAATATCGTTAACCCGACGAAGGTGATCTTGTGGTCACACCGCAAAACGTCTTCGTTATCCACGTAAACGTGAAACAATTCGTGCAGGGTTGTGAAGTTCCGCACGCTCCAAGTCTCTGCACCCGTTTTCACGATTCGATAAAACCCTGACCGTCCCCAGCCCGACCCGCTGGAATCCAGTCCAAACGTACCGTCCGGATGCACAACCGGCTTGAGATAGACATTCGCGCTCCCACGGCACGGGAACGTAACTTTCACCACCGGATTCTCTTCATTCGGCACCCGGCAGATCGAATAAATGCCCGCATAAATCACGCGTCCGGTCGACTTCAGCCGCCGCAGCCATCCGGTATGGCGAACCTCGCCAGTGGCTGGATCGACCAACTGCACCACCTCGCTGCTCATCCCTTTAGCGACATCGAGCGAAGAAAGCGGAAAGTTCAGCTGGTCCATGTGGGTGCTGAGGAATTCGACCAGAAGCCACAAGAAGAACCGTCCAACCAGGTAGACCTCACTCCAGACTTCGAGGTTATAAGCCGCGGCATGCTCGTAAAAGTGCCGGATCCGCGGGTGCACGACATCGGGATTGAAGCTGGGTCCACGGAGCGTTTCGAAATCGGGGATCAAGCCCGCCGTTGCAGGCGTGTGCAATTCCAGGTGCTCCGCATCGGCGATGCGCTGGTAGATGCCTGTCCCAATCCGTCCACTGTCGCCGAGGAAACACGAGAGCCACGGCTGGTCCGCCGGGCGCAGCCGCCGTCCGGTGATCTTGACCATCAACTCAATGCCGAGCGCCAGAGTTCCACCGAACAACCGGTGCAGGACACCAGGGGTTCGCTGCTCGCCGGCAAAATTGCTCGATACTTGACCCGAATCAGCAGTCATTCGTGAGATTGTGCCACTTCGCCACGGCACTTACAAAGACACTATAGTCACGAGCGGAAACCTTACGCCCAAGGCGCTGTCCCCGGCTTGGCGGCGCTACTTTCGTGATACATTCACCTGCCTAGGAGAAACCATGATTCGACCCATAGCCGTCATCTTTTCACTGCTTCTCGCCACGACCGCACTGGCCCAGGATCCTTCGAAGCTCATTTATTTCACCGGCAAGCAAATCGAGACGGACATTCGCAAAGCCCCGGCCAACGAGATTGGCGAGTCGGAGATCAACCTGATCGAGCGCACCCCGCAGCACGCCGGCATCCTCCTGCGCCGTACGAAGCCGGGCAACGCCGAAGCCCACACCACTGAAGCTGATGTCTGGTACGTGATCGACGGCGGCTGCGTACTGACGGTCGGGGGCTCCGTGATCGGCGGAAAGGAAGTCCAACCTGGGCAGATCCACGGCACCGGTATTTCCGGCGGCACCGACTACAAACTTGGCAAAGGCGATTTCATGCGTATTCCGCCCGGCGTACCCCACTGGGTCAAGAAAATTGAAGGCGGAGAGCTTGTGTACATCGTGGTGAAGTACGTAGACAAATAGCCTGTCTTCAGATTTTCTCTGTGGCGTTCCTCTGTGTACCCCTGTGCCGTCTGTGGTGAGGGTTTTCGTTTTGACCAACACCAAAATCTTTACCACAGAGGACACAGAGTCTCACGGAGGAACGCCACGGAGGTCTGCCGCGGTCTGGGAAATGCTTCACCTTAAAAGCCCCTCCGTGCATATCTATTTCCCGCCTGCCCTCTTTCCGCTACAATCGCTTGCCATCCAGGGAGGCACCATGCGCAAAGGGGCTCTTCTTCTTTCCGTCGTCTTGATGTTCGCCTGCCACTATTCCCTTTCTCAGGACCAGGATTTCAGCAAGGTCCAAATGAAGGTCACTAAGGTCAACGGCAGTGTCTACATGCTGGAAGGAGCAGGCGGCAACATTGGCGCCTCGATCGGCGAGGACGGCATCGTGATCGTCGACGACCAATATGCCCCGCTCGCCGAAAAAATTCGCGCCGCGTTGAAGGGCATCACCGACAAGCCGTTGCGGTTCGTTATCAACACGCACTACCACGGCGACCACACCGGCGGGAATGCCCTCTTTCAGAAAGACGCGCCCATCCTCGCGCAGGACAACGTCCGCAAGCGCATGGAGCAAGGAGCGGCCGCGGGCAATCTGGGAAAGATCAGCATGCAAATGCCCGCCCAGCCCAAGGAAGCCCTGCCCATCATCACCTTCGAACATGACGTCACCGTCCACCTGAATGGCGAGGATATTCGCGCGTTGCACTTCCCCAGCGGCCACACCGATGGCGATAGCATCATTTTCTTTCCCAAGTCGAACGTCGTCCACATGGGCGACGACTTCGTCACCTATGGCTTCCCGTTCGTGGACCTCGGTGGTGGCGGCAGCGTGGAAGGCATGATTTCCGCTGTCGAACAGGTCATGGCACAGCTTCCTCCAGACGTGAAAGTCATTCCCGGACATGGGCCCGTCTCCAATCTGGATGACATGAAGAAATTTGTGACCATGCTGAAAGAGACTCTGGCGGTGGTCGACAAGGGGATTAAGCAGGGCAAGTCTCTGGAGCAAATGCAGAAGGAAAATATCCTTGCCCCCTGGGAGAAGTGGAATGGCGGGTTTCTAAAAACCGACACCTGGCTGGAGACTCTGTACAACGATCTGACCGGCAAGAAAGGCGAGTTCATCAAGCACAACTAGGCTGGATCGTCGCGAATTATCCGGCCTTCGAAGCAGGTGAGTTATGTTCGAGCGCTACACCGAAAAAGCCCGCCGCGCGATCTTTTTCGGACGTTATGAGGCCAGCCAGTTTGGATCCCCATACATCGAGACGGAGCACCTCCTGCTCGGCCTTCTACGCGAAAACAAGGTGATCGCCTATAAACTGCTCAAGGCGGAAACATCCGTCGAACGCTTACGAGAGGCTATTGCCGCGCACACCGCTTGCGGTGAGAAGATATCCACCTCGGTTGACCTGCCACTTAGCAACGAATGTAAGCGAGTTCTCGCGTATGCAGCCGAGGAAGCGGAGCGCCTTTCTCACAAGCACATAGGAACTGAGCATTTGTTCCTGGGCTTGCTGCGCGAGAAGAAGGGATTTGCTGCCCACCTGCTCACCGAAGCAGGCACGACACTCGAAGAAGCCCGGAATCAAATCTCCACATGGCCTGCGGAACCAGGCTTCGCGATCGCTCCAAGTGGGCGCCATGCCAGTATTCACGGGCACTCGCTTCCTTTGGAATACGTAACAGCAAAAGCCGGACGATTATGCAAGTTCGCGTGGGTGCGCCGCGATTGGAAGCCGATGGATGTCGCGGTCGATAGCCAAACAGGCGGTGTCTGCTTCGATCTCGCGGTGAAAGACGACCCCCGCTACAAATTCGTCCCCGGCGGCTGGACCAAAGAGCCCTGTGTGATCTGCGGTTGGGAATTGAGCGAGGAGGGCGGTCCCGAGCACAGTGAAGCATTCACCAATGGGCGACAATGGCTCTGCGCCGAGTGCTACCACAGGTTTGTAGCCAAGAAGGACGCCGGGGCTGCGTAGGTTGCAGTTTAGTTAGGCCGCGCTCTGCTCCTTTCCCGTCCTTCGTAATCTCGCAAGAGATTCATCCACAGCCGCGCTGTAAAATCTCCGCATGCCTCAACACGTCGGCATTGTGGCATGTTCGGCGGAGGGAGCGGCACTGTGTTATCGCACCATTTGCCAGGAGGGCGCTCAGTTTCTGGGACGTTATAGCCATCCCGAAGTTTCGATTCACACGCACTCGTTTGCCGAGTACATGCACGCGATCGAGCGGGGCGACTGGCGCGCCGTCGGCGAACTCATGCTCGATTCGTCGAATAAGCTGGCCAAGGCCGGCGCCGATTTCTTTATTTGCCCTGACAACACCATTCACCAGGCGCTTCCCTTCATTCAGTCGAGATTGCCACGGCCATTTCTGGATATTGCCGAGGTGGTGGCCGAAGAGGCAGTCCGGAGGGGATTCCGTTGCATCGGTCTGCTTGGAACCCGTTATCTTGTGGAAAGCGAAGTTTACCCGCAGGCGCTCGGCGCACGGAGACTGAAATTTGTGCGTCCCGAACCTGACGAACGCGAGGAAATCAATCGCATCATCTTCGACGAACTAGTTTGTGGTGTGTTCAAGACGGAAGGGATTGCGTATCACCAGCGCGTGATCTCGCACCTGAAGGACAAAGGATGCGATGCAGTGGTCCTTGGCTGCACCGAGATCCCGTTGATCATGAATGACGCGAATTCCCCGCTGCCAACGCTGGATTCGACAAGGCTGCTGGCGCGGGCTGCACTGAAGCGTGCCGTCCCCGTGACATAAGCTGCTTTGTGAGATCTAACGAGGTTCCATCCCTAATACTTCCAAGAATTTTTCGTAATCTCTGTTGCACTGCTCGCAGTAGACGGCATTTTCTCCACAATGAGAATTCCCGTACGGACATCGATACTCTGACTTCTGCCGTGGCTCGGTTCTCTCAGCCATCCAGCGTCCATGCAGTATTTGCTGCGTCAGCAATGTAGTTGAACGAGAAGTGGAAAACGTGCGTTCAGAATCGGGCCAACGTTACCAAAGTAATTGCAGGTCTCAATTTGAGGCGGTTGAATGGTCAGAACGCGAGCGCTGCCTGATTTTGATAAGGTACTTCCATGCCGAAATTCGAGCGCCACATCTTCGTTTGTGGAAACGTGCGCCCGGCGGGACATCCGCGCGGGTCTTGCGATCCGAGCGGCCAAGCCGAGTTGCAGAAACGTTTCAAGCAAAAGCTTGCCGAGTTGGGACTGAAGGGCCAGGTCCGCGCCAATCAGGCCGGATGCCTGGATCAGTGTGAGCATGGACCAAACGTTGTGATTTATCCCGAGGCGGTCTGGTATGGCGGCGTCACGCTAGCTGATGTTGATGAGATTGTGACGTCGCACGTTATCGCCGGTCAGCCGGTCGAACGACTGATGCTCAAGGATACCTGTCTCAACACCGCGTCATGCGAGCACCGGCACAAATCCTGAGACACGCCTCTGCTGGCTTCGATTCTCCGCTGCTATTTCAGATTGATGTGCAGCGTATTGCCGTTCAGTTTGTATTGCAGTTCGTACTTTGCATTCTTGCTTCGTGGGATTTGGAAATAAAGGTATCCCGCCACAGGATTGTTGGCTTCCCCTTCGGACAGACCTTTCTCGCTGAGTTCGGTTTCCATAACGACACGGTCCTTGTCGCTGGCTCCAGTCTGATTGCCGCGCTGGCCGACTCCTACGCCAACTCCCGCTCCGGTGTAGACGCCGCTGTTGCGGCCGGTGCCAGTAACCGGATCGTATCTAGTTCCTGTCTCATAACCCACCATCACCGATGGGACAACCGTAACATCTCGTTGCTGTCGCGCGGCCTTCTGCAGCGAGGCAGAGATGACGGTCGCACTCGAGGGTCTGGCCGCAGTATCTGTTCCGACAATGTGAAGCGTGACGTCGTCAAGAGATACCGTTGAGGGCTGACCCGTCTTGGGGAAGACTGCGAGCTCAACTACCACACAGCAACGATTGAGATCAGAAACGAAGGTCTTGCGAACTTCCGCGGAGGTCAGCAACTTTGCGCCAATCGAGGTGCCGTCCTGCTGGGCATGCGCGGGATAATCCGCAGCCCCCGAACGCGGAACCGTGCCTTTGGGAGCAGCCGACGCACACACAATCAACATGAATGCAATCGAGATGGCGTGTACGGTATGCCTCATTACTTCTCCTCCTTGGAGCCGGTCACTGCTATGAGTTTCGCATTGATATTCAGGGTCTTCCCCGTCAGCACATAAACTCTCTGCTGGAACGGCTCCCGTCCGGCAGCTCGAATGGAAATATCATAAGCGCCCGGATCCAGCCACATATTCTTCAGGCGCTGGACTGTCCCGGCGTAGGCTTCGTCGATGTAGACTGCCGCATCCTTCGGATCCGCTTTGAGTTCTATCTGACCTTTGTCAGCGCCATAGGCAAAACTTGCAGGATAGTAATAGGGGCTGAACGGCGCCCAGAGCGGGTCGAAGAGCGCGCCATAATAGGGGTAATAGCCGTACGGCGCGTACGGATACCAGAACGGGCCTGACACGTATCCAGCATTCAACGCCACAGTGCCCAGCCTGAGGTGATATCGGTGAGAAGGGGTCGCGTCCTTGGAAGCGGGCTTTTCTTTGTGCGCCTGAGAAGCTTGGGATTGTGCTGGAGTTGCCGTCGGCGAAGTAGATGGTTCTTGGGCGATGATCGCTGCCGCGAGGAAAGCAGGGACGACAACGGCGCTGGTGAGGAACAGCCTCATAACGCACCTCCCCACATAGCTGGATTCCTCGGAGTGTTGTCAGGTTGCTCGAGTTATCGTCCGACCGAACAACTCGCAAGACCGCGTAGTTGGAGCGCACGGTCTCGTACGATCGGCGATCCGAGCCACAGCCGCCTTAGCAAGTTATTACGCCTTACTTCGCGCGCTTGGCCATCTCGCCAGTCTTAGTGTTTACGAAGGCGTTATAGCCGTCTTTGCTGTCACCCCACCTCACAAACCAGACCGGTGCCGCAAAGGTACGCAGATTGTTTCCCATGATGAACTCGGGCTGCTTATCCGGATGCGTTTTCAGCCAAGTCGCAGCCTGTGTGGAAGCAGTTTTAAGTGCCGCATCAGAATCAAATACGATATCGGAGCCTTGGAACGGCATGACTTCCGGCGTCGGACCCGCCCAGCGGTTTGAATGGCCGACGTTGACGCCTTTCATAATGTCATTGGCTGCGTCAGCGGTAACCGCGTAGGAGATCTCGACCATCTCCGCTCGCCGCGCAGAGCCAAACGTTCCCGTCCACATGCCGGCTTTACCCGCGTCATTCTTGACGCCCGTGAGAGCTTTGCTCTCCAACTTGAGCGGAACAACATCGTTTGCCCAAGTGTAGGCCGACTTGTACATCGCCCAATAGGCAGTTTTGCCGGTTACGGGCGCTGGCGCGGCAGAGGTAGCGGCTGCCTGAGCAGTCGTATCTGCAGTCGGGGTTTTCGGATTGTCGGAACACGCCACTGTGAGGAGGGCGGCGGACAGGATTAGAAGCTTAGAAAGATTGCAACGCATAGCGCCTCCGGGAAAAATTCGCCATCATTCTATGCTTTTCGTGCCAGCAGTCAATGTGAGCCCAATCACACAGGTTGGTACCGCTGTCGATACCCTCAAAAACCATTGCATGTCCGTCCTAAACCGTTTTAGGATTGCAGGCACTCTGAGCAGACCTGCAGCCGCCTGGCGGCAGCAAATCGACAAAGGAAACTCATAATGCGCGTTTCGGTCGGTGCCGTCCTTGTGTTCACGGCTGTTTTTCTGGTTGCTTGCGGAGGTGGTTCCTCAAGTTCCAGTTCTGGTGGAGGAAACCCGCCACCTCAGCCGATTAGCGGGGCGATGGCCACCGTGGATTTTGCCAATACCCATCAGACGATTCGTGGCTTTGGAGGGGCGGACGCCTGGATTAATCTGAACAGCACGGCTGAGGCAAATGCTCTGTTTGGAACAGCTTCCGGGCAGATCGGGTTAAGTATTCTGCGCGTGCGTATTGACCCAAGCTCGACCACAGCCGGTTCGCAGTGGGACCCAGAAGTGGCCAACGCCAAGGCCGCAATCGCAGCCGGCAGCAATGTGATCGTGTTTGCCAGCCCGTGGACGCCTCCCGCCGTCTGGAAGAGCAACAACGACGTCAACAACGGGGGGGCGCTGAACCAGGCGAATTACGGAAACTACGCGAATTATCTGGAAAGCTTCGTCACCTACATGGCGAACCATGGCGTGAACCTCTACGCCATTTCCATGCAAAACGAACCGGACTTCACTGCAACCTACGAGTCTTGTAACTGGACTGCTCAGCAATTGGCCACTTGGGTGGCGCAGGACGCGGGGGTGCTCACGACACGGTTAATCATGCCCGAATCGGCAAGCTTCACCCAGAGTCTATCGGATCCGTCCTTGGCCGACCCCAGTGCCGCGGCAAACATCAGCATCATAGGCGGGCATTTGTACGGCTCCAGCCCCGCTTATTACGCAAACGCGGTGAATGCCGGCAAAGACGTCTGGATGACCGAGCACTACCTTACTCCGGCGGGCAATTCGCAACCTGCAATTACAGACGCCCTCGCCGCCGCCTTGGAAATCCACAATTCCCTCACCGTCGGGCAGTACAACGCTTACGTGTGGTGGTGGGTGGCCGAGTGGAGTGGCAATCCTAATTACGGATTAGTGGATACGAATAACAATCCCACCTATTACGGTTGGGCTATGGCCCAATTCGCTCGCTTCATTCGTCCGGGATATGTGCGAGTCGATGTCCAGTCCAGCACATCCAGTGTTTATGTATCAGCGTACTCGGGGAATGGGCATTCAGTGATCGTCGCTGTCAACATGAACGCCGCGGCTGTGAATCAGCCCTTCACGATTCAGAACCAGGCGCTGAGCTCTATGACTCCCTATCAGACGACGGCTTCGTCCACGATGGCGCAGCAGAGTGCTATCACGGTCAGCGGCGGCCAGTTCGCTTATACTCTGCCGGCACAAAGCATAACTACATTCGTTCAGTAATCTGTCCCGCAATCGTTGAAGTAAACGTAAGACTAAGGCCACACACCATGTGTTCCGAATTCGGAACAAACCTAGCGATAGTCTTTGGTCATCTGAGTAACCCGCGTCCCTGCGAGGCAACCCAAGTGGAATCAACGACTCCACGGCAAAACAGGTTACCGCGCGAACGTTCTCCGTACCAAAGTACCTGGAATCCCTGACACAATCAGTGCAGTTCCAGAATAAAATCGATTTTTCTCCCCTCAGTTAACTAAGATCAGAGGGACGGTTCGAGCAATGCAAGTTGAAACACCTCCGGTAACACTTGAATTTCTTCTCGTCGCCAGTGAGGCTTTCACGGTGAACACAGTGCAGGCTGCGCTGAAAGAAGTCGGCGCAAGTGTTGAGTGCGCGCCTTCACTCGATGCAGCGCGCTCCCTTGTCACCGGTCGCAAAGTTGACGGCGTCATACTCGATGTCGACCTCAAGACTGCTCTCGACTTGATCTCGCGCATGCGGCACAGCAAGAATGCGCGTGCTTTTGCTTTTGTTTGCGTGAAGAACGATGCCGAAGAAGCGGTCGCGCTCAAGGAAGGCGCCAACGCGCTTCTCACAAAGCCCCTCAGTGTGGAGGCTATCGCGGCCAAAATTGGCGCGTTCAAATCGATTATTGCTTCTGAGAGGCGCCGCTATCGACGTCACGATGTGACGCTACCCGTGGTCGTCACTTTCGGGGAAATAGCATATCCGGGAATCGTCGAGAACATCAGCCAGGGCGGCTTCGCGGTGCGCATGCCTTGTCTATTACCGCCGTCTTCGACGGTGGAATTTTCGCTCGACCTCGAGTCAGGGATATCAATCGAAGGCAGCGCTCAACTACGATGGGCAAGTCAGGACGGACTCAGCGGTATGGAGTTCCGCGTACTTCCGCCCCGCTGCAAGGACGAATTGATGAACTGGCTGCGAGAAAAGGCTGCTGCAGAGATTGTCAGCGACTGATCCTACGACGCTCGGCGCTGCGACAGATCAACCGCTGTAGCAGGCCCGTAACCCGCCTGTGTCCTGCGAAGAGCTTCTGAAATCTCGTCCAGATCCTCCGAAGTCAGTTTCACGCCAGCGGCGTCGATCCAACCTTCAACCTGCTTCGGGCTGCGCGCCCCGACAATTGCGCCCGTGACTCCTGGCCATGCCAATACCCATGCGAGCGCAATCGATGAAACCGAAGTGTTGTAGCGTTTTGCAATCGGACGCAAGGAGTCCCGAAGTGCCAGGTTCCGACTGAGACTGGGCTCGTTGAACTCGGGTGAGCGGCGCCGCCAGTCATCGGCTGCAAGGGTTGACACTCGTTCCGCACTGAAGCTGTCGGTCAACAGGCCCGACTGCATGGGGCTGTAGCAAATCACTCCCGTCTCGTGCTCCTCGCACCAGGGAATCTCTTTATCTCCCACTGCGCGATTGATCAGCGAGAATGGCGGCTGCAGTGAATCCACACGACGAATAGCTTCGCAACGGTTCAGAAGCTCGACGGTAAAATTCGAAACCCCGGCCGCTCGGACCTTTCCTTCTTCCGCCAACTTGATCATCGTTGCCCACGAGTCCTCGATGGCAGCGCCGGTATCATCGGGCCAGTGAAACTGGTAAAGATCGATGCGCTCAACTCCGAGGCGACGCAACGATCCTTCACACTCCTTACGGACAGACTCAGGCCGCAAACTCCGCAGCGGCGGCCCCATGGGATCACGTCCCTCGTACACAACTCCGCACTTGGTGAATACATACGGACGCTCATTTGGCGCCAACTCGCGCAGCAACCGCCCAACGAGTTCCTCGGAGTGGCCCAGGCCATACGCTGCAGCGGTATCAATCCAGTTGATGCCCAGTTCGAGCGCGCGCCGCATGGCGGCAATCGATTCGGCGTCGTCCTGTGGTCCCCAGCCGAAATACCATCCACCCCCGCCGATTGCCCATGCGCCAAAACCAAGGCGGGTGATGTTGAGGTCGGAACGGCCAAGTCGCTGGGTTGGTAAGGTCACGAGTACTCCTTGTGTGTGGAATATCTATCTGATGCGAGGGATCGTGGTTGCGCAGCACATTTTAACAGCAGAAATCCGGCTGCTCGGCTCGCCTGCGTGATCCCGGTCACTGCATTCGCAGCGGCGCCCGTTTCTTATAGCTGCTGGAGGCCCTTATGCCGACAACTCGCGCCGATATTGATACGTTCCTGGGGCACCATCGCATTGCCATGGTGGGAGTGTCACGTGATCCGAAACACTTCAGCCGGTACTTGCTTAAGGAACTCCGGACACGCGGCTACGATCTAGTCCCAGTGAATCCTTCGGCAAGCGAGATAGAGGGTTTTCCTTGCTTCGCGAGCGTGAAGGCCATCGAGCCTCCTGTGGAGGCTGTGCTCGTTATGACGCCGCCATCCGAAACGATAAAAGTCGTAGACGATTGCGCCGATGCGGGGATTCACGAGATCTGGATGCATCGCGGCGGCGGGCAGGGTTCGGTGAGCCAGGTTGCCGTCGCGCTGTGCCGAGAGAAAGGAATACGAGTGGTCGAGGGAGAATGCCCGTTTATGTTTCTGCCGAACACCCAGTTTCCCCATCGGGTTCACGGATTGATCAAAAAGCTGGTAGGCGCCTTCCCACGAGCCTGAAGTCGGTTATTGTGTGGGCGCCCGACTGTCATCGACCGCGGCGGTTTTCCTTAGTCTGGTTAGCACGAAGTATGCGGGAACCGTCAGTGCGACAAAGATCAATGTGAAGAGCGCGTCTTTGAGGTCAGCGATCACGGCGCCAACCAGGAATGCCGCTGACGCCAGCAGCACCAGCAAGTTCCCCCAGGGATAAAACCACGCTTTGAACGGACGGTTCAGTTGCGGCTCTCGCCTGCGCAGCACAACGATCGAAATAAATCCCGACAAGTAAACCATCACAAACAGGATCGAGGCGATTCCGATCAACGTATCGAAGGTGCCGCTGATCACAAGGATGGCCGAAACGATGGTTCCCGTTAGCAGCGCGGCCGCCGGCGTGCCGCCGCGATTAACAGACGTCAACCAGGCCGGCATCAGTCCATCGCGTCCGATCGCAAACAAAATTCGCGGCGTAGTCATCACAATGGCGTTGATCGTACTCACCACCGTCACCAGAGAAATCACAAGGACAAATTCCCTGCCCCGCGCGCCAAGAACAGCCGATGCTGCATCCGCCAAGGGCATCTGCGAGCCAGAGAACCGCGCCATCGGCAAAACGTAGAGGAGAGCAAGGTTTACCAGCAGGAAGATCGCAATGCAGGCAAATGCCGCCGCCAGCGATGACCGCGGCAAACTCTTCGTGGGATCTTTGTCTTCCTCGGTGAAGTAGATGGCCTGGTACCAGCCGTCATAGGTAACGATCACAGCTTGCAGTGCCAACACTAGAGAGACGAACAGTCCTTTTGCGGGGGCAAGTGCAGTATGCGCCGGGGAAACCGCGCCGCCCGGGATTTTCAGAAAGAAGCAGGCTCCGACGAAGACAATCAGCGCCAGCGCCTTCAGGAAGCTGGATATCTCCTGTGTGCGGCTGCCCGAACGCAGGCCTATCCAGTTCAGCACCATCAGCACCGCGAGCAGCGCGAGTCCCGTAAGCTTGATATGTCCGGCCAATTGCGGGAGCAATTGCGTGGCGAATTCCCCAAACGCCACCGCCAGGTAGGAAACCGCCACGGTTTGCATCATCCAGTCGCTGCAGCCGACGACAAAGCCCGCATAAGCCCCCATCGAACGGCGCGAGTAGACATACCAGCCCCCCGCAACGGGCAGCATCGTGCCGAGTTCAACGACCGTGACTGTTCCCAGGAATGCGTAGAGTCCGCCCAACAACCAGACGGCCAGGATCAGAGTTGTACTGTGCAGGCGTCCCGCGACCTCGCCCGGTGTGCGCAAAATCCCCGAGCCAATGGTGCCACCAATGATGACGGCAATACCGAATCCCACTCCGAGAATGCGAAGCAGGTGGCCCTTGGCACGCGGCGTCGCCGAAGGAGCAGACAGCGCCACGGAAGGCACGGAAGAGTTCGTCCCAGAGAGCAAGCAGGGCGGATTTTAGGCGCGATGCGGGCAGGAGTCAACGATCAAGTTGATGTGCGAAGCAGTGCCAGACAGGAGGCAAATTGCTCGTACACAAAAACGGGCTACCCATAAACTTAAACCGCAAATCTTAAAGCAACGATGTACCGAGTCGGTTCAACTCGATCTCGAAGAATTGTTTCATCATCTTACGACCGAGGTCGGTCACGCGGACTGCCCGACTTCCGCGCTGGCGAGAAATTGCCTTCGAACGAACCAGCCATGCAAGAAGCACGGCTCCCAAGGCGCCGCCGAGATGCGGAACCCTCTGGCTCCAGTCCAAACAAGGATATGCGAACCGCCGCCTTGTTCCTAAGGCGGCATTCCACTCAATGCCGAGGTCGGCAAAGAACTTTTCGCCACTCATGCTTAGCTGATAGTCGTGCCCGTGTTCCCGGATAAGCTTCCTCTCGCCGAGGCGATTCAGCAAAGCTACCCCAAGCTCGCCGGCGAGATGGTCATAGCAGGTACGCGCAAAAACCAGTTCCGGAGCACTCTTCCGGGCGATGCCGTTCAACGTGCCCCCACCCGTGGCCGCGAGTGATTCCATCGCAACACCCACCGTCGGCATGCCGAGCTTGTAGAACCTGTTTCTTCCAGTTTTCTCAGCTTTCAGAAAGCCGGCATTGAGAAGGAGCTTCAGGTGATTGCTTGCGGTCTGCGGGGATATGTTCGCGATCATTGCGAGTTCACTTGCGGGGCGGGATTCGCCTCCCAGCAAGCTCCACAGAATGGCGGATCGGGAGGGATCGGCAATCAGCGCGGCTGCTCTAGCCAATGATGTGGTTGCATCCATTATTCGATCATAACTGAACTATGAGAGTAGGGGGAATCGGCAAAATCATATATGACGCCAACTCGCAAGGAAGGGTTAAGAATGAAAAAACTCGTTCAGTTCTCCATACTTCTGTTCGCAGGTGCAGCGATGTTCGCTCAAATGCCCAACCCAGCGGATACCATGACCGCCAGTGTTGTAGGGTACCTGCGGGACGCCGGATGTGTGTATCGCTTCCACGAAGTCGTAAAGCCGCTGCCGAACGGCTGTCTGCAGGCCTGCGTGCGGGCAGGCTCCCCTCTGGTGATCCTGACGCAGAAGCAAGAGGTCTATCATCCAATCTCCTCGCAAATACCGGACACCGACATCCGCAAGAGATTGCTGCCCTTTGCAGGTAAGTTGGTGAAGATAACCGGACACGTCTATCAGCGGGGAGCGGCGAAGGCAATTACGGTGGAGCAAATCGACGTTGTAGGAGACTAAAAGCCCCGGGCTCAGCAAAGGACAGCAAACGCCTCAGTGCGAAGCGCGCGATGTCAGCTTCAAGTGAGCGAGTTGTCCTTTTCGGCAGACACTCGGGGCACAACATTCGCAGAAGGTATACATTGACTTCGCGTGACTTTGCGTTTTTCTTTTAGCCAATGGTGCCGAAGAAGGGACTCGAACCCCCACACCCTTGCGGGTACATGGACCTGAACCATGCGCGTCTGCCAATTCCGCCACTTCGGCAAGTGACTGCGTTGCGGGACGGCCAGCGGCCGTCTTGATGGAAGAGACTACCCCATCTATTCTACAGAGGCGGCAGGGGGTGTCAAACCTCTGCTCCAGATAACGACACCGTATGCGACCGTCTCGGAAGTCCACCAAGTCTGTGCCTCGTAGCAAGCCCGCGAATAGCAATGCACAACCGAGTGTCCCGAACCAGAGCATCATGCAACTGCGGACTCTCGCGCATGACCTGAGCAACTCGCTCGAAGCCATTTTGCAAGCCTGTTACCTGCTCGGTCACGTCAAACTCGATGGCGATAGCCGCCGCTGGGTGCAGCTCATCGACCAGTCCTCGCAAGATGCCGCGCGCATCAATCGCGAGATCCGGAAGGCGCTGCGCGCGCTAAGCGGAGAAAAAACCGATTGAGTCATTGAATCATCGGAGCATTGAATCACTAGGAGCCGCAAGCGGTGAGCCACGAGCGGTGAGCCACACACCGTGGTTTGCTCATTGCTCACGGCTCATTGCTGGTTTTCAATGATTCAATGATTCAATTTCCAAAAGGGCAGTTTTAAGGTCCAACGCACTCTCGCTCCACTTCATCTACAATTACCCATTCGCAACATTTAATCCAGCAAGGAGAGCAATGATGGAACGCAAAGCTAGTGCAGTTTGGAAGGGTGGTCTGAAGGATGGCAAGGGCGAATTCTCTGCCCCCAGCGGCGTGTTCTCGCACGTGCCGTATTCATTCACCACGCGATTTGAAAACGCGCCGGGAACGAATCCCGAAGAACTGATCGCCGCGGCCCATGCCTCGTGTTTCTCGATGGCGCTATCCGCGCAACTTGGCGGAGCGAACCTAACGCCGGAGAGCATCAACACCACCGCGAATTTAAAAATGGAAAAGCTGGAAGCCGGATGGGCCATCACCGCGATCCACCTCGACGTAAAGGCCAAGGTTCCGAAGGCGGACGACACAGCTTTTCAGAAGGCGGCGGAGAATGCCAAGGCGGGATGCCCGGTGTCGAAGGTCCTCAACGCCAAGATTACGATGAACGCGGTGCTCGAGAAGTAGCATTCTCCTCGTTCCACTAAGGCGGGCAGAAGTGGGGCCCCGGGAAGAGGATGTTGCACCTATCTCAGTAGAAATCCGAACAACTCAGATAGAAACCGCACTGTGGGCACTTCAGCTTGCAGCGGCTTTCTTTCAGCGCGGACGAGCAGTTCGGGCAGAAGCGCGACGGGTCCTGCGAGATCGGCGGCGTAACAGGCTCAGGGTTAGACCTCGTCACAACCGCTCCACTGTTTCGTCCAGGTTCGCTCATGCTTCCCCCGCTTCGAGTGGCCATCATACGAAAAAAGAGAGCCCCCGAGGGCTCTCTTTCTAGGTTCGCCGGTGAGGAAAATCAGAATCCGGGCAAGAACGAATAGCCGATCGAGATCGCGTACCGGGTGGCATTCACATTATTGAAATACAGGTTATTGTGAACCGCGTAATAATGAATTTCCGGACGAATGAAGGCATGTCCGTAAAAGTAGTACCTAAAGTCAGCTGCAAAGTGCCCGGCAAAGTGCTTGTCAGCCTGATAATTAGTGCAGCCAAAAGCGCCACCAGCGGGGCAATTGTAGGAACCGGTATAAAAGCGGTTGTCTTGCGCGCCAATGCCCGCCATGACGTCCGCCCCAATCTTCTTCTTGATCCACGTTCCGCCAAGAACGCCATTGAAATCGAAGAAGATCGGTCGATATCCAAGATTGCCGAACGAGGTAGGGTAGGACGCCTGACTGACCCGCGGGGCAATCTCGCCCCCGATCCCGAGATGGTGATGCATCCAAAGTAGTACGTTCCCCCCGAAGCTGATGTATAACCCTCCGCTTTCTGAGGGAAAGCCATTGGCAGCGGCCGGAGCTTTTACGGTTCCGAAGCCAAGGGCGGCATCGAATTGTTGAGCATTCAGACTGGCAGCAAAGGCAAGCACGAGAGCAAACGACAACAATAACTTTCTCAAAGAAGTCTCCTTTTCAAACGCAACGCACCATCCAGCTCTAAACCCGTACTCTGGATTATAGTTCCGGCGGACTCAAGGAACTCTGTTTACCACCGAAATACTGGGTGTCCAGCAGGGTCAACTTACGCTGTTGGATGTTGCTGAAAAGAATTTGTTATCCCTGTGTACTGAGGACATCACCTACGACTGCTGCGCCCAATAGGAACTGGGGGGGCTAATCCGAATCCGATGAAACTGGGGATCACCCTCTCCGCACCGGCATCCAGGAGCGCCTGGGCGATTCCGTTACTAGAGACTCCAATGCAGCGCAATCCCGCCGCACGCGCCGATTGGACTCCCGAAGGAGCGTCGTCAAACGCCAGGGCGTTCGCGGGGAGGACATTCATCCGCTCGCAGGCGAGTTGATAGACGTGTGGATGCGGTTTCCCGGCGACCACGTCCGCGGAAGTAACCACAGCGTCAAAGTAACCGCCCAGGCCCATGCGTTCAATCGTGGAGGCGGTGCGAATCTCACTGGCGGAAGTAGCCACGGCTTTCCTGACGCCCAGTTGTTCAAGTTCCCTTAGAAACGGCAAAACGCCAGGGAACGGCTGGATACGCGCTTCCATGCCCCGGAAAATCTCGTCTTTACGACGGCCATATTGCGCGACGTCCGGTTCTGATAATTCACCTAGAAAATGGCGCAAAATCTCGCTGCGCGTGCGCCCTTCGAGAATGAAGTTCAGGTCCGTTTGACTGGCGTCAATCGATAGCGACTCGAGGAATTCCCTCCAGGCCGCCAGATGCGCTGGGTGGCTGTCGATGAGGACACCGTCCATGTCGAAGACGATGGCACAGCTTTCGCATCCTTGTTCCAGATGGAAGCAATTTGTCATGAATTCACCAACGCTCCGCTCGCGAAGCCTGGCCAACTCGTCTGGGCTGACTCGTAATTCTCCAGGGTCCCAATGTCCAGCACGAATTCGGGGATCTTGTAACCCCGCATTCGCCCGGTTAGCCGCGGCAGCACATCAAAACCAATATCTGCTCCGGTTTTTTGTGGAATGGCATGAAGCAGCGCAGGCGTGGCCAGCAGTAAACCGGCAAACGCTAAATTTCCCGCCGGGGATTTTGGTTTCTCGACAAAGGTCGAAACCGTGCAATCGGGGTCGAGAGTGGCGATGCCGCAGCGCTGGGGATCGGGGACCGCATACAGGCCCATCGTCGCCACAGATGTGCGCTGGTGAAAGGCGAGCATCGCAGCGAGATCGGCGTTGGTCAACACATCGGCGTAAAAAACCCAGAACTGGCGCTCTCCAGCAACCCAGTCCCGGTTGGCCAAAAGCGTCCCTGCGCTTCCATAAAGTTCCTGCTCTTCGACCACGCTGACCCGTACACCGTTCCTCCATTGGCGGACAAACTCTTTGACCGCCGATGCGTGCGCGTGGGTATTGACCAGTACCTCGGTGATCCCATAACGCCGGCAAAGCGCCAGCCAGATCTCCAGCATGGGCGTGC